>ERZ809224.922-NODE-922-length-24000-cov-9.399833_pt1 | contig 24000 bp, 16 predicted proteins | sample MGYA00520513_ERZ809224 | MGnify/ENA primary metagenome ERZ809224 (study PRJEB31576, sample SAMEA3212658) | Homo sapiens | biome: human-gut; feature: human gut; material: fecal | place: Sweden | collected 2012 ... | reverse complement strand
CAGTTCCGCCATTTTCATATCCGCTGTGTAAAAGGTTTCTCGTTTCATTTTTGTATGATTAACGGTGCAAAGGTAATGTTTTTTAGTGCTTTTCCGTATCTTTGCACAAATTTAATGTTATGGCTGATGATAAGAAGATCATCTTTTCGATGGTCAATGTAAGTAAAGTATACCCGCCTCAGAAACAGGTGCTGAAGAATATTTACCTCTCTTTTTTCTATGGCGCTAAAATCGGGGTTTTGGGATTGAATGGTTCCGGGAAATCTTCATTATTGAAAATTATTGCCGGATTAGATAAGTCTTATCAGGGAGAAGTCGTTTTCTCTCCCGGATACAGTGTCGGTTATCTTCCCCAGGAACCTGAGCTGGATGATAACCTCACCGTAAAAGAGGTGGTAATGCAAAGTGTACAGGAAGTGGTCGATATCCTGGCCGAATATGAAGCGGTAAATATGAAGTTCATGGAGCCGATGGATGACGATGAAATGAATAAGCTGATCGAACGGCAGGGCGAACTGACCGAGCTGATCGAACAGCATGATGCCTGGGAACTCGATTCCAAACTGGAAAGGGCAATGGACGCATTACGGTGTCCGGAAGGGGATACGCCTGTGAAGAATCTTTCCGGAGGAGAAAGGCGACGTGTGGCTTTGTGCCGCCTGCTACTTTCCGAACCGGATATCCTTTTGCTGGACGAGCCGACCAACCATCTGGACGCGGAATCGGTACAGTGGCTGGAGATGCATTTACAACAATATAAAGGTACGGTGATCGCCGTTACCCACGACCGTTATTTCTTAGATCATGTGGCCGGCTGGATATTGGAACTGGACCGGGGAGAAGGAATACCGTGGCAGGGGAATTACAGCTCCTGGCTTGAACAGAAAAGCAATCGTCTGGCCATGGAAGAAAAACAGGAGTCCAAAAGGATGAAAACCCTCGAGCGGGAACTGGAATGGGTCAGGATGGCTCCCAAAGCCCGCCATGCCAAGTCTAAAGCCCGTTTAAATGCCTATGATAAATTATTAAACGAAGACATCAAACAAAAGGAAGAGGCGCTTCAGATCTTTATCCCGAACGGTCCGCGCCTCGGTAATAATGTCATCGAAGCCGGACATGTAGCCAAAGCTTACGGGGACAAAATTTTATTTGAAGATCTAAATTTTAGCCTTCCTCCCAACGGGATCGTAGGGGTGATAGGTCCTAACGGCGCCGGTAAAACCACGCTTTTCCGGCTTATTATGGGATTGGAGCAACCCGACAGCGGTACTTTCAAAGTGGGGGAGACCGTAAAAATAGGATACGTAGACCAGCAGCATGTCGATATTGATCCTGAAAAAACAGTATGGGAAGTGATCTCGGAGGGTAATGAACAGATTATGCTGGGCAACAGGCTCACCAATTCCCGGGCGTATGTTTCCCGTTTCAATTTCAGCGGAACTGACCAGAGTAAAAAAGCGGGAGTGCTTTCCGGTGGGGAACGTAACCGTCTCCATCTGGCATTAACACTCAAATCGGAAGCCAATGTGCTTTTACTGGATGAGCCTACCAACGATATCGATATTAATACTTTGAGGGCATTGGAAGAAGGACTTGACCATTTTGCCGGCTGTGCCGTGGTCATCTCCCACGACCGTTGGTTCCTGGATCGTATATGCACTCATATACTCGCCTTTGAAGGAGAGTCGCAGGTTTACTTTTTCGAAGGTACATATACTGAATACGAAGAGAATAAGAAGAAGCGGCTGGGGAATGAAGGTCCGAAGCGGATCCGCTATAAAAAACTGGTTAAATAGTTGATACCCGTTTAACGATAAACGATCATTCATGAAGTACTACATTATTGCCGGAGAAGCATCCGGAGACCTGCACGCCGCAAATCTTATCAAGGCTGTAAAGGAAAAAGACCCGGAGGCGGAATTTCGCGGATGGGGCGGAGATTTGATGGCAGAAGCTGGGTGTGACGTGGTAAAACATTATAACGACCTGGCCTTTATCGGCTTTTGGGAAGTCTTCATCAATCTTAAGACTGTCCTGAAAAATCTCTCCGTATGTAAAAAAGATATTCTCCTCTATAATCCGGATAAAGTGGTTTTGGTGGATTATCCGGGATTTAACCTGAGAATAGCCGAATTTGCCAAACAGAAAAAATTCAGGGTCATATATTACATTTCTCCCAGTGTGTGGGCCTGGAAAAAAGGAAGGGTAAAAAAGATCAAAAGAAATGTGGATGACCTGATGGTAATTCTGCCTTTCGAAAAAGAATTCTATGCGAAGTATGATTATCCGGTACATTATGTCGGCAATCCCGTATTGGATGAGATGGTCCGTTTTGACCCGCAAAGCGATGAAGTGGTCAACTTTCGTAAATTGCACGGACTCGATGACCGTCCGATCGTAGCTCTGTTACCGGGTAGCCGACGGCAGGAGATCAAAACCATGCTTCCCATTATGGTTAAGGTAATGGAACGTTTCCCGCAATATCAGTTCGTTATTTCCGCAGTAAAATGGCAACCCCGTTCTTTATACGAAGATATTGTCCAAGGCGTTCCCCTGATAACGGGCCAGACTTATGCCATGCTTAAAAATGTAAAAGCGGCTGTGGTCACTTCCGGTACGGTGTCTCTGGAAACCGCCTTAATGGATATTCCACAGGTGGTGGGTTACCGGGCCAGCTGGCTCTCGTATTTTATCGCTTTGCAACTGGTAAAAGGAATCCGTTATATTTCACTGGCGAATCTTATTCTGGATAAACAGGTTTTTAACGAGCTCATACAGGGTGATGTAAACCCCGACCGGCTTGCGCGGGAACTGGAGGCTTTACTTCATGACGAGGTGAAAATAAAGCAAATGAAGAAAGACTATGCTTTATTACGTCAGGTGCTGGGTGACGGCGGAGCCTCACAAAAAGCAGCCGGGATCGTGGCCGCTCCCATACTTTAATATCTACTGATAATGCCTTATCCCATCATTTTACTTGACAATGGCCTTAAACTTATCCATAAAGAGGTCGATTCGCCCGTTTCCCATTTCGGTATCCTGATCAATGCCGGAACCCGTGACGAAGTTGAGAACCGGAGTGGCCTCGCTCATTTGGTGGAACACACTATTTTTAAAGGGACAAAGAAGAGAAAAGGATATCAGGTACTGCGAAGGATGGAAGACGTGGGCGGAGATCTTAATGCCAGCACATCAAAGGAAGAAACTTATTTCCATACCTCTTTCCTCTCATCGGATTATAGTCAGGCGATAGAATTACTTTCGGACATATTTTATAATGCCACATTTCCGGAAAAGGAAATAGAGAAAGAAAAAGATGTGGTTTACGAAGAGATCAAATATTACCGTGATACGCCTTCCGAACTTATTTTTGATGATTTTGAAGCTTTGGTGTACCAGGACCATCCTCTCGGACGATCCATACTGGGAACGAAGAAAAGTGTGGGTTCCATTAATAGAGAAGATATCCTGGATTTTATCCGTACCCAGTACACCGCAGGAAATGTAGTACTTTCTTCCGCCGGGAAGATTTCCACGGATAAACTGGTAAGTCTTTGTAACCGTTATTTCGCTCCTTATCCGTTGCCCGGGAATGAACGTACGCGTATGCCTTTCCTTACCTATCAGCCCCAAAAATTAATTGTACACAAAAAAACCAACCAGGCGCACGTGGTTTTGGGTACGCCTTCCTTTTCGGTAATGGAAGAGAAAAAGAACGCGTTTATGCTGTTGACTAATTTATTGGGTGGACAGGGAATGAACACCCGGCTCAATATGGCCATAAGGGAAAAAAGAGGCTTGGCTTACAGCGTTGAAGCTGGTTATTCCTCTTTTTCCGATAGCGGCTTGTTCAATATTTATATAGGATGTGATAACGATGCCTGGCAACAATGTGTGGATCTTACCTTTAAAGAACTGGATAAACTGAAAAATAATAAGTTGGGAACGATGCAGCTCCATTATGCAAAGAAGCAATTTCTGGGACAGCTGGCGATTTCCAATGAGTCCAAACTCAACGAAATGCTTTCCATAGGCAGGACCGCCCTTTTCTTTGACGAAGTCGAGACTCTCGAAGAATTTATTGACCAGATCGGGGAAATCAAAGCCACGGAAATTCTGGAAGTCGCCCATGATATATTTAACAGGGATCAATTTTCGTTATTGGTATATTATAAATAATCTTATTGTTTTATGGAACAGTGTCTGAAAAAAATTCTGGCTTTCTTAGCGATTATAATCTTTTTTTCCTGTTGTAAATCCAATCGTCAGGAAAAAGAACCTGAAGCGGATATGCTCCCGGATGAAACTACCGTAACGGTTTTCGGACGTCAGATTGAAAATTCGGTGCTTGACGGTAATCCCGCATTCTATAACAATGCTTTTGATAAGTCCCGCATTAAAGAGACAATTTCGGATAATTCCATTGTTTATAGTAGTTTCGATACCGATTTCGGGAAGACTTTTTTCGAACATAATTTCATGTTGGGGGATTTTGCCGTGGAAGCAGTCAACAACGGCGGGGATATCAGGTTTGTCCGTTATTACGAAGAAAACGGGGAACACCATATTGTAATACGGCTTTATGAAGATTTCGGTTTGAAGATCAATGATTATATCGTGGACACCGTGAACAATGAGCTGAAAATCCGGGAGGGTTTCCTTTATGACCTTTCTACTTCCCTGACCAATAATGTCCGCTATAACATGTTATTCGACGTGATGAATCAGACCGATCCTTCGGGAAATACTGCTATGTTGATCAACGCAAAAACTATGCTGGAGAATGAACAATATAGACAGGCACGCCAGTATCTGGAAGATAATTACGCTTTCCTTCATGAATATCCCTATTATAATCTTTACCATATCGGAAGTGTATATCACAGTGACCCGAAATATTTTCCGGAATTTTTAGATCAAATGGAACAGAACGGATTTGACCGTCGCTCCGTATTATTCCATAAATTGCTCTTTTATACGGAACAGGGAATGCCTGAGGAAACGGAAGAAACGGTAAATGAACTCATTTCCTTTACCGGCGATGATCCGATCTATCTTTTCTTTTACGGAAGAGCCAATTACATACGGGACAATTATGAAATAGCGCTATATTGTTATGAAAATGCCGCTACCGGAATGCCTGTGATTTGGGATCTGTGGTACGGTAAATTACAATGTTATACGCAAATGGGTGATAGGGAAGGGCTCTCCCAAACATTGGAGGAAGGGAAAATCCTCTATGGACTTTCTGAAAAAGAGATTAATGAAATTGCCGCATCTTTGTCGGATAATTCAACACGATAAATAATTTGATCCGAAAATATAAAAAATATCTCTAAAAATGTAATTCTTTATTATATTTTTCTATTTTTGTTCACTATTTGAACCTTAATTTATGAGATACCCATTATTATTCATTTCGGTTTTACTCCTTCCTGTTTTCATTTTTGCACAAAATAAAGTAACTGTAAGTGGTTACGTAACAGAGAAAGGAAGCAAAGAATTTCTTCCGGGTGTAACCGTTTATCACCCTGAAAGTGATGTTATCGCTTTTACTAATAATTACGGTTTTTATTCGATCACAGTCCCGAAACGTGATACCACTGTACTATTTTTCTCCGTCATGGGTTTTGCGGTCGATACATTCCGGCTGTCCATCCGGGAAGATCACACGCTGAATGTCGACTTAAACCCGGTTTTCGTCCTCGATGCCGTTTCCGTGGTTTCGGAGAAACAGAATAGTCAGGTGGTACAGATGAGTTCGGTCAAGATCACGCCCATGGAGGTGAAAAAACTTCCGGCTCTTTTCGGAGAAAAAGATGTGTTTAAAACCTTATTGTTGATGCCGGGTGTACAATCGGCTTCCGAAGGTACTTCCGGGATTTATGTCCGTGGCGGCGGCGCGGACCAGAACCTGATCATCCTGGATGAAGCGATTATCTATAACGCCAGCCATTTGCTGGGTTTTTTCTCGATCTTCAATGGGGATGCCATTCGTTCGGTCGAATTGATCAAAGGGGGATTCCCGGCACGTTACGGAGGAAGATTATCTTCCGTGATTGATGTTAAAATGAAGGAAGGGAATAAATCCTCCTATCACGGCGAAGGAGGGATAGGGTTGATCTCTTCACATATCATGGTGGAAGGCCCGATCGTGAAAGACAAAGCTTCCTTTATGTTTTCCGCAAGAAGAACTTATTTCGATATTTTGGCCCGGCCTGTTCTCAAGCTTGTCGAGCCGGGTCTTTCCGTCGGTTATTTCTTTTTTGACCTTAACGGGAAAATTAATTATGATTTTGGAGATAAAGATAAATTATTTGTGAGCGGCTACTGGGGGCGTGATAAATTCTATATGAATGAAAAATGGGACGATGAAATCAATAAGGTGGGTTTGTATTGGCAGAATGGTACGGCTTCGGTAAGGTGGAACCACATCTTTTCAAATAAACTCTTTTCCAATCTATCCTTCATTTTTAATGATTATAAGATGGATATATACAATAAATACATTGATCCCGATTATGAATACCACCTGGATTTTAATTCCGGAATAAGGGATTATGCCTTGAAAGCGGATCTGATCTATAACCTGAATAATACCCATACTTTTTTAATGGGAGCTATGGTAACACTTCACCAGGCCCGCCCCAATGCTTATGTTATTAAAGAAGATAACGACAAATATAGTAAGGTGAGTAATGCTTATGGTTTGGAAAGTGCTTTATATTTTGAAGATGAGATCAATATCAAAAATCGTTTAAAAATTAATCCCGGGCTCAGGGCCGTATTATTTTCCGTGCAAGGCAAATCTTATTTTCTGCCGGAACCCCGTCTCGGTATGAGTTATAATATAAAAAAGAACCTGGCGGTGAAAGCCTCCTATGCCATGATGAACCAGTATATGTTGCTTTTGAGCAGCAGTACGATCGGGTTGCCCACTGACCTTTGGGTGCCGGTAACCCGGAATATCAAGCCGCAACGTTCCCAACAGGTAGCTTTAGGAATTGCCTATGATTGGCAAAAGCCACGGTTATCTTTTTCTTTGGAAGGTTATTATAAAAAACTTGACCATATTATCGGTTACAAGGAAGGTGCCTCTTTTCTTATGGGTGCTTTGGAAGGTGAATTGAGCACGGACAATAGTACCTGGGAATCGAAAACCACATCTGGACAGGGATGGGCTTACGGGATGGAATTCCTGGTTCGTCGTAATGTCGGTAAAGTTACGGGTTGGGTAGGGTATACCTTGTCCTGGATTCAGCATCAGTTCGATGAATTGAATTACGGGAAGAAATTTTACGCCCGTTACGACCGGAGGCATGATATTTCGGTAGTATTGATGTACAGTCCCACCAAAAGGATTAATCTTTCCTTAAGTTGGGTATATGCAACCGGTAACGCGGTAACACTCACAGAATCTATATACCTGAGCGAAACGATGCAGGAATATTATAATGAAGTGATGCAAAGAGGTAATCAGTACCCCTATTCGTATTCTACGGGATTTATTGAAAATTACGGAGAAAAAAACAATATCCGGATGAAGGCTTTTCATCATCTTGATGTAAGCGCTCAATTTATTAAACCTCATAAAAAGGGCCGTTTCGAAAGTATATTTGAGGTAAGTGTATATAATGTTTATAACCATCGAAATCCGTTCTTTTATTATATCCGTAATGAAACCGTAATGGATGAGATCACAGGAGAAACAGAGCAGGTCTATAAACTCAAGCAATTATCTATTTTCCCGATCATACCTTCTTTTACGTATCATTTTAAATTTTAATAATAGATCCATGTATTTATGAAAATAAACAAGCTGTTTTATATCCTGCTACTATTGACCATTTTCTGCCATTCATGTGTGGAAGATGTGGATATCAATAAAGATATGAATATCGTGCCCAGGTTAGTTTTGTATAGTCGCATTTGTCCACAGACGGATACGATCTACTTGCATCTGAGTAATTCCCAGCCACTTTTAAATAATACGGTTAAGGATATAAAAGAAGTGGAGAATGCCGTAGTCGAAATATCCGCAGACCGGAGTCACTGGACCAGGATGAGATATAATCCCGAAAAGAAAAGATATATTTTACCTCAAACTGAATTCCGGATCAGGGAGGGACAAACCTATTATGTCAAGGCTTCAGCCCCTGGTTATAAGGAAGTATTTTCTTCCTGCAAGGTACCTTATTTCCGCGAAACCAATTTACGCACTGAGTTAAGGTTGGCGAAAGGGGATACGCATTGGGGAGAATATTATGCGGATGAACATTACGACCTGTATATTCATTGGGATGATTATCGCGGGGAAGAAAATTACTATACTTTTCTCTCTTCGGAATTGTATTACTATATTGACATGATATGGGATTCGTATTATCATGAGGATACTCTCAATTATTACGATCATCACTATTTTTATGATGAAGAAACATCGGATTTTTGTTTTACGGATGCCGGAAAAGACGGTCAAAGATTGTCCTTTCTATATTATTCTGAATTTGATCCGGAATATATTCCGGAGTTGCCGAAATTCTACTTTATGCAGCTCGACCGGAATTGCTATCTGTATGAAACCTCACTAAACGATTACGATATCATATTTTCTTTTCTGATGGAACCCGGTAAAACCTATAATAATATACAAAACGGATACGGACTTTTCGGCGCTTATACCCGTAGAGAATATAATTTGTCTCAAATGGTACGGGTACGGAATAATTAAGTAAAGGAGATAACTAAATAAAAAAGAGGCGTTAAAGCCTCTTTTTGTTTAATATTCGTCTTCGTGAAAAAAGAAGTCTTCTTTTGTAGGGTAATCCGGCCATAGATCTTCAATGGTATCGTAAACTTCCCCTTCGTCTTCTATTTCCCGTAAATTTTCAATGATCTCCATCGGCGCCCCGGAACGAAGTGCATAGTCGATCAATTCATCTTTAGTTGCCGGCCAGGGGGCATCTTCTAATTTTGAAGCTAATTCTAGTGTCCAATACATCGCTAAAAATCCAGTTAATAATATCTTTTTTTAGGGCTGCGAAAATAACATTAATTTTAATTGGATTGTTCAGTTGTGGTAAATTTTATTGATTTGATTTCCAGTAGATTTCAGGGATATTATTTTTCTGGTGTAAATGCCGTGCCAGAATAAATAAAAAATCGGATAACCTGTTGACATATTGTAATAAAGGATAATAAATTTCTTTCTGCACGCATAATCCGGCTATCTCTCTTTCAGCTCTCCGGCAGATTGTACGGCTCATGTGTGTCAGCGCTATCTCCCTGGATCCCTGCGGTAAGATAAAACTTTTCAATGGAGGCAGGTCCCGGGAAAATAAATCGATATTATTCTCCATTTCCTGGATGAAAGCGGTGATGTCCGTGTCCTTCCAATATCGTTCCCAAAGATCACATTCCGTCGCCAGTAAACCTGCTACTGTAAAGAGCTGATCCTGTATCCGGGTAAGTTCCGGTATAGGATATTCCGCGATGAGAACGCCAAGTGACGAGTTGAGTTCATCTATGGATCCGTAAGCATTCAACAGGGGAGTGCATTTGCTTATCCTTTCGCCCCCGGCTAATGAAGTCTCACCCCGGTCTCCTTTTTTGGTATAGATTTTCATATTATTAGTTATTAATTATTTGAATTAAGGATTCTTATCTGCCGATAAATTCGTCATCGGTGAGGGTAAGTAAAAAAGCTTTAAGATCGGCTATCTGGGAAGGAGTGAGCATAGCTCCGCCCTGGTTTATTTTGTGCATCAGCGGACTAATATACGGAGAATTGACCAGTCCCATATTATAAAACTCCAACACTTCATCCAGCGTTTTAAACCGGCCGTCATGCATGTAAGGCGCCGTAACTTCGATATTGCGGAGGGAAGGTGCCCGGTATGAACCTTTATCTTTCGGGTTTCCCGTGAAAGAATACCTGTCACGGTTGTCGTTGAAAACACCGTCCAAACCGTTGTTATAATAAAGATTGGTCGTAAAGAGCGGACTTCCGGCGCCTCCGTGGCAATGGAAACAGTCGGCTCCTTCTTCCGTGGTAAAAAGTATATAGCCATTGAGTTCCTGTGGTGTTAACTGTTCTTCCCCGCGCATATAACGGTCGAATTTGGAATTGGCGGAAACCAATGTCCGGATATACTGGGCGATCGCTTTTTCGATGCGTTCCATGGTGATCTCTTCCGTGCCGAAAGCTTTTTTGAACATGCCCGGATAATAACTCACGCTTTTGATCGCGGCGACGGTTTTCTCCACCGTGCTGTTCATTTCATGGGGCGCGATGATGCCCATCGTAACCACATCTTCCAGTGTACGTTGATGGCTGTTCGGATTATTACTGTGGATCATTCCGTTCCAGAAATAACCTTCATGGTTAAAGACCAGGTTATATAGCGGCATGGCATTGTGCGGAGTGGGAATTCCGGTACGTCCTACCGTAACACCGTCGGTGAATCTCGGATTGTTCATCCCGACATCATAAGCGTTGCCTCTTACATGACAGGTGGCGCAACTCATCAGGGAATCGGGATCGTTACCGAGATAGCCGCTTAGTCTTCCGTCGTTAAATAAAGCTTTACCCAATTCCACACCCTCTACGGTCAGCGGATTGTCGGCCGGAATATTAAGCCGGGTAGGAAAAAATTTCGGAATATCCAGTTTGTAAGGAGTAGCCTGCCAGGGTTCTTCAACCGGTGGATTACAGGAAGAGGATAGCATGACTAATGCGGTCAGCCATAACAACAAACTGGTAATATACGGGCGTGTTTTCATTTTATTTTAAAAAAGCGACAATTGTTCCGCGTTATCTTCGTCATCTTTTTCCGGTTTCTCTTTTTTCTTGAACGTTTTCCTTACTTCGATCGTTTCGAAAATCTCTTTGGCGATAGAAGTATCGATATCCTTTACCTCTTCTTCTGCTTCCGCAGATTCTTCGGCTATTTCCGGATCCCCGCCGGAAGCTTCTTCTTCCGGTTCGGTATAAGGAAGGGGTTCGATAAATTCCACACTTTTAATGTTTGGAGTCTGGATGCGTTTTCCCCTTGCCTTAATGCTCATAACGTCAACGTATTCTTCCACATTTAGAATCTCCGTTTCCGTTTCTTTAGCCTTATTCAGGGATTTTATTTCGATACGGGGATAATAATCGATGGAAACATGGAGAAGTTCTATCGTTTTATCCACGGCAAGGAATTCAATTTTTTTCTCGGTATTTTCAGGTTTGAACCTCTTGATAAAATATTTATCCTCCTTTTTATTCCGGTAGATAACCGTCAGTAATTTATAGGGAGTCAGTTTTTTGATAATGAGCAGATCATCTTCGAAATGCGTGGAAATATCATAGCCCGTAACCCTGTAATGGCCTGATTTATAGATGGAAATAATTTTATCATCTTCTTTAAAAGCGCCCAGTAACTCTCCGCGCTCTTCCGTATTGAGTCTCATTACGGTAGGATCGTAATAAATATTAATGGCGCTTAGTGTAGAAATGCCTTTTTCCATGAGTTCCACTTTACGAACCGGGTTCCGCGTAAGGATATTTCCCTGCGACGAACGTCCTTTGATGGCTAATGTACTGAAATCGAAATCAAATTGCAGTTTTTTCAATTTCGGTTTAGCTTTCAGGAAGATCTTCACTTTCTCCGCTTCCCCGTTAGGATTGGAAGTAAGGTATAATACTTTGGAGCCTTCTTTGCCTTTGGTTAGCTGATACTCTTTATCCCTGGTAACGCCGCCGATCGCGAATCTTTTCACCATGGCCGTGCCGTTCAGGCCGTCGGAATAGATGAGGTTGTATATGGTCCGGTCATCATTTCTTTTGAATACCTCCACATGAATAATATTCCTTCCGAAAAAATGCTTTTCCGATACTTTCCGTACCGTAAATTTACCATCTTCATTAAATACGATGATTTCGTCGATATCGGAACAATCGCCCACATATTCCACATTTTCATCTTTTTTCAATCCCGTGCCCACAAATCCTTCTTTGCGGTCCACATATAATTTCTGGTTGGCCACTGCTACTGTGGAAGCGACGATCACGTCGAAATTCTTGATCTCCGTTTTCCTGTCCCGGTCTTTCCCGTATTTTTTCCTGAGTTGCCGGAAATAATTGATGGCATAACCGATGAGGTGTTCCAGATGATTCTTTACTTCTTCAATGTTGATCTCGATATCCGCGATTTGCTCTTCCGCTTTTTTGATGTCGAATTTCGAAATTTTCCGGACAGGTTTTTCACATAATTTCAGCACATCTTCTTTGGTGATCTCTTTCCGGAAAAGTTTCCGGTAAGGATCGAAAGCCTTTTCTATGTTCGCCACCTGGGTTTCCCAGGTATCGGTGTCTTTTTCCAGCTCTTTATAGATCCTTTTTTCAAAGAATATTTTTTCCAGGGATATCCAGTGCCACTGGCCTTCGAGTTCCTGTAATAATATCTCCAGTTCTTTCTTCAAGAGCTTAACGGTATTTTCGGTATTGATCCTCAGGATTTCCTTTACCGATAAAAATGCCGGTTTCCCTTGATGCAGTACACAGGCATTTATGGAATACGACATTTCACAATCGGTGAAAGCGTATAATGCGTCAATGGTCTGGTCCGGGGATACGCCGGGATGGAGGTGGAGCAATATTTCCACATTTCCCGCTGTATTGTCGTCGATCTTTTTGATTTTCAGTTTACCCTTCTCGATGGCAGGCGTAATGGAATCCTTAATGAGTTTGGTGGTATTGGTGCCGTAAGGGATTTCGTTAATGACCAAGGTCTTTTTATCCAGGATCGTGATCTTGGCACGGTTCCGGATCCGTCCGCCCCGCATGCCTTCATTGTACTTGCTTACGTCCACAGAACCGTAAGTGGGAAAATCGGGATAGATCTCAAAATCACGGTTCTCAAGGATGGCAATGGAAGCGTCCAGTAATTCGTTGAAGTTATGCGGTAAAATCTTGGTTGCGAGTCCCACGGCGATACCTTCCACGCCCTGGGCCAGTAATAACGGGAATTTTACGGGAAGTACGATCGGCTCTTTGTTTCTGCCGTCGTAGGAAAGCTGCCATTCGGTGGTTTTATGGTTGAATACTACTTCCAGCGCAAGTTTAGACAGGCGCGCTTCAATATAACGGGATGCCGCCGCGCTGTCGCCCGTAAGTATATTACCCCAGTTTCCCTGTGTATCGATGGTCAGTAATTTCTGTCCTAATTGTACGATGGCATCCCCGATAGAGCGGTCTCCGTGGGGATGGTATTTCATGGTGTTTCCTATGATATTGGCCACCTTATTATACCGGCCGTCTTCCAACTCGTCCATGGAATGAAGGATACGTCTTTGCACCGGTTTCAGTCCGTCAAGCACATCCGGCAGCGCGCGGTCTAGAATTACATAAGATGCGTAATCCAGGAACCAATTTTCGAACATGGATTGCACATGGATAATTTTATGTAAATCAGCGTTTTCCGGTAATGATTCAGGGGCGTTGGACTTGTCATCGGGTTCAACCGGCAGATTATCTTTTTTCTCTTCCATAAAAGTTGATAAAACAGGGTAATAATTTGCAAAGATACGGAAAATATTATATTTTTGTACGCGAACAAACGGCATCCGGCGGTGTTTAAACTTACAATACTACCCCTTGTCTAATGGTCGAATTTTCAAGGTTATATCACAAACTAAATAGTTATGAAAAAAGAAATTAAGTTCTGCCTGTTGTACCGGGATATGTGGCAATCTTCCGGCAAATATGTTCCTCGGGTAGATCAGTTAAAACAGATTGCTCCGGTCATCATCGATATGGGTTGTTTCGACCGTGTAGAAACCAATGGAGGAGCTTTCGAACAAGTCAATCTTCTTTATGGGGAAAATCCTAATACCGCGGTAAGGGAATGGGTAAAACCGTTTAATGAAACCGGTATTAAAACCCTTATGCTCGAGCGTGCCCTGAACGGTCTGAGAATGTTTCCTGTTCCCGCGGATGTACGTAAACTGATGTTTGAAGTCAAGAAAGCGCAGGGTGTCGATATCGCGCGTTCGTTTTGCGGTTTGAATGATCCCCGGAATCTTGAACTTTCGGTTAAATATGCCAAGGAAGCCGGCATGATATCACAGGGAGCGCTTAGTATTACCTATTCTGATATCCATACTGTGGATTATTATATGCAGGTGGTGGACAAACTGGTGGAATTCGGTACGGATGAGATTGCGTTGAAAGATATGGCCGGTGTGGGCCGTCCGGTAATGCTGGGTAAACTAACCAAAGCGATTAAAGATAAATATCCCCATATTATCGTGGAATATCACGGTCATAGCGGACCCGGTTTTTCCGTGGCTTCTATCCTGGAAGTTTGTAAAAACGGGGCGGATATCATCGATGTCGCCATGGAACCGCTTTCCTGGGGAATGGTACACCCGGATGTGATCACGATCCAGGCGATGCTTAAAGATGCCGGATTCGAAGTGCCGGAGATCAATATGAAAGCTTATATGGAAGCCAGGAGACTGACGCAAAGTTTTATGGACGATTTTCTCGGCTTATTTATAGATCCTAAGAATAAAGTTTCTACGTCACTGCTGGTCGGCAGCGGTTTGCCAGGAGGGATGATGGGTTCTATGATGGCGGATTTGAAAGGAGTGAACAGTAGTATAAATTCCTTCCTTCGTAATGCCGGGAAGCCCGAAATGAGTGAAGATGACCTGCTGGTATCCTTATTCGAGGAAGTTGAATATGTCTGGCCAAAAGTGGGGAATCCGCCATTGGTAACTCCATACAGTCAGTACGTGAAAAATATCGCGCTAATGAATATCCTGCAAATGGCGCAGGGAAAACCCCGTTATTCCAATATGGATAAGAATATGTGGGATATGATCCTCGGCAAAACCGGAAAATTACCCGGCACCGTGGCTCCGGAAATCGTGGAGCTGGCGAAAGAAAAAGGGTATGAGTTCTTTACGGGAAATCCGCAGGATAATTATCCGGATGACTTACCCAAATACAGGGAGTTGATGAAAGAAAAAGGCTGGGACGAAGGTCGGGATAAGGAAGAATTATTCGAGTATGCCATGCATGAACGCCAGTATGAGGATTATAAATCCGGCGCGGCCAAGAGGAATTTCGAAAAAGAAGTGGAAACCGCAAGGGTTCAGGTATGCGCCCCTGTTGCGACAAAGGAACCCGGAGATCAGAAAATCCCTAAAAGTGCGGCCGAAAAAATGATGGAACAGGATCCTGCGTTGAAACCGGTTACCGCTACCGTATCCGGTATGGTGATCTGGGAACTCGCCGTGGATGAACCATCTCAGAATCCGCCGGTGGGGACTTCATACAAAGAAGGTGATGTTATCTGTTTTATCTCCGCTTATTTCGGAAATGAAGAAATCAAATCCCTTTTTTCGGGAAAATTGCTCCATGTTTTCGCAAATCAGGGTGATCGGGTATCCAAAGGAGACATTATCGCTTTATTGAAATAATATTATCAGCCACTTAAAATGCCGGTTTCCGTTTCTGGAAATCATGCGGGAGAATAATCTCCGGGTATTTTAAGTGGTTTTTTCTATGTATTTGAATATGATATTCAGGAAATCCACAACGGAAGATATTCCCGCTATCATGGAAATCGTCCGGGATGCGCAGGAAGCGCTTCAAAATCTTGGAATAAACCAGTGGCAGAACGGTTATCCTTCTGTTTCCGTTATTGAGAACGATATTGCCGGCGGCAATAGCTATGTGCTGTTCCGGGATGATAAAATAGTAGCCACGGCGGCTGTGTTATTCTCCGGTGAACCCACCTATGCCGATATCCATAACGGGGCATGGATCACCGATGATGACTATGCCGTAGTTCACCGGCTGGCCGTAAAGCGACAATACAAGCAGGCGGGAACAGCCTCTTTTTTGATGGATAACATTGAGGATATGGTTATAGATTATGGAATGAGAAGTATTAGGATCGATACCCACGAAGGCAATATTCCAATGCGCGGATTGCTGCAAAAGAAAGGATACAAGGTTTGCGGTATTATTTATCTGGCTGACGGTAATCAAAGAGTAGCCCTGGAAAAAGTATTGGGTGAATAGTGTTTCAAATCCGAATTTTATTTTTTTAAATTAAAATCAGGCAAGATAAATTTTTTTTATGATTGATAATTAAATTTGTATATTGCGTCCTTCAAAAAAAGGGAATCCTTTGGTATTGTTTTTAGTGCTAAGACATTAGTTAATTATGACTTACAATAAAAAAATAAAGAATTTTTTCAAACTGTTGTTCGTATGTTTGATGTTTTTTTCTTCCATTCCTTTATCCGCTTCAACGGAAGAATTGGATAATTTTGAACCGGGTCCTTTTATCATCGACCATGTGCTGGATTCATACGGATGGCACATTATTACGTATAAGGGACATGATGTTTCCATTCCGTTGCCCATTATATTATTCGACCATGGAAAACCTGTTTGCTTTATGTCCGGTAAATTTCACCATGGGCATGATGCTTACAAAGGCTACGCTTTGGGTTTCACGGAAAATACGAAGAACAAAATCGTAAAATTAAAAGGAGAATACGCCGGCTATACCGGTCATATTACGGAAGAAATGATTCCGGCAATTGATTCGGAAGCTAAGATTTTGGACATATCCATTACTAAAAATGTTTGTTCCCTTTTTATTTCTATTATCCTGATTTGTTGGATATTTATCTATATCAGTAGAAGATATAAGGCCAATCCGTGTAAAGCGCCCAAAGGACTGCAATCTATTCTGGAAGTGGTCATTTTATTTGTCCGGGATGAGATCGCCCGGCCTTCTATAGGTGAAGCGAAATATAACAAATATCTTCCCTATTTACTGACTTTGTTTTTCTTTATTCTCATCAATAATATAATGGGACTTGTACCTATATTTCCGGGAGGAGCCAACCTGACTGGTAATATCGCGGTAACGGCAACGCTAGCGCTGATTACTTTTATGGTTACTTTGTTTTCTTCCACCAAGAATTACTGGAAACATATTTTTAATACACCCGGTGTTCCGTGGTGGCTTAAAATCCCTATTCCGATCATGCCGATCGTCGAATTCGTAGGTGTGATAACCAAGCCGTTGGTACTCATGATACGTCTTTTTGCCAATATTACCGGCGGGCATATCATTATTCTCGGATTCGTCAGTTTAATATTTATTTTCGGCCAGATGACCCCGGTAGCGGGTTTCGGAGTATCTGTAGTTTCGCTTATTTTTTATCTCTTCATGGGTATGCTGGAACTGATCGTGGCTTTTGTACAGGCTTTCGTATTTACGCTCCTTTCGGCCTTGTATATCGGTATGGCATTGGATGACGGACATCATGAAGAAAAACATGTGGCTTTAGCATCAGAAGAATGTTCTTAAAAAACATCATCATTACTTAACCTTAATTTATTTTTTATGACAGCATTAACTTTATTACAGGCAGCCATGGATTTAGCTCCTATCGGAAAAATGGGAGCCGCTCTGGGCGCAGGTATTGCAGCCATTGCAGCAGGAATCGGTATCGGCCAGATCGGTAAAGCGGCGGTAGAATCTATCGCTCGTCAACCGGAAGCCAGCGGAAGTATCCAGACCAATATGATCCTTACTGCAGCCTTCATCGAAGGTGTGGCGCTTTTTGCTATTGTGGTTTGTTTGCTTATCGCCATCGCGTAAGCAGAAAATTGAGAATGCCTTTCCCGCGGTTGGCGGGAAGGCATCCTTATGATGAATGGAATTGAAATTATAATAAAAAACGATCATTTTAAAGAAATCTAGATTATGGAATTGATAAACCCCTCATTCGGATTGGTTTTTTGGATGCTTATAGGTTTTGGAATATTATTTTTTATACTCGCCAAATACGCGTGGCCCGTTATCGTGGGTGCGATCGCCAAACGGGAAAAACATATCCAGGACCAGCTGGCCGCTGCCGATATGGTACGGCAGGATATGAACCGTTTACAGGCGGAGCATCAGAAATTACTGGCACAGGCCAAGGAAGAACGGGATGCGATTTTGGATGATGCCCGTAAATTGCGGGATAAGATGTATGAGGATGCCAAAGCGAAAGCGAATAAAGAGGCGAACGCCCTGATCGAAGATGCCAAAAAAACCATTCATTTCGAAAAAATGAAAGCGGTGACCGATATTAAAAACGAGATCGCCAATATGTCGATCGAGATCGCGGAAAAAGTACTCCGTCAGGAATTATCGGATAAAAAGAAAAGTGAGGAACTGGTTGAGAAATGGATGCATGAAGTCCACCTCAATTAAATATCAAATTTATTATTTTTATATATTTCGTTACCCGTATTAAACATTGCTCTTCCCGTACTGTTAAACTCTTATAAAATAAGTTCATTCCAACTCTAATTTGTTTATTATGGAGCGTTTATCATGCAAACTAATTCACAATTATAACCAAAATTATTCACCAATTAAATTTATTGTATGAGAAAATGTGATTTTTTTAAAGGAGTCATATCCTTTTTGGTAGTGTGGCTGGTCATGGCGGGCACTACCCTATCCGCGGGAAATCCGTGGCAACGGAATTTAGAAAATCCGGTTAATGATTTAAACGCCTTCCTGATAGGTACCCAAAATCAGGATGATCCGTGTGCGATTACGGAATTGCCGTGGACAGAAAATTTTGAAACCGGGCCACAGGGTCCTCATACAGTAGGAACATGTTTTAATAAAATACCTAGTACTACTAGTCATTCTCCATATTTTTTTATAAGGCCTAACCCTATTATTGAAGGAGTAGATAATATCGCACAAATGATGAAAGCGGGGGGTGCAAATCCATCTTTTCTGATTTTTCCTCCAATTGGTGAGGATATTCCTATGGAAAACCTGGTAGTAAAATTTAAATTTAAACCGGCAAGTTCAGCTCAGGGAAACGGAGCTTTTGAAATAGGAGTGATGGATCCGGCTAATGCCGGTTCATTTTCCCGAATAGATTATCTGGATGTTTCGACTGGACAGGTAGGAGTATGGCATACCCGTGAAATATCTTTGGCAGGTCATCTAATAGGTCACAGATATTTAGCTATAATGGCTCCCTTAAACTCCAGTGATACATATTTTGATGATTTTGAGATAACCATGCAGGCATCCTGTGTTGAACCCGCGAATGTGAATATTGCCAATATCAGTTATAATGCCGTCTACCTGAATTGGGAAGGTGGTGTATCTGATCCGGAAACTTATATCATAGAATATAAAAAAGATACCGAATCCGTGTGGAATGAGATCGTTGTACAGGGAAATGAAAGGAATGCCATTATCGAAAACCTGGATCAATTGACCTATTATGACGTCAGGATCAAGGCGGCATGTGCTTCCGATACCAGTGATTATGTTGAATTTCTTCCTTTGACACGATGTCCTTCTTATGTGGGACAGAATATAGGTGAGGGAACGGGTAATACCGATGGGAATAAGATCCCGGTCGACTTCGCATCAAGGCGTTCTTTTACCCAGCAAATATTCCTGATGAATGAAGTCCCGACCGATGTGCATACGGTTACGGGTATTGCTTTCCAATGTGAGGGTGAACATCCTGAATATAGCACAAGGCTTCTTACGATTTATTTGGGAGAAACAGATAAAACTACCTTTGACGGATTAAGCGCTCCCAACTGGATAGGGGCACGTGAATTAAAACAGGTATTTAACGGTTACGCGGATTTAAGTAGCGATGGATGGGTAAATATTGCTTTTGATTCGATCTTTATTTATCAACGAGAGAAAAATCTGGCTGTCGTTGTCGCGGATAATACTAACGATCTTTTGAGTACTACCGCACGTAATTTTTATACGCATGATTCCGAAGCACAAAGGACCATGCATTGGGCAGGAGACGGCTTCGTTTCCGCAAGCGCTCCTCCTGGTATGGCTACCGCAATTACTACCTACCGTAATAATATCCGTTTATTAAATTGCGGAAATTTCGAATGTATTCCCCCTTCTTATGTCAATGTTTCGGATATAAACCAATCCGGGGCTACTTTAACATGGGCCCGCGTTACGCAGAACGCCCAGTATAAGGTGGAATACAGGGAAGTAGGCGAAAACGACTGGACTTCTTCCGGTGAAGTAGCACTGGATGCGCCGGTTTTTACGATAGAGAACGGAATAGGCAATACGGAATATGAATTTCGTGTGATGACAATTTGTGGGTATGAAGATCTTTCGGATTGGAGCGTTACCGGTACTTTTAGGACCTCTTTACCTTCGCTGGTACTTCCGTTCAGGGAAAGTTTCGATAGTTATACCGACGGAACCCTTCCTTTCGGTTGGATGGGAAAAGCGCCTGTTGCCGGAAATGAGCCGGTAATTAAACGTGCCCGGCAGGATGATACTACAGCCTACCATAGTCGTTTTAATGTACTGGAATTTAAGGCTGTCGCTTCTTCATACAGTGAAATAACCTTAACAAATCTTGATGAGCAGAATGATATTACCGATTATGAAATGTCATTATGGACCAGGTTTTCAGAAAATAACAGTTCCCAGTTTTTTATCGTGGGAATTATGAGTGATCCGAATGTCGCTACCAGTTTCGTGCCGGTGGATACAATTTATGCCGAACAGGAAAATATATGGGAGTATAAAGTGGTTTCTTTCGCTGATTATGAAGGTGAAGGTTCATGGATCACTTTACGCTGGATGAATAGCGGCACAGGAACCCTAATGGTAGACGATATAGTAATTGACAGACCTTCTGCCTGTGATGTTCCGATTAAATTGGAAGTTTTCGAATATGAAGGAGAATTAATGTTAAGCTGGGACCCGCAGAACTTTGCCGGCCCCTGGATCGTGGAATATGATGTGACCGGCTTTGAACCGGGAACCGGTAGCAATTCATTTGAAGCCATTGGATTTTCGGATATATCCTTGCTTGATCTTGCGGATAACACTTTCTATGATGTATACGTGAAAGCTAAATGTAACGATGAATCCTTTAGCTGGTATTCCACTCCTTTCCGTTTCAGAACTTCCCAGATTCCGGGTACATTGCCGTATCAATCGGAATTTACTTTACAGGCTGAAAGGGATAACTGGACTTTTGCCGGTGAATTATATGAAAATGAGTGGGTAATAGGTACCGAAGGAAATAATACATCCGAGAATACTTATTCTCTCTATGTTTCGAACGATGGAGGTGTTACCAACAATTATATTATAAATACCGGAAGTAATTCTTCCGTATGGGCATACCGCGATATTGCTTTTGATGAAGAAACTCGTGAATATCAAATCTCTATTGAATGGCGTAATCCATCTTCATTTTCTTATATAAATGTTTTTATTGATACCAATTTAACGGATGTAATTTCGGGTCCCGGGATTATTTCATCAACCGCATTGCCTGTTGCTACAAGATTATCAGCCAATTCAGACTGGCAGACCATGAATTATATTCTTTCAAGTAATTATGGTAATAAAACCAACCGTTTATATTTTGAATGGTATACTCCGAGTGGAAATAATCCGGATGTTGCCCCTGCAGGAACGATCAGGAATATTTCCATTGTTCCCATGGATTGCCCGGTTCCTACCGGTTTGGAAGGGAAACGTCCGACGGCCAACACTGTTGATTTGGAATGGGTTACTGACGATGAAGATAATGCGGAATGGATTATTGAGTATGGCTTAGCCGGTTTCACCAAAGGTTTGGGGAATATGATAGGAACGGACACGAACTGGTATCAGGTTGACGGTTTGGATCCTGAAACCCGGTATGATTTTTATGTAAGAAGATTCTGTGGGGAAGGTGACACCAGCACCTGGTCATTGAAAGCTACGGTTAAAACAGGTCAAATACCGCTTACAGTGCCATTTATATGTGATTTTGAAGACGATGATCTGAATAAACATTGGTTAATCGCCAACAGGGAAAATGGATGGTTCATTGGCTCCGCGACTAATATCGCTCCTGAAAGAGGCAAAACCCTTTATATTTCCAATGACGAAGGATTAACTAATGCTTATGAAGGATACACATACGGAACTTATGCTATCCGTGATGTACGCTTTCCTTCCGTAACAGGCGGAGAATTTATTTTAACCTTTGATTGGAGATGTTTAGGACAGGAAAATCAGGATTATATGGAATTATCTATTGGTGACAGCATTCTTTACTTAAATGAAAATAATGTATTATTACCTATCGGTATAAGATATATTACTTCCATAGCAGAGTTAAACGGATCATCAGACTGGAGTCAGAATACATATACCCTTCCTTCTTTTTATTCCGATACACTGGTGCGTCTGGTTTTAGACTGGAGAAGTAATGTTTCACAGGATAATCAACCACCGGGCGCTATAGATAATATCTCTATTACATATAACAGCTGTGTTTCGGCAAAGAATGTCAATGTATCCAATATATTGCATAACGGAGCATTTGTAACATGGACTCAGGAAGATGATGCAGACCATTGGCAGGTTGAGTATAAATTGAAAGGAGATGAAGATTGGACTGCTATTGATGTAAATACTTATCCGCAACATGCTTTTACTACACTGACGGATTCGACTGAATACCAGGTCAGATTAAGAACGGTTTGCGGCGACGGCGATACCAGTATTTATTCCAATATCGTTGATTTTACAACTTTGCGTACTCCTTGTTCATCAGCCCAGGTATCTGTGATTGATATCACCAAGTCTTCTGCGACCGCTACCTGGATGAGAAACGGCGATGAAATGGGATGGGAGTTTTCTTATAAGAAAAGTGCAGACGAACAATATGGTGAAACTGTTTTCCTGACCGATACTTTCTTTAATTTTTCAGGTCTTACACCCGATACTGAATATAAGATAAACATAAGAACCAAGTGTGATGAAAATTACTACAGCGAGTTTGCCGAATTTACTTTTAGAACACATGATGGAATAGGTATCAATGAAGTAAATGCCGGTAGGAATGTGGTCATCTACCCGAATCCTGCTCAAAATAAACTTCAGGTTAAAGCCGATGCCGGTTTTGAAACGATAAGTGTGATCAACCTTTTAGGACAGGTATTGCATAACGAACGTATTATGGATACGCAAAAATTAGAGATCAATGTATCTTCTTACGAGCCGGGTGTTTATTTTATACGGCTTGAAGGGAAGAATGGCGTAGTCACTAAAAAGTTTATCAAAAACTAAATGATATCGTTATTACATAGTGAAAAGGTTGAGTCTCAGACTCAACCTTTTTTATTTTTTACGGCCAATTGGATGGGAATAAAGGTTTGGACCGTATCATCAATTAAATGACGATCAGTTTCTCACATTTGAAAGGAGCGCCGTCACCGGATTTTATTAAGATCATGTATAATCCGCTTTTGTCGGGAAGTCGAACCCGGGACGTATTTCCGCTAACCATCTCATTAGTGCATAATTTAATGCCGGAAGTATGGTAGATTTCAATGATCCATGAATGTGATTCTCCCGGAATTTCAGGTAATTCAATGGTAATGAATTCTCCCTTTTTTGCGGGATTCGGATAGATGGTTTCTTTATTTGATTTATATACATCGCCGACCACAGGAGATTTTACTCCCGGAACCGGAGAAATCCGGTGTAGTGTGTTTTGTAACAGCCCGCAATCACGGTATTCATGATATTGCATTTCATACGCTCCGATATCTATGTTATCGCCAAACCGCCTGGGTCTTCCTTCTATGTCCTTATCATAGGGATTTACATCATTGAGTCCTGTATTGCATGCCGGTCCGAATGGAGAAATCCGGAAATTACCGGATATGGTTGAATTCTGTGAAGCATCGCATTCCTGGTAGAAATTCGGCGATACATTATGGTTATTTCCCAGGTTCGTGCCATATTTTTTCTGCCATTTTCCGTTTTGTATACAGTTCTCCAATATGTTGTATCTCCATAATGCAGTGCTGTCATAAACATTATCAAAATTCCTGTCATTCGGTAAATGGTTTCCCGTATGTTTATTCCCCCATAGAATAGAATTGGTGAATTT
>ERZ809224.920-NODE-920-length-24018-cov-23.399950_pt1 | contig 24018 bp, 18 predicted proteins | sample MGYA00520513_ERZ809224 | MGnify/ENA primary metagenome ERZ809224 (study PRJEB31576, sample SAMEA3212658) | Homo sapiens | biome: human-gut; feature: human gut; material: fecal | place: Sweden | collected 2012 ... | reverse complement strand
TCCAGGCCAGCCAGGTCTACTACACCCCCGCCCTGAACTACTACATTGATGACCTTGACAGTATTAGCTGGGAGAACTTCCGGCTGGCTCAGTCTGGCACTGAGGAAGTGGATTACTGGGGCCGCCCCGGCTACTTCTGGTATCGGGAAAATGCCACTGGTGCTACCCCTGAAACCGCCGCATACAACGGCACAGAGGCGGTCTATGCCACAATCGAGCAGACCCCTGTATACACCACTCGTGTGAAGGTAGACGAGTGCGACATCGCTGACGCCATTGGCTTCAGCACCAACCAGGACATCGAGTCCGCCTGGATCGACGGCGATTCCCTCCCCGTGACCGACCGTAATGTGACCACCGATCAGAACGGTATGCTCAATCCTCTGGCCACCACTTCCGTAGTCGGCGGACAGGGCCGTCTGACCGAGGTGTACAACATGGGCGCTGCTGGCTACCGCCTGGTGGAAATCAACACCTGGCTGGCTCAGGTGACCAAGGTGACCGAGGCCACCACCGACAAGAACGGCCACACCACCCCCGCCAGCATCACCATGGATGTTTATGTTGCCTCTGATAGCAGCGCTGATAAGGCTCAGGCCCAGTCCATGACCTACCAGACCACCGGTTATACCGTGGGCGAGTATGTCCTGGTCACCATGACGGTGGATGGCACTGATGTGGTTCGCTCCGTGGAGACTGCTCCTGTCCGCGTGGGCGGCGAGATCGAGGGTTACACCAACGCCTCCGGCACCACTCCCTCCACCACCACTGTGGGCACTGCCGATCCCTATAACGATGCCGACAAGTTCTTCCTGAACTGGAGAGGCAACAACACCGTCAATCGTTGGGACGTCATCGTGGACACCTACGGCAACGCCATCGGCCTGATCCCCTCCACCACCAGCTACCTGGTGATCGAGAAGATCGAGTGGGAGGACGGCCGGTTCGACGAGAGCTTTGCCGTGGCCGACATCGTGCTGACTGACGGCACCAAGATCTCCGGCGTCACCATTGCCTCCGTGGACGGCGTCGACATCACCAACACCGAGGACAACGGTGACCGCACTGCTGCTGTCCCCACTGTTTCCGACCACTATGCAAACAATGGCGACCCCGCTAACGGTTACTACGGCCATGTCTTCGCCTACACTGTGGACAGCGACGGCGAGTATGACATTACCGAGCAGGTTCAGTGCACCGTTAGCACCCGGAACAACACCTTCACCACCGGCTACACCAGCACCATTGATGGCCACACCAACACCGTGGTCGCCAACGATGATACTGTGTTCCTGGTGCAGAACTCCGACGGCTACACCTACACCGTCTATGACGGCGTGGACGAGCTGCCCAGCATGACTGTCGCCGCCGGTGATCTGTGCTACCGCTCCAACGGCACCTACGCCACCCTGGTGCTCATCCGGACCTACACCCTGCAGGGCAATCAGTTCGTGGCCTACGTGGCTGCCGATGACGGTTGGGTGTCCTATGCCAACGGCGTCTACACCTATGCGGTCTACAAGGTCGGCTCCACCGAGCCCACCCTGGTGACCTCTACGAGCGCCACCGAGTTTGCTGCTAACCAGGACGGCTTCTACACCTTCACGGTGACCAACAGCAATCGGATCAGCAGCAAGAACTGGATCATGGGCACCTATGATACCAATGTTGCCGGCACTGGCACCGATACGCTTCCTGGCTACGGCTACACCTGGGATCGCGCCTATGTGGGCGCCACCTCCGGCAGCAGCTGGACGCTGAACGCCCTCGGCGGCGGCACCTACACCGACATCCGTGTGGATGGCAGCACCACCTACTTCCAGGTGACCAAGACCACCTACACTGATGGTACCAACAGCACTGTGGTGACCACCATTGAGCCGGCTACTGCCTCCAGCGTGAGCAATGGCGACCGGGTCGTCGTTGCCAGCAAGGGCACCAGCCCGAACAAGATGGCCTCTTATGTCTACATTCTGGATTCTGTGACCACTAACCTGTCTGGTGCGCCTACTACGCCCAACACTGCGGTGATCCACTATGTCCTGAATGTTCAGGATAGCGTGAATGGCGACATCAAGACCTATTACGCCGACCGCACCCTGACTGCTGGCGACGGCCTGCTGGGCACCAGCCAGACTTATGGTTATAGCACTGCGGTGGACTATGTCGAGGCCGAGTATGGTCTTACCTTTGGCTCCGTCACTAACTATGGCGTTGCCTCTTACACAAGGACTATCAATGCGGGCGATTCTGTCACCCTCGTGTTCAATGTTCGCGTGTAATTGACAAGCCTCCCTACAATTCGTAGGTAGTCCAGAGCCCTCCCGGATTTTTCCGGGAGGGCTCTTCTTTTCTTCACTCCGCGGCCTTGTCATACCCAATCACGCAATAGTAATATATCTCTCCGTTGGTATTGGCCTGTTCGACCTCCCCGTACTCATCGTACCAGCTGACGCTGGCATCTGTCCAGGTGACAAAGAGCGCCTCGGAGCTGGCGGTCTCCGGCGATCCCTTGGGGCTGGGCCGGAACAGGGTCATAGGCCAGTTGCGATAGCCGATGTAGCCCACGCTGCCCACCAACACCAGCACAGGGTAGAAGCCCACGCTCAGGCTGGTGGGGTTGCTGGCCCCGTAGGTCCCCGTGCCAGTGTAGCTCCCCCAGGCGATGCGGGCGGTTTTCCCCGCCGTGCCCACATTGGCCGCCAGGCTGGCCAGGCTGCCTTCCATCTCCTCGATCTGCCCGGTCAGGCTCTCCTCCATGGCCGCTAGGGCCGCCTCCGTCTTCTGGGCATTCTGGTTCAGTGGCGCGGGGGAAAAATCGTCGGTGGTGTCCACTAGGTTGAATTGATACTTGCTTGTCTGTTGCATAGGTTTATCCCCTCCCGCAGCCCCCCGATAACCCCCTGGCGGTTGCAAGGTTTTGTGCAAAGGAATTTTCTGTATACTCCCCCAAAAGCTCTTCTCCGGCGGCGGGGAGCAAACCTTTTTGTATGACGCAGGTGAAATAGGGAATACTGTTCTCATCTTGCAAGGAGGGATCCCATTATGACCGGCCAAAGTTTTACTAAAGGCAACGTTGCATTCGATAAAAGTCAGACCAAGGATAACCTGATGCGGGCTTTTGCCGGGGAGAGCCAAGCACGTAACCGCTACACCTTTGCCGCCAGCCAAGCGAAAAAGGAGGGGCTCGCGGTGGTGAGCCAGGTGTTCACCTTCACCGCCGCCCAGGAGCAGGCCCACGCCAAGGTCTTTTACAAGTTCCTCCAGGAGCTGTCCGGCCAGACCATCTCGGTGGACGGTACCTATCCGGTGGACCTGTACCCGGATACGCTGAGCCAGCTAAAGGCCGCCCGGCACAACGAGTATCAGGAGTTTGAGCATGACTATGCCCACTTCGCCCAGGTGGCCCGGCAGGAGGGTTTCGACCTAATTGGCGCCCGGTTCGAGATGATCGCCAAGATCGAGAAAACCCACGGGGATCGGTTTGGGCTGTTCGCCGACCTGCTGGAGGGGAATAGGCTGTTTGACAACGGGGAGGAGACCGTGTGGATGTGCCTGAACTGCGGGCAGATCATCACCGCCACCGCCGCCCCCCAGTTGTGCCCCGTGTGCGCCCACGAGCAGGGGTACTTCATCCGGCTGAACCTGACCCCCTTCACCAAGGGTTAAAAAATCGCCCCGCAGGGACGGATCCAACGTAGAAGTATTTTGACATGCGAAGCGCCGGAGGACTCCAACGGAATCCTCCGGCGCGGTTTGGTTTTGGACCTACTCGTCGTAGCCCAGGGCGATGTACTGATAGGTGTAGCCGCTGGTGTTGTTCTGGCCGATGTGCTCGTTGGTCTGGTCGGGCTGGACGTACCAGCTCACCGTGTTGCCGCTCCAGGTGACGGTGTTGCGGCAGCTGTTGCCGGTGGAGACGCAGGTGGTGAGGGGCCGCAGGAGGAAGCAGTCGCTGTACGAATTCCCGTAGTTCGGATAGGTGGGGTCGCCCCCCGTGCAGATGAGGACGAAGAGGGGCGGGAACGGGAACGTGAGCGAGTTGGGGCTGCTCTGGCCGTAGGTGCCGGTGCCCACGTAGGAGCCGGTGGTCACCCGGCAGTTGTGCCCGGCGGTGCCCAGGTTGGCGGTGATGGTCTCCAGGCTTTCCCCCACCGCCTCCAGGCCGTCGGCCAGGGCGTCCTCCAGGCCGGAGAGCGTCTCCTCCACCTTCTCCATGTTGTCGTTGAGGGGGGTGGGCGAGAAGTCGTCCGTCCCCTCGATGAGCTTGAACTGGTATTTGGTTGTCTGTTGCATAAAGTTATCCCTCCCACAAGGGAGGGATAAACGGCCCGGCATTGCATGAAAAGGTGCAACAATACCGCAATTTTCTCTCCATAGTGGAGGGGCCAGGAAAAGGGAACCCCCCGGCCCAGGTGGGCCGGGGGGGTAGGGTGGCAACTAACCGTTAATTAGAAGCCGGCAAAGCCGTTGTAGACGGTCAGGGTACCAATGGTACTATTGGTGATAGTAATGGTAACTCTGTAGTTGCCAGAAGCCAGGGTAGAAATGGCCGTGCTGCTGATGCCGTTGATGATGCAGTTGCCGGTCCCGGTTCCAGTGACAGTTGCATCAACAGTCTGGAGAACCGTTCCGCTCTCGGTGGTGATGGTGATCACCGCATCGGCAGTCCCGAAGTTGAAGTTGCTCTCGACACCGTTGACAACTCTAACGACCTTGGCGTTGCTCAAGGTGATGTCGTTAGTGCTGAGCGCCACAGTGATATTGTTGCCAGAGGTGGGAACCACGGCGTAGCCGGTAACAGGAGTCTCACCGCTGCCCTGCTCAATGTCGGGAGTGTCCACAATGTACACGGCCTGCGCAACGTAAGCGGCGTTGTGGATCACATAGATGGTCTTGTCGCTCATGTTAGCGCTCCACTCACCGAAGGTCGGGGTCAGGTCAACCACATTGTAGTAGTCGGTACCCACCTGCAGCACCTGGCCGTTGTAGGTGACAGTGCCGGTGCCAGCGGCATAGTAATCCTGGTACAGGGAGGCGTACCCGGGATAACCGTTCATGCCGGAAATCGCGCCAGTATAAGTCTCCATACTGTTGACAGTGGTGCCGAGGACGCTCTCAGCGATGCCGTCATCGAAGTACAGGCCGAACATCTGGTTCAGATTGCTGGTGGTGCTGGTGCCGTCGTAGCTGGGCACCACAAGGGCAAGAACGGTCTGGTTGACCCGGATGGTGGTGTTGGGCACGCCGTTGAGAATACCGGTGATCTGGTAGTAGGCAACCCCGCCATTACCATCGGGAACGGCACGCACGTTGTTGGAGGTCAGGAAGAACATGCTCCAGTTGGTGTCCGTATCAGGCGTACCGATGACGTAGACATAATCGGCGTAGCCATCGTTATTCCGATCCACCCAGTCCACAGTGGCCTTAGCGGTGTAATCAGCGATGTTCTCATAGCCGGTGACCACGGAGTAGCTCTTCACGCCGCCGCTCACAGTCTGCACCAGGAACACGGTGTTGCTGTTCACGTTGAAGGACCGAGTGGCGGTAGTAGCAGCGCCAGTGGCCTTGGTGCCAGAGATAACGGCCCGACCAGTCTCAATGGTAGCGGCAGTCAGCTCGTTCTCCTCGTACTGGTCATACCCGCCATCGCGGTCGCTATCGGTGTACACCTGAGTCAGCACCAGGCCGTCGGAGGTCTCCTCAATGCGGTACAGGTCAACCCCGCCGTACTCGGTGTCGTTGTCGTCAAGACTGGTGGACACAAGGCCCGCACTCCGGTCCGAAGTAGTGTCGCCATAGACGAGAGGCATACCGTCAATCTCGGCGATGGTCTCCAGGGAGGTCTCGCCGTTCATGTAGCGGATGGTGCCCTCAGCGTAGCCGGAAGCCTGGTGGGGGTTCTGCCACTGGATGCTCTCCAGGATGCCGTAGCTGTACTGGGTGGCGATGTCGGTGACGCCGATCAGGTTGTCGTAGCCGTCGAAGTACCAGGTGTGGCTGGTGGTCTGGTTGCCGGCCTGATCCAGCTCGAACCACTTGGCGTCGTCATAGGTGGTGCCGTTGACGACATGCTGAGACACATTGTACAGCAGCTCGGTCTGAGTGCCGGACACGGCGGGAGCAGCGCCGCGGATGAACAGATAGTCAGCCTCGGTGGCAGCATTCAGGGTAGTGCCGGTAGCGCCGGTTACGCCAATGCTACCCACAGTCACAGAGCCGTTGGCGTTGACCCTGTTGTCGGTGTAGGCGTTGATCAGCACCATGTCGCCCACGTCGTAGGTGTAGTCGGTGCCGCCGTTGGTCTGGTACACATACTCGCCGTCATCCTCATCGGCGGTGTCGTCGGTGTAGACCACCAGGGTGATCTTGGAGGGATCGTCCAGGTGGTCGTTGCGGTCGTAGGTGGCGTCGTCCACGTCCACCACCTTGGCCAGGAAGGTGTCGATGGTGACAATCACGTCCTCATACACCTCGGTGACGGTGCCCTCGGCGCCGATCTTCTGCACGGTGTCCAGGGGCTGCACCATATACTGGGTGTCGTTGGGCTCACCGTTGGTGTACAGGGTGTACTGCTTGTTGCGGGACAGGCCAATGTCGTCAGCCAGATCGCACTCGGTGACGGCGGTGTAGTAGGTCTTGACGGGGTCCTCCTCGATGAAGGCATAGACGTTGTTGGCGGCCAGGCGGCTGTCATACCACTCCACGCCGGGGCGGCCCCAAGTGTCTGCGCCAGCGCGGCTGTCCAGACCGAAGTTCTCCTCGCCGATGGAGTCGAAGTGGGGGTAGTAGTTGACGCCGGTGTAGAGCACCTGCTTCACCTGCAGGGCGTTGAAGATCAGGTGGACGATCTCCTCACGGGTGAGGTAGTCGCCCAAGGTGGTGTCGGTCAGGCCGTCCAGGATGCCGACATCCTGGGCCAGGGTGGCGGCGGTGATCTTCCAGTCAGAGCCGGAGATCTCGTTGTTCCGGTCGTAGCCGATGGCACGCAGCAGGATGGTGATCAGCTCATAGCCGGTCATGTAGCCCTCGGGGTTGAACTTGTTGTCGCCCACGCCCTTCACCAGCTCGTTGTTGGCGGCGTAGTTGACGAAGCCGGCGAACCAGTTGCTCTCCTTCACGTCTTCGAACTTGTCATAGTTCTTGTGGAGGTACACCAAGGTGTCGCCCACGTCGCCGGTCACCATGCGGTAGATCAGGGTGGACACCTCGGCGCGCTTCACGTAGCTCTGGGGGTAAACCTTCCCCTCGGAGCCCTTCAGGATGCCCATGCCGGACAGGACGTCCACGGCCTCCGCGTACTCCTCGCTGACCTGCTCGGAGTCCGCGTAGTCCTCGAGATTGGCGGCGCTGGCGAACACCATGACGGACAGTACCATCATGAGGGCCAGGACCAACGCGAGGATCTTCTTCAGATTTCTCATGTTCGGATCTTCCTCCTTGTTGTTTTCCCCCTCTCCCGACCACAAGAGGATGAGCCATTCTCTTATCTTTAAGGTCATGCCGCGGCACGCTTTCGTCACCGGGGAAGACGGTCCTTACAGCTCGACAGTGGAAGCCTGCTGAATGTGAATATGGGACTAACGTGGGGAAGAGCATAGCATGGGGCATTAAAATTACTTGAGCGAATTTCTTGACTGCCTCGATGTTTACGCGGTATAATATACTGATTTGATATGTCCAAAAGTAGGTGCAACTATGGCAGGAACGAAAACTGGATCACAGTACGGCAACGAATCGATCTCCGCGCTGAAGGGGGCCGACCGGGTACGCAAGCGCCCCGGCGTCATCTTTGGCTCCGATGGACTGGAGGGGTGCGAACACGCGGTCTTTGAAATCCTATCCAACGCCATCGACGAGGCCCGGGAGGGCCACGGCAACCTGATCATCGTCACTCGGTACGAGGACAGGTCCATCGAGGTGGAGGACTTCGGCCGGGGCTGCCCCGTGGATTGGAACGAGGCGGAGGGGCGGTATAACTGGGAGCTGGTGTTCTGTGAGCTGTACGCCGGCGGCAAGTACAAGAACGGCGACGGGGACAACTACGAGTACTCCCTGGGCCTGAACGGCCTGGGCTCCTGCGCCACCCAGTACGCGTCGGAGTTTTTTGACGCGGTAATCTACCGGGATGGCTTCAAGTACACCCTCCATTTTGAGAAGGGCGAGATTGTGGGGGATATGAAGAAGGAGCCGGCGGACCGAAAAAAAACCGGCTCCAGGTTCCACTGGAAGCCCGACCTGGACGTGTTCACCGACATTGACATCCCTTTGGAGTACTACACCGATGTGCTCAAGCGTCAGGCGGTGGTTAACGCCGGGGTCACCTTCCGCCTGCGCAACCAGGTGGGGGGCAAGTTCGAGACCACCGAGTTCCGCTACGAGAACGGCATCATCGACTACGTCCGTGAGCTGGCGGGGGAGGACACCCTCACCCAGCCAGTGTTCTGGCAGACGGAGCGGAAGGGCCGGGATCGGGCGGACAAGGACGAGTACAAGGTCAAGCTGTCGGTGGCCTTCTGCTTCTCCAACCGGGTGCAGGTCATCGAGCACTACCACAACTCCTCCTGGCTGGAGCATGGCGGCTCCCCGGAAAAGGCGGTGAAGTCCGCCTTCGTGTCCGCCATAGACGGGTGGCTGAAGCAGAACGGCAAATACCAGAAAAACGAGAGCAAAATCACCTTCAACGACATTCAGGATGCGCTGGTGCTGGTGTCCAACAACTTCTCCACCCAGACCAGCTATGAGAACCAGACCAAGAAATCCATCACCAACAAGTTCGTCCAGGAGGCCATGACCGACTTTCTGCGCGCCCAACTGGAGGTCTATTTCATCGAGAACCCCATGGATGCGGAGAAGATCGCCGGCCAGGTGTTGGTGAACAAGCGCTCCCGGGAGACGGCGGAGAAGACCCGCCTGGGCATCAAGAAGAAGCTGTCCGGCTCCCTGGACATTTCTAACCGGGTGCAGAAGTTCGTGGACTGCCGCACCAGGGACGTGTCCCGGCGGGAGCTGTATATCGTGGAGGGCGACTCCGCCATGGGCAGCGTCAAGCTGTCCCGGGACCCGGAGTTCCAGGGCATCATGCCCGTGCGGGGCAAGATCCTCAACTGCCTGAAAGCGGACTACGCCAAAATCTTCAAAAGCGAGATCATCACCGACCTTTTGAAAGTCATGGGCTGCGGTGTGGAGGTCAAAAACAAAAATAATAAGGATCTTTCTGAGTTTGACCTGAACAACCTGCGGTGGAACAAGATCATCATCTGCACCGATGGCGACGTGGACGGCTTCCAGATCCGCACCCTGATCCTCACCATGCTCTACCGGCTCACCCCCACCCTGATCCAGGAGGGCTACGTTTACATCGCCGAGTCCCCCCTGTATGAGATCACCTGCAAAGAGAAGACCTGGTTTGCCTACTCCGACCAGGAGAAGAACGCCATCTGCAGGCAACTGGAGGAGGAAAAGAAGAGGTACGACCTCCAGCGTTCCAAAGGTTTGGGCGAGAACGAGCCGGACATGATGTGGCTGACCACCATGAGCCCGGACACCCGCCGGCTGATCAAGGTCATGCCTGAGGATGTGGAGAAGACCGCGGCGATCTTCGACCTGCTGCTGGGGGATAACCTGGCTGGGCGAAAGGAACACATCGCCGACAACGGGTATAAGTATCTGGACCTGGCGGACATCTCATGAGCCGCCGGGAGGGTTATCAATCTTTTGTAACAAAAATATTGTGATAGAAAGATGGCGAAAAATGATTCGTATTGAACAGAAAACCGGTGATGAATCGTTTCAGGGTATGGACCACACTCTGCGCGAATACTGGGCCTGGGCGCACTCCGATATTGCCTCCAATGCAGAGCGTGGCAAGCTGGCCGAATATATTGTTCACTGCGCGGTCCATTCCACTGCTTCCTGTCGGACAGAATGGGACGCTTTTGATGTGTGTTCTGAAGAGGGCATCAAAGTTGAAGTGAAATCTTCCGCCTATCTCCAAACCTGGAAGCAGGACCGGTTTTCCACCATTCAATTTGATATCGCCCCGAAGAAGTCATGGGATGCAAAAACGAATTCCTACTCCGAAATAAAATGCCGTCCCGCCGATGTATATGTGTTCTGCCTGTTTGCCAGCAAGGACGCCTCCACCGCTGATCCATTGGATTTGGCGCAGTGGGAGTTCTATGTGCTGAGCACCAACGTGTTAAACGAGCAGGTCCCAAATCAGAAGCAGATCGGGTTGGGCACACTGCTTCGGCTGGGTGCCCAGAGGGCCAGTTTCCTCGAGGTTCACAGTGCCGTAATCGCTTCCGCAAAAGATTGCCAAACGTTAAGAGGGATATAAGCCATGCCAAAGAAGAAACCGCCCCAGGATGGGGGCGCGAAAAAGGTCAGCAACCCCAACGTCATGGGCCTGCGGGCCCAGGTGCTGGAGCAGCCCATCACCGAGACGCTGGAAGTCAACTATATGCCCTACGCCATGTCGGTTATCGTCTCCCGGGCCATCCCGGAGATCGACGGTTTCAAGCCCAGCCACCGCAAGCTGCTGTACACCATGTACCAGATGCACCTGCTGGGGGGCGCCCGTACCAAGAGCGCCAACGTGGTGGGGGCCACCATGAAGCTCAACCCCCACGGGGACGCGGCCATCTACGACACCATGGTTCGCCTGTCCCGGGGCTACGGGGCCCTGCTCCACCCCCTGGTGGACTCCAAGGGCAACTTCGGCAAGGTGTACTCCCGGGACATGGCCTGGGCCGCCTCCCGGTACACCGAGGTGCGGCTGGACCCCATCTGCCAGGAGCTGTTCCGGGACATCGACCAGGACGCGGTGGACTTTGTGCCCAACTACGACGGCAAGCTCCAGGAGCCCACCCTGCTGCCCACCACCTTTCCCAACGTGTTGGTGGCGGCCAACCAGGGCATCGCCGTGGGCATGGCCTCCAACCTGTGCGGGTTCAACCTGGCGGAGGTGTGCGACGCGGCCATCGCCCGGATGAAGGACCCCAATGCCGACCTGCTCTCCATTTTGAAGGCCCCGGACTTCTCCACCGGCGGCCAGCTGCTCTACGACGGGGCCGCCCTGGCGGAGATCTACCGCACCGGCCGGGGCAGCGTGAAGCTGCGGGCCAAATGGCGGTATGTGAAGGCGGAAAACCTCATTGAGATCTATGAGATCCCCTACTCCACCACCGTGGAGGCTATCCTGGACAAGGTGGCCGAGCTGGTCAAGTCCGGCAAGGTCCGGGAGATCTCCGACATGAGGGACGAAACCGGTCTGGATGGGCTGAAACTGGCCATTGACCTAAAGCGGGGCACCGACCCGGACAAGCTCATGGCCAAGCTGTTCCAGCTCACCCCCCTCCAGGATACCTTCTCCTGCAACTTCAACATCCTCATCGCCGGCATGCCCCGGGTGATGGGGGTGGGCGAGATCCTGGACGAGTGGATCGCCTGGCGGATGGACGGGGTGCGCCGGCGCACCTACTATGTGTGCAAGAAGAAGGAGGAGAAACTCCACCTGCTCAAGGGCTTGAAGCGCATCCTCCTGGACATCGACAAGGCCATCCGCATCATCCGGGAGACGGAGGAGGAGGCCGAAGTGGTGCCCAACCTGATCATCGGCTTCGGCATTGATCAAGTCCAGGCAGAGTATGTGGCTGACATCCGGCTGCGCAACATCAACAAGGAATATATCCTCAAGCGCATTGAAGAGGTGGGCACTCTGGAGGAGGAGATCGCCGACCTGAAGGATCTCATCAACTCCCCCAAGCGCATCCAGAAGGTGATGACAGGGGAGCTGGAGAACGTGAAGAAGAAGTACGCCGCGCCCCGGCGCACCGAGATCGTCTATGAGTACCAGCTGCACCAGGAGGTAGAGGAGGAGGCTCGGCAGGTGCCGGAGTACCCAGTCCACGTCTTTATCTCCAAGGAGGGCTACTTTAAGAAGATCACCCCGCAGTCCCTGCGTATGAGCGGGGAGCAGAAGTATAAGGAGGGGGATGGTCCCTTCCTCCAGTGGGAGGGGAACAACCGGGACGAGCTGCTGGTGTTCACCGACCGCCAGCAGTGCTACAAGACCCGGCTGTCCGACTTCGACGACTCCAAGGCCAGCGTGCTGGGGGACTACCTGCCCACCAAGTTGGGTATGGAGCCGGAGGAAAAGTTCCTGTGGGCCTGCGACCCGGGGGATTACTCTGCCCACCTGCTGTTCTTCTACGCCAACGGCAAGGCCGCCCGGGTGGAGCTGTCCGCCTATCAGACCCAGACCCGGCGCAGAAAGCTCACCGGCGCCCTGTCCGACAAGGCGCCTCTGGTGTCCGCCATGGTGCTCCAGGAGGATATGGAGGTGGCGGTATGCTCCACGGAAGGGCGGTGCGTGGTGTTCCACACCGCTTCCCTCACACCCAAGACCACCCGGTCCACCCAGGGGGTCAACGTGATAACCCTGAAGCCCAAGTACCAGCTGGAATGGGCCAGGCCGCTGGCTGAGACCACCATCGTCAACACCGCCCGGTATCGGGCCCGCTCCCTGCCCATCGCCGGGGCGCTGCTCCGGGAGGAGGACCGGGGGGAGACCCAGATGTCCCTGCTGTGAGACTCTGCGGCCTGTAGAGAAAGGAGAACCTTATGAATCGCGCCCAATTTCAAAAACAGCTGGTGTCCTTCCTGGTAATTACCTTGGCCTCCGCTGTATATGCCTTGGGATTTGTCTGGTGCTATGAACCAAACGATATCGCCTTCGGCGGCATCACCGGCATCGCTCAGATCATCAACCACCTTTTACCCATCGCGCCGGTGGGTGTGACCGTGATCATCCTGAATATTCCCCTGTTTCTGCTGGGCTGGAAGCTTCTGGGAGGGAAGATGCTGCTGGGCTCCCTCTATGCCATGTTCATCTCATCAATTTTCATCGACCTCTTTACTCCTCTGTGGGATTGGCAGCCGATGGAGCCATTCCTGGCCACGATCTTCGGCGGCCTGACCATGGGACTTTCCCTGGGGCTCATCTTTCAGCAGGGATCCACCACTGGGGGAACCGACCTGGCGGCACGGCTGCTCAAGTTGAAACTGGCCTGGCTTCCCATGGGCAAGCTGCTCATGGCGGTGGATCTCGTCGTTATCGTGCTGGTGGCCCTGGCCTTCCGGGCGCTGGATACCATGCTGTACGGTCTGGTGGCCCTGTACATCTCCTCCATTGCCATGGACGGTGTGCTCTACGGCCTGGACAACGCCAAGGTGGCATACATTATTAGTGACCACAATGAGGAAATCAGCCGATCCATTGTGGAGGACTTGGACCGGGGGGTTACCATTCTGCACGGCCAGGGCGCCTATACCGGGACAGATAAAAAGGTGCTCCTGTGCGCCTTCAAGCAGCGGGAGATCGCCTCCATTAAGAACTTGGTCAAGGAGATCGACCCGGATGCATTCCTCATCGTTTGCCCTGCCCACGAGGTATTGGGGGAGGGCTTCCGGGACTATAAGAAGGACGATCTGTAAGCGTCGGAAAGGAGTATAGAGCTATGGCGAATTTGGAACAACTCCGGGATACCCTGATTGCTCGCGGCTTCGGCTGTTCGGTCTTTGACACAGCCCCCCAGGCGGTGGCCTATCTGAAAGATTCGCTAAAGGGCCGCACCATCGGATTCGGAGGCAGTGTGACAGTCCGGGAAATGGGGCTCTATGAAGCCCTTGCCCAGGAAAACACTTGCTATTGGCATTGGGAACAGGGCACCAGGGACCAGGCGGCGGGAGCCCAGGTATATATCTCCTCACTCAACGGCGTGGCGGAGACGGGAGAGCTGGTTAATATCGACGGATCTGGCAACCGGGTGGCCTCCGGACTGTACGGACATGAGAAGGTCGTCTTTGTTGTGGGCGTCAATAAGATTGCACCGGACCTAGAGGGGGCAATCTGGCGGGCCAGGAATGTCGCCGGGCCGAAGAATGCCCAGAGGTTGGGGAAAAAGACGCCCTGTGCCGCAGGGGGTGACCGGTGCTATGACTGCAATAGCCCGGAGCGGATCTGCTCGGCCATGGTGCTCTACTGGAGGCGTCCGACAGCGATTCCCGAGATGGAGTTGGTCATTATCAACCAGGAGCTGGGATATTAAAAAGTTCACCGGGGGTGAGCGTGTTGAGGAAACAGATCGGGCTGCTGTTGCTCGCGGCGGCGCTCATGGCCGGAGCTGGCTGTTCTGCCATGTTGGAGCGTAGCTATGTATCCGCTACGACTCATGTGGACTATTACGCTGTGGAGGAGGACCCGTCGGTACTGCGGGCGGAGACTTATCAGGGACTGGTCAACTCCATTCTGTACTTTGTGGAAAGCCACTCCGCTACAGGGACGATCCGTCTATATAACTATACCGGAGATGTGGAGGCTGATTTGGCCAATGCCTGTACTGAAATTTTGAATGAGGATCCCTTGGGGGCCTATTCTGTCCGGGATATCCGCTACGACACTACCCGCATCGTCACCTATTACGAGGTCAACCTCAGCGTTATTTACTCCCGCTCTGCTGCCGAGGTGGAAGAAATCCAATTCGTTACAGGCCTGACCAGCTTGCGCAGAGCGTTTTCTGACACCATCTCCGCCATTCAAGACCGCGTCGCCATCCGTACCTCATATTTTTCCTGGACGGAGCAGTATCTGACTGAGCTGTTCTGGATTGCCTGCTGCAGCCAGCCGCTCTATGCGGTTGAGGGTCTAGAGATAGATTTTGCCTTCTATCCGGACAGTGGTTCCCAACGGATTATAGAGGTGTCTATCACTTGGCCCAGGACCGCCGCGGAAGTGGCGGAAAGAGCAGATCGGCTTCAAGAAGTGGCAACGCTGCTGCTGGCCGACCATCCTCCTGCAGGAGAGAGCTATACGCCTGAAGAACTGGCTGCCGTGTTGGGTACGCGATCAAACCATGACCCGGATGGAAGCTCTGATCCAGAGAGTGTGTTGGCGGGGACTCCGGGGGATGATCTGGGTGTTCTGTTGAGCATGGAGCTGCTCTGTCAGCAGGCGCAGCTTGACACTGCCATGGTGCTGGGGACCGCGGGGCAGGAGAGCGGCTGTTGGCTGATCGTGGAGAGCCAGGACGGCTATCGGCACCTGCTGCTCCAAGATCTGGCAGCCTTTCTGGAAGGCGGCCAGGAGCTACCCCTATATACGGATGAGGAGCTTACACAATTGGGATACACCTGGCAGGCAAACCTATATCCGGTCTGCGCCTGAGGGTGACTCTTCTCTGCTGCGTGCCGCATCCGGAACAGATGGGATGAAAACAGGCTTTCCCATGACGGAGTGAATTTCCTCTTGACAAATGGGAATTTTTCTGGTAAAATCCTACCTGTTGTTGCGAGTGTAGCTCATCTGGTAGAGCGCCACCTTGCCAAGGTGGAGGTAGCGAGTTCGAGCCTCGTCACTCGCTCCAAAAAGAAAGACACGCTGAAAAGCGTGTCTTTCTTTTTGGGTTCCGCCGCCTAAAAGGGCGGCTCCACCCTTCGGTATCCGAATGCTTGGGGGCGACAAAGCCGCCCCTGCGCCAAGGTTTTGGCCTGCGGCCAAAACGCTTGTACGCCGCAAAAGCGGCGCGGCCCAGAAGGGCCGTTTGCCGGCTCTTCTGCAGCGGTCCCGTCAATCCAAAATATCGATTTTAACCGTCCCTTCCAAAAATTGACCGCTGTGAGCCGCTTTTTAATGGTTTGCAGCGGTTTTTCATTATCATTTTTTGGCAGCTTTGTCGCTCTGTCGGAATGATTTTATATATTTTCCGCTGTATACCTGCAAATTGGCTTCAAACTTTTCCCGGTTTTTCCAATGAGGAGCGGGTGCATATTTCCAAAAATCCGGAGCCCGCATGAACACCGGAAAAATCGCACAGGCACTGAAAATAAGGCCACGTCAGAGCCACTTTTCATTTGCAAATGGCAAACTCGGAGTATACCACAAACAGGCTTTTATGACTTGTGGTGTAAGGCTTTTTCTATTATCCAGGAGATATTAAGTATTGTTGTAGATGGGTAATCCCTGCGCCTCACCCGTTGAGTGGGATGATGAGCAATTGACCCTCCCCATGGATAAATCCAGGTGTTTTATGCCGCAGCTCGGTAAGGTTAAGGCTGAAAGGCTGAGAATAGAGAAGAGGGGCGGCACCCAAAGAGTGCCGCCCCTCATAGGCTTTATGTGGAACCGGTTCAGCTGACGAAGCAGATCACCATGGTGAGCACCAGGAACAGGATGGCGACCCACTTGGTCATCTTGGCCATGCGCGCGTCGGCGGATTTGGCCTTGTTCTTGGACAGGAAGGTATCAGCCCCACCAGCAATGGTACCAGACAGGCCGGCGCTCTTGCCGGACTGGAGCATCACGATAGCAATGAGAGCTAGAGCGATAATAAAGTAGATGATAGACAAAACAAGCTGGGCAGTGGTCATGCTATTCAATCCTTTCGGCGGTATAATCGGAAAAATGGGCGCAAACACCCCACGCAGGTGCCTAATATCTTAGCACGATTCCGGGCGAAAGGCAAGCGTTTTTTCAAAAATTCCTCGCATGAGCCTGTGTGGGTTGAGCTGGGACTGCTGAGGAAGCAGCTCAGTCTTTGCCGGTCATCATATCAGCAACCGTTCTGGCATACAGACGAGCGGCGGTGATGGCCTCTTGAAGGGTATTGCCATGGGTGCCCACCTCCAACAGGATCTCACCGGTGGATTGGTGCTGGTTGAACCGGGATGTGCGCAGTACCAGGGGGCGTGCCAGAGTAGACCACTTGTCAGCCAGAGTCTTCTGAATGCTGGTGGCAAGCGAAAGGTTAATGCGCCAGTTTGGGTGCTCCTGCCCCATGGCGTCGCTGCCCATGACCATCATCACCTGGGCACAGTTTTCTACAGTGCCGGCCACTGTCTTGTAAATGGTGCCGTCGCTGGCGGCAAGGGCATCCCGGTGTACATCCAGTACCAGCTGGATGGAGGGGTATTCCTCCAGCCAATGGGCGACGCCCGCAGAGGAACGGTTGTAGGCTTCGTTATAGCTGGGGTAATCGTATAGAGTGGTATCATGGATTACCTCGATGCCGGCGGCTTCAAAGATCTTCGCCATTTCCTCCCCCACCCGGACCATATTCTGGTCGGTGCTCAGGGTTCGGTAGCTATCGCTCTCCTCGTATACGTCAGTGCCGGACGGCGTATAGGCCTCGGTGGCGTGGGAATGGAAAATGAGAACTTGAGGGGCGTCGCTGCCAGCGGTGAGGGCGGGTGCGTCGGCTAGAAGCTGGTCGATGTCCAGGGTGTAATCCGTGTGATTATAGATGGACACTGATCCGGAGTTGACATAGCTGGCGGAGGTGCCTGCTACCATGGTCCGAGGGATGATACCGTCCGGCTCCTCCGTGGCGGAAGGGAGAGGATCAGGTTCCACTGTGACCTCCGGCGAAGGTTCCGGTTGTGGAGAGGGTTCCTCCTCTGGAGTGGTTAGAGAGCCCTTTGGGAGAATCCCGCTCAATAGAGAGGATTGAGCCAGCACCAGCCTGTCCCAACCAGACAGGTCTGCGCCATCCTGGGGGGATACGCCCAGTTCGGCGGCCAGCAGGGCAGTGGCCAGCTGGGTGCTACCGGCCAACCGGGAAAGGGTAGCCGCAGGGTCGCCGGTGAGCCACACCAGCCATAGGGCGGCCGCTGCCACAAACAGGGCGATGCCCTGGCGCAGCCACCGGGAGAATGGTTTCCTTGTCCGTTTCTTTCGCATGAACTGTCACCTCATCCCACTCTATGCGCTGCGGGGCGAGGATAGAACAGAGGAAAGAAAAAACTCCCTCCGCTCGGCGGGAGCGGAGGGAGTGAGAGTATGGCAGAACTCAGGGGTCGGTGCGGTAGCGTTTCTGGGGCACATAGGTGCAGTGGAGCAGTTCATGGGCCTTGTGGCCGCCGGGCTCACCCAAGTAGGTGGCGTACACTTCTTTGACTACCGGATTGTCATGGCTTTTGCGGAACTCCATACCGGAGTCCTGCTTATAGAGCGCTTTGGCCCGCAGGCCCCGCAGATCGGTGAAGGAACGTACGGTAGCCGGATGCAGGGGCTGCCCTCCGCCGTTGACGCAGCCGCCGGGGCAGGCCATGAACTCGATGAAGTCGTACTGCAGCTCGCCCGAACGCACCCCATCCAGCACCAGCTTGGCGTTGTGCAGACCGGAGGCAACGCATACCCGGACGGTCTTGCCGGGCAGCTCGTAGGTGGCCTCCTTGACGCCCTGGGTGCCCCGGACCTCGGTGAACTCCAGGGGGCCCATCTCATTGCCGGTGACCTTGGCCACCACGGTGCGCAGGGCGGCCTCCATCACGCCGCCGGTGGCGCCGAAGATGACGGAGGCGCCGGTGGACACGCCCAGCATGGGATCGAAGTCCCCGTCGGGCAGGTGGTCGAACATCATGCCGGCCTGGGTGATCATCCGGGCCAGCTCCCGGGTGGTGAGGGAGGCGTCCACCGGCATGCAGCCGTTGGACATGCGCTGCTCCTCCCGCTTGCACTCGTACTTCTTGGCGGTGCAGGGCATGATGGACACCACGTAGATGTCCTTGGGATCGATGCCCGCCTTCTCGGCGTAATAGCTCTTCACCAGGGCGCCGAACATCTGCTGAGGGGACTTACAGGAGGATAGATTGGGCACAAACTCCGGATAGTGCTGTTCGCAGAAACGGATCCAGCCGGGGGAACAGGAGGTGATCATAGGCATAGCGCCCCCCTCCTGGAGTCGGTGGATAAACTCGGTACCCTCCTCTATGATGGTGAAGTCGGCAGCGGTGTCCACATCGAATACTTTGTCAAAGCCCAGGCGGCGCAGGGCGGACACCATCTTGCCCTCCACGTTGGAGCCGATGGGCATCCCGAAGCACTCGCCCAAGGTAACCCGCACCGAGGGGGCGGGGCCCACCACCACATGTTTGGTGGGATCGTGGAGAGCAGACAGCACTTCGGCGGTGGAATCCTGTTCGGATAGAGCGCCGGTGGGGCAGGATACGATGCACTGTCCGCAGGACACGCAGTCCACTTCACTCAGGTCTCGGTCAAAGGCACAGCCGATATGGGTCATGAAGCCCCGGTCATTGGTGCCGATGACCCCCACCTCCTGCAGCTTGCGGCAGGTGGCTACGCACCGGCGGCACAAAATGCACTTGGAGTTGTCCCGCACCAGGTGCAGGGCGGTGTCCTCAATCCGGGGCAGCAGCTCATCGTTGGCGTAGCGCACCGCATCAATGCCCAGGTCAGCGGCCAGCTGACGCAGCTCGCACTGGGCATTGCGGGAGCAGGTCAGGCAGTCCATGCGGTGGTTGGACAGGATCAATTCCAGGGTGAGCTGCCGGGAATGGCGGACCTTGGGGGTGTTGGTACGTACCACCATGCCCTCGCTCACCGGGTAGACGCAGGAGGCCATCAGGCTCCGGGCGCCCTCCACCTCCACCACGCAGATGCGGCAGGCACCGATCTCGTTGACGTCCTTCAGAAAGCACAGGGAGGGGATCTTGATACCTGCATCCCGTGCGGCCTCCAGCACCGTGGTCCCGGCAGGGACGGTGACAGGGATGTTGTCGATTGTCAGGTTGACCATTTTCTCTTCCATGTTCGTCACGCCCTCCCTCAGTGCTTGCTTACGGCGTCAAAGCGGCAGTTGGACTGACACAGGCCGCATTTGATGCACTTGTTTTGATCGATGATGTGGGGCGCCTTCACCGCGCCGGTGATGGCGTTCACCGGGCAGTTCCTGGCGCACAGAGTGCAGCCGCGGCACTTGACCGGGTCGATCTCATAGCGCAATAGATTGCGGCACACACCGGCGGGACAACGCTTCTCCACCACATGGGCTACATACTCGTCCCGGAAGTATTTCAGAGTGGACAGTACGGGATTGGGGGCGGACTGGCCCAGGGCACACAGGGCAGAACTCTTCAGGTGGTAGCACAGCTCCTCGATGGTGTCCAGATCCTCTAGCGTGCCGTCACCGGCAGTGATCTTGCACAGCAGGTCGTACAGCCGTTTCGTACCCACCCGACAGGGGACGCATTTGCCGCAGGACTCGTCCACACAGAACTCCAGGAAGAACTTGGCGATGTCCACCATGCAGTTGTCCTCATCCATGACGATCAGGCCGCCGGAGCCCATCATGGAGCCGATGGCAGTGAGGGAGTCATAGTCAATGGGGGTGTCGATGAGCTCGGCGGGGATGCAGCCGCCTGAGGGGCCGCCGGTCTGGGCAGCCTTGAACTTCTTACCGTTGGGGATGCCTCCGCCGATATCCTCAATGATGGTGCGCAGGGTGGTACCCATGGGCACTTCCACCAGGCCGGTATTGGTGATCTTGCCGCCCAGGGCGAAGACCTTGGTGCCCTTGGACTTCTCGGTACCGATGGCGGCGAACTCTTCCCAGCCGTGGTTGAGGATCCAGGTGATGTTGGCGTAGGTTTCCACGTTGTTGAGCAGGGTGGGCTTGCCGAACAGGCCCTTTACTGCCGGGAAGGGAGGCCGGGGCCGGGGCTCGCCCCGGTGTCCCTCGATAGAGGTCATCAGGGCAGTCTCCTCGCCGCACACGAAAGCGCCGGCGCCCAGGCGCAGCTCAATGTCAAAGGAAAAGCCGGAGCCCAGGATGTTTCTGCCCAGAAGGCCGTATTTTCGGGCCTGTCCAATGGCGATCTCCAGACGCTTGACGGCGATGGGGTACTCCGCCCGGACATAGATGTAGCCCTGGCCGGATCCCACGGTGTAGCCGGCGATGGTCATAGCCTCAATGACGGAGAAGGGATCCCCCTCCAGCACGGAGCGGTCCATGAAGGCGCCGGGATCGCCCTCGTCGGCGTTGCAGCAGACATACTTTACCCCATCGTCGCTCTGGGCCTCATAGGTAAACTGCCACTTCATACCGGTGGAGAAGCCGGCGCCGCCCCGGCCCCGCAGGCCGGACTTCTTCAGGCAGTCGATGATTTCCTCCGGGGGCGTCTGCTCGGTTAGAATGCGCTCCAGGGCGGTATAGCCGTCCACCCCCAGGTACTCGTCGATGGACTCGGGGTTAATGACGCCGCAGTTGCGCAGGGCGATACGCAGCTGGTGCTTGTAAAATTGGGTCTCAGACAGGGAAGTGGCGGTCTCCCCTTCGTCCCCCTCCATGTGGAGCAGACGGGTGACGATGCGGCCCTTCACCAGGTGTTCGCTGACGATTTCGGGCACGTCCGCCTCGGTTACCTTGGAGTAGCAGGCCCCCTCCGGGAAGACCATGACGATGGGTCCTTGGGAGCACAGGCCGAAGCAGCCGGTTTTGACGATGCGGATCTCATCCTGAAGCTTATGAGCCTTGAGTTCCTTCTCAAAAGCGGCCAGGACTTTGGGGCTTTCCGAGGAGGTACAGCCAGTACCGGCACATACCATCACATGGGAGCGAATATGACTCATCTCTCCCACCCCCTTACTCAGCGGCCCCGATGGTGTAATCGGTCACCACGCTGTGATTGACCAGGTGCTGCTCCACGATGGTGGGTACCATCTGGGGCTTCACCTTCACATAAGTGACCTTCTCCTCACCGGGGACGAATACCTCTACGATGGGCTCCAGACGGCACACGCCGATGCAGCCAGTTTGGGACACGGTGACGTTTTTCAGCCCCCGCTTCTCGATCTCATCTAGAAAGGCGGTCAGTACGGGCCGGGCGCCGGCGGCGATGCCGCAGGTAGCCATACCCACCACCACACGGATGTGATCCTCATTGGGGCCGCGCAGATCCATCTGCTGTTTCATCTTTTCGCGGATGGCTCTCAATTCTTCCAGGCTTTTCATAATGCTTCGGCAGCTCCTTCCAATTGGGCTTCCTGTAGGGACAGGTTGTTTTGAATCCAGGTAAAAATCTCCGGCTCGGCCAGGGAAATGTCTTCCCCCAACACGGCTCTCAGTTCTCCAGTGGACAACTCTACCTCCCCCTTGGGGGTAGTGTGGCGATAGCGCAGATCCAGCGTCGGGCTACCTTGAATGAGCAGAGCTACGGTGCCTGCCAGATCTCCCAGCGGGGGGCAGTCCAGGTGTTTACGGTCAAAGGTGGCGGTGACGGTGGTGCCCTGCCCGGGAGTACTCTCCATGGACAAAGTGCCTCCGGTCTGTTTCGCGGCCAGCAGGTATAGGGCCAGTCCCATACCCACCTTTCGGGTGGTGCGGGTGGTGGTGAAGGGATCGGTGGCCCGGGAGAGGAATTCCGGCGTCATGCCCCGGCCGTTGTCGGCGATGACCAAGGTAAGCCAACCTCCTGCATCCTCCGTCAGGGTGAGCTCCAGTCGGGTGGCCCCGGCGGAAATGGAGTTCTGTGCCACGTCCAAGATATGAAGTGAGAGCTCTTTCATCCCATCTTGATGTACTTGTCCAGGATGGGACCTACCTGGGCGGGGGTGAGCCGACCATACACGTCATCGTTAATCATCATCACAGGAGCCAGACCGCAGGCGCCGATGCACCGACAGGCGTCCAGAGAAAACAGTCCATCCGGGGTGATACCACCGGAGGCAATGGACAGCTTCTGTTCCACGGCGGCCAGCACATCCGCCGCCCCCTTCACGTAGCAGGCGGTGCCCAGGCAGACGGAGATCTGGTACTTTCCCTTGGGGTTCAGGGAGAAGAAAGAGTAGAACGTGGCCACTCCGTAGACCTCGGACAAGGGGATGTCCAGCCCTTCGGCGACCATGATCTGAACCTCCTCCGGCAGGTAGCCGAAGATCCCCTGGGCGGCCTGAAGCACCGGCATGGTGGCGCCGGGCTGCCCCTTGTGTTCCGCAATCACTTTCCGCAGGCGCTCCTCCTGCTCCGGCGTGCCATGATAGGGTATGGTGGTTTTGCAGTTTGGCATGTAAGCGTTCCCTCCTATGGGTAAATTTTCAACCCGAATGGTCTCCTTCTAAAATTCCTGGCCAAAATTCAATAAAATTTTAACATAAATACCCGCTGAAAGCAAGAAAAACATCGCCGTCTGCCTTGGGAGGCACGGGCGGCGATGTCCGTATTGCGATAGAATGCCATTTCATGTTAAAAAAATAACCATTTTAGTGCCGCAGACCGGGTTCGCTCCGGCAGGATCATCGTCTGAGCCGCATCCGGGATCTGGTCCAGATAGTGGGCGTCACAGCCGATGAGGAAACGCAGCCCCGCCAGATCCGGGCGCAGGCGCAGCTCTGGCGGGCAGCGGGGGGAGAGTTCAGCCAGGGAGAAGCCCATAGCCGGGTCCCAGAGACCCAGGTTGGACAGGACAGAGAAGGAGTCCCGGTCGATGTGGGCGGGATAGGCCACACCGCCATAGCCGTGTACGAGCTCTGCGGCCTCGTAGATCCCAATGTCCGCCGCTCCGGCCAGCAGGGCGGTTTCCTCCCCGATCAAATGGTCCTCGCTGTCCATGAGCAGTTGGGGGCCGAAAAAGCGGGGATCGTTCTCCAGAGGCGGCAGTCTTTGTCGCACCAAGTTTCCAAAGGCTTGGGCGGAGGGGAGATCGGGAAAGAGGCATACCACATGGACCTCCTCCCGGCAGGTCAGCTCCATGCCCGGCAGAGCCAGCAGGCCGTACCGGTCCGCCGCCTGGCAGAAGGCGGCGCAGTTGCCCACGGTGTTGTGGTCGGTGAGAGCCACAATGTCATAGCCCGCCAGGGCGCACATACCTGCCAGGTTGGAGGGGGTCATGTCCTCGCTGCCGCAGGGGGACAGGCAGCTGTGGAGGTGGAAATCAAAGGAATACTCCTCCATGGCGGTCAGCTCCGCACATTGGCGTCCAGCAGGCCAGACAGGCTTACGGCACACCGGTAGGTGGAACGTGGGGTGCCCAGCAGGTTGACACCCTGGAGGCGGGCCTTCTGGAGCAGAGGAGGGTCGGGTTCTACATCCTCAGTGAGGATGACGCAGGCCAGGTCGGTGAGGGTAGCTACTGCCGCTACATTGACGTTGCTCATAATGGTCAGCCACACCCCGCCGGCGGGGGCCCGGCCCATGACCCAGCTGAGCAGGTCGCCGCAGT
>ERZ809224.918-NODE-918-length-24077-cov-20.361002_pt1 | contig 24077 bp, 20 predicted proteins | sample MGYA00520513_ERZ809224 | MGnify/ENA primary metagenome ERZ809224 (study PRJEB31576, sample SAMEA3212658) | Homo sapiens | biome: human-gut; feature: human gut; material: fecal | place: Sweden | collected 2012 ... | reverse complement strand
AAAGAACTTATGGAGCAATTTATCCTTAAAGTACCAGGGGAAAAACTTCCAAAGGTAATCGACTTTTCCGCTTTGGATGGTCGAACAAAAAACGCTATTTTGGCTGCGTATCGGAACTCTACAATTTTTGCACCAAATTTAACTGCAACAAAAACTCAAAAACTTTCTGCTGCTATGCAAAAAAATCTTTTCGAGTTTCAAAAAATTTTAGGAACTCCTACCAAGGATTCCGATATTTCATCCGCCTTCTGTGCAGCGTTTGAATTTGATTCAGTAAACACACCTCTTTGTGTTCACATCATTCAATTTCTTGCAAAACATCGGCATTTAGGATTTATTGACATAAATGTCTTAGTTGATTCGTATTATACCGAATATGGAAAACGAATCACTGCTGCTGATCTTTACAACGAATTTCAAACGTGGAAGTATTACCAAAAAATCAAGGCCTGTGTTGGCGGAGTAAGCATTGTTAAGTTTATGCGTTTTACTCTCTGGATATTCTCAAAACATTAATGTCTTGATAGTGGAGGGCAACTTGCAGGGGCTAACCAGTAAGTTGCCTTCCACTTTTATGATAATAATATTTTTATATACAATAAATTTAACAGCTAATATAAATTTTTATAAAAAATCATTGACAAAATTCTAAATTTGTTTTAAAATATAAGAGCGTTGTGAGAATCGATACAACATGGTGGATGTAGCGTAGTTGGTTAACGCGTCAGTTTGTGGCACTGAAGACCGTGGGTTCGAGTCCCATCTTCCACCCCATCTAATATATTGGGCTGTAGCCAAGCGGTAAGGCACCAGACTTTGACTCTGGCATGCGCTAGTTCGAATCTAGCCAGCCCAGCCAAAAAAAGATGAATTTTATTCATCTTTTTTTTATGCATTTTTTATATCTATATTCTTGAATCCCAAATTGGATTGAAAATTTTGTAATGTTTTTACTTTCTAGTTAACCAAAAAAATTTCTTCGTTAATTGTTATGATATCACTTATGTAAAAAATATTAAATTTATTCTTAAATTTATATTCAATATTAAATTTAAGTTACATGTATTGTATGAAAAATATATTAATGCTATAATTTTTATATATATTATTAATAAGGAGATAGCTAATGGATTCTTACGAATTATTACAAGATTTAGATAAAAAGCATGGTAGAACTTCTGACTACACTATCACAGTCACACCTAGTGATATATCTGAAGTTACAAAAAATGTTACAAAAGAAAGAAGAGATTCTGCCAAAAAATCAATAGCTGACATATTAAATAGACAAAATAAAGAGAACTCTGAAAAAACAAATACAGCTCTAAAAATAGAAGAAATAGTTGTAAATGAAGAAGAAAAAAGTATTGATGAATCAAGTAAAGACGGAGACGAAAGATAATTTTAAGGAGTGTAAAATGGAAATATCATTAGAACAACGTGAAGCCTATAGTGAAGTATTAGAAGTTTTAAGACATATGGATAAATTATATGTTAATATGATACCAAAAAAAATAATCATGTTTTTTTATGATAACTGTTCATTAGATTATGAATTTAGAATGACAAAATCAATTGGTGAAGAAAATTTAAAAGCGAAAACTTTAGATCTTCTTGCTTTATTAAATCTAAATTATTGGGCAAAAACTACTAATAAAGAAGATTTCGTAATAAATTACGCAATAATAAATAAAAAAACACAAAAACAATTAAATTCTCAGCTTGAAAAAGAAAATATTTTTACAAAAATAGATGTGCCTTCTCAAGATGTAGAAACTGATTCATCAAACAATAATTTACCTGTACTTTCAGATTCTTTATGGAATAATTGTAAAAAAGTTTTAAATTTTATAAAAGATCTACTCATTAAGTTTTTTAGAGATTAATAAATTTTTTATAAAAACCAAAAACTCAATTAATAATATTACAAAGTTTAATCTTATATAAAAAAGAAGCTATAACTTTAAAGTTATAGCTTTTTTGTATAACTATTTCTTATCTTACTTAAATTCTAATTATTTCTTGCAATATAACTTAGTTTTTTATTGTTCTGCTGCCCAAATAATTATTCTTCCACTATTATCATCTGTACAAGTTTGAAGTGATATTTCTCTTTTTCCTTCATCTATTGGTCTTTGCATATAACTTGCATCATTAGCATCTGTTTGGTAAATATTATAAATTACATATGTAACCTTCTCTCCCCATTGATCTGTAATTAATACTTTATCTCCATTTGTTAACTTATCATTATTTGAGAAAAACAAACTGTTTCTGTAATTATGTCCATATAAGCAAGTATTTCCTGGTTCATTTAAACCTGGACCATAAGCTATTGTTATACCCATTTCCAAAGTTCTTTTTGTATTATCTGCAAAAATAGGATAATCAACTTTTGTTTTTGGTATTTCAATTCTTCCTTTTATTTCATATCCCTCTTTATAAACTTTTTCTGGCTCTTGAGTTTCTTGTTGAACTTGTTCTGTTTCTACATTATTTTGCATTAATTTATCTAACTCTTCTAAAGGATCTGTTGTTACTGTATTTTCATCTTCAGTTTCTTCTGAATTCTCTAAATTTGAAGTATCTCTTTTCACTCCTGTTGTTGCTTTTTCAAATTCAGCTAATGCCTCTTGAGCATCATTATTTACTTTACTTGAATGTAAAGCATCATAAACAAAATAACCAACAATACCTAAAATTGCAACAATTAAAATAACTAAAATCATTGTTAAAATATTACCAAACTTACTACTCATAATTTATATCTCCAATCTTAAAATTTACATAACGCTCTAAATATATTATACCATAAAAATTATTTTTTTTCAATTTTTATACAAAATTTAAAAATACCTTTGAAAACAAAGGTATTTTAAACTATCTTTTAATATTATTCTAAAACAGCTTTTATTCTTCTTACACCTGAAGATGAAGCTTCTTCTTTTTTTATTTTGAAATGTCCTAATTTTCCAGTATTTTCAACATGAGGTCCTCCACAAAGCTCTAAAGATACATCACCTATTTTATAAACAGTTACAATATCTCCATATTTATCTAAAAACATTGCTTCTGCTCCCATATTTATTGCTTCTTCTTTTTTCATTTCTAATTTTTCTACTGGAATATTTTGGCTTATATATTCGTTAACTAAATTTTCAACAGCTTTCTTTTCTTCATCTGTCATTTTTGAAGGATGTGAAAAATCAAATCTCATTCTTTCTGCTGTTATATTACTTCCTTTTTGATGAACATGATCTCCTAATACTACTTTTAAGGCTGCATTTAAAAGATGTGTTGCCGTATGATATTTTGTTTCCATTTCCCCGGTTGAAGCAAGTCCACCTTTAAACTTTTGTTCACTACCCATTCTTGATTTTTCTTGATGAGCTTTAAATAACTTTTGATAATCTGACATATCAACTTTTAATCCTTCTTCTTTAGCAAGTTCTTCTGTCATTTCTGGTGGGAAACCATAAGTTTCATATAAATTAAATACAGCTTCTGTATCTAAAACTTTATTACCTTGTAATCTTGTTCTATTTGCAACTTTTTCAAATTCTCTTTCTCCGTTTTTTAGTGTTTTCATAAATTTATTTTTTTCTTCTATTATAACATTTTTTATTATTTCTTTATTTTGAGTAAGCTCTGGATATAATTCTTTTAAAGCTTCTATTGATGTATCTATTATTTCTTCTATTTTATCTAAATCTACTTCTAATTTATTCAAATGTCTTGTCATTCTACGAAGTAATCTTCTTAAGATATATCCTCTATCAACATTACTTGGTCTGCCTCCATCATTTATTATCATCATACTAGAACGTAAGTGTTCTGCTACAATTCTTCTGCTTTCTATAATATCATTTTTTTGTAATTCTTCTAGCTTTTCCATTACAGGTGCAAATAATTCTATTTCAAAAGGAGTTTCTTTTCCTTGTAAAAGCATTGTCATTCTTTCTAGTCCTAGACCAGTATCAACATTTTGTTGTTTTAACTTTGAGTATCCATTTTTATCTTTATAAAATTCCATGAAAACATTATTCCAGATTTCAACATATTTTCCACAATCACATGACGGATTGCACTCTGGAGAACATTTTGGTTTTCCTGTATCATAAAACATTTCAGTATCTGGTCCACATGGTCCTTCTTCTCCTGCTATCCACCAATTATCATCTTTTCCAAAGAAATATATTCTTTCATCTGGTATTCCAGCTTTTTTCCATGCCTCATAAGCTTCATTATCTCTTTCGCAATCTTCATCACCTGCAAAACATGTTACAGATAATTTTTCTGCTGGAATTTCTAACTCTTTTGTTAAAAATTCATAGCTCATTTTTATTGACTCCTCTTTAAAGTAATCACCTAATGACCAATTTCCAAGCATTTCAAAATATGTTAAATGACGATTATCTCCAACTTCATCAATATCATTTGTTCTAACACATTTTTGATAATCTGTTAATCTTGTTCCAGCTGGATGTTTTTGTCCCAAAAGATATGGTACTAGTGGTTGCATTCCTGCTGTTGTAAATAATACTGAAGGATCATTTTCTGGTATTACTGGAGCTGATGGAATTATACTATGTCCATGATTTTTAAAAAAATTCAAATACTTATTTCTTATCTCTATTGCTTTCATAAGTTTCTCCTTTATTATTCTAAAATAACTTGCATTATTATATTACATAATTATTTATTTTTCAATATTTTATTTTCAATTTGCTTATTTTACATAAAAAGCCACCGTCTGAATTTATCCAGACGGTGGCTACCGTAGTTTTCCGTATATTGCTTAGTTTCTGATTAAGCTCCTGAGAATTTGTGGTTTTAACCCTTTATTTCTCTTTGGTGCTTTCATTTTTGCGCCACACGGAATTTGCTCCTCTACCAAATAGCAGTATAGGTTAATGAGCAATGCATTTGCTCTCATCACAGCTTTAGTGGTCATACTACGCTTGAGCTCATGCAATCTCTCTTCAATTGCATTGATGTCTACCTGATCTAAATTGAAATACATTCCAGCAAATTCTTCATCATAACCGATTTTTTTCTTGAAGGTCTGTACATCAATTTCCTCTGCTGAATATCTTTCAATTGTTTTTTCGTTTCCAGGAAAAAGCACAGCTTTAATCAGTTCTTCATTTAAAACTTTGCTTCCCCCATTTTCCATAGCAAATCTGAATGCAACTTCTTCTGGAGTTTCTTCTTTCTTGATGTGCAGAATTTCTTTCTCGAACTTTTTATCTAGCTGAAGCTTTTCTGCTACCTCATCAAAAGTAAGTTCTCCTCTTTTCGAAGCCAGCCAAACATTACCTGTATCTCTTTCTAAAAGAGCATCAATTACCTCTACATCCCGTTCAACAGAGGTGTTTTCAGAGATGTACTCTTGCTTATAGGCAAATTTCATTGCAGTTATAAATCTGCCTAAATTTACCGGAAGTACCTCTATTCGCTCATTATTCACCAAATATTTTGCTTCCAGCACAAATTCCCTTTCTGCTAAGTAGTCAACATATCTAACTACTTTAGACATCTCTTCTGGTCCTGAAAACAAATCCTCATCTACTTGGTAAAAGCTTCTTGTTACTTCCATACTTCTTGAACCCATAATCTCTGTCTGCTTTTTTTCAAGTTTTGGAAAACTTTCCCAAGCTGTCATATAAAGCTTTTTATAAAGACTGTAGAGCTCAATGAAATTCCATTCTTTTAGAATTTCTTTGTTACAGAAAAGCTCAATAGGATAGTATCCTCTTACTGGACTTACTTTCATTTTGAGCTTTCTAACGGTTCCGAAAGTATGTGACTCAGCTTTGTTTTCAGAAAAGAAATTTCCGCTCGCATCAGCTCTCAGTTCAGCAAACTCCAGTACTTCTTTTCTTGTTCTTTTATCGAGATGAAAAATATCTTCTCTGAAAATGCCATACATTAGGCTTCCTTTCGAAAAAAATTTAATTTTCATCTCATACAGGAAAAAAAGTTCTTCTGGATAAAACGGTTTTTTGTTATTTCTGAAAATATTTTCTGTGTTTAAAACTCTCTGTGGCTCTTTATTTCCTACCTGGACAAAAGAAAAATCTTCTGGGAAGAAGTGATACTCTCCAAAAATCACCATATATACTCTTACAAGCTTGGCTTTTTCAATTACACTCATTCCTTCAGGTGCATCTTCCAAACGTAATGCCACATTTTCTATCAGTTCTTTGTATCCACTGATATACTTGGTAGCATTTTCGACAGTTCTGAGCTTTGCCACAAGTGACATAACTTCTGTTTCGCGAGGTTTTCCTCTAAAAGAACTATCAATACCAAAGTATTTTTTCACCTTGGCAAACTCTGCTACCCCAATTGTTTGCTCAAAAGCCGGAAATCCTTCTTCTACAATTAACTTAATATCAATATCTTTTGAAAGATCTGAAACTAAAGTATTGTAGAGCCGAACCACTCCAGCTTCATCTTTGACTGAAATTCCATCAAAAGATACTACTTTCGGATTAACAGTTGTCTTTTTAGGAGTAAAAACCTTTGTGGTACTTTCCCCTAAATTTTGTGGTCTTGCTAATACATTGTTCATTACTTTTCTCTCCTTTGTGTTATATTATTTTTTCAAGGTACTCTGACAATTACTACGGTTTCGTAATGGTCATACATTTTGATTATACCAAATTATGTTAACTTTTTCAAGACCTATATATACATAAAAAACCTTTCTTATTTAAAATAATAAGAAAGGTTTTTATTTAAGTTATGTATTAATCATTTCCAAAAAGTTTTTTATATTCTAATAAAACTTTATTTTGAAGTTCACCAACATATCTTTGTGTTTGCTCTTCAAAATCTGGTATACTATAAAATTCTTGAATATCAGCATCTTGATTTGAGTATAATGGCCTATTTAAAACTGAATTTTTATATTGGTTTGCTTTTTCATAATTTTTTTCAACGCCATCACCCCAAAAATATAATTTTCCTAAATAATATTCAGAAAAAGCATTATTATCAGCAGCAGATTTTTCAAAATATTCTTTTGCTTTTAAATAATTTGTTTGCACTCCCATACCATTGTAATAAATTTTTCCTAAAAAATAATTTGAACCTTTTGAACCTCTTTCTGCTGCAATTTCAAAATATTCTCTAGCTTTTTGTGCATTTACTTCAACACCAATTCCATTAAAATATCTTTGTCCCAATTCATAAATCGCACCAACATCACCATTTCCTGCTAAAACTTCTAGTTCTTTTATATTTTTAGTACTCATAAATTTATCCCCCTTAGAATAATATTTTTTATTATTCGTTATAATCTATCCTTATTATAAAGATAATAACATTTTTTTCCATTTTTTACTATAAATTTTATATTACATTAATGATACAAATTGAATACAAAAAACTTGGACAATTGTAGTAAAATTTATTTTTACTACAATTATCCAAGTCTATCTTCTAGATTTCTAAATGTGTTCCCAAAAAACCTGCTGCTGATTGTGCTACTTTATCTTCAACTTCACCCATTTTTTTATTTGGTTCTTTTGACAGAAGTATTACACTTCCAACAACATCTCCATCTGTTATTATAGGATATATTACTTGAGAATTATAAATTCTTTCTCTTCCTTCATTTTGAGTTATAGGTATTGAAATTTCATTATTTTCTTTACTTTTAAAAATCTCTTTGTTTTCTATAACCTCTTCTAGTTCTTTACTAAGATTTTTTTCTAAAAATTCTTTTTTTGAACCTCCTGAAACAGCTATAACTGTATCTTTATCTGTTATACAAGCAATATGTCCTGTTGTTTTTGCTATAGTATCTGCATAGGTACTAGCAAATTCTGTAAGTTCCCCAATTGGAGAATATTTCTTTAAAATTATTTCTCCTTCTTTATCTGTAAATATTTCTAAAGGATCTCCTTCTTTTATTCTATGGACTTTTCTTATTTCTTTTGGAATTACCACTCTTCCTAAATCATCTATTCTTCTTACAACTCCTGTTGCTTTCATAAATTCCTCCTTATTTTGTATTTATACTCTTAGTATGACAAAATAGGAAAAAAATATACATATTTTTATTTATTTTTTAAACTCATTTCACAATATTTACATCTATAAATAGCTTTTTCTTTATCTGTTAAAACAAATATTTGATCTAAATTTTTTTCTACAGAAGTTATACATCTAGGATTATTACATTTTGCCACATTTATTATTTTTTCTGGTAAATTAATTTTCTTTTTTTCTACTATTTTATCATTTTTTACAACATTTACTGTTATATTATGATCTATAAATCCTAAAGTATCTAAATTAATTGGAATATCCTTGTCAATTTTTATAATATCTTTTTTGCCAGATTTTTGGCTTTTGGCATTTGTTATTATTGCCACTTGACAATCCAATTTATTAAGTTTTAAAAGTTCATATATTTGCATTCCTTTTCCAGCTTGAATATGATCTATAACATAACCATTTTTTATACTATCTATATTCATTATTTTACCTCCAATAATTTTAATATTAATGCCATTCTTATATATTTTCCATATTGTGCTTGTTTAAAATAACATGCTCTCGGATCATCATCTACATCTGTTGAAATCTCATTTACTCTAGGTAATGGATGCATTATACATAAATCTTTTTTAGCTTTTTCTAGTTTTTCTTTATTTAAAATATAATAATCTTTTAAACGAATATAATCTGCTTCATTAAAAAATCTTTCCTTTTGAACTCTTGTCATATAAAGAATATCCAATTTATCCATATATTCTTCAATATTTTTTGTTTCTATATATTCTATATTATTTTTTTCTAAAACATCTTTTTTTATGTATTCTGGTAAATTTAATTCATCTGGTGAAATTAAAACAAATTTTATGTTTTTGTATCTAGACATTGCTGTAATTAATGAGTGGACAGTTCTGCCAAATTTTAAATCTCCACACAAACCAATAGTTAAATTATCTAAACGACCTTTTTCGCAATTTATTGTTAATAAATCTGTCAAGGTTTGAGTTGGATGATTATGTCCTCCATCTCCAGCATTTATAATCGGAACTGTTGATTTTAAAGATGCAACATAAGGTGCTCCTTCTTTAGGATGTCTCATTGCAATAATATCACTATAACATCCTACCATTCTAATAGTATCTGATACAGTTTCTCCCTTAGATGCTGAACTTGATGCTGCCTCAGAAAATCCTAAAACTTTTCCACCTAAAGATAACATTGCAGATTCATGGCTCAATCTTGTTCTTGTACTTGGCTCAAAAAATAAAGTAGCTAAGATTTTACCATCGCATTTGTGAGAATACTTTTCTTTATTTGCGATAATATCTTTAGCTACTTTAATCAAATCATCAATTTCTTCTACGGATAAATCTTTAATATCAATTAAATGCTTCATTTTTTTACTCCTTTTTTAATTTTTTATTATTTTACCTTTTTTTTACTAATTTGTAAAGTATAAAAACAAATTTGAACAGAAAAAACGATTCAATACAATTTTGAACCGTTTTTTCCAATTTATTTTAATTTGGGGATTTTACTAAATTTCTTGTTACATTCATTTTATTGTATCTTTAAATTTTATCTACCATAGCATCACTCCTTCCTCTTTTCTATGATTTGATTTTATATAATATAACTTAAAATAACCTTAAAAATTTGTGAATATTTCATGTTCTTTTTCTTAAGTTTTTATTAAGGAGTTTAGCTTTGATTTTTAAAATATAAAATTTTAAAGACATTATAATCATTTAAAAAAAATTTATAAATTAATTTATCTTAATTAATTTATTCCGCTATTTTTTTCCTTTTGTAAATATGTCTTGTTGGTATATTTTTATATAAATTTATTATATTTTCTAAATCTTGTGAAAATTCTTTTAATATAACAATTTTTATACTAACATCTTTTCCTTTACAATAGCTATCTAAACTTTCTTTTAGATTAACTATGAATTCATATTCTGGTTCTAATTCTCTTCTATGCTTCTTTACTCTATCTAAAAGCATTTCTTTAATTTTCATTATATCCTCATTGCTTGCACAAGTAATTCTTTGCATCATTTGATTGATATCATAGTAATTTAAAATTGGTTTATCCATATATTCTGTAGTAAATTTCTCATAAAACTGTTCCATTTTCATAGGAATACATTTAAATATTTCTTCTGCTTTTTCTTTGTTCATCTTTATTTTTAATTCTTTATTTAACTGATGGAAATGTTTTAATACATCATTCATATCTTCACCAATATCAATTCCTATTCTTGAAAGCTCTTCATCTATATTATCACAATATTCAGATTTTTCAGACACTTTATCCATTCCATTTATAAAAATTTCTTTTACTTCTTTAGGTTTATATTTAATCAAATTTTTTCTGGCAAAATAACTAAAATATGCAAACAATTTTACAAGTTCAATTAACTCTAAATCACCATTTTTAACATTAGAAATAACCTCTTCAATAATTTCAGGAAATTGTGTATCTGAAATTTTCCAATATTCCTCTGTAAGTAGTCTTTTATATCCTGGTAATTTTTCTGTATCTATTGTTTGAATTATCATTTCCATATCTTTTCTAAAAGCTTTCAAATCAAAAATTCTTGTTCTTACATACATTTCTATAAATTTGAAAAATCTATATTCAGATTTAAAATTAAAATAATAATTATTATCAAATTCTTTAATATAGAATTGTCTATTATCCATCAAAACTCTTGAAGAAACTAATATTGATTTATATTCTTCATTTGAATTTATGTTTATAAATTTATCTTTAGTAATTTTTCCTGCTTTAATTTCAAAAGAAACAGCTATTGTAAAAATTAACATAGTTTGAAGTACTCTCAAATTCGTATTTGGATAAAAATCATTTACTGTTTCAAAGATTTTTTGAAAATCATTTAAAGCATGTTTTAATATTCTTAAATTTCTCGTTCCAGATTTTATAAAAGTATTAGTAATTAAATTTGTATGTTCTCTTAAAAACCTTATTAAATCATCATTTTTTTCATATCTCATTAATAAGCCATTAATTATATAATTAAATTTAGGAGCATATTCAAAAGTTTCTCCTATTAATTTTTCTTTTATTCTTTCATAATCATTTGCTTTATCAAAAACATATTCAATCTTTTCGCTTATCTTTTCAACCATTGGCTTATCTGCTTTTAACAGTGTTCCTTCTTTATCTAGAAGATATGTTGCTATAAAAGTTTTAAGTTCAAGATTTGTACTTTTTAGTTTTGTTGCAAGCTCTTTTTCATTACAAATAATAATTGTTTTTATATGATCATGTTCTACGAAATTATTTATATATCCTAAAATATCAATAACATCAACATTTGCCCTTTCTAAATCATCAAAACATAAAACTTTATCATCAGTTGAGAAGAATTTAGTATAATCTAGTTTTTCTCCATTTTGGTTCATGCCAAAAAAATGTGCCATATCTAAGCCTGTTTTAGCATATTCAGGTATAGAAGAAATGTTATCATTTTCGCTCATATATCGCTTTACATTTTTATTACCATAAGCTTGAGTTGTTTCAATAAATATCTTTTTACTTATATCTTCCAAATTTGATATACCATATAAAGACATATATATAGTTGTATATTTTTTACCATTAAATCTAAGTGAATCAATTTTATTTCTTATTTTATGATTCCAAAAATAAGTTTTTCCACTTCCCCATTCACCATTAATCATAATAGCATAATCTGTATAATCAGCTCTCACATAATCTAATATACTTTCAACTAAATCTTCCATTTTCTCCTCCTAATTTTTTGCTATAATTAAAACTAAAATTTCTTTTGCTCCTGCTTCTTTTAATTTTGATGAAATTTCATTTACAGTAGCTCCTGTTGTGTAAATATCATCTAATAATATAATTTTCTTATTTCTAATATTTATATTATTATTAACAAAGTAAACATCTTTTATATTTGTTTTTCTATTTTCTTTATTAAGTGTACTTTGAGTCTTAGTTCCTTTTAATTTAAATACTATATTTTTACCTTCCAAAATTTCTAATTCTTTAGATATAATTTGTGTTATTAATTCTGTTTGATTATATCCTCTTTTTATCTTCTTTTCTTTATCCATTGGAACTGAAATGATTATATCATATAATTTTAAAATTTCACTAGCTTTTTTATTTTTTAATATTTGTCTTGCAAAAAAATTTGATATATATGCTGCTCCATTAAATTTATATTTAATCATGTATTTTCTTACAATTCCTGTATATTCAAAACAATAAAACAATTTTTCCCAATAATATCTATTATCTCCATCCAAATAATATTTTTGTATGAAATTTTCTGCTTTTATATTTAAATTTAATTTATCTTTTATTAATTTCTGATTGTCTATAATATTAAATTTCTTATATCTATCAAATTTTTTCTCACATTTTTCACAAATATAATTTTTGTTTAATTTTCCACATATTATACAACTTGGTGGAAAAAATATATCTAATAAACTTTTTCCTTCAAAAAAGTTAAAAAAATTGAAGACAAACTTCATATTACTCCTTTCATTTGCCCCCAATTTTTTATTTATTATTGTACTTTTTTTATAACTTATTAAATATTGCCATTAAATTTTCTGTATTATAATGTTTTTAATCTTTCATTAACATTTTCAAGCATTTTTTTATAATTAGCTAATTTTTCTTTTTCTTCATTTACCTTTTTTTCTGGTGCTTTATTAACAAAACCTGGATTTGATAACATTTTTTCTCCTCTTAAAACTTCTGCCTCAAGTCTTGTTTTTTCTCCTTCTAATCTTTTTCTTTCTTCTTCTAAATCTACTAATTCTTCAAAAGGAAGATATGCTTTTATGTCATCCACAACTATTGATACAGCATTTTGTGGCACACAAGTTTCATCTTCAATTATCTCGATTTCACTTGCAAAACCTAGCTTAATTAAAAATTCTTTCGCAGATAATATATCTTTTTCTAAGCCATTTTTTACTATCAATAATTTAGATTTTTTAGAAGGATGAACATTCATTTGAGTTCTTATATTTCTTATCTCAACAATCAGTCTTTTTAGTTTTTCAACTATTTCTTCCTCTTTATCAAACACAAATTTTTCTCTTATATCTGGCCATTTTGCTACAATTAAATCTTCTGTTCCAAAACATATTAATTTTGAATAAATCTCTGAAGTTATAAAAGGCATAAATGGATGTAGCAATTTTAAAGAACTTCCAAATACATGATTTAATATATTACTTACTGCAATTTTTTCATTCTCATCTTCGCTATAAATTCTTGGTTTTACCATCTCAATATACCAATCACAAAATTCATTCCAAATAAAGCTATATATTTTGTCTAATGCTATTCCTAAATCATAATTATCTAAATTTTTGCTTACATCAGCTACTAATTTATCAAATTTATTTAATATCCATTTATCTTCAATTTTTAATAAATTTGAATTATACTCATGATTTTTTTCAAAAACTTCAAAGCAAAATTCTCTCACCTTATCATCATCTGCTAAGGAGTTTGTTATAAATTTAGCAGCATTCCATATTTTATTTGCAAAATTAGAAGCTTGTTCTAATTTTTCTGGCATAAATCTAATGTCATTTCCCATAGTTGTTCCTGATAAAACAGAAAATCTTAGACTATCTGCACCATATTTATCAATTATATCTAATGGATCAATACCATTTCCTAAAGTTTTTGACATTTTTCTTCCTTGACTATCTCTTACAATTCCATGAACTAAAACATCTTTAAAAGGTACCTCGTTTGTAAACTCTAAACCTTGTGTCATCATTCTTGAAATCCAGAATGTTATAATGTCAAATCCAGTTACTAATGTCTGAGTTGGATAAAATTCTTTATAATCTTCTGACTCTGTATTTGGCCAACCAAGTGTTGAAAATGGCCATAGTGCAGAACTAAACCAAGTATCTAACGTATCTGGATCTTGATGTAACTTTGTACTTCCGCATTTTTCACATTTTTCTGGAGCTTTCTTAGATACATGAAAATGTCCACATTCATCACAATAATAAACAGGAATTCTATGACCCCACCATAATTGTCTTGATATACACCAGTCTTGAATATTATCTAGCCAATGAAAATATTGTTTTTCGTATCTTTGTGGAACAAAACGTGTTTCGCCATTTCTTACGCTATCTGCTGCTCTTTTTGCTAAATCTTTCATGCTTACAAACCATTGCTCTGATATTTTAGGTTCTATTGTGCTTTTACATCTTTCACACTTTGCAACATTATGAGTATAATCTTCAGTTCTTACTAATGCTCCTATCTCTTTTAATTTTTCAACTATCTTTTCTCTTGCTTCTAATAAATCCATTCCTTCATATTCTGGAACTAAATTTCCCATTTTAAATTTATCATCAAAAACTTCAATTATCTCTAAATTGTGTCTTAAACCAGCTTGATAATCATTCATATCATGTGCTGGTGTTATTTTAACACAACCTGTTCCAAATTCCATTTCTACAAACTCATCTGCTATTATTGGAATTTCTTTATTCATAATAGGAAGAATACATGTTTTTCCAATTAAATTTTTGTATCTTTTATCAGATGGATGTACAGCAACAGCTGTATCTCCAAGCATTGTCTCTGGTCTTGTAGTTGCAACTTCTATATAATCATTTTCTGTTCCAGTAATTTTATATCTTATATGCCAAAGGTGAGAAGCTTCTTCTTTATACTCTACTTCTGCATCTGAAATTGATGTATTACAACTTGTACACCAATTTACCATTCTTTTTCCTTTATAAATTAAACCTTTTTCATATAATCTTATGAACTGTTCCAATACTGCATCAGACATACCTTCATCTAAAGTAAATCTATTTCTTGTCCAATCACAAGAACAGCCTAATTTTTTTTGTTGATTTTGAATAATTCCACCATATTCTTTTGTCCAATTCCAAGCCTCTTCCAAGAATTTTTCTCTACCCAAATCTTTTTTTATTTTTCCCTCTTTTGCAAGTTTTTGAACAACTTTCATTTCTGTTGAAATAGCCGCATGATCTGAGCCAGGAAGCCATAATGTCCTGTATCCCCTCATTCTTTTATAACGAATTAGAACATCTTGAATAGTATCATCTAAAGCATGACCCATGTGTAATTTTCCTGTTACATTAGGTGGTGGCATCATTATACAATAACTCTCTTTCGTCTTGTCATCTGATGGTTTAAAATAATTTTTTTCCTCCCAGTTTTCATAAATTTTGTCTTCAAAATCTTTTGGATTAAACTTGTCGTTTAGTTTGTGATCTTTTTTCATGTTCTCTCCCCTTTCTTTAAAATTTGTATGCAATATTTAGCAAAAGTGTATAGAAAATTTAATTAACTTTCCTATATATAAAAAAATAAACCCTTAGGAAAACCTAAGGGCGATTTATTCATCACGGTACCACCTTAATTATTTATTAAAAAATAAATATCTCTAAAGTTTTTAACGTTACTTAAACGGATATACTTAAAGTTATTTTCGGTATATCAACTAAAAAAGCTACCTTCAGTAAAATTTTCTATAAGAAGCTCACAGCGCATTCACTTCTTTTCTCTTTCTAGTTTACTTTTACTTACTCCTCTTTTTTATTGTTTTTAAAATATGATATGTAATATATTAACATAAATATTTTCTAAAAGCAAGCATTATAAAATATTTTTCTAATTTTTTATCTATTTTTATTGTTGTAAATCTTCTTCAGCAACATTATTTATATTTTCAACAGTTTTTTCAATAACTTCCATAGGATAAAAAATCATTTTATAATATTTTCTAATTAAATTTTCATTTAAACCATCTGAAAAAGTAGGTGGCTCAAACATCTGTCCACATCTAAATCTAAAAAATATTAAATTATCTTGAATTTTTACTTCAAATGGTCTATCACTTATATTTATAATATCTATATATTTTTCTATTAAATCTGATGTAAATATACGCATTGCTGTAACTTTATCTTGAGTAAACAAATCATAATATTTTTCAAATTCTGCTGAATCTACTTCTATTCTATTATTACTAAATCTTTTTATATTAAAATTTGTTGCAACTTTTATTTCTGATTGAACATTTTTATTCAATCTTACAATACCATACATTCCTCTAAAAGTTTCCGTTCTTTCTTCTCTCCTATTGCCTTCAGAATCAACATATTCTTCTACATCGTAAGTTGCAACTTCTGCAATTTGAATTGGTTCACCATTTTTTAATCTTCCATAAATTCTATCTTCTGAAAAATAATCATCAACATTATTATCAAAATTAGAAATTCTATATTCCATTCTAGGAATTCCACCTGTTTGATCAAAATTTAATTTTTCATTATATTCTTTTATTAAACAATCAATTACTGTACCTTTATATATCTTTCTATATATTTTGGATGCTGTTGTCATTAAAAATATTATTAAACAAACAGATAGAGAAACTGTTAATGTTATAATATATTTTTCATCAGCAAATATATAAATACAAATATTTAATATGATAGCAATAATGGTAACAGTTAATAAAAATTTATTATTTTTATTTTTTACTTGTTTTAATCTTTCTTTACTATTTGAGCATACTTTCTCGTAAATTTCTTCAAAACTTTTCATTTTTTATCTCCAATTTGGCTTTACATTTTCTTTCTTATATTCTTCAATTTGGAATAAATCTTCTTCTTTAAATCCAAAGATTCCAGCAAAAAAGTTATTTGGGAAAGTGCTTATTGTCGTATTATAAAGTGTTACATCTCCATTATAAATTCTTCTTGCTGCTTGAAGTTGACTTTCCATTTTTTCCAAACTTCTTTGTAAATTCAAAAATTGTTCACTAGCTTTTAAATCTGGATTACTTTCACCAACTGCAAGTAAATTATTAAATTCATTATTTAATTCTTCTCCAAGTTTTAAATCTTTATTTTTGGCATTATTATATTGAGAGCGTAAATTAGTTATCTTACTTAATGTTTGCTCTTCATATTTAGTATAACCTTTTACACATTCTACTAAATTTGGAATTAAATCAAATCTTTGATTTAAATAAACTTCTATTCCTGATTTCGAATGTTTTATTTTATTTCTTAGTCTAATAAACGTATTAAATTCTATCATAATAAAAATTAAAATTAAAATCAATAAAATTGCCAATATATACATTTTCTTTCTCTCTTTCTCTAGATCCTATTTATTGTTAAAATCTGTATAATCAATTGAATTAATTATTTTTTGTATTAATTTTAGCTAATTCATTTGTACAGTTCCTATTATAGAATTTATATCTTCTATTTTATGTTTTTTCATATAATTTTCTATTCCAGCTATTGTTTTTATACTAACTTCTGGGTCAGCAAAATTTCCAGCTCCTATTGATACTGCTGTTGCTCCTGCTAGCATATACTCTATTGCATCATCACCATTTGTAATACCACCCATTCCTAAAACAGGAATATTAACAGCTTGTGCAATCTGATATACCGCTCTAACTCCAACAGCTTTTATTCCTGGTCCTGAATATCCTCCTGTATTATTAGCAAGAACTGGTCTTCTTTTATCTATATCTATTTTCATACCAAGTAATGTATTAATTCCTGAAATTCCATTTGCTCCTGCATCTTCTGCACCTTTTGCTGGTTCTGTTATATCTGTAACATTAGGAGTTAATTTTACTATTAAAGGTTTATCTGTTAATACTTTTCTTACTTTTGAAGTTACTTCTTTAACTCCTTCATATGAAGTTCCAAATGCTAAGCATCCTGCTTTAACATTTGGACAAGAAAGATTTAGTTCAACTCCATCTATATCTAAAGTATTTAAAATCTTACCTAATTCAACATAATCTTCTATTGTACTTCCACATGCATTAACAATTATTTTTGTATCAAATTTTCTAAGCCATGGTAAATCATATTCTGCAAAATATTCAACACCTGGATTTTGAAGTCCTATACTATTTAACATTCCTCCCGGAACTTCACAAATTCTTGGTGGTGGATTTCCAGATCTTAATTTTAAAGAAGTCCCTTTTGTAATAATTCCTCCTAATTTGTTTAAATCAATATACTCTGAATATTCTCTACCATATCCAAAAGTACCAGATGCAACTGTTACTGGGTTTTTCATTTTAATTCCACATAAATTTACTTCAGTTTTCATTTTCTCTCCTATCCGATAAAATTTATCTATATTTATTTTATAAAATTAATTATCAAAACCTGATGTTTATAATATTTATAGTTTTTTTATGATTTGGTTTTTTAATTTTTTATAGCTTTTAATCTAACTGTTTATAATTAAAGTTATTATTAGTTTTACAAAAATTACTCTGTAATAATTAAAGAATCAAGTTTTACTTCTTGATTATTTAATTCTCCGCCTATAAATCTTACACTATAATTCAAAATCTTATCTTTTAAATTATTTTTTCTACAATCCAATACATATTCTCCCAGTTTATCTTTAGGTATAGTATATCTTATATATTTATCATATTCCATATATTGTATAGATTTTTTTGTTTTTTTATCTACTACTTCATATGGATTTATTCCTTCAGTATCAACTTCTATTTCTATTAAATAGTCATTATCTCCTATCGCAGTTAATCTATCAAACCCATAATACTGTGATATTAAAGCATTTACTGGCATGTGATAATCAAATTCTGGAAAGAAATTTGCTATATTAATCCAGTCATCTGCATGTATCCAATTTGCATACTCAAATTTGCTTACAAGCACATCTTTTTCTCCTCTTGCTAAAGCTTCTTGATATTCCGCAGTTATTTTATTTTTATAAGGAATTATATAATTTATTTGTCCAAGTGTACTTGGAGAAAATTTTCCAAAAACTATTAATGTAAAAACTATTGAAGCTACAGCTATTAAACAATTATATTTTTTAAAGTTTTCAGAAATAATTGTAATATTTCTTGCAAAAACAATCATAAACATAACTTCATAAGCCAAAAATGCTCTAGGAGGAAAATATGATATAACAGCCATTGGTACTGTAGCTATTAAACTAGGTAATATAAAATATAAAAACTGTCTTTTTATTTCTAAATAATTTAATTTTTTAAAATTTTTATTTTGTTTTATAGCTTGAAAATTTTGCACAAAAAACGCTATTACCATACTTACTATTACTGATATAAGTACAAATCTATTATCTCTATAATTCTGCATAAATTCCCATGAAAAACTTTTATCTCCTGTTACTTGGCCCATTCTTGATAAATTTCCTGGTGCAAATATTGTAGCCAAAGCACCTAAGCAAAACATTACAAAAACTAAGCTTACAATTATTTTCTTATTTCTGTCGAATTTAAAGAATTTTTTTATATTAAATAAAATTAAACAAACTAGAAAAGCTCCTCCTACAAAAGCCACATTTTCATGTGAAAATCCTACTACAAATGCAAATAATGTTAAAGCAATTTTTGAAAGTATATTTAATTTTTTTATATCTTGAAAATAATTATAAAAATAATAAATAAATATTACTAAAAATGTACATGGCCATAAATAATTAAAACTTCCACTTATCCAAGCAAATTTTTCTCCAAACATCATACTAAAAGTTAAATATCCAAATACTCCAAGTAAACTTAGAAAACTTGACTTTTTATTTAAAACTTTTGTTATAAAAATAATAAATATAATAAATACTGTACTGTTTAGCAACTCATATACTATTGGCGGTAAATTTCTAAAAATACCTATAAACACATGTGGTATTATTCTCCCTGTCCAATTATTGTAAAAAAACTTTGCTGTTTGAATTGCATTTGAAATACTATCTACTCGTTGAGTATTATTAGTTCCTTGAACAAAAGTATAATTATAATCATCTGGACTTAATAATACTGAATGTGAAAGTAATAACATACTTATAAAAATAAGTAATATTAATCCAATCTTAGCTAAAACTTTAATTAAATTTACCAATTGCTCTTTTGTAATTTTTATCTTAAGAATATTAAATTCTTTTTTCATTCTTTATCTCCTAAATTTCCACATCTGCAGCGTTAAACACTGGTCCTTCTTTACATACATGTCCATATCTAGGCTCTTTTCCAGATATAACTTTAACTGCACATCCAAGACAAGCTCCAATTCCACATCCCATTCTTTCTTCCAAAGATATTTGACATGGAATATTATTTTCAATTGCATATTGTCTAACTGCTTTAAGCATTGGAAGTGGTCCGCAAGCAAAAATCATATCAACATGATGTTCTTCAATATCTTTTTTCATAAAGTCTATTGCAAAGCCTTTTTCTTTATAACTTCCGTCATCTGTTGTAACAACTAATTTATTTAATCCAATTTCTTCAAAATCTTTTTCACATGTAACTAAAGATTTATCTCTAAAACCTAAGTAAACATTTATATTCGCTTTTCCTTTTAATTCTTTTGCAAGTTCATATAATGGATAACAACCAATTCCTCCGCCTATTATAGCTACATTTTTATATTCTTGAACTTTAAAAATTCCAAAACCAAGAGGTCCCATAATATCAATTTGACTTCCGATTTCTTTTTTAGCTAAAAGTTCTGTTCCTCTTCCTTTTACTTGAAAAATAAATTCTACAATTTCCTCTTCTTTAGAAATATTATAAATACTTATAGGTCTTCTTAAAAATGGTTCTCCCACTTCTGAAACTTGTATCTCTAAAAATTGTCCTGCTTTTGCAGTGCTTGCAATTTCAGGTGCTTTAACTGAGAATTTATAAATTCCATCTACAAGCATTTTTTTAGCAACTAATTCACATTTTACTTTTACTCCCATAGCTTCTCCTTTTATTTTATAATTTTACAATTTTATAAATCTTAATTTTTAATTATTTTATCATATTTATATTAATAATATCTATAATTATCTTTTTTAGTTATATCCTTTCATTATTTTAAAATTGATTTATATAAATCATTATATTTTCCATAGCCTAAATATTTTTCTTCATTATTAAATGAAGCATCTTTCTTTTTATCATAAGTTTCATCTGGTACTTCTGTTAAAGTTTCAAAAAATATTTGTGCTATTTTAAAATCTGATTTTAAAGTAATACTCTTTTTGCTAAAATTATATACTCTTAAAAATATATAAGTTTGATGTCCTGGATGATAAACTGGAGCAGATACAAATAATCCTGTTCTTAACAATGAATTTTTTTCTCCAACCTTACCAACTAAGAAATCAGGCATTTTAAGTTCTTCATTAGTTTTAACCATTACAAATTCTTGTGGCTTTAGCTCATATTCCTTAACTTCTCCATCTTCTGTTATGATATTATCTATTGTTAAATCATAAGATACACCACCTAAATTTTCTGGCTTATAACCGGTAACTATCAAAGTATTTTTTTCAACTAATTCTCTTATGTTTTTATCTACAAGTACCATAATTTTCTCCTTTATTTAAAAAAATTCTACACTATATTCTGTTTCAAATTCTTGATTTTTTCTTAATTCTATTAAATTTTCTTTTTCTTCAAAATTTCCATTTGAATTTACAGTATCAGCTGTATTAAACCAAGGTTCAATACAAATAAATGGTGCTTCTGGCTTTGACCATATTGCTAAATATGGAAAGTTCTTAAACTCAAATGCTAATATAGTCTTCTTTTCTGTTTTTAAATAAACTTTATCTGATTTTAAGTTCTTCATTATTATAGCATCTTTCTCAAATGTTTTACTATCTAAAAATATTCTATTTTCTCTTATATATTTTTCCATTTTTTCACATTTTTCTTTTAAAAGCCCATCTTCTAATCTATATATTTCTATTTCATCTTCAATATCTTCAAATTCTAATCGATATTTTCCACTTGAATATTCACAAACAAAAGCTGGATGTCCTCCAAGTCCAAAAATCATTATGTCATCACTTCTATTTACAACTTTATAATTTGTATAAACTTTATTTTTAGTTGTTCTATAAGATACATAAAGTTCAAAATCAAAAGGAAATTTACTCTTTGTTTCCTCATTAGATTTTAAAACATAAGAATTTTCAGCTAGCTTTTCAAAATTCATATCTCTTGCAAAACCATGTTGTCCCATTTCATAAGTTTTTCCATTTATAATTGTTTTTCCGTTTTTTAATTTTCCTACTATTGGAAATAATATTGGACTATGCCTATTCCAAAAGCTTTTCCCATCATGTAATTTTTCAATTCCATCAAATTTTACAGAAATAAGTTCTGCACCTTTACTTACTGATTGTATCTCTACCATGTTTATTCTCCTCTTGCATAATATTTAAATTTTAGATAATTTAAAACTTTTACGCTCTTATCGCTTCATTTAGTTCTTCTCTCATCCTTATTGCTTCTTCTCTTGTAGCTTTAGCATATTCTTCATCTTTGTATTTATCTTTCCATCTATCTGATTTATAAGCACACATTAGGCTCCTTGAAGCATTTACAATTCCACCCAGTCCATCTTTAAATCCTAGTGCTATATCTTCAGCTTTTCCCCCTTGAGCTCCATAGCCTGGAATCAAGAAATATGATTTGGGCATTATCTCTCTTAATTCTTTTATTTGTGCTGGATAAGTTGCCCCCACAACTGATGCTATTTGACTATAACCATACTCTCCTATAAGGTCTTCTCCCCAAGTATTTACAAGTTCTGCAACTTTTTCATATACTGTTTTTCCATCTTCTAATTTTAAATCTTGAAGTTCTCCTGAAGATTTATTAGAAGTTTTTACAAGTACAAAAATGCCTTTATTATATTTTTTACAATCTTCAATAAATGGTTTTACACCATCTATCCCTAAATAAGGATTTACTGTTACCCAATCTATATCATAAAAACTTTCTTCCGTATCTCCTACTAAAGTTTTTCCCAGATAAGCATTAGAATATCCAGCAGCAGTTGTTCCTATATCTCCTCTTTTTATATCTGCAATAACAATTAAACCTTTTTCTTTTGCATATTTGCAAGTTTCTTTAAAACATTTTATTCCCTCTATTCCAAACATTTCATAAAAAGCTATTTGAGGTTTTACAGCTGGAATTATATCAAAGGTAGCATCTATTAAATTTTTATTATATTCTAAAATCCCTTCACAAACACTTTTTACATCTTTTCCATATTTAGATTTTATACATTCTGGTAGCATCTCATATCTTGGATCTAAACCCATTACTGTTGGATTATTTTTCTCTTTAATTTTATCTATTAACAAATCCATAGCATTTTTCATAATTTATTTATTCCTTTCTTAGCCATAAATTAATTTATAATAACTAAATCCTTTCATATACAATTCTTCCAGAAACTATTGTATATCTTACTTGTCCTTTTAATTTTTTTCCTATCCAAGGTGTATTTTTTGATTTTGAAACTATTTTTTCCTTTAAAAATACATATTCTCTGTTTGGATCAAATATTGTTAAATCAGCCACTTTTCCCTCTGCTATTTCACCTCTATCTATTCCTAAGATTTTAGCTGGTGTATATGACATAACTCTTACCATATCTAAATATGAAAGTAAACCTTTATCTACTAAATTTGTTATTGTTGCACCTAAAGCTGTTTCAAATCCTATTATACCATTTGGTGCTGTTGCTAGTCCTTTAGCTTTTTCTTCTTCAGCATGTGGTGCATGGTCTGTTATTATAGCATCTATTGTTCCATCTTTTAGGCCTTCAATTATTGCTAATCTATCTTTTTCTTCTCTTAAAGGAGGATTCATTTTTGCATTAACACCTGATTCTAAAACTTCTTCTACTGTAAATGAATAATAATGTGGACAAGTTTCACAAGTTACTTTTACACCTCTTTGTTTTGCACTTCTTATCATATCTACAGATGTTTTGGTACTTATATGACAAATATGTGTATGTAAATTATTTGTTTCCGCAATAACAATATCTCTAGCTGCCATTATTTCTTCTGCTTCAGGTAAAACTCCTTGAACTTCTAATTGATCAGCTATCTTTCCAGCATTTATTGCTCCTGCTGATACAGATTTTTCTTCACAATGTTCTGAAATAAAACTTCCTAATTTATTTGCTTCTATCATTGCTTCTCTAAT
>ERZ809224.911-NODE-911-length-24181-cov-31.535522_pt1 | contig 24181 bp, 18 predicted proteins | sample MGYA00520513_ERZ809224 | MGnify/ENA primary metagenome ERZ809224 (study PRJEB31576, sample SAMEA3212658) | Homo sapiens | biome: human-gut; feature: human gut; material: fecal | place: Sweden | collected 2012 ... | reverse complement strand
GTTGTAGTTCCCTGACAGTTCTTGGTATGGTATAATAGACTGTCAAAAAAGCGCTTCAGTACAGGGCTGAAGCGCTTTTTCGTATGAGAAAAAATTATAGAATTGTCAGTTGCTGGGCGGCAAAGGGCTCGTCAGCCTCGGTCAGGTGCCCCAGCAGAATCTCGATGGAGGCATACTGCTTTTCGGTGATGACAAGGAACCGGATGGCGCCGTTATCGGGCAGATGATCCCGCAGACGGGCGCGGTGTTTCTGTACGGCGTCTGCACCGTTGCAGACCCGCACATACACCGAATATTGCAGCATGTGGTACCCGTCCTTCAGTAAAAAATTCCGGAAAGCAGTGGCGTCATGCCGCTGCTTTTTCGTTTTTACGGGCAAGTCAAACAGAACGACCAGTCTCATAAATCTATTCATAGCGGTGCAGTTGTAAAGGCAGCAGGGCAGGCAAGACCAGAGCCTTGGAGGCACTGCGCAGGCTTTGTACCTGCCGTTCCATGGCGTAGGCCACGCTGTGCCGCTGCCCGGCGGAACGGATCTCCATATTGAGCAGATTGAACAGGCAGCTTTTCAGGCGGGTGTCCAGCGGGGCATCCGGGGCTACCTGAGAAGCCACAAACAGGTCCACCACGGGCCGGTAAGGTTCCATCATGTCGTCTGCCAGATTCCAGGCATTCAGCGTGCTGTCATGGTGGAGCCCCAGCCAGGGAATAAAACCATAAACGGCCAGGCAGCGGGCCATGCAGCCTCGCAGGATCGCGTAGCCATAGTTCAGCGCTCCGTTGCGGGTGTCAGCTTCCTCACTGCGGGTAAAACCTTCTCCGAAAAGGGCAGGGAAATACAGGGCAGCCGCGGTGGCCTCCCGGTTCTCCCGGTCGCCGGAACGCACGCCCTCGGCGCGGCTGCGCAGCAGCGCCGACTCTTTACAGCATCCGCAAAGGGACAGGCATTCAGCCTGATTCCGAATCTTAGCTTGCACGATCTGTTGCCACCAGCGGTTGCGGGTGGGCTGGGTCCAATCCAGTTGGGCCCGTGTGATCTCCAGCTGACGGCTGTGCCGGGCAAAGGGAAGGGTAAGGGCGCAGGGAATATGCTTTTCGTCGCAGGCAAACACGGTGACCCCGGCCTCGGCCAGGGCGGCCAGCGCCGCTGTAGTCAGGGTGCATTGCCGGCTTTCGATCAGCACCGAGAGCAGATCCTCCAGAGGAAAGCTGGCGGTAACCTCCCCCTCCACCACCAGCTGCTCCTGCTTGATGCGGAGGCGGCAGGGTGTGGTGATCATCAGGTTGCGGTAAGCCATGGGATCACCGCCTTACCGGAACCGCTGCCGGGTCTCTTTTCCAACGGACCACAGATGGCCCAGCACATCCACCTCGTATTTTTTCAGGGAGACGAGGGTTTTAACACCTACTCCACCGATCACATAGGCGCTATCATGGGTAAACACACCAATTGCGCCAGTGGCAATATTCATACCGGTATAATAGCACAAGGTCCGTTTGGCTTCCCACTTGGGCGGCAGGGTGCTGTCCTTGTGAGCAACTGAGAAGGTGAGTCCTTTTTTATGCTCGACTTCAATCAAATCATTGGGATACAGTGAGAACAGGAAGTCCTCCTCCTTCATCACTTTCCAGTCGCTGTAACTTTTGTAAGCAACCACTGCCCGGTTGGGCAGCTCCTTCTTGCGGGTGTCCGATACATAGATAGGCACCAGATAGTATCCATCCCCCGGCACAAAGAATACATCCACCCGCACCATCGTGTCGTTGTCTGCAACCCCGCGTCCTCCGTGTACCGGCACGCTCAGGCTGGCTTTTTCGTACAGTTTTACCTTGCGCACAATCGGCCCCGGGGTGCCGTCTGCTTTGGGTTTGCGGAACGGCTCTGGTCCGGCAAAGGCTTTCTTGCCGTCTCCGCCGAAGGCCTGCAGGCGGGCACGCAGGGCCTCGTACAACAGCTTATCGCTGGACGGCTGGTAGTATCCGGCAATCTCGCCAGTCTTTTTGTCCAGTGTCAGGGCGGTCAGGGGTTGCTTGACCACCAACAGTCCTTCGTCCAGCGCCTTGGGGCTCTTGATGGTTTCCTTGTGGGCGGCACCTGTTACTTTGTGCTGCGGCATGCGGGAAACAAATATAGGCTGGATAGATTGGATATCAAAATGGCTATAAAAGGTGGGGTTCCATTGCAGCAGATTGTCCTGGGGGCACTGGCTCAGCCGTTGGATTAACTCGTCCCGGAAGTGGGGCCACGGGGCGGGAAAACGCTCGCCGGTACGGCTGTGCACCGAACCACTGCCGTCCACCTCCTGCAGATAGGCCCCCTCAATGCGATGGTAGTAGCCGGAAATCTGCCGCACCATCCCTTGGGTGGCACAAGCGATGACCGCAGCATCCAGGGCATGGTGCAAATCTCCATCCGCCCGCACCTTGGTCAGTCCCCAACGTTTGCGCAGATGACTGGTCACGCCGCCTGCCAGCGCCATCACCCGCTGCTTGCCGGCAGCCGGGTGATCGGCAAAGGCCAAATGATCCCGGATATAGTTCAGCAAAAAGCGGGCCATATACTGGGTATCCTGCAAATTGCGCTGCTTGAAACCGCTCTGTTCCTCTTCGCTCAAAGATTCCCGCAAAAGATTTTTCTGCTTGCGGTAGTTGCGTACCTGGGTTTTGGTCCATACGATGAACTTCTCCCGTCGTTCTCCCTGCAGATATTGCAGCGGCAGACGGTTGCCCTTTTGGCGATTCTCAGCAGCCAGCACCAGCACTTTGTTGCTGCGGGTATCGTCGAAGCTGATGCTGTAGGGGACGATGTGGTCCACCTCGGCATAGCCCGGCTCAAAGAGATGATCGGGGGCAATGTATTCCAAAGAGTAGGCACAGCGATGATCCTGCTCCTTCCAGAGCCGGTATTTGACCAGATCCTGCCCGGTGGGCTCCAGCAGATGGAAGGTCTCCCGGATCTCCCTCATCAGCCGCTCGTTCTCGGCGGCGTTCTCTTCCATTGACTTTTCAGCCTGGCGGCGTTCTTCCAGTGTTCGGCTCAGTTCCCGGGCTAACTCCAGATGCAGCCATACCGGTGGCTGCCCCATCTCCCGAATGATGGAATTTACCACCTTGATGGTTTGGGAAACAGCCCGGCGTACCACAGGGCTGGTGATGTCCTCCAGCTCCGGCGCAGATGCGGGCAGTTTGGCTGTCTTTTCGGCGTGATTGTGGGCGCGGAAATCCAGACCGGCCTGGGTGCAGGCTTGGTCGTAAGTCAGCCCCTGCAGCAGCCCGGGCTCCAACATCCGGCAGGCTTCCAGAGAAATGTGCCCGGTGCCAGCAAAATCCAGGCCTAACAGGGCTTCCACCTGGGTAGGCGTCAGACCCTTGTCGGCAAGCAACGTGCGGCGTGCGTCCTCATCCCGGTGCAGCGCCAGCAAAGTAACCAGTTCATCCCACAAAGAAAAGTCCGGGGCGTCAGCATGCAGTGCCTTGCGCAGGGTGTGGGTGCCCTTTAAAGCGGGAAGTTTGTACTTCTTTTCGTAGCTGTCGGTGGTGCCGTCCAACCCGTAGCGCACATCGGCAAAGCGGACATTCTCCCCCCATTGCAATTCCTTGCGGATACGGGGGTAGGAGATGGTTTCCACCCGGTAGGCCAGCGCCAGCAGCTTGGCGCGTTCTTCCTGTGTCAGGGCTCGGGTTTGCCCGTTTTCGGTCACGCGGATGTGATTGATTTTTTGCAGTAGGTTGAACCGCTCAAAGGTAGGGGTATTTTTGAAAGCGCGCTTTTTATCCGGCAGCAGGGTGCAGCAACCGACCCGGGCGGCCCAGCCGCCGCGGTAGGGGCTGTCTCCGCCGGGGCCCTCGTCAAAAGAACGCTGCCGCAGCAGGATAGAAAGATACTCGGCTTCCAGTTCCGGTGTGGCCCATGGCTGGCCGAAACCGCGTTGGGCAGCAAACAGGGCCTGAGCCTCCCGGGCGATCTCGTCCCGGCCTACGGTGGACAGGTAGTTTTCTCCCTTGTTACGTTTATGGTCCGCAAACAACGGGTCTTTATAGAGCATCTCGCCCACAGTGCGATACCCATGCTCTTCCATCCGTTGCCGGTTCTGGGTAACCGCTTGCAATAAGATGCCATCCTCTTTGCTGTTGGCGGCCCGGCGGTTGCTCTTGAACCCGCGGCGCTGCATCAGGTGCAGCAAAATGCGGGCAAATGCCTGGGCGGTGACAGGCTCGTCCAGTGCACGGGTGCGTAATGCATAGATATCTTCCAAGTGACCGGCAGAGAACAAAGCCGATAGTTCTTCCTGACTGGCAAGACCGTGTTGAGCCATCAATTGATAAAAGTCCTGTTTGCGCAGTGCTTTGCGACGTATGCGGCGGCGCATACTGCGGGCCATGCGGCGTGGGGCTGCTAAACTTTCGCCTGTCTTGGGTTGTTCTGCCCGGGGAAAAATGCGGCTGCCCAACCGGATAAAACCACAGGGCTGTGCCTGGTCATTCAAGGCTACAACGGTCCATCCCACAGACGCTACGCCGATGTCCAAACCAATTCCGTAAGGCCACTGCATAGAATCAACCTCCTGAATAAAAGTTTGTATAAAAAAAGATGACGCCCTGCAAGCAGGGCGTCAGAGCTCTACGGTGTACTACCTTATTGTAGTAACCATAACAGTTCTTGGTATGGTATAAGAACTGCTTTTAGTATAGCATGTTCACTCTGCCTTGTAAAGGATAAAATGATTGGATTTTTCTGAAGTGCATGGCATCATCATACTATCATAGAAAAAGTGGGATTGCTATACCTATTTTGGTGGTATGGCAAAGAAATGGTCCAAAACCTTGTACCACCCGGGTCCGGTGGAGCTGGCCAGCTGTTCCTTCGGGCAGAGCAGTAAGGTCAGCTATCTGCAAATGCTCACAGCCGTATGTGCTGTGGTCAACGGTGGAAATCTGATGCAGCCTTACGTGGTGCAGCGCATCACTGCCCCGGACGGTACGGTGTTGCAGCAGACGGAACCAACGGTGAAGCGCCGGGTCATCGGTGAGGAAACCAGTGCCATCATGTGCAAGTTGATGGAGGGGGTGGTAACGGACGGTACCGGTACCCATGCTGCGGTGAATGGGTATTTCGTAGGCGGCAAAAGTGGCACCAGTCAGAAGCTGGACAGCGAAAACGAAGGGGCACGCATCAGCAGTTTTGTGGCGGTTGCTCCCATTGACGAGCCGCGGCTGGCAGTGTTGGTCTGTCTGGATGAACCTCACAGCTGGACCACCAGCGGCGGTACGCTCTCCGGGCCGGTTTGCGCCGAGGTGCTTCAAAAGGCGCTGCCTTATCTGGGCATCGAACCCGAAAATGAGGTGCTAACGGAACAGGAGTCGTAAAAGAATGGTGAAATTTTTGCGTTTTTGTCAATGTTAAAAAAATGTATGGGAAATTTGAGAGAAAATCTGTTATAATGTATGCATATCATTGTACAGTAAGTGCAGGAGACGGATAATATGGCCAACGCAAAAGCCGGGCATCAGCCTTTTGTTGTGTTTGATAATGTGTGTAAATATTACCAGATGGGCTACACGCGCATTGCGGCGTCAGACCATGTGAGCTTTACTATAGAAAAGGGGGAGTTCTGCGTCATTCTGGGGCCTTCCGGCGCAGGAAAAACCACCGTCCTGAATATGCTGGGCGGTATGGACACCTGTGATGAAGGTACGATTTTGCTGGACGGAGAGAAGGTCAGCAGTTTCAGCCAGAAACGGCTGACCACCTACCGCCGGTATGATGTGGGCTTTGTGTTCCAGTTCTACAATCTTGTGCAGAACCTTACTGCACGGGAAAACGTGGAACTGGCGGCGGAAATCTGCCGTGACCCGCTTGACGCAGATACCGTCCTGGAGGAAGTGGGACTGGCGGACCGCCGGAATAACTTCCCGGCACAGCTGTCCGGCGGTGAGCAGCAGCGTGTTTCCATTGCACGGGCGCTTGCCAAAAATCCCAAGATCTTGCTTTGTGACGAGCCGACCGGTGCGCTGGACTACAAAACCGGTAAGCAGGTGCTGGCTCTTTTACAGGATACCTGCCGCCAAAAAGGCCGCACGGTGATCGTAATTACACATAACAGTGCATTGGCGGCTATGGCGGATCGGGTGATTCGCATCAACAGCGGCTGTGTGATCGAAGAAACCATCAATGCAAATCCCACCCCGGTGGAAAGGATCGAATGGTAACATGACGCGCAGCTATCGTAAAAATATAGTACGTACCTTCAAAAGCGCGCGCAGCCGTTTTGCAGCCATTTTTTCCATCGTGGCATTGGGGGTCGGCTTTCTGGCAGGTCTGAATGCAACGCCCATCGATATGGAAGAGTCGATGGAAAAGTACATGGACGATGGAAACTTCTATGATTTGCGGATCGTTTCCACCATGGGCCTGACCGATGAGGATGTTTCCGCCCTGGAACAGGTGGACGGCGTGGCGCAGGTACAGCCGGGCTATTCTGCCGACCTTTTGGTGGAAGCCGGTGAGGATGTGGTGGTATCCCGGTTGCTCAGCGTGCCGCCGGAGGACGAGGATGCCATCAATAAACTTACACTGGTGGAAGGGCGCCTGCCGGAAACTTCCGGTGAGTGTGTGGTGGAAGCCGGTGCTACCCTTGGCGGCGGCGCATACCCGGTGGGCACCAAACTGACGGTCAACAGCAGCGATAACGAAGACCTGGATACTAAACTGGCCTGCACCGAATACACGGTAGTGGGCGTAGTACATAACACCAACTATTTCAGCTTCGAACGGGAACCTGCCAGTGTGGGCAACGGTACCGTGGAACTGGTTATGTATCTGCTGCCGCAGGATTTTGCCTACGACACGTACACCGAAATCTACGTCACGGCGGACGGGGCTCTTGCCCAGAACAGCATGGCGGACGAGTACGAGGCCACGGTGGAAGCCGTGCAGACCAAGGTGGAGGAAATCCAGGACGAACGCTGCCAGGCCCGCTATGACGAGATCCGTTCCGAGGCGCAGGAAGAAATCGACGATGCCTGGGCGGAATATTATGACGCCGAGGAAGAAGCAAACCGGGAATTGGCGGATGCGGCACAGGAATTGGCCGATGGACGCCAGGAACTGGCCGACGGTGAGCAGGAATACCTGGACGGCGAGCAGGAATATGCCGATGGTCTGCAGGAATTGACCGACAACGAAGCAAAGGTCAACGATGGCGCGGTGCAGCTGGCCGACGGCATCCAGGAATTGCTGGACAGTCAGGCCAAGGTGGAAGAAGGTGAAGCCGAGCTGGCAGCCAATGAACCGCAGTTGGCCGAAGCGCGGCGTAAACTGGAAAGCGGACAGGCCGATTATGAGGCCGGCCTGCAGCAATATAACGATGCGCTGGCCCAGCTGGAAGAGGGCGAACAGCAGCTGGCGGACGGCAAAGTACAACTGGACGCCGCAGAACAGCAGTATACCGAAGGCGTGGAGGAACTGGTTGTTCAAATCAACGGTATGCTCCAGAGCGGTACGGAAGAAACCGCTGTAGGCCTAACGCCGGAACAAATGGCAGGGCTTTTGACGCCCAGCACGCCGGAAACGGCGGCAGCGCAGGCGGAGGGCGCTGCTGCGGTGTACGGGCAAAGTACGGCCGAGTCGGCATCCCGGGGCCTGACGATTGAGCAGATTCTGTCGCTGTTACAGACAAACACACCGGATACATCCGGCGTGACCCTGACCACAGAGGATGTGGAAGGGTTTGTTGCCTGGATGATTGAAAACGAGTACCCCAACCCAACCAGCTATGATGAACTGCTGGACCGTGCCGAAGCCTATATGCGGGAATGCTACGGGGAAGAGGCGGGACCGTTCCCGCTGACTTCCACGGCACGCACCGTCCAGGAACAGGCAGGGAAGATGCTCTACGCCTTGCAGATGCTGCCGGGGGACCCCACGCAGCAACAGCTGGAACTGGCGGCACAGCTTACCGCCATCTGTGAAGCGGGCCGGGCTGACATGCAGTCTGTGCTGCAATCGTCACAGGAATGGTTGGCGGCACAGGAAGAACAGGAAACCATGACCCGGCTGTTTGGTATGATGGTGCCGGTATGGCTGCAGTATCTGCAGGCGGAACAGGCGCAGACCGAACCGCTGGTCACGGGATTTGCCACCATGGTAGATGGACGCCGTACCCTGGACGCCAGCTGGCAGGCATATTATGAAAACGCCCAGAAACTGGCGGATGGCCGCAAACAGCTGGAAGATAGCACCGCTTTGCTGGACGATGCAAAACGGCAGCTGGATGACGGCTGGGCACAGTACAATGCCGGTCTGGCGGAATACGAAGCCGGAAAACGGGAGCTGGAATCGGCACGCAACCAGATCACGGACGGCTGGGCAACGCTGACCGACAAGCAACTGGAACTGGATGATGCCCGGCGGCAGATCAACGACGCCAAAGCTGAACTGGCCGATGCCCGGGCAGAGTTGGATGACGCCCGGCGTACCATTGAAGAAAACACCCAGAAACTGCGGGATGGCGAAATCGAATATGAGGACGCCAAGGCGGAAGCAGAGCAAGAACTGGCCGATGCCCGGGCAGAAATTGAAGATGCCCAAAAAGAAGTGGATGATATCGAATTCCCCGAGTGGTATGTCTGGAATCGAAGCAACAATGTCAGTTATGCTTCTTTTACCGGCAACGTGGATAAGCTGACCGCCATTACCACCATCTTCCCGGTATTCTTTTTCCTGGTAGCGGCGCTGGTTGTTTCCACCACCATGACCCGCATGGTGGAGGAGGAGCGCCTGCAGATCGGCACCCTCAAAGCCCTGGGATATACCCGCGGCGAGATCATGCGCAAGTACCTGTGGTACGCATTTGCGGCGGCCGCGCTGGGCACGGTGGTAGGTCTGGCGGTAGGATTCAAGGCATTCCCCAGCATCATCTGGTCTGCCTACGAGATGATGTACTATATGCCCAAGATCTATACCCCGTGGCGTGCACTGCAGGCAGTCTTTGCCGGCGGTACGCTGACGGTGCTATCGGTGGGGATTACTGCGTTGGCTTGCCGCGCCTCTCTGGCGGAAGTCCCGGCGGCTCTTATGCTGCCACGTGCCCCCAAGGCAGGCAAAAGAATCTTGCTGGAACGCATCACGCCGCTGTGGCGTCGCTTCCCCTTTACCTGGAAAGTGGCCTGCCGGAACCTGCTGCGCTACAAAAAGCGCTTCTGGATGACTGTGATCGGTGTGGCAGGATGTATGTCGCTGCTGGTGGCCGGTTTCGGCATCTCGGATTCTCTGAACGCTATTATCACCAAACAGTACGGCGATATTTCCCACTACGATCTGGTGACGGCCGTTACCAAGGAAGAAGCGGTAGAACAGGGACCGGTTTACGATTATCTGTTCGGTGATGATGCTTTTACAGCGTCGATGACGGTTTCCATGCAGGCAACCCGTCAGGATGGCCCCGAAGGGGAAATGGACGTTTACCTGATGGTACCGGAGGACGTGAACCAATTCGCGGACTTTGCCGATCTTCATGAACGTGTTGGCCGCAAACCCACGCCTTTGGGTGAAGACGGTGTGGTCCTGACGGAAAAACTGGCCAAGACGCTGGGCGTGGAAGCTAGCGACACCATCACCCTGAAAAACGGCGATGATATAACCGGAACCTTCACGGTCAGCGGCGTGTGCGAGCACTATGTAAGCAACTATGTGTACATGAGTGCTTCCACCTATGCCGAAGGCTTTGGCGAGGAAGTAACCTACAATGCCGTGCTCAGCAAGTTGTCGGACGACAGCCAGGAAGCCCGGGACGCTATCTCTACGGTATTGCTGGATATGGACAATGTAGCCAGCCTTACCTTTACGGAAGACAGCGTGGCCCAGGTGCTCAATATGCTCAACTCCATCGATGCGGTGGTAGTGCTCATCATTGTATGTGCGGCGTGTTTGGCTTTTGTGGTGCTGTACAATCTGTCCAACATCAACATTGCGGAGCGCGTTAAAGAAATTGCTACGATCAAGGTGCTCGGCTTCTATGACCGCGAGGTGTACGCCTATGTCAACCGCGAAAGCGTTGCCTTGACTCTGATCGGAACGCTGTTCGGTATTTTTGGCGGTATTGCTTTGCATCGCTTTATCATTGTGACGGTGGAAGTGGATGCGGTTATGTTCGGACGGGATATCCAGCCGCTGAGCTTTGTGTACGCCATTGCACTGACGCTGCTGTTCAGTACGCTGGTCAACCTGGTTATGAACCGTGTGCTGAAGAAAATTTCCATGGTAGAGAGCATGAAGGCGCCCGAATAACCAGGCAGGAACAAGGCAGTTTACACGATTATTTTTCTTCCGGCCCCCGGAAAACGGGGGCCGGAATTCTTTTTTGGAACAAAGAAAAAATAGGACGAATTTTTTAAATTTTTTTATATTGACAATTTGGAATGCCGTGCTATACTAGTAAAGTACGCAAACTAACTGTTAGCACATGAACAATTCGAGTTCTAACAAAAAAGGCCGGAGGCAGGTGAGAATCACGAAAACAAAACAGTCTGACTGCGGACCCAGATGCTGTCGTGAGGACCATTTTGGGGCGCTGGTCAGCCAAACTTCCCGAGTGGTTCGCCGGGCGATGGATGCGCGGGTTGCAGCCGATGTGACCCCGGAGCTTACCGGGGTGCGCGGTATGCTGCTGGGCGAGATCGTGCGGGCCAACAAGGAAAACCGCGATGTCTATCAGCGGGATGTGGAACAATGGATGCAGCTGCGGCGGTCCAGCGTGACAGCCATTCTGCAGGCGATGGAACAGGACGGATTCATTACGCGCTGTTCGGTAGAAAAGGATGCACGGCTAAAACGGCTGGCAGCAACCCCCAAAGGGGTGGCTTACCATGAGCGCATCCGTGCCAGCATTGACAATTTCGAGCGGGCGCTGCAGTACGGTATTGCACCGGAACAACAGGCCGTGGCGCGCAGTGTGCTGGAGCGGGTCCTGGCCAATGCACAGTCCATCGCGGGCGAACAATGAGCCTTGTCAAGGCGGCAGAGGATGCCGCTGTCGGGAAAAAGGACAGTATGTAAAGTAGAAAGGAGAAATCAATCTTGTTGAAAACACTTGGACGGGAGACCAAGGGCTTTCGCCTGGTCTCGATCCTTACGCCGATTTGCATGATCGGCGAGGTAATCATGGAAATGATTATCCCCAAGCTGATGGCAACCATCGTGGATGACGGCGTTACCGCCGGTAACATGGATGTCATCTACTCGGTAGGTGCCAAGATGCTGGTGGCAGCCCTGATCGGTCTGTTGGTCGGCATCCTGGGTGCCATGTTCGGCTCCCATGCCGCAACCGGTTTTGCGCGCAATCTGCGCCGCGGTATGTTCCGCAATATCCAGACCTTCAGCTTTGCCAACATCGACAAATACTCTACGGCAGGTCTGGTCACCCGTATGACCACCGACGTGACCAACATCCAGAACGCCTATCAGATGCTGCTGCGCATGGCCATCCGTGCGCCGGCCAGCATGATCGTGGCGCTGGTCATGTCCTTTACCATCAACGCCGAGCTGGCCAGCGTCTACCTGGTCGCGGTCATTCTGCTGGGCTGTGCCCTGATGTTCATTATGACCCGCGCTACCAGATACTTCACCGGTGCATTCCGCAAGTACGATGACCTGAACGAAAGCGTGCAGGAAAACGTATCTGCCATTCGCGTCGTCAAGGCTTATGTGCGGGAAAAGTTTGAGGGTGAAAAATTCCGCAAAGCCAGCGAAAATGTGCGCCAGCTGCTGATGCGCGCAGAACTGATCCTTTCCTGGAACGCCCCTTTGATGACGCTGTCTGTGTACAGCTGTATTCTGATCATCTCCTGGTTGGGTGCCCGCCTCATTGTGCTTTCCGGTGCTACCAGCTTTACCACCGGTGACCTGATGAGCATGCTGAGCTACTGCATGAACATCCTCATGAGCCTGATGATGCTCTCCATGGTGTTTGTTATGATCACCATGTCCGCCGCTTCTGCCAAGCGTGTGGCGGAAGTTCTGGACGAAAAATCCGACCTGGCCAACGGTGAGAATCCCGTTATGGAAGTCAAGGACGGTTCCGTCAAGTTCAACAACGTCAGCTTCGCCTATAAAAAGGATGGCGAGAAGGCCCTGGAGAACATCAACCTGGACATCAAGTCCGGCGAGACCATCGGCATCATCGGCGGTACCGGTTCTGCCAAATCCAGCCTGGTGCAGCTGCTGCCCCGTCTGTATGATGTGACCGAGGGCAGCGTGGAAGTCGGCGGTGTGGACGTGCGCAGGTATGATCTGGAAACCCTGCGCAACAGCGTGGCCATGGTGCTGCAGAAGAACGAACTGTTCAGCGGCACCATTGCCGAGAACCTGCGCTGGGGTAACCCCAACGCCACCGATGCCGAAATTGAGGATGCCTGCAAACAGGCCTGCGCCGATGAGTTTATCGAGCGCTTCCCCGATCGGTATGAAACCTACATTGAACAGGGCGGCAGCAACGTTTCCGGCGGCCAGAAACAGCGTCTGTGCATTGCCCGTGCTCTGCTGAAGAAGCCCAAGATCCTGATTCTGGACGACTCCACTTCTGCGGTGGATACGGCCACCGATGCCAAGATCCGCCACAGCTTTGCCGAGAAGATCCCCGGCACGACGGTCTTTATCATTGCCCAGCGTGTTTCCAGCGTGGAAAATGCCGATCATGTGCTGGTGCTGGATAACGGCCACATCAGCGGCTATGATACGCCGGAAAATCTGCTTAAGACCAACGCAATCTACCAGGAAGTGTACAACAGCCAGACCAAAGGTTCCGGCGACTTTGATGAGAAAGGGGGCGAGGCGTAATGGCACAGCAGCCTAAAGTAGTCAATGTTGGCCCCGGCCGCGGTCGCGGTCCGCGCCCCAAGGTGGAAAACCCGGGCAAGATCCTCAAGCGCATTCTGGCGTATGTCATGCACCTCTATAAGATTCCGGTTCTCATTGTACTGTGCTGCATCTTTATCAGCGTTTTTGCACAGGTGCAAGGTACCTTGTTCATGCAGACGCTGATCGACGGTTATATCACCCCCATGCTGCTGGAAAAGAGCAACGATTTCAGCGGCCTCATCAGTGCCATCACCCGAGTGGCTTTGTTCTATGCAGTGGGCATTGCAGCCATCTTCCTGCAGAACCGCCTGATGGCCCGTATTACCCAGGGCACTTTGAAGAGCCTGCGTGATGAGATGTTTACCCACATGCAGACGTTGCCCATCAAGTATTTCGACACCCACGCCCATGGCGACATCATGTCGGTCTACACCAACGATACCGACACTCTGCGCCAGATGATCAGCCAGAGCCTTCCCCAGCTGGTCAACACCTGCATCACGGTGGTCAGCGTGCTGATCTCCATGCTGGTACTCAGCCCGGCACTGACTGTTGTGGCACTGTTCATGGTAGGTGTCATGCTGCTCTGCACCAAGTTCCTCACCGGCCGTTCCGGTAAGTTCTTCGTCAAGCAGCAGCGCGAACTGGGCCGCGTAAACGGTTACATCGAAGAGATGATGAACGGCCAGAAGGTGGTCAAAGTCTTCTGCCATGAGGAAGCCGCCATCGAACGTTTCGATGAACTGAACGATGAACTGTTCCATAGCGCCGACAAGGCCAACGCATTCTCTCTGGTGGCCATGCCTGTCAATGGTCAGTTGGGCAACCTGAGCTATGTGCTCTGCGCCATCATCGGCGGCGCTTTGGCTATCCATTCTTTTGGCGGTCTGACGCTGGGCAAGCTGGCCAGCTTCCTGGTTCTGACCCGGAACTTCAACCAGCCCATCACTCAGATTTCCATGCAGCTGAACTCGGTGGTCATGGCATTGGCCGGCGGCCAGCGTATCTTTGCGTTGCTGGATGAAAAGTCCGAAACCAACGAGGGTGACATCACTCTGGTACACGCCAAGTACCTGCCGGACAACACGGTTACCGAGACCGACCAGGCTACCGGTACCTGGGCCTGGAAAAAGACCGATGCCAACGGCGAAAGCACTTATACCGAACTGAAGGGCGATATCGTCTTCAAGGATGTGGACTTCGGTTATGATCCGGGCAAGATCGTGCTGCACGACATCAATCTGTATGGCCGTCCCGGCCAGAAGATCGCTTTTGTCGGTTCCACAGGTGCCGGCAAAACCACCATCACCAACCTGATCAACCGTTTCTACGATATCCAGAAGGGCCAGATTCTGTACGATGGCCACGACATCAAGTCCATTGAAAAGAACGCGCTGCGTTCCTCCCTGGGCATCGTGCTGCAGGATACCCACCTGTTTACCGGCACCGTTATGGATAACATCCGGTACGGCCGCCTCACTGCCACCGATGAAGAGTGTATTGCAGCAGCCCGCCTGGCCAATGCCGACGGCTTTATCAAGCACCTGCCCGATGGCTACAACACCATGCTGACCGGTGACGGTACCAACCTCAGCCAGGGCCAGCGCCAGTTGTTGGCCATTGCCCGTGCGGCGGTTGCCGATCCTCCGGTGCTGATCCTGGACGAGGCGACTTCCTCCATCGATACCCGCACCGAAAAGCTGGTGCAGGATGGCATGGACGGCCTGATGTACGGTCGTACCACCTTTGTCATCGCGCACCGCCTGTCCACGGTCCGCAACTCTGACTGCATTATGGTTCTGGAACAGGGCCGTATCATCGAGCGCGGCACCCACGACGAACTGATTGCCCAGAAGGGCCGGTACTATCGACTGTACACCGGCAATTTTGCGGAAAACTCGTAAAGGAACGGTAAAAAATCCGTCCGAATCAATCAAAAATGCCGGGATGGCTTTGTGCCATTCCGGTTTTTTTGTGCAAAATGCCGCAACAGCGACAAAAAGTTGACGAACTGGAAAAAAGTGGTTATAATAGAGAACGTAGCCACGCACAATTGCGGTGGAACAGAATGCGGCCCGAGGGAAATAAAATGTGGCCGCTCAACGTATTAGGAGGAATTCCAATATGGCACCCAAAAAGAAAGTTGCCCAGACCGTACTTACCGACGGTAAGTTTTATACCATCAGCGCTGCCAACGGCAAGGTTGTGGAGGTTGCTGATTATAACATCGATAACGGCGCCAAGATTCAGCTGTGGGACAATGTCAACGCTGAATGGCAGCAGTGGAATTTTGTGGCCGCCGGCGACGGCGTCTACCGTATCCAGAACCGTTTTACCGGCAAGATGCTGGACCTGGATTGCGGCGGCGTAAGCGACGGCACCCGCGTTCACCAGTGGGAGGGCGCCCCGGCGTCCAGCCAGCTGTGGGTCGTGGAGCCTTCCAACGATGGCCGCGTCAAGATCAAGTCCAACCTGGCCGGCAAATTGCTGGACGTGGTGGGCATGAACACCGACAACGGCGCCGCGCTGCAGATCTGGCATGACGAGAACGGCACTACCCAGTACTGGACCATCAGCGAAGTGACCCGCAAGCCCAAGGCCAGCGCCAAGGCTTCCGCCGCCAAGGCCAAAGCCAACCTGACCGCCGCGGCCGAGAACATGGCCGACGTCGCCGCCGACGCCGCCGAGGAAGTCGTCAAGGCCGTCAAGAAAGCCACCCGCAAGCCCGCCGCCAAGAAAGCCGCCAAGGCGGTCAACGAGACGGTGCAGGCTGTGGCCGACGCCGCCGATGAGGCTGTCAAGGCTGCCAAGCCCGTGGTAGAAGAAGCCGTCAAGGCTGTCAGCGAGGCTGTGAAGCCCGCCGCCAAGAAGCCGGCTGCCAAAAAGACTGCTGCGTCTGCCACCAAGAAAGCGCCTGCTGCCAAGACCACCAAGAAAGCCGGCAAGTAAGCGGCTTTCCCCTTACCCCTTTGCGATTTTTGTGTTGGAACGAGTGATCCCCGTGCCTTTTGCGGCACGGGGATTTTTGGTTGCAGCAGGCACAAAAGGGCGGCTCTCACTTTGTGTCGTGGCATTGCGGGGGCCGCTGTGGCAGGATGGAACGCGAAAGGAGACGGTGCAAGGATGGATCAGCAAAAAATTGCCCGCTTTTTAAAACAGCTGCGCCAGGAAAGCGGCCTGACGCAGGAGCAGCTGGCGGAACAGCTGGGGGTCAACCCCCGCACGGTCAGCCGGTGGGAGACCGCCCGCACCATGCCGGATTTTGCGCTGCTGGTGGAACTGGGGCGGCGGTACGGCGTGACGGCGGACGAACTGCTGGACGGCGAACGCCGCGCGCAAAGCACAGAAAAGGAAGAAACGGCCATGGAAAAGATCGCAGAGTATACCTGGCAGGAAAAACAGGCGCTGACCCGGCGGTTCCACCGGCTGTTTTGGGCTGCCGGGCTGCTGTTGGCGGTCGCCATCGCGCTGCAGCTGGCAGAGTTGACCGACCGCTTCCCCTGCAATTTCCTGTCGGGTTTGGGGCAGGGTGCAGCGCTGGGCATGCTCCTCGTCGGCGCGCTGTTCACCAGCCGTTACGGCGTGCGCATCCGCGCGTGCAAGCAGGCGCTCATCCGGCGGTTTTTGCACCGGGCGTAAGGCGGGATATAACAAAAAGGCGGGGCCGCGGCCCCGCCTTTTTTCCGGTTTTATGGTCGGGCGGCTGCGTCACAGCGCTGCCATCGCAGCCTGCACGTCCGCCTCGGTGGCGCGCATGGCCTGCAAGGTACGGTCCAGAAGTGTGTCCAGTTCCCAGCCGAGCATCTCGGCTCCCTGGCGGATCACATCCCGGGAACAACCGGCGGCGAACTTCTTATCCTTGAACTTTTTCTTCAGGCTGGACAGCTCCATGTCGGTGCAGCTTTTGCTTGGGCGCATCTTGGCGGCGGCCCCAATCAGCCCTGTCAGTTCGTCGGTGGCAAAGAGCACTTTTTCCATCTCGTGCTCCGGTTCCACATTGCTGCACAGGCCGTACCCGTGGCAGCAAACCGCGTGCGTCAGCGCATCGCTGGCACCGGCGGCGGGCAGAATCTCGGCAGCCTTGGTGCAGTGCTGGTCGGGGTAACGCTCAAAATCCACGTCGTGCAAAAGCCCGCACAGCGCCCAGAAATCAGCGTCAGCACCATAACCCAGTTCATTTGCAAACCAGCGCATAACAGCTTCCACCGTCAGGGCATGCTGCAAATGGAACGGCTCCTGGTTATATTCCCGCAGCAGGGTCCATGCCTGCTCTCGTGTCATTCCTGCTTCCATAGGTCAATCGCTCCTTTGCAAGTTGGCAGCTCAGCCCAGCGCTTTAATGGAATCCTGAATCTTGGCGGCCTTTTCCTGGGCGGCGGCCAGCTTGGCGCGGGTCTCTTCCACCAGTTTGGCGGGGGCCTTCTCCACGAACTTCGGATTGTTCAGCTGATTCTGGAACATGGCCATTTCCTTTTCAGCTTTGGTCAGTTCCTTGTTCAGGCGGGCCAGTTCTTTCTCACGGTCGATCAGCTCCATCATGGGGATGTAGCCCTTGGCGGCCGGAGTGGCCACGGTCACCATGCCTTCGGTGGAACCTTCGTACTTGCCGGTCAGGGTCACATCGGTGGCAAATGCAAAACGGGCCAGATACACACTGCCCTTTTCAAAGGCGGCAGGGGAGGCAGTCTCAATGACCATAGTGGTCTTTTTGGCGGGATGGACATTCATCTCGCTGCGCATGGCGCGAACGGCCTTGATGTAATCCATCAGCTTTTCAAAGTCGGCGCACTCGTCTTCCCAAACGGGCAGGTTCAGGTTGCCGGGCCAGGTCTGGAGCATGATGGTCTCTTCACTGCCGGGCAGGGCCTGATAAATCTCCTCGGTGATGAACGGCATAAAGGGATGCAGCAGCTTGAGCGCTTTGTCCAGCACATAGACCAGCACCTTGCGTGCGGTGTCGGCCTGAGCAGCATCGTCACTGTTCAGGCGGGATTTGCAGATTTCGATATACCAGTCGCAGTAGACTTCCCAGATGAAGTTCTCCACCTTCTCGGCGGCAAGACCCAGTTCGTACTTGTCCAGGTTGGCAGTGGCCTCGGCCGCTACCTTGGACAGTTCGGACAGTACCCACTTGTCGCTCATATCCAGCAAAGATTCTTCCGGCATACCGGGCTGGAAATCTTCAGGCAAATTCATCAGCACAAAGCGGGCGGCGTTCCACAGCTTATTGGCAAAGTTGCGGCTGGCGGTAACCTTTTCATCGCTGTAGCGCATATCGTTGCCGGCGGTGGAGCCTACAATCAGCATCATGCGCAGCGCGTCGGCACCATACTGTTCAATGACTTCCAGCGGGTCGATGCCGTTGCCCAGGCTCTTGGACATCTTGCGGCCCTGGCTGTCACGGACAATGCCGTGGATCAGCACAGTGTCAAAGGGCGCTTTGCCGGTGTAGGCCAGACCGGAGAAGATCATACGGGAGACCCAGAAACCGATAATGTCATAGCCGGTGACCAGGGTGTTGGTGGGGTAGAAGTAGTTATAATCCTCGGCGTTTTCGTTGGGCCAGCCCAGGGTGGAGAAGGGCCACAGGGCAGAGCTGAACCAGGTGTCCAGTGTGTCAGGGTCCTGGGTCAGATGCACACCGCCGCACTTGGGGCAAACGGACGGGGCTTCTTTGGCGACCACGGTTTCGCCGCAGTCATCGCAGTACCAGGCGGGAATCTGGTGACCCCACCACAGCTGACGGCTGATGCACCAGTCACGGCCGCCCTTCATCCAGTTGATATAGTTCTTGGTGAAGCGCTCGGGCACGAACTTGATGTCGCCCTTTTCCACGCTCTCGATGGCAGGGCCGGCCAGGGGTTCCATCTTGACGAACCACTGTTTGGAAACCATGGGTTCGATGACGGAATGGCAGCGGTAGCAGGTGCCCACATCGTGGGTGATGCTCTCGGTTTCTTTCAGGGCGCCACAGGCTTCCAGGTCGGTCAGGATGGCTTTGCGGGCTTCCAAGGCGGTCATGCCGGCGTACTTGCCGCAGTCCAGCACGTCGGGCTCGTCGGCAGCAGCGCGGCCGGCAGCCTTTTCAGCGTCCACGGCGGCTTTGTCGGCAGCGCCGGTCGTGTGGCCGTCGTACGTCAGCACGCGGATCATGGGCAGGTCATGGCGCTTGCCCACTTCAAAGTCGTTGGGGTCGTGGGCGGGGGTGATCTTCACCACGCCGGTGCCTTTTTCCATATCGGCGTGTTCGTCGCAGACAATGGGAATCTCACGGTCCAGCAGCGGCAGGATCACATGGCAGCCATGCAGGTGGGCATAGCGCGGGTCCTCGGGGTTGATGGCTACGGCCGTATCGCCCAGCATGGTTTCGGGGCGGGTGGTGGCCAGTTCCAGGGTCTCGCCGGTTTCCTTTACCTTATAAAGCAGATGCCAGAAGCTGCCTTCCTTGGCCTCGTACTCTACCTCGGCGTCCGAGATGGAGGTGTTGCAGTGGGGGCACCAGTTGACCATGCGGTTGCCGCGGTAGATCAGGCCCTTGTCATACAGGCGCACAAATACTTCCTTGACGGCGTCAGAGCAGCCTTCATCCATGGTGAAGCGTTCCCGTTCCCAGTCGCAGGAGCAACCCAGTTTTTTCAGCTGGCTGACGATACGGTTGCCGTAGGTGTTTTTCCAATCCCAGGCACGCTCCAAAAAGCCGTCGCGGCCTACCATCTCTTTGGTCAGGCCTTCTTCCCGCATTTTGGCCACAACTTTCGCCTCGGTGGCAATGGAAGCGTGGTCGGTACCGGGCACCCAAAGGGCGGCGTATCCCTGCATCCGCTTGTAACGGGTCAGGATATCCTGCCAGGTTTCGTCCATGGCGTGGCCCATGTGCAGCTGGCCGGTAACGTTCGGCGGCGGCATCACAATGGTGAAGGGCTTTTTGCTGCGGTCGATCTGGGTATGGAAATACCCTTTGTCGCACCAGTTCTGGTAGATGCGGTCTTCAGCACCCTGGGGTGCGTACTGTTTGGCAAGATCTTTCGGCATAAACAAACCTCCTGCTTTGTGTTGCGGGGCTCCTTGCAAAGAAAAAAAGGCCGCCCCATGAACGTTCATGGGACGGCCTGAATAACATTTCAGGTCGCGGTACCACCCAAATTGCCTTATAGCAAGGCCTCTTTGCGGCAGGGCACAACCCCGCCTGCCCGGATAACGGCGGCAACCCCGTGCGCAGCTAGCAGTTTTCCTGTTCACCGCGCCTGCTCAAAAGTGACAGCAGCTCTGCTTGCTTTACCGGACTTGCACCGTGCGCCGGCTCTCTGTAAAAGCAAAACAAAGTGCACTCTTTCTCATTGCATTTATTTACTATGTATCCTACCGCACCGTTCCGGACTTGTCAAGTGAAAAATCAACAGGCAAACGCGAATCCGACCGGGCTTTTTGCGCGGATTCCCTTGCCGTTGTGCGGGAGGGGTGCTATAATAAGGCCCTACAGAGGAGTAGCAATTTATAAAAAGGAGCAATATGGAAAGACAAAAAACGAGCCCATGGCTGATTGCGTTCCGGGTGATTTTTACCATTGCGTTGGTTGCCTGTATCGCGTATATTTTTCGGAATTCTTTACAGACCGGCGCGGAATCCTCGCTGCGGAGTCAGGCGGCAATGCAGGCCGTGAATGAAACGCTGGGCAAAATTCATCTGGGACCGTTGTCGGAGCATACCGTCCGCAAGCTGGCGCACTTTCTGGAATTTACCATGGAAGGTTTCCTGCTGATGCTGTGTCTGCGGGTATATACGGCGCATTTTGTGCGGCATATGAGCTGGCCGCTGTTGCTGGGGATGAGTACAGCACTGATGGATGAAACCATCCAGCTGTTTATTCCCAACCGTACGTCGATGGTGACTGATGTCTGGATCGATATGATGGGCGTGGTGGCCGGCCTGCTGGTGGCGCTTGTTATTTTGCTGATTGTGCGGGTTGTTTGTGCCTTTGCCCGGATCAAGCGGGAAAACCGTGCGCTGCGTGCGGAGCGGGAGGAATTGCGCCGGGCCCAGCAGGAACAAGAACATGAACGATTGGCACAACGGGCGGCACATCGTGCCCATGAGGCGCAGCTGGGGCATGAGCAGTCCTATATGTATGAGGAAACAGAGAACGAACAAGGGGAGGAACCTGCAGAATGACCACCCAACAAGCCATTGAGGCGTTACATGCTTTGCCCCGTTTGGGCAGCGGTACGCCCGGCCTTGAACGTATGAAAAATTTGCTGGATCATCTGGGAAATCCGGAAAAGGAACTGCAGTGCATTCATATTGCCGGAACCAACGGCAAGGGCAGCCTGGCGGCCATGACGGCATCCATTCTGACAGCGGCAGGCTATAAGACGGGGCTGACCATCAGCCCCTATGTGGTGGATTTCCGGGAACGGTTCCAGATTGACGGGGAGATGATCCCGCCGCGCACCTTGGCAACCCTGACGCAAAAGGTACTGGATGCGGTGGAACAAATCCAACGGGAGGGTGGACAAAGCCCGGTCCAGTTTGAAGTGGTCACAGCGGTGGCAATGCTGTGGTTTGCGCGGGAAAAATGTGATCTGGTGGTACTGGAAACAGGCCTGGGCGGCCGGTATGATGCCACCAATGTGGTGCCGCACACGCTGGTGGCAGCCATTACCCGCATTGGCTACGATCATATGGAATTGCTGGGGGATACCCTGGACAAGATTGCGGCAGAAAAAGCCGGAATCATTAAGGAAGGTTGTGCAGTGGTGTGCTATCCTGACCAGCCTGCCGAGGCAATGGGGCCCATCCTGACGGCTGCTGCGGAAGCACATACCAGTATTATTACACCGGAATTGGATGACATCCGCCGCCTGCCGGGAAAACGGTTGGAAAACCGTATTGATTATGGCGGATATCAGGCGGCGTTGGGGCTGCCCGGTGCGCATCAGGCCAATCATGCCGCTATGGCGGTAGAAATTGCTCTGGCACTCTGGCGCGAGTACGGATACGAAATTTCCGATGACGCCATTCTGCAGGGGCTGGCGGCAGCCCGTATGCCGGCCCGCATTGAAGTGCTGCGCCGTCATCCGCTGCTTCTGGTGGATGGATGCCATAACCCGGACGGTACCCGTGCGCTGGCGGAAACGCTGACCAAAGCCAACTACGAGGAAAACCTGGTGGGGGTATTGGGCATGCTGGCGGATAAGGATTATGAAAAAATGCTGGAAATTCTGGCTCCTTGTTTTGCCAAGGTGTATACAGTTACCCCCAACTGCCCGCGTGCGCTCAGCGCAGAGGAGCTGCAGCGCGCTGCACGCTTCCATATGGATGCCGAGGCGGCAGCTACCGTGCCGGATGCACTGCGCAGCGCAGTGCGCTATGCCGAAGAAAACAACCTGGCGGGTGTTGTGGTATGCGGATCGCTGTATCTTGCGGCCGAAGCCCGTCCCTGGCTGCTTAAGGAAGCAGAAAAATAATTGCTGCCGCCCCATTCCAACAAAATATTTGCAGTCAAGCCTGTATCGTAATGGTACAGGCTTTTTTGTATGTCTGGGTACAATTTCTGTCAGCGGTTTCCTGTCGGAAACCTGCATCATCTGCAAAAGGGGACAACCTCAATGGCCAAGGTTTGTTTTGTGCCTGGCAGCGGTACATTGGCCGCTTATCTGAGCGGTGAGATTGATCATCATGCTGCACAATCTTTGCGGCGGGAAATCGACGCACAGGTGGATGATCGGATGCCGGAACTTCTGACGCTGGATTTTTCCGGTGTGACTTTTATGGATTCTTCCGGCGTGGGATTGATTTTGGGGCGTGACCGTCACATTGTGTCGTTGGGCGGACGGTTGACTGTACAAAATCCGCCCCCTGCTGTGCGCAGAATGCTGGATCTTGCCCGTATTACGTATGCCTAAGGGGAATTTGCTATGAAAATGCTGAATCAGGTCAAAATTACATTTGCCAGCCGTTCTGTGAATGAAGGATTTGCCCGGGCGGCATTGGCGGCATTTCTGGTGCAGCTGGACCCCACGGTTCCGCAGCTGGCCGATCTCAAAACGGCAGTTTCGGAAGCGGTCACCAACTGTATTGTACATGCTTATCCGGAATCCATTGGTCCGGTAACCATGACAGCGGGATTATACGAAGGGGGACTGGTGCGAATCACCATCAGTGACCGTGGTGTGGGGATTGATGACATTGCCAAGGCAATGGAACCGATGTACACCACGGGGGACCCCTCGGAACGCGCGGGTCTGGGATTTGCAGTGATGCAAAGTTTCATGGATAAGGTGCGGGTATCTTCAACGCCGGGCAAAGGCACACGCGTTACGTTGACCAAACGGCTGGAAGCACGCGATTGACCCTTACATATATAGTAAAGGGGGAACCGCTATGCCAGCACAAAGCATAGAACTGATGCCGCGCGCGGAATTTATTGAGAAGAATCTGGGATTGGTGCACGCCTGCGCCGGCCGCTTTAAGGGAAGAGGAATTGAATACGAGGAACTGTATGCGGCAGGATGCCTGGGACTGGTCAAAGCCTGCGATGGATTCGATACGAGCCGAGGCGTTTGCTTCTCCACGTATGCGGTGCCGGTCATTCTAGGAGAAATCAAAAAACTGTTCCGGGATGGCGGCGCGGTCAAGGTCAGTCGCTCCCTGAAAGAGCTTAGCCTGAAAATCAATGCAGAGCGGGAGCGTTGCCTGAAAAGAACCGGCCAGGAGCCGGGCGTTGTGCAGCTGGCAGAAACCTTGCAGACAACACCGGAGCAAATAGCACTGGCAATTCGTGCTTCTCTCCCGGCGTTGTCCCTGACACCTGCGGATGATGAGGATGGTCAGCGGGAATGGGATGTGCCGGTGGATTCCCCGGAGGAAAGCCTGGCGGATCGAATCGGCCTGGCGGAAGTAATGGACAAACTGGAACCCCAAGACCGAACCATGATCCGGCTGCGCTTTTTTGCGGGACGAACCCAAAGCGAGACGGCGCGTGTATTGGGGACGACACAGGTGCAGATATCGCGTCGGGAGCGCCGTGTGCTCAAATGGATGCGCCAGCAGCTTTTGGGGGAGGATGCGTCGGGATAATCAGATGAAGCGTGCATTTTGCGGGAGTGTCCGTCGAAATGCACGCTTTTCTTTTTGGAAATTGTGCGTAGTAACAAAAATAGAGCTTGTATATTGACAGAAGTGATTTGGTGTGATATGATACGCCTACCATCGAGAGAATGTACGATGTATCGTGCATGAATGAAAACATCGAAAAAAATGTCGAAAAAATCTGAAAAAAGTGTTGACAAAGTGATTCTCCGGTGGTATTATAGTCAAGCTGTCCGG
>ERZ809224.909-NODE-909-length-24316-cov-6.017600_pt1 | contig 24316 bp, 18 predicted proteins | sample MGYA00520513_ERZ809224 | MGnify/ENA primary metagenome ERZ809224 (study PRJEB31576, sample SAMEA3212658) | Homo sapiens | biome: human-gut; feature: human gut; material: fecal | place: Sweden | collected 2012 ... | reverse complement strand
GTTCTTAGATAATTCAAGCGAGCGAATTTTAGCCCTGCCCCCATATCCGCCGCCTGTTCCGTCCCTTTCTGCAGAATCACCCCCCTTCAACAATTCAGGCTGAGTAGTTACTCATTTCAAATATCCGCACAAGTGCGGCTGTCTGGCTCGTTGCTCGCGGGAATAAAAAAACTGCTGCGCGAAATGCTTTTGCCGACAAACAGTCTGTCGTACAGCATTTCATGCAGCAGCATCTGCCATATGGCTTCCACTTACAGCGGTCCCAATATTTCCCGCAATACTTCCTGCGGTCCCTTCTTCTGGAAACCTTCCGGATCCGTCAATACCGACTTTCCGCTCACATCCCAGCGCATTTGACAGTAATGTGACAGGTAGGATATCCCTTTCAGGTGACTTTTATAATTTTTTGAGTAACGTCTGGACCATTCCGGGCAGTATTTTCTCATATATTTCATAGCCAGAAGAGCCGCCTGGCTTTTTGCTTTTCCAGAAGGCGAAGGTGTACCGGAAATTTGGACACCGCCGCTGTTTCCTCCGGTCGAATGAAGTACTACTACGCTTCCATCGTCACAGGTTCCCAGAGAAATCCACACATGCCCGCAGTCAGAACAATCAGAACTCATAATATCTCCCGGTTTCCAGTTTTTCACTTTTGAGCGTCTTACGTATTTTCCCCATCCTTTTTTCGCAAAATCTCCTGCCATGTGCTGAGCCAGCTCCACGTAGCCATTATTTCCGCTTTTCGTGTTAAAAGTGTTATAAAGACACCAGCCCACGTAGCCGGAGCAATCCAGTCCAAGCTCTGAACGGTAAAGCGTGCTCGTATAACTGTAAGAAGCTGTCTGGCTGTCAAAAAACTCTTTCCACTTCGGACTGACCCCGATGCTTCTCGCTGATATGTGGCTGGCATTTCCGTCGGTGCCCCAGCCGCCTCCCCACACATAGAGTGTGGTTCCCAGAGGCTTCACTGCATTCTCCAGAAAATTCTTTATGGTAGACACTCTCTGTGTCACTTCAGGATTAGTCTTAAAACTTTTAGCCTTACTGAAAGAGCCATAATAATATTTTCCGCTTACTTTTCTGGCAGCTTTCACTTTAAAGTAATATTTTGTGCCGCCTTTCAGCCCATAGAGAGTGAGCTGGCGCTGTTTTACGGTCCCGGCTTTTCGGTAAGAACGTCCATTCTCTTTGTAATACACAATATAGCCCTTCGCCTTCGAAACCTTGCTCCAGCGAACAGTCACTACATTTTTGTCGCCGCTTACTCCTGTAATTCTTGGAGTATCTACTTTCACCTTTGCTTTAGCCTCCGCCGTCACAGGAATCACCAGGCAAACCAGCAGCAGAATCAGCAAATGCAATACCGGTACTTTTGTTTTTCCTTTCATTCCCTTCTCCTTCCCGTATCCTTTTTCTGTAAACCAAACTTTCATTTGTAAGCATATCATTTTTTGTCTGCATTTACAACCTTACCTGCATATTCATCTTCATCTTCCAAAAATACGAATGCATGACAGCAGACAGCTATCCTCGTAAAAAGAAGCCGCTGCACAGTGCTTATGCACTGTGTGCGGCCTCATATTCTGCTGAAATTCAAACGTTTATTTTACTGTTATACTGCATTTTGCTTTTTTGCCCTTCGAAGATTTTACAGTAATCACCGCCCTGCCTTTCTTCTTTGCTTTTACCGTACCCTTACTGTTCACAGTAACAACCTTTGAATTTGAACTGCTCCATTTCAGTTTCTCCACGGATGTAATCGGCGTTCTGCTCACGATAAGCTGAACTTTTCCGCCCTTTCTCAAGGTGTATCTCTTCTTATCCAGTTTCAGCTTCTTTAGCTTAACCTTTTCGGTCTGTACCTTGACAGTCACGTTTGCTGTCGCTCCGCAAACTGTAGTGACCGTCACCACCGCTTTTCCTTTCTTCTTGCCAGTAACAGACAGAACACCTTTATTTACGGTTACTTTTGCAATTTTCGTGTTGTTGCTCACTGCGGACTGAATCCTGTCTCCCGCCTCAGATGCCTCGGCAATTTTCACAGCCTTCGTCTTCTGCTTTACAGCCAGAGGAATCGACGATACATTCAGACGAATTGTCGGCCGCTTCGCCGGAAGCTGACTGCCGTTAGATCCGTCGTTATCTCCTGTATTTGGCTGCACTTTTTCCAGCTTGGAAAATGCATTTTCCAGCGCTTTCAGAATCTCATCCACCTGTTCCTGTGTAGCTTTCTCGTCGGCAAGAATTGCTTTTGCAGAAGCAAGCGCCTGCTTAAAGCTCTCTTTTGCCTCTCCGTCCGCATACTCATCCAGTTTTGTCTCACTGTACCTTACAACCTCAGTGCCCAAAATTTCCTTATCCGGCGCTGGCAGTATAAGCTTTCCAATAGTCCTGCTAATTTCTAAAGCAATAGTTACCGTGCCGAATTTCAAAAGAATTTCGCCTTCTATACTTCCTTCCTGCTCTGTGGTAGCTTCTATCTTTTTGAGTTCACGGCCCCACTCTGCAGTAACATTTTTATCCTGAAAGCTCTTTTTTACAGCCTCCAGAATCTCTTCCGCAGTAGTATCGTTTGTCATCTCCATACTCTCCAGAACTTTTTCGGCATTTTCCTTTTCGATATCCAGCGTCTCTTTATCAATAACTTCCTGAGCAATTTCCTTTCCATACACAGTCATCTCATAGATGGAGGCCCCGGCCCACTTTGCAGTATCGCTGCAGCCAGTCACATTTATTTTAACATATCTCGCTCTCGTCCCCTTAGGAACTTCAAAATCAAACGGCCCGTTCTGTTCCGTATTGTCCTTTTTGTCAATCAATGTCTTAAAGCTTGCTGCATTTGTTCCTTCCTGGCTGACGAGAATTTCATATTTGTAAGCTCTCTCACCGTTTTTATAAAACAGCACTGAAATATCGGATATTTCACAAAGCTTTTTCAAATCAATCATAACCCACTCGGGATATTTTACAGTTCCGTCCGTCACCTGTTTTCCGCTGGAATCATACTGGGGCGCAGACCATCTGGTAGCCTCATCCCCGTCATTAATATTCTTGGCGGCAGTATTTTCACCAGTTGTTGAAAATCCTTCGGCAGCGCTGAACCTGACAGGCTTCTTCACGGAAATCGCCTCATTTTCGCGCACTTTTACGGTCAGTTTATTACTGATTACATCCTTGGCAAAGGCACTGTGTGCCGTAATAACAGCCGTTCCCGGCGTCAAAGCGGTCAGCCTGCCGTTTTCTACTGCAACAACATCCTGATTGCTGCTCTCCCAGACTACCGCTTTCTTCGTCGCATCTGCGGGAGTAAAAATGCAGTCAATACTTCTCTGTTCACCCTTATTCATAGCGATATAATCAGCAGAAAGGCTGATACCTGTCAGGGGAATTTCCGCTCTCGGATAAAGTCCTCTCACGGTTATTTCCGCGATGGATGCTCCTGCCCATTTTGCAGTATCGCTGCACCCGGTTACACGCACCTTCACGTACCTTGCTTTTGTGCCGTCAGGCATTTTGTAAGTAAACGGACCTGTCACTTCCTGATTGTCCGTGTTATCTACTACTTTTTTAAAATCAGCATCCTCCGTACCGCTCTGACTGATCAAGATTTCATATTTGTACGCGCGCTCGCCGCTTTTATAAAACAGCACCTCAACCTCTGAAATATCACATACCTTCTGCAGATCAATGGCAACCCATTCCGGATATTTCACAGTTCCGCTTGCTGCCTGACTACCGCTCGCGTCATATTGAGGCGCGGACCATCTGGTACTCTCATCGCCGTCATTTACATTAGCCGCATGAGTATCCTCACCGCTGCTCGATGTTCCCTCCTGTGCGCTGAATAGAACCGGCTTTCTCAGAGATACAACCGGAGGTTCAACCGGTGTATCATCTTCCAGATCAATCACATAGACAACCTGATTTCCTGCCGCATCCGTCAGAATCAGTTTATCTCCGTTTGTCATATAGTAGGAACCGGCATTCAGCGTGCCGGCACAGTCTCCTTTTATCTCGAGGTTTGCCAGAAAGCTGTTCAGAAGTATAAACTCTCCGTTTTCCGGTGCAGGAACATTGATGATCCTGTTTTCATGGTCAATATCATAAGCTGTAGATTCCAGCGACCACCCATTAATAATAATTTCATAAATCGAAGCATTGCCTCTGTCGCAGCCTGTCACATAAACTCTCACGTAGCGTCCCTTTGTGCCGCTTAAAAATACATCTGTCACGCTTCCCTGCTTTTTATTTTCGGTGCGGTCAATAGCCGTCGTCCATTTTTCCGCATCATCGCTCACTTCGATCCGATACTGATAGCTTCTGAGTGAGGAGCTGTTATTATACCAGTCCACACGGATTTGATTCAGGAAATATTCATCCTCCAAATCCACATAAATCCACTGATTTCCGCCCGATGAATTGGCAGCCCAGCGTGTGGAATCATTAAAATCAACAGCATTCCTGCCGGGATTGGCAGACTCCGCACTCGACACTGTCACGGGCTTGTTTGCGCTGATATGAAGAGCCGTAAAGGTATACACAGCTTCATCACTGTCGTCCTCGGCCGTCACAAACACCTTCATACCCGGCACAATAGTTCCCTCTGTCACCGGCGTGGTACCGTCAGCCTCTGTCACCTGCCAGACTGCTCCGTTCACTCCGCGCAGAAGATTTTGAAGCTCCTCTGCTGTTACATTTCGCGTAAGGCCAATCGTTTTTGCCTCATTGTCCACATGAAGTATATCAGAAGTCAGTTTTGCCTGGCTGCCCTTGACGCGCTCCAATGTTACCGTATCACTGTAGGTTTTTCCGTCTTTTGTTCCGATGGCCTGAATTTCATTCTCTCCTGCTTTCAGCGGCACATTTTTCAGCTCAAAAATACCATATCCCAGGCTGTTCATCCTGCCTAAGGAAACGCCGTTTACCAAAAGCTCCACAGAATCACAATTAGAATACACCTTCTGAGACGGTATCACGCTGTCTACCCTCGGGGTATAGCGTCTGCTCGCAATATAAGTAAAAATATCATTTTTATTCCAGTTTGCTTTATAGAGATAGAAACTGTCTTTCTTGATTTTACGGTCATAAGTAACCAAACCCTTATCATTCAGCCCCGGAATATCGCCCTCCTCTCTCCAGTCTGATGCAAATTCAAACATGTTCCATACATAAGTAGCCCATAAATAGTCTCTGGAAGCTATGGCTTTAACGGCCTCTTCATGCACCCTTGTCTGGTATTCTTCCGGATGCCATGGACCCCCAGTATTAGGCTGCTCGGCAGGAATTTCATGGTGCAGTACATTTCCGCCTGCTCCGTACTCGGAAATCGCTATTGGATTTTTATGGCTTTTATGGCCGTCCATAGTTGTACCAAGGCCATCCGGAGTACCCCCGTACCAACCAGGGTATGTATTCCACGCGATCAAATCAGAATCCCAACTGGAATTTCCATTTGTTGCCTGAGTCGTTAATCTGCTGCTGTCCTCCTCATGTGCTTTGTTATTCAGTTTTGTCATTATACCTGACATGCCTGTCGTATTTTTGCCGCCATTACCAACTTCATTCTGCAGTCCCCAAAAGCAAATGCCCGGACGATTATACTGCTGGCGTATTAGCTCTACCAGTTGGTTTTCTGTCACCTCATAAAAATCGCCGGCCGTTCCCACCTGGTCTACAAAAGGAATTTCTGCCCACACAACGATACCGTAGCGATCACACAAATCATAGAAATACGGAGCCTGCGGGTAATGTGCAAGCCGGACGCTGTTAGCCCCGATTTCATAAATCATTCCAAAATCCTCATCGTGTTCTTTGGTTGTAATAGCCGAACCCATATCCTGCCTGTCCTGATGACGGCTTACTCCACGCAAAGGATACTTTTTACCATTCAGGTAAAAGCCATTATTTTTATCTACTCTAAAATAGCGGAAGCCCACATAATCAGACACGTCATCCACGACTTTCCCGTCTACTTCCACTGTCAAATCCACCTGATAACGGAATGGATCTTCCATGCCATTCCACAGATGCGGATTTACAACTGTCGTTTTTTCATTAAATTCTCTTTCCTCCCCCGCTTCCAAGGTAAAGGTTTCCGTAAGTGTAGCCACAGGCATTTCACCTGGCGCTGCCACCATATTCTCCACATCGAAAATCGGTTCCGAAATCTCTGCAATTTCCTCAAAGCTGTCCGGTTTCTTAAGAACAGCCGTTACCGTCACCCCCAAAGACTCGTCGCTGTCATTGATAATTCTGGAACGCACCGTCAAATCGGCTGCTGCTTCCGATACGTTAGTCGTCTGCAGATAAAGGCCATTTGAACCATGATCCTCCAAATCTACATGTACAGGATCTGTTACCACCAGTGATACGTCACGATAAATACCTCCAAATACCGAAAAGTCGCCCGACAAAGGAATAATACTCTCTGTCCAGGTGTTATCTGCTTTCACTGCGATGACATTTGTTCCCTCACGCAAGCTGTCAGTGATATCATAGCGAAATGCCGTATAGCCGCCCTTGTGCGGAACTCCCTGTTTCTCTCCGTTCACATATACCGTTGTCTCCAGGGACGAGCCAAGAAATTCGATATAAATCCTCTTCCCCTCATATTCTGCCTTCCACTGGATTTCTTTCCGATACCATCCGGCTCCCCGTTTGTAGTTGGTTCCTCCATCCTGCGCATCCAGATTGTTCCAGGTATGGGGCACATTCACATTTTCCCAGGAAGAATCATCAAAATCTTCCTTTCCCGGGTTTTCGCTGCTATCGCCGAACTGAAACTTCCAGCCCTCACAGATATTTTCCTTGTTTCGCCCTTCTGCCCAATTCTCAAATGTCTCTGTGGTCTTTCGGATACCTGCATTCGCTTCTGCTGCAAAGCTCGGCACAACACTCTGCATGACCATAGCTAATGCAAGACACGTGGATAAAATCTTCTGTTTCATTCATTCTCTCCTTTACCTTTGACTGCAGCCAGATAATTACAGAAATCACCCTTCAAAAATCTGTGTTATTCCTGAATATTTTCCAGCCATTTTATTTATAATATAAAAATTATATCTGTCTCAGGTTTTCAAAGATAGATGACATTCTTACAAAATAGTGGACTATTTTTGAACACTGACGCGGCCAAAACATCCCCAAAAAAATCATAAGGGGGAACAGTCCATATAAACTGTTCCCCTTATGGTGCCGAAACAATAAAAACTTTGCAAAGCGTATTTTTATTGTTTATATTTTACTACTATATAATCGTATTATTTATAATTTACGATTTTACCAAAATCCGGTTTCAGAGCTGCGCCGCCTACCAGACCGCCGTCAATATCCGGCTGCACAAACAGCTCCGGCGCTGTAGCTGCATTTACAGATCCGCCGTACTGGATACGGATAGCTTCTGCCGTAGCTTCATCATAGATCTCAGCAATACACTCACGAATACCCTTGCAGACTTCCTGTGCCTGCTCGGTAGTAGCAGTCTTGCCTGTACCGATAGCCCAGATCGGCTCGTAAGCGATAACGGCCGTCTTTGCCTGATCTGCTGTAACACCCAGGAAACCAACTTTAACCTGCTGGCGAATGAAATCCATAGTTACGCCCTGCTCTCTCTGTGTCAGAGACTCGCCGCAGCACATAATCGGTGTAATTCCATGCTCAAATGCCTTCAGCATTTTCTTGTTAACTGTTTCATTGGTCTCTGCGAAATACTCTCTTCTCTCAGAATGACCAAGAACAACATATTTAACACCAGCGTCTGTCAGCATAGCTGGAGAAATCTCGCCTGTGTAAGCGCCCTTCTCCTCAAAATACATGTTCTCAGCGCCAACCTGAATGTTGGAGCCTTTTACAGCTTCCATAACAGGAATAATGTCAATAGCCGGAACGCAGAAAACTACGTCCACTTCATCATTTGCAACCAGAGGTTTCAGAGTATTTACCAGTTCAACTGCCTCGCTGGGTGTCATGTTCATTTTCCAGTTACCAGCGATAATTTTCTTTCTTGCCATGATTTTATCCTCTTTTCAAAAATATATAATACGTGGCTCGCCAATCGCCAAGCACGGGTATGTTCACCTGTCTCTAACCTCACACTTCGCCTTCGGCTCGCGTTCGCTAAGAGCGGTGAACTAAGTAAACGCTAGGCTCTGTCTTCGCCTGTGGCTCGCCAATCGCCAAGCTTTTTACTTATCGTTTGCTGCCGCTACACCCGGGAGTTCTTTTCCTTCCAAAAATTCCAGAGAAGCGCCGCCGCCTGTAGAAATATGGCTCATCTTGGAACCAAAGCCAAGCTGATTTACTGCTGCTGCAGAATCACCGCCGCCGATGATAGTGGTCGCATCTGTCTCAGCCAGTGCCTTTGCCACTGCAATCGTACCTGCTGCCAGAGTCGGATTCTCAAATACGCCCATCGGTCCATTCCATACAACAGTCTTTGCTGATTTTACAGCATCTGCATACAGCTTCGCTGTTGCAGTACCGATATCCAGACCTTCCATATCCGCCGGAATAGCGTCCACTGCTACGTTAGTCACTTCAATAGGAGCGTCAATCGGAGACGGGAAGCTTGCTGCGATCGTGGTATCAACCGGAAGAAGCAACTTTTTGCCAAGTTTCTCAGCCTTCTCCATCATTTCCTTGCAGTAATCAATCTTGCTGTCATCTACCAGAGATTTACCGATTTCTTTGCCCTGAGCCTTCAGGAAAGTATAAGCCATACCGCCGCCGATAATCAGGGTATCGCATTTCTCAAGCAGGTTGGAGATAACGTTGAGCTTGTCTGCAACCTTTGCGCCGCCCAGAATTGCAACAAACGGGCGAACCGGATTCTCTACCGCATTGCCAAGGAAATCAATTTCTTTCTGCATCAGATAGCCAACAACTGCAGTGTCCACATACTGTGTTACGCCTACGTTTGAGCAGTGTGCTCTGTGAGCAGTACCAAATGCATCGTTTACAAACACCTCACACAGAGAAGCCAGCTCTTTGCTGAATGCCTCGCCGTTCTTTGTCTCTTCAGCACGGTAACGGGTATTCTCCAGAAGAACAACCTCACCGTCCTGCATAGCTTCTACGGCTGCCTTTGCATTTGCTCCGACTACCTCCGGATCAGCAGCAAATTTTACTTCCTGTCCAAGAAGCTCAGACAGACGAGCTGCTACAGGAGCCAGAGACAGCTCCGGCTTCGGCTCTCCCTTCGGTTTGCCCAGATGAGAGCACAGGATCACCTTGCCGCCGTCAGCGATCAGTTTTTTAATAGTAGGAAGAGCTGCAACCAGACGGTTCTCGTCTGTAATCTTGCCTTCCTTCAGAGGTACGTTAAAATCACAGCGAACCAGGACTTTTTTGCCCTTTACGTTGATATCATCAACTGATTTTTTGTTAAGCATTGGAAAATTCCTCCTTATTCATATCAAGCGGATATCTGCTATCCGCATAAGCAAAAAGGGTCCGGTCCAAAAGACCGGACCCTGATAGGTCTAAAACTTTATCTGATGCCGCAGATTATGCTAACTCAGAGAAGTATTTGATTGTTCTTACCATCTGAGATGTGTAAGAATTTTCGTTGTCATACCAAGAAACAACCTGTACTTCTGTTGTGCCGTTGTCCAGAGGCAGAACCATTGTCTGGGTAGCATCAAACAGAGAACCAAATCTCATACCAACGATATCGCTGGATACGATTTCATCTGTGTTGTAACCAAAGGACTCTGTAGCTGCTGCTTTCATAGCTGCATTTACTTCATCAACTGTAACAACCTTGTCCACAACTGCTGTCAGGATTGTAGTAGAACCTGTCGGGGTCGGTACACGCTGAGCAGAGCCGATCAGTTTGCCGTTCAGTTCCGGAATAACCAGACCGATAGCTTTTGCAGCACCTGTGCTGTTCGGAACGATGTTAACTGCTGCTGCACGGGATCTTCTCAGATCGCCTTTTCTCTGAGGACCATCCAGTGTCATCTGATCGCCTGTGTAAGCATGAATCGTGCACATGATACCAGATTTGATCGGAGCCAGATCGTTCAGAGCCTTAGCCATAGGTGCCAAGCAGTTTGTTGTACAGGAAGCTGCAGAAATGATCGTATCGTCAGCTTTCAGTGTCTCATGGTTTACATTGTAAACGATGGTCGGAAGGTCATTGCCTGCTGGTGCAGAAATAACAACTTTACGAGCGCCGGCATTGATATGAGCCTGAGCTTTTGCTTTGGATGTATAGAATCCTGAGCACTCCAGAACTACGTCAACACCCAGCTCACCCCATGGGCAGTTGTTTGCATCCGGGAAAGCATAGATTTTGATCTCTTTGCCGTCTACTGTAATAGAATCCTCTCCTGCTGAAACCTTGTCAGCCAGAGCATATTTACCCTGTGAAGAATCATATTTTAACAGATGTGCCAGCATTTTCGGAGAAGTCAGATCGTTGATAGCTACTACTTCATAACCCTCTGCGCCAAACATCTGTCTGAATGCAAGACGTCCGATACGTCCAAAACCATTAATTGCTACTTTTACTGCCATGATTAAATTCCTCCTATTATGGTATTTAATAGTGTGATACTATGATTGTGCTTCTCGATTGTTAAAGAAACATCAACTTTCTTCTATTCTACCTAATTTCTGCCAAAAGTTCAAGTATATTTTCATTTTTTTGTCATCCGCCCACGCTGAACAGGCAAGGAACACAGAAGTCAAAAAGAAGGTACTTCCAGCTTCACACACTGAAAGCAGTTAAGCAAACTTTGCATGCAGACCTTTACAAATTTGCTGGACATTTCCCGCCTCTGAGCATAAACTATACCTGTTATGAAAAACCAGATGTTCCGCACACCTTGAAAGGAGTACTCTATGAAAGCTGATTTTCACCTGCATTCTTCTTTTTCCGCTGATTCCGATACCCCTATGCGTGTTATGGTTGAAAAAGGGATTTCGCTCGGTTTATCCGCCATGTGCTTTACAGAACACATGGATTATGATTATAAAGATGAGGGGATGCTGTTCGAAGCTGATATTCCTGCCTATTTTGAGACATTGCAGATGCTCAAAAAAGAGTATTCGCAGAAAATTGAATTATTATTCGGCGTTGAGCTTGGCCTGCAGCCATATTTAAAGGATCGATGCAATGCACTTGTGGATGCCTGGGATTTTGATTTTGTGATCGGCTCGTCTCATGTGGTAGACGGCAGGGATCCTTACTATCCGGCATTTTTCGAAGGACGCACTGAAAAAGAAGCTTATCTCTCCTATTTTCAATCTATTTTGGATAATTTAAAAACCTTCTCTTGTTTCGACGTCTACGGACATATAGATTACGTGGTACGGTACGGCCCCAATAAAAACCGCTTTTATTCTTATTCCGAATACAGTGATCTGCTCGACGAAATCATCCGGCTGCTCATTGAAAAAGGTGCCGGCATGGAATTAAATACCGGAGGTTTTCAGTATGGCCTCGGACATCCAAATCCTCACGAAGACATTCTGAAACGCTACCGCGAGCTGGGCGGGGAAATCGTCACTATCGGCTCCGATGCCCACTCACCAGAACGCATTGCCGCTGATTTCAGACGTGCCAGCGAAATTTTGAAAAACTGCGGTTTCCGTTATCATGCCATATTCCGTAAACGAAATCCTTTCTTCGAAAAACTATAATTTCAACTGCCGGAGTTATGTGAAGCTGCCACTGGCAGCTTCCTTTGGATGCCTGGCAACAAAAATCACGCAGACAGCATTTACAACTGCCTGCGTGCAGATATTCGAAACCATTTCAAGTCTTTATCTTACGGATGAACATGTCAAAAAATCGTACCTCCGCCCAGCACATATCCCTGATCATAGAGAACTACTGCCTGTCCCGGAGTAACAGCATGCTGGGGTTCCTCAAAAATGCAGGTCAGCTCATCTTCGCCGGTGCGCTGTACCCGGCAGTATGCACCTCTGTGGTTATAACGGATTTTCGCCCAGACGCGCCGTTCATCCCGGATATCCTCCACTGCCATAAAGTTGATATCTTTTGCTTTCAGTAGAGTAGAACAGGCTGCGGCGCGGTCGCCGATCACAACTTCATTTGTCTCAGGACGTATGGCTGTCACAAATGCTCTCTGGCCCAGAGCAATTCCAAGTCCCTTGCGCTGTCCTACTGTGTAGTGAATAATTCCCTTATGTCGGCCCAGAACCTTTCCCTCCGGCGTCACAAAATCACCTTCCGGCACTGTTTTTCCGGTATATTTTTCAATAAAGGCTGCATAATCTCCTTCCGGGACAAAGCAGATATCCTGACTGTCCGGCTTGTGCGCTACCGGAAGCCCAACTTCCCTGGCCAGCTTACGTATCTCCGGTTTCTCATAAGCTCCTATCGGCATCAAAGTGCGGGCAAGCTGATCCTGCGTCAGGTTGTACAGTGCATATGTCTGATCCTTCTGTGCCGTCACTGAATTACGGATCGCATAACGTCCGTTTTTCAGCTTTTCAATGCGGGCGTAATGTCCTGTCGCGATATAATCTGCGCCGATTTCCAGGCTGCGCCGCAATAATGCCTCCCATTTGACATAACGGTTACAGGCAATACAGGGATTCGGAGTGCGCCCTTTCAGATATGATTCTGCAAAATAATCCATAACATTTTCACGAAACGTATCTTTGAAATTCATCACATAATAGGGAATCCCGATCATCTGCGCTACTCTTCTGGCATCCTCCACTGCACTTAGTCCGCAGCAGCCGCCATTTTCCTGCTGAATTTCCTCCGCCTCGTCCTGCCAAATCTGCATAGTCACACCGATAACGTCATATCCCTGCTCTTTCAGAAGCCAGGCGGCCACGGATGAATCCACTCCGCCTGACATTCCTACCACTACTTTCTTACCCATAGCTTCCTTCCGCCTTATTTTCTTCTTATGCCTGCTGCAAAATATATGCGTCTCTGATTCCTGGCTTTGCGGTAATTAATATTCTTCTTCTTCTTCTTCCTCTTCACCCTCATGGATATCAGATTTGGGTTTCTGCAGCCCCTCGATCTTAATACCGTGCTTCTCTGCATAATCCCACAGAGCTGCATGGATCGCTTCTTCTGCAAGCAGAGAACAATGTACCTTTACTGGCGGAAGTCCGTCCAGGGCCTCCATAACCGCCTTGTTTGTCACCTGCATGGCTTCCTGGATATTTTTGCCCTTTACAAGTTCTGTTGCCATGCTGCTGGTTGCCACGGCTGCACCGCAGCCAAAGGTTTTAAACTTCACATCCTGAATAATACCGTCATCATCGATATCCAGATAAATTCGCATAATATCTCCGCATTTTGCATTTCCAACGGTTCCTACACCGCTTGCGTTTTCAATTTCACCTACATTGCGCGGATGATTAAAGTGATCCATTACTTTTTCGCTGTACATAAAAATCTCCTCCGGTTTTCTATTTTTTACTGTTTTATTTATCTGTTTTGTGTACTTTTCTTTACAAAATCCTCATACAGAGGCGACATGCTTCTCAAGCGCTCCACGATGGTTTTGATCGAATCAACCACATAATCAATATCTTCTTTTGTAGTTTCAGCGGATAAGGTCAGACGCAGAGAACCGTGTGCAATTTCATGCGGCAGGCCTATGGCAAGTAAAACGTGTGAAGGATCCAGAGATCCAGACGTACACGCAGAACCGCTGGAGCCGCAGATTCCATTGTTGTCCAGCAAGATCAGCAGGGATTCGCCTTCTATAAACTGGAAACTGAAATTTGCATTGTTGGGCAGACGGTTCGTTCTGTGCCCATTAAGCCTTGTATACGGAACTTCACTTAAAACACGTTCAATCAGATGATCTCTCAGCTTTCTTTCCTGCTCCGTGCGCTCCACCATAGTCTTTTCTGCAATCTCTGCTGCCTTGCCGTATCCTACGATACCCGGTACATTTTCTGTGCCTGCGCGGCGCTTCCTCTCCTGCGCTCCGCCATGTACAAAGGAACGAATCTTCACACCTTTGCGGATGTAGAGAAATCCGATACCCTTCGGACCGTTTAGCTTGTGCCCGCTGGAGCTCAGCATATCAATATTATATTCATCCACATTGATCGGAAGCTGGCCGTATGCCTGCACCGCATCCGTGTGAAAAAGTATGCCGTGTTTTTTTGCAATAGCGCCGATTTCCTTGATTGGCTGAATCGTGCCGATCTCATTGTTTGCAAACATTACAGAAATCAGAATGGTATCCGGCCGGATCGCCTTTTCCAGCTCGTCAACTTTTACGGTTCCATTCTCATCTACCCCAACATAGGTTACATCAAAGCCCCTCTTTTCCAGATATTGAGCTGTGTGCAGAATTGCATGATGCTCTATCTTTGTCGTGATAATATGTTTTCCTTTGTTCTGATATGCTTCAGCCGTTGCTTTCAGAGCCCAGTTGTCTGCTTCGGAGCCTCCGGCTGTAAAATATATTTCATTCTCCTGTGCCCCAAGTGTCTCTGCAATCGTTCTGCGGCTTTCAGATACTGCCTTTTTGCTGGCTTGAGCAAATTCATAAACACTGGACGGATTTCCATAATATTCTGTAAAATAGGGCAGCATGGCTGCTACTACTTCTTCTGAAGTTTTTGTCGTTGCCGCATTATCCAAATAGATTAATTTTTTCATTTTTACCTCCTGATGCCGCATGACGGCATAATTTTCAACCGCATATTATGCGATTATCCTTATTTCTGTACCTTAGGCAAAATCCGGCCGCCGGATTCTTCCATCCGCCGCTTTTTCTCCTGGCTCTCTTTGCTCGCCTCTATAAGTTCCTCCAGCGTGATCTCATCCACTGCATGCGTAATACTGTCGTTAATCCTCTGCCAGACATGCTTTGTCACACAAAAATCTGCGCTCTCACAGCCTCCGTCCGGTTTCAATCCCTGACAATCTACGGCCTCCAGATTTCCTTCCAGCGCCCGCAGCACATCTCCGACGGAAATATCCGCTGCAGGCTTCGCCAGACGATATCCGCCCTGGGCTCCTCTGGTGCTCATAACCAGTCCTGCCTTTTTCAGTTTTCCAGCGAGCTGTTCCAGATAGCTCTCCGATATGTTTTCGCGCTGCGCAATGCTGCTGATAGAAACAGACTCCTTCTCGCTGTGCACAGCCAGATCCACAATGGCACGCAATCCATATCGTCCTTTTGTAGATAATTTCATGCTTTCCTCCCATATACTGCATAGCTTAATTCCGAGTGTTTTACTGGGATTTATTCCGAATATATCACCACTGCGTCGTTCTGTCAAGTATTTCTGTTGAATATACATAATAAAAAACCGGAAATGGTGCTTATGAGTCAAAAACATCCTCTTATCAAAGGAGCTGCCATCCTCACCGCCGCCGGGATGGCAAGCCGTATCATAGGTTTCTTTTATAGAATATTCCTTTCACAGACAATCGGTGCGGAAGGTGTCGGCATCTATCTTCTGATTTTTCCTGTTCATGCCTTAATTTTTTCTCTCACTGCTTCTGGTATCCAGACAGCTATTTCACGATTTGTCTCCTCTAAAACGGCCGTAGGTGACCGCAGAGGCGCAAAGGAGGTTCTGGTATGCGGCCTTGTGCTTTCCACACTTCTCTCCGCTGCTGCCTCTCTATTTCTCTACCTCAAAGCAGATTTTATTGCCGCCATTCTGCTGCACGAGCCGCGCTGCGCTTCTCTTCTCCAAGTGCTGTGCTTCTCTGTTCCTTTCGCCAGCATACATGCCTGCATCATCGGCTACTATACCGGTTTAAAAAGAACCGATATCCCTGCCATATCACAATTATTTGAGCAGCTTGTACGTGTAGGTTCGTCTTTTCTGATCTACCGTATCATGCTGGAAAAAGGCATTGCTGTCACTCCTGTACTGGCCGTATACGGCACTCTGTGCTCAGAAGCGGCAACTGTTCTTTACACCGGCACAAAGATTATCCTCCACCACAGAATCGAACATATAAAGCTTCACAGCTTTCCTTTTCATTGCGTTACAGAAATTATTACCTTTTCCATGCCTTTGACAATAAACCGTGTCCTGATCAACCTTCTGCAGAGTGCAGAAGCTGTCTGCATACCATTAAGACTTCAGGCACACGGATTTACACAGGCGCTGGCATTATCCTCCTACGGTACCTTAACAGGTATGGCGCTGCCGCTTGTACTTTTCCCTTCGGCCATCACAAATTCACTGGCAGTTATGCTGCTTCCCACTGTATCCGAGGCTCAGGCTGCCGGAAACACGCAGGCTATCGAACACTTGACAAATAAAACAATTAAAAGCTGTCTCCTCCTTGGGATACTCTGTACTATTTTTTTCCTCCTGACCGGAAATTTATGCGGAACCTTTCTTTTTCACAGCCAGGAAGCCGGAACCTACATATTAATTCTTGCCTGGCTATGCCCATTTCTCTATCTTGGCGCCACTCTTGGCAGCATTTTAAACGGCCTTGGAAAAACCTTTGACGTATTTGTGATTAACGCACTGGCGCTTTTGGTGCGCATCCTTTTTGTCTGGTTTGCAATTCCTGCATTTGGCATTCTTGGTTATCTGTGGGGACTGCTTCTCTCACAGCTTCTGCACAGCCTCCTGCTTATGTATGTCATAATGTGCAGAGGAACACGCCGGTAATACATTTTTGAAACCACTGCCTCTATCCGCAGTATTTCCCGGTTTTATGAATAATTTTTTTTAATTTTGGGATACTGAACTTGTAACTTAATTGCAGACGCCGGACCATGTACCGGCACCCGGCGCCATCTCAAAGGAGGCTTAACTATGAACGAATTATCAGAACTGGATCTTCAGAACCTTCGCCACCTCATCGGCGGTTTTGACACAAGCCACTGCAAAATGACAGCTTACGCGCAGGAGGCTACTGACCCTGCAGTCAAACAGTTTTTCCAGAAATCCGCACAGTCTGCGATGCAGTCCAAACAGCAGCTCATGGCATTTTTACAGTAGGAGGGAAACACAATGATGGATGAAAAGACAATGGTATCCGATACACTTGCCGGTATCAACGGGGAACTTACACGTTACGGAGAGATGATTCCGCAGACAGAAAATATGCAGCTTAAACAGACTCTGAAACAGCTCCGCAATCAGTGTGAGACTTCACAGGAAGAAATCTATCAGATTGCCAGAAGCAAACAGTATTATGTTCCGGCAGCAAAGGCAACTGCAGAAGAAATCCAGCACGTTCGCTCTATTCTGTCACAAGGCTGACCAGCAAAATCTTAATTTAACCTGAAGTTTTGCTGATTAAAAAACTCTTTCTTGCAAGAATCGCGATTGTATGGGATACTGTTACTATCAAGATTTTGCAAGGAGGGGTTTTTTTGAGATTACATATTTTCAGACATAGATGGCTCACACCTGTTTTATGCGCTGCACTGCTTATTCCATCTTTTACGGTAAATGCAGACTGGGAGCATGACGAAGCTTCCAACACCTTGCGTTACAAAACAGAAAGCGGCACCTATTTGACATCTACATTTCAGAAAATCAAGGGTTATACCTACTATTTTGACAGTGACGGCACCGTCCACACCGGATGGCTTGACCTGAACGGCAAGCGCTATTTTTTCAATGAGTCCGGCGCCATGCTCTGCAATCAATGGATAGGCGATAAATATCTGCTGGGAAATGGCGAGATGGCCAGAAACCGCTGGGTTGCCAATCACACCGCCTATGTGGATAAAAACGGCACACGTATTGCAACTGTCAAAAAATATAAGGCCAAATTTATCAAAACCAAAAAGGGCACCAAGTACCGCAACGCGGACGGTACCTTTTCTGCGAAAACCTGGCAGAGTATCAAAGGCCACTGGTACTACTTCTATTCCATGGGATATATGGCAAAGAGTAAACAGCTCGGCGACTACTACGTAGACAAAAAAGGACGAATGGTCACCAATAAAACTGTCAAAATAGGAAAATACCGTTATACTTACGGACCCGACGGAAGACTTGTCAAACGTACTAAAGTTAAAAAGAAAAGTACAAAAACAAAAAAGAGCACAAAAAGCTAAGCAGGACTGCGGTATAAACCGCAGTCCTGAAAAATTTGTCAGATATCTTTTATTTTGTTTTCCATATTTCTTATGTATCAAAATCGCTGTCTGCTTTAACATCCCAGCATCCAACTGTACATTTCCTCATACTGTTTTGCTGAAGTATTCCATGAGAAATCTGCTGCCATGGCACGGTCAACCAGCTTATTCCACTCACGCTTTCTCTCATAATATACGTACTGTGCATATTTCAATGTGTTAAACATCTCGTGCGCATTATAATTTGCAAAGCTGAAGCCGGTACCAGTCCCCTCATACTCATTGTACGGAATAACCGTATCCTTCAGGCCTCCTGTCTCACGAACAATCGGAAGCGTACCATAACGCAGACTCATAAGCTGACTTAATCCGCACGGCTCAAACAGAGACGGCATCAGGAACGCATCACAGGATGCATAAATTTTATGTGAAAGTGCTTCAGAATAGAAAATATTCGCAGATACCTTGCCCTGATATTTCCACGCAAAATGGCGGAACATATTTTCATACTTTTCCTCACCGGTACCCAGCACTACAAACTGGATATCCTGCTGACACATCTCATCCATCATATAGGCGATAAGATCAAAGCCCTTCTGATCCGTCAGACGGGACACAATGCCTACCATGAATTTCTTGTCATCTACCTCAAGGCCAAGCTCCTGCTGCAGCGCTCTTTTGTTTTTTACCTTTTCCTTTCGGAAATTCTTGGCACTATAATTTTTTACAATATATTTATCCGTCTCCGGATTGTATTCATCGTAATCAATACCATTTACAATACCGCGCAGGTCATGGGATCTTGCATTGAGCAGACCGTCCAGATGTTCACCGTAGAACGGAGTTTTAATCTCTTCCGCATACGTTCTGCTGACCGTTGTAATCGCATCTGCATATACCAAACCGCCCTTGAGGTAGTTGGCATCTCCATATGCCTCCAACTTATCCGGAGTGAAATAGTAAGCAGGAAGTCCTGTAATGTCCTTTACGGTCTTCATATCCCAGATACCCTGAAATTTCAGATTGTGAATGGTCATAACGGATTTCATGTCTCTGAAAAACTCGCCTTCGTGGAATTTGTCCTTCAAAAATACAGGAATCAATCCCGTCTGCCAGTCATGGCAATGCACAATGTCAGGTTTAAAGCCAATCAATGGCAGCGCAGACAATGCTGCCTTTGAAAAGAATGCAAATTTTTCTATATCCTCATAGATATTTCCATATGGTTTCGGTCCCGCCAGATAATATTCATTATCAATGAAATAATAGTGAATACCTTCATACATCATATGCAGAACGCCGACATACTGACTGCGCCATGCGAGATCCATATAGAAATGTGTTACATATTCCAACTGGTTCTTATACTCTTCTTTCATGCACATGTATTTTGGAATGATGACACGCACATCAAACTCATCCTTATCGAAACATTTCGGCAAAGACCCCACTACATCCGCTAGGCCGCCTGTTTTAATAAAAGGAACGCACTCTGATGCTACAAATAACACGTTTTTCATAAAAATTTCCTCCTAATCGGTACCGCTTTTTTCTATTATAACTCATTTTTCGGTTAATGAAAAGCATTATCTGTATAAATTGCACAAGTTTTTCTCACTCCTCATCGCTCACAGCTTCTCTCATCAGACGGCGCAATATCTCAGCGATTTTTATACTCCAATCGGATTTTATCTGCAATCAGTGCAATGAACTCGGAATTTGTCGGCTTGCCCTTGCCATTGCTGACAGTATAGCCAAACAGATCCTCAATCGTATCCATCTTTCCCCTGCTCCAGGCAACTTCAATCGCATGACGAATGGCTCGTTCTACACGGCTCGGCGTTGTCTGATGCTTTTTAGCAATCGTAGGATACAGTATTTTTGTAATAGAATTTAACATTTCCATGTCGCCCACCGACATAATAATAGAATCTCTCAGATACTGATATCCCTTAATATGTGCCGGAACTCCTATTTCATGTATGATATTCGTTACATCAGTCTCCAGATTCCTCTCCATGTATTCCGTTTTGCTCTCGTAGGCATTTACCTTCCGTACCTTCGCAAAGTTTCTTTCTCTGCTTACTCTCGTGTGCTTAATCCGGTTGATAACCATTTCATTGTCAAATGGTTTCAGAATATAGTAATCCGCTCCCAGGTCAAATGCATCTCCTGTGATTTTCTCCTGACCTACTGCTGTGATAACAATAAACGCCGGATGTTTGCGGATATCTTTGTCCTGATTTACGCGCTCCATAACCGTCAAGCCGTCTACTTTCGGCATAACGATATCCAGAAGCACTACATCCGGCTCCTGCTTTTTGATAATATCGTAGAGTTCTTCTCCATTTTCCGCCTTGCCAACTACTTCCAGTTCGTCATCGCTGCTCACGATTCTGTCCAAAAGCTGCAAAACTTTCTCATTATCATCAGCAATTGCTATATTCAGTTTGTCCATAAAAGCACTCCTCCATTTAGTTACAAATTTGTCAAAAACTACTTGTATTATAAGTAGAAGTTTTGACGGACGCAAGTAGAACTTACCGCATGTTTTGCCTTTATTATGGTTTATTCTATCTTTCATGGCAATTTTCAACCCCATTTTTGCTTTTTCAACAAATTCAGTGCTTTTTTGCTTCTTCCATAGTTTTTTTTGTCAGACACGCTTTTTAAAAGACCGCTTGACATGGCGCAAAATTTCTTTTAGGATTATGCTCATGAACTTACCCCAACCAGCAGCTTGACATAACACAAAACTTTTTTATGACATCCACATATTTTTAGAATACCTTCGGAGGTGAAATTTATGGAACCCTGTGTGAGTATCATCGTTCCTATTTACAATGCGGAAAATTACATCCGCAGATGCATTGACAGCATTTTAAACCAGGAATTTACAGATTTTGAGCTGATCCTGGCCGACGACGGCAGTAAGGATGCGTCCGGCGCGATCTGTGATGAATATGCCAAAAAAGATCCGCGCATTCATGTCATACATAAAAAAAACACCGGAGTATCTGACACAAGAAATCTCGCCATCGCACAGGCAAAGGGAACCTATCTGCAGTTTCTCGACAGCGACGATTGGATCACGCCGGATGCCACCAAGCTTCTGGTACGTGCCGCCTCAGAACAGAACTGTGATATGGTAATTGCTGATTTTTATCGCGTCGTGGGCGATCGCGTCTCCCATAAGGGCGATATTCAGACCGATACTGTGATGAACCGTGAGGAGTTCGCCGCCTTTATGATGGAAAATCCGGCAGATTATTACTATGGTGTTCTCTGGAACAAACTATACCGCACAGAGCTTATTAAAAAATATCATCTTCGCATGGATACCAATATTTCCTGGTGTGAGGACTTTCTTTTTAACCTGGAATATCTCCTTCACGCCGAGAGCTTCTATGCCCTGCAGACACCCATTTATTACTATGTAAAACGCAAAGGCTCCCTTGCCACCCAAGGCTTGAATATCACGCAGACGATAAAAATGAAACTCATGGTCTTTGAATACTACAATCGCTTTTACAAGCATATTTACGATGAGAAGGATTATGAGAAAAAGCGCCCTCAGGTTTACCGTTTTTTCATTGATGCGGCAAAGGACGGCGCCGTGCCTCCTGCCATTTTCCCCAACGCCAAAAAGCTGGGTGATGAGCGCAGCAGCGTAAACTATTCCGCCGCTTCCGGCGACGGCATCCTCACAGAATTTTATCGGAACCGCAAGCTTTTAGAACGCTATTTCGAAGTAGCTGCCATCAAATACGATCTGACACTTTCCGATGTCATGCTGCTGTATCATCTGAGCCAGTCAGAGACTATACATACCCGCAGAAGCATGGCAGATTTTCTTGGCGTCTCTGTGCGGAATGTTTCTCTCACCCTGCAGCGTCTCCTGCGCAAAAACCTCATAAAAATCACCGATGTCAAAGAGACACACACTTCCAACCGCAAAATGCAGATCACTCTGCTCAAAGCCTCCGAGCCGATTCTTGCGGAACTGCAGACCGCGGAGAATGATTTTCATTGCGCGCGGTTTGGCGGGTTTGACGAGGAGGAGCTGAAAAGCTATCAGGAATTGAGCGAGAAGATAAAAGAGAATATTTTGGGAGTTCTTTCTTGAACCTGTGTCAAAAACTCTTTCATTCTATGGGCATCTTATGCCTCGCACACTATGCAAGAGATACGAAAAGTGTGGATCAGGACGGCATTCTGCCATGAATATAAAAGCGAGTAATCTCAAAAGCTAACATCTTTGAGTTACTCGCCTTTTTCTCAATCAATCCTCCAACATATTCTCCGCAAATATTCCATACCCTCTGGACGGATCTGCAATGAACACATGTGTCACAGCCCCCACCAGTTTTCCTTCCTGAATAATCGGACTGCCTGACATGCCCTGTACAATTCCTCCTGTTTTTTCTAAAAGTTCCGGGTCTGTGACACACAGAACCATACTTTTGTTCACTTCTCTGTGACTTAAATTTATGCTTTCTATCTCAATATCATACTCTTTTACCTGTCCATCCACCTCGCAGCGGATCACTGCCGGTCCTTCCTTTACATCCTGCCTATATGCCACTTCCATAAATTCCTCACTGTAAAGATCATCCGGCATTTCCCTCAATTTGCCGGAAATTCCAGTCTCCGTATTTGACGTTATATCTCCAATGATCTGGTCATCCTGATAGCGTATCATACCAGCCAATTCTCCCGGCACACCTTTTTCTCCTTTTTTCACCGACTGCACTTCCGCATGATATAGTCTTCCCTCCTGAATATTCATCAGCAGTCCTGTATCCACGTCACTGATACCGTGACCAAGTGCCCCGTAATTACTTTCTTCATCTACATAAGTCAATGTACCGATGCCCTGTGTATCATCTCGAACCCATATACCAATCTTGTATTCTTCCTTCCCTGTGCGTACAGGCGTAACTGCAAGCAAAATTTCCTCTCCATTTCTGCGCACCGTGAGCTCCACCTTCTGACCGCCGCTTTTATTGACCAGATCTATCATATCCTTTTTTGTAAATACTGTCTCGCCGTTCAGTGCCGTAATATAATCTCCCGACTGGACAATTCCAAGTGCAGGCTCGTATTCCAATCCATCCATACCCTCTACAATTCCGGTTCCTACCACCAGGATACCTTCTGTGCGCATAAAAATCCCTACCGTAGTGCCGCACGGAATAACCTTCGGCAAAATTTGCTTTTCCACTTCCACTGTTTTCAGAGGTACAATTCCGAGCAGAGAACACCGGATTTTTACCGCATCGGCCGGAATATTTGATTTCCCGGCGGCAGATACGTTAACTACCTCATCCTGCACAATGCCTGAAAACGGCAGTGTAATTTTCTCAATATCCTTCACAGAGGCCACCTGTAATCTGTCCGGCAGCCTGCTGTTAATGTAGCAAAAACCGCTTCCCGCAGACAAAATTGCCACCAGCAAAAACAGATACCAGGCCCTGCGCCTGATTTTTTTCCTTTTCCGGATTACACTGTTCATATTATCACCTCTTTTCTCTTATGTTTATTCTTTCATAAAATCTGTCTTTTTCCCTTCCGTGTACACCCGCAAGTCAGCCTTTTCCATACATGCAAATGTGTTTGCGAGGAAAAATGCAGCTTCCACATAAGCTCATAAAAGCTTCTATAAAATGAAAAAGAGGATGCTTTGCATCCTCCCATAGTATGTGAATCTGTCCTGGTTTCACACTAGTATTTTTTTGTACGCGCTGCCAATTCTTTCATCTCTCTTGCACAGTTCATTACCGTCTGCGTGATCTGTGCCAGATGGGTAATGCAGATAACCTGATGACCGCCAGTTTTTCTGAAACCATCCAGGCTGTCCGGCCGCTGATTCCGCTGTCAATCTCATCAAAAATCAAAGTTTCCACTTTTTCCTGATCCGCCATCACTGATTTAATGGCAAGACCTCGTCCTTGCCATTTGGCGTGTAATCGGTAACTTCCTTAAATGCAAGTTCAAAGCTGACTTCAAGAAAATTTTATTCCAGAAGAGCTTTTTTGCCATATCTGCAAAACGCTCCGCCGCTTCCTGACGAATTGCTGTAAGTTTTCCCGCCAGAGTGTCCAGCTTTTTACGGCACACCGCATATTTTTTTCTAGCTGCTCCAGATATTCTTCGTAATTGCTCAAAACTTCCAGCCGCTCTTTCTTCTCTTCACAGTATGCCAGTATTTTTTCAATCGTATCCCCGTATTTCGTTTTTAAGCGATTGATTAAATCCAAACGCTCCTCTACGCGATAGAGACTTTCTTC
>ERZ809224.902-NODE-902-length-24392-cov-5.894194_pt1 | contig 24392 bp, 23 predicted proteins | sample MGYA00520513_ERZ809224 | MGnify/ENA primary metagenome ERZ809224 (study PRJEB31576, sample SAMEA3212658) | Homo sapiens | biome: human-gut; feature: human gut; material: fecal | place: Sweden | collected 2012 ... | reverse complement strand
GATGTAGTATACTAAAAAAGTATTAAAGAACTGTTTCTGGAATGAAGAAATGGTCTTTCATGGGAAGAGAAAGAGTGTACGGTATCCCCAGATGTATTTCTGGGGATATTTTTTGCTGCCAAGCATCCAAAGGAAGCTGCCGGTGGCAGGTTCTGTAGGTTTAGAGGAAAGTTCTGTAACGCCTGAAAAAGAAAGGGGAAATTAAGAAATGACAAAGAAACAAAAAAACGTATTGAAAGCAGTGTTGGCATTTACTGCGGCATTTGCTGCTGCGCCGGCTGTAAACGCAATGCACATCATGGAAGGCTATCTGCCGCCTGTATTCTGTGTGGCATGGGGAGTCGTCTGTCTTCCCTTCTTGTTCCTGGGTTTTCGGTCCCTGGACAGGAGTGTAAAAGAGAACAGAAAATCTATGACACTAATCGCAATGGCAGGTGCTTTTGTGTTTGTACTTTCATCACTGAAAATTCCATCCGTAACGGGAAGCTGTTCTCATATGACAGGTACAGGTCTTGGAGCTATTCTGTTCGGACCCTGCGCAGTCAGTATATTAGGTATTATCGTGCTGGTTTTCCAGGCAATCCTGCTGGCACATGGTGGTCTGACTACACTTGGAGCCAATTGCTTTTCAATGGCAATCGCAGGTCCGATCCTGTCCTGGCTGCTTTACAAGGGGCTGTCCAGAACAAATATTAACCGTAAGGTTACGGTTTTCCTGGCAGCAGCCTTGGGTGACATTTTTACATACTGTGTGACCAGCGTACAACTGGCAATGGCTTATCCATCGGCAGAGGGCGGTATTGCAGCTTCCGCAGTGAAATTTCTGGGAGTGTTTGCACCGACACAGCTTCCGTTGGCGATTATTGAGGGGATTCTTACGGTAATTGTTGTGATTGCCCTTGAAACCTTTGCTCAGAGTGAGCTGAAAGCAATCAAGTTTAACGTAAAGGAGGCAAAGTAAATGACTGAAAAAAATAAAAAGATCATTGCAGTTTTGCTTCTTATCGTTGTGCTGATGATTCTTGTTCCGTTTCTGGCATTGAGAGGTGCAGAGTTTGGGGGCTCCGATGATGCGGGCAGTGTTATGGTGGAAGAAATAAAGGGGGAAGCCTACGAGCCTTGGTTTACCCCGGTACTGGAGAATGCAATCGGAGGCGAAATTCCAGGTGAGATTGAGAGCCTGATTTTCTGCGTGCAGACAGGTATCGGCGTGGGTGTGATCGCGTTTGTTATGGGAAGATTTTACGAGAGAAAGAAGTGGGAAGATAAAAAGGGCAGTAAAAATACCCCAAAAGAAGAGTGATCACCAGTAAACGTTATCCGGTATCGAATCGAAAGGAAAATATCTTACAATTCGGAACGGTAATGCTTATAGTTTTACCGTTCCATTTTAAAGCGTCTGCAGGTATTTGTAAAATTCTGTTACATCCTTCGGATAAAGCTTTGCATCCGGAAGCAGTCCCTTTGCAACCAGTGCTTCATATACATCCAGCATAGTCGGCCGCATCAGGTTGGCTTTTTTTAATACTTCCGTCTCTTGAAATACTTCAAGAGGCGTGCCGTCAGCAATGATTTGACCGCCGCAGAAGACCAGTATGCGCTGTGCCCAACGATAGGCAAAGTTTACGTCATGTGTGGAAATCAGCAGTGTTTTGCCCTCGGAAGAAAGCTTTTCCAGAACCTCCTCCAGCATGGCGGTGTTGAAAGGATCCAGAGCAGCAGTGGGCTCGTCAAAGATAATCACCTCGGATTTCATAGCGATGATGTCGGCGATAGACACCCGTTTCTTTTCGCCTCCACTTAGATAATGGGGAGGCCTGTCCTTAAAATCTGAGATATTCATGTAATCCATGGCCATATTCACACGCTCAAGCACTTCCCTGCGGGGAAGCTTTAAATTCATAGGTCCAAAAGAAACCTCTGCCATGACGGAAGAAGCTATGATTTGATTGTCAGCGTCCTGGAATACGATACCGATATTTTTGCGCAGCTTCTGCAGACTTTTTTTGGTGATTTTGGTATTGCGATAGAGAATTTCACCCTTTTTTGGGGAAAGTACACCGTTGATATTCAGAAAAAAGGTGGATTTTCCAGCTCCGTTGGATCCGATAACTGCAATCCGCTCTCCTTCATGGATAGAGACGTTGACTCCTTCCAATACCATTTTTTTGTCGTCGTAAGTAAAATGCAGATTTTTGACCTGCAGAATCGGTTCGCTCATGTTTAGATCCTCCCGGATGTTAAAATCCATACAGCAATCAAAAATGTAAAAAATATTCCGGCGGCCAGAAGCTGCATGGGCTTTAGTTTCTTTTCCTCTTCAAGAAAAGCAAAGGTGCCATCGTAGCAGCGTGCTTCCATGGCGTCGTAGTAAGCATTTGCTTTTTTCAGAGCCACGATAAAAAGATTACTGGCAATTTGGCCGAAGGAATAGCAGGAGGTTTTAAAATCACAGAAGCCAAGTCTGGATTCAGCGGAAATGCGCATTTTGCGCTGAACCTCCAGCAGAATAAATATATAACGGTAAATCATGTGCATCAGTTCCACAATAAGCTGCGGACAATGTGCCTTTCGAAGTACGGTAAACAGCTCATGTGATGGGGTAGAGAGAGTCATAACAAACATACAGCTTACGGCTCCGAAAACTTTCAGTATCAGGAATACGGTTTTCTGAATGCCGGCTCGTGTCAGATACAGGTATCCCCAATACAGATAGAGATTGTAGTTCCCTGCCGGTTCCCTGGAAAAATCAACGGCTACGGCAATACTGCCAAGAAAAATAAATGCGGCAGGTATTGTCAGAACTGACAGGTATTGGCGGATAGAAAGGCCGCCAAGCGCTACGGTAATGATGGCTGATGCCGCAATTAAAATACAGGAAATCCAGGGATTGTCCGCAAAAATACAAAACAAAAGCATAAGCATGGAAAAACCTGTCTTGAATCCCGGATGCCAGTGACGGATCCTGGAATTGCAGGCGTAAAAATCGATGGCAGAGCCTCCGGTATCATGTCGGTGTCCAATGCCTGAATGATGCTTTTTATGAGTATGGGTCTGTTCCTGCTGTCTGTTCATGTCTTATTTCTCCGCGGAAGCATTTTCTATATGATGCAGAAAAATGCGGCGGATTCCTTCATATTCGCCGAGCCCTTTCAGATGACAGGTAACCGCGTAACCTGCTTTTTCGAACTGGCATTTCCAGGAATCCTCTTCTTCACCTGAGAGATCATTTTGCGCGTGATCTCCGGCCACGATCATAAAGGGGGCGAGATGTACGCGCGTCGGATGAAAGTTTTCCACCTGTTTTAAAAGAGATTTCATAGAAGGGTAGGCCTCCACGGTACCCATAAATATATTTTTATAGCCGAGATCCTTGAAAGTATAATCCAGGGCAGCGTAAATTGCGTTTGCGTAGTGTGGAGTTCCGTGCCCCATAAATACAAGAGCTTCATCCTGCGGGAGTCCGCCCCATTCATCTGTGAGCGCCTGAATAACCTCAAGGCTGTCCTGCTCTGTAGTCAGAAGAGGGGCGCCGAAGGTGATACGTGCAAAATGCTCTGCGCAGGAAAGCACATCCTCTTTCATAAGATCATTTTCAATACCGTTGATGACGTGGGTGGGCTGCACGATGATATCGGTAATGCCGTCCCGGCGCATGGTTTCCATGGCTTCTTTGACGTTGTCGATATGAATGCCGTCTCTTGTCTTCAGCTTTTTGAGAATCATTTTGCTGGTCCAGGCACGGTAAATCCTGCGCTCAGGATAAGAGTTTTGAATGTCCGTTTCGATCTGGTCAATAGTTTTTTCACGAGTCTCGTGATAGCTTGTTCCGAAACTTACTACCAGAATTGCTTTTTGTGTGGTGTTGTTCATAAAAAATTTTCCTTCCATAAAAATAGCCTGTCATAGAAATGACAGGCTGAATATAATCCCCGGGGCATGTTTGCAGGAAGCCATCGTTCGTAACTTCTGCAATTCGGCCGGCAGAGAAGGTATCTGGCTGTACAGTGGCGTGACCGTGCGGGAATTGCACCCGTCTTTCCCTGATCCTGTCGGTTTTTGTCTGGAAAAAGTGTAGCATTGCAGGAAGGAAAAGTCAATTGCAGAAGTAAAATTTTTATGATATTATGGTTACGGTTTGTTATACGGAATGAAATTAAAATACAAAGGAAAGACGGATATGGGAATTCAGATGATAGGGATTGATCACAGTGTGGCCGTGATTGATATCCGGACGGTGTTTTCGTTTACGAAGAAAAGGACAGCGGAAGCGCTGGATGTGATAAAAGGAAAAAAGGGGGTCAGCGGATGCGTTCTGCTTTCGACCTGCAACCGCATGGAGCTGTGGGTAAGCACAGATGAAACGTTTACAGATTCTCTCTATGATATTTTGTGTGAGGTGAAAGGAATCTGCACGAAGGAATATGAAAAGTATTTCGTGTACCGCAGTGAGAAAGATGCGGTTAATCATCTGTTTCATCTGGCCTGCGGGCTTGAATCCAGGATTCTTGGCGAGGATCAGATTCTCACTCAGGTGAAGGATGCTCTTTCCCTGGCGAGGGAACACTATGCCGCTGACAATGTGCTTGAAATTCTGTTTCGTATGGCGGTGACAGCAGCCAAAAAGGTTAAGACAAATGTGTTGCTTTCAGGAGGCAATCCGTCGGTTATTCATCAGGCTCTGGTTACGCTGAGAGAAGAGGGATACGAGGTGGACGGCCGGAAATGCATGGTTATCGGAAATGGAGAGATGGGCAAACTTGCGGCTACCGTACTTCGTCAGGCAGGAGCGGATGTGACGGTGACGGTGCGCCAGTACCGCAGCGGTATTGTGGATATTCCAGTGGGCTGTAAACGTATTGACTATGGAAATCGTATGAGTATTCTGGGAGAATGTGATTTTGTGATAAGCGCTACTGCAAGCCCTAACTTTACTATTACCAGGGAAAGCATTCAGGCAGTCGATTTGAGGCACGAGCTGGTGCTTGTGGATTTGGCAGTGCCGCGGGATATCGATCCGGAAGTGAAAAAGCTGATGCACATTCGTCTGTATGATATTGACTATTTCAAGGTGGAAGTTCTAAGTGATAAGATGAAAGAAAATATTGCGAAGGCGAACGATATTCTTGCAGAGCAGATGGAGGAGTTTTATGTCTGGTATGAGTGCAGAGATGTGATACCGCGTATTCGCAGATTGAAGGAAAATGTGGCGCTGGATCTGGATCTGCGCCTGCACAAGATATTGCATGACCTGCCTCTTGAGAGTGCTTCCAGGGAAAAGCTGGAGGGCCAGATTGAGCAGGCGGCTCAGAAGGTGGCGAATAAGATGCTGTTTGGTTTGAGAGACAATATCAGCGGCGAGGCGTTCAGAGAATGTGTGGAAGGGCTGGAAAAGCTTTACCCGGAGTCAGGGAAGCAGTGACGCATTGCGGACTGACGATTTGCGCGTGACATCGATGTATATTGGGAAAAGGCGGAGCGTGGAGCTATAAAATATAGGAGTAACTTTTGTTATGAAGCGTGAGATTATTATAGGGAGCAGGGAAAGCAGACTGGCGGTTATACAGTCCGAGCTGGTGCGTGATTTTATTTTGAGACATAATCCGGATATTGAGGTAAAGCTTTTAACCATGAAGACGACCGGCGATATCATTCTTGACCGGACACTGGATAAGATCGGGGGAAAAGGATTGTTTGTGAAAGAGCTGGACAGAGCGCTTATGGAAAACAGAACCGATCTGTCGGTACATAGTCTGAAGGATATGCCCATGGAGGTGGCGGACGAGCTGCCGCTTGTGGCATTTTCGAAACGGGAAGATCCAAGGGATGCGCTGGTCTTGCCGATGGGATGCAGCGAGCGAAATGCCGCTCTTCCCATTGGATGTTCCAGCCAGAGAAGGATTTTACAGCTTAAGGAACTCTATCCGGAGGCAAAATTCAAGTCAGTGCGCGGAAACGTGCAGACCAGACTGAGAAAGCTGGACGGTGGCGAGTACGGAGCATTGGTGCTGGCGGCTGCAGGTCTTAGAAGACTGGGACTTGAAAATCGTATCAGCCGCTATTTTGAGACGGAGGAGATGATTCCGGCTGCAGGCCAGGGGATTTTGGCTGTTCAGGGTAAAAAAGGCAGGGATTACGGCTTTCTTGCAGAGTATAATGATGCAGAGTCCAGGGCGGCTGCGCTGTGCGAGCGGGCGTTTGTCCGTGAGCTGGACGGAGGCTGCAGCTCTCCAATAGCAGCGTATGCCCAGGTGAAAGAGGACAGGATATTTCTGACGGGCCTTTATTATAAGGAGGAGACGGGGCAATACAGAAAAGGCGGCAAATCCGGACTTGCAAGGGATGCAGAGTATATTGGCAGAATGTTGGCAAAAGAATTGCGGGAAAGTTTGTGAGTCTGGCAGTAAAATGTGACAATATGGACATTTAAAAGGGTTGTTGTGAGAATGCGGACAAGTATGGAAATGAGAGGAAGAACTGGAAAATGACAGGAAAAGTTTGGCTGGTAGGGGCAGGGCCCTCCGATCCGGGGCTGTTTACGATAAAAGGACAAAAAGTGCTGAAGCAGGCTGAGGTTGTGGTGTATGATGCACTGGTAGGTCAGGCGGTATTGAATATGATTCCAGCGGAAGCAGAGCTTATTAATGTGGGAAAACGTGCCAGCAATCATCTGATGCCCCAGGAGGAAATTAACAAGGTATTGGCAGAAAAAGCATTGGAAGGAAAACGTGTAGTACGTTTAAAAGGTGGTGATCCCTTTTTATTTGGGAGAGGCGGTGAAGAACTTGAGCTTTTAAGCCGGTATGAGATTCCATATGAAGTGGTCCCCGGAGTGACCTCGGCACTGGCAGTGCCAGCGTACAACGGGATTCCGGTTACGCACAGAGATTTCTGTTCTTCGCTTCATATCATTACAGGGCATAAGAAAAAGGGCGAGACTTATGATATAGATTTTGAAGCTTTGGTGCGCACAAAAGGAACACTTGTATTTTTGATGGGAGTAACTGCCCTTGCTGATATCTGCAGCGGTCTTATTCGAGCGGGGATGCAGCCGGATATGCCGGCTGCTGTTCTGCAGAAGGGAACAACAGCAGCGCAGAAGAGAATTGTGTCTACTGTTTCCACACTTGCGGATGAAGTAAAAAAGCAGGGCATTGAAACGCCTGCCATTATTGTAGTAGGTCAGGTGTGCAGTCTGGCAAAAACCTTTGCCTGGTATGAGAAGCTGCCTCTGGCGGGACGAAAGATCCTGGTGACGAGACCCAGGGAGCTGATATCTCAGATGGCGGAAAAGCTGCGGCAGAAGGGGGCGGAAGTTTTAGAGCTTCCGGCAATACGTACGGAGGCTATCCCGGATAATCGGTTACTTAAGGAATGTTTTTCGCGCATGGAAAGCTATGACTGGGTAGTGTTTACCAGTCCCACCGGAGTACGGATTTTCTTTGAGGAAATGGAAAAAGCAGGCATGGATGTGCGAAGCCTGGCGGGGGCAAAGATTGCGGCTATCGGCAGCGGCTCTGCAAAGGCTCTGCAAAAGCATGGTATTCTGGCAGACCTGATTCCGGAAGTCTACGAGGGAGGCGCGCTGGGAGAGGCGCTGGCAGAAAAATGCAGTGGAGGCGAACGGATTCTGATCCCAAGAGCAGCCGTCGGAAATCGTGAGCTGACGGAGGCGCTCACAAAGGCGGAAGGACTTGTGATAGATGATGTACCTACGTATCATACTTACTACGAAAATCAGACTCTCATTGACGAAAGGGCAGAATTTGAAAAAGGAAATATTGATTATGCGGTATTTACCAGCGCTTCCACTGTGCGGGGATTTGGTGAAGCTGTGAAGGGGCTGGATTTTTCTCTGGTGAGAGCAGTATGCATCGGCCGTCAGACAAAGGAGGCGGCAGATGCGCTTGGCATGCAGACCTGGATGGCCGGGAAAGCTTCCATGGACAGTGTGCTTGCGAAGGTTGAAGAGCTTTGCGGCGAAAGCACATCTGAGATTTTGTGATTGAGGGGGCTATGCGCAGCGGCACAAAGCAGAGTATAGATGGATGTCGATATATGATTGGAGGTCAATATAATGGATATGACAATAAGGCCGAGAAGGCTGAGAGGAAATGATACGATTCGCAGAATGGCACGCGAGACAAGAATGGACAAATCTTCTCTGATTTATCCGATGTTTGTGCGTGAAGGAAACAGTATTCAGGAAGAAATACCGTCCATGGAGGGCCAGTACCGCTACAGTGTGGACTGTATGGGATTTGAGCTGGAGCGTCTGCTGAAAGCAGGGGTAAAAAGTGTTATGTTTTTCGGAATACCGGATCACAAAGACGAAGTGGGAAGCGGCGCTTACGACGAAAATGGAATCGTACAGAAGGCACTGCGCGAGGCAAGAAAACAGTTTCCGGAGATGTATTTTATCACAGATGTCTGCATGTGCGAATACACCTCCCATGGACATTGCGGACTTTTATGCGGGCATGATGTTGACAATGACAGTACCCTGGAACTTTTGGCAAAGACAGCGCTCTCACATGTGGAAGCCGGAGCTGACATGGTGGCCCCTTCTGATATGATGGACGGACGAGTGAGCGCCATCCGCAAAAGACTGGATGAGGCTGGTTATACGAGTACGCCCATCATGTCCTATGCGGTAAAATATGCATCTGCATTTTATGGTCCTTTCCGTGAAGCGGCCGGATCTGCGCCATCCTTTGGCGATCGTAAATCCTATCAGATGGATTTTCATAACCGCAGAGAGGGTATAAAGGAAGCGCTTCTTGATGTGGAAGAGGGTGCGGATATTATTATGGTGAAGCCGGCTCTTGCATATCTGGATGTGATCCGCGAGGTGCGGGATACCGTATATACGCCGGTTGCGGCCTACAGTGTCAGCGGAGAATATGCCATGGTGAAAGCGGCGGCAAAGCTTGGATATATTGATGAGGAGCGTATTATTGGTGAGATGGCAGTCGGCACATACCGTGCGGGCGCAGACATTTATCTGACTTATTTTGCAAAAGAGATCGCAAAAATGATGGATGAAGGGAGAATTGGCTGATGACAAAATCAGAAGCGCTTTTTGAAAAAGCGATAAAGCGGATACCGGGAGGCGTGAATAGCCCGGTCAGAGCATTTGGCTCTGTGGGAGGGACGCCGCGTTTTATTGACCATGCAGACGGTGCTTTTATGACAGATGTGGATGGAAACACCTTTATGGATTTTATCGGCTCCTGGGGGCCGATGATTCTGGGACATAACCATCCTGTTATCCGGGAAGCGGTGATAAAGGCGTGTGAAAAGGGATTAAGCTATGGAGCAGCCACTGAGCGTGAGGTGCAGATGGCCGAGCTTATGACAGATATCATCCCCTCTCTGGACATGGTGCGCATGGTCAACTCCGGTACAGAAGCTGTTATGAGCGCCATCCGCGCTGCCAGAGGATATACGGGAAGAGACAAGATTGTAAAATTTACGGGCTGTTATCACGGACATTCCGATGCATTGCTGGTAAAAGCCGGTTCCGGTGTTATGACAGCGGGGATTCCGGACAGCGCAGGCGTACCTAAGGGTTGTACGCAGGATACACTGTCTGCTGTTTACAATGATCTGCAAAGTGTAAAGGAGCTGTTTGTACAGTATCCAAAGGAGATTGCGGCTGTGATTGTGGAGCCGGCAGCGGCAAATATGGGTGTGGTGCCTCCGGCCGAGGGGTTTCTTGAGGGACTTCGCAGACTATGTACGCAGCACGGGACGGTTTTGATTTTTGACGAGGTGATTACGGGATTCCGGTTGGGACTAAAGGGCGCTCAGGGATATTTTGGAGTAGAAGCAGACATGGTTACATATGGAAAAATCATCGGCGCCGGTATGCCGGTGGGAGCTTACGGGGGAAAACGTGAGATCATGGAGATGGTTTCCCCGGTGGGAGCTGTCTATCAGGCAGGGACTTTAAGCGGTAACCCGGTGGCTATGGCAGCGGGCATCGCCCAGCTTTCCATGCTGAAAGAGCGGCCGGATATTTATGACGAGCTCAATGCCAGGAGCGATATATTTTTTGAGGAGATAAAGAAGGCAGTGGAGGATGCCGGATATTCTTACCAGATAAATCATGTGGGTTCCATAGGTTCACTGTTTTTCACAGAGACGCCCGTGACAAACTATGCGTCGGCTAAAACATCAGACACGACAAAATATGCCGATTATTTTATGTACATGCTGAACCATGGCATACATCTGGCACCGGCGCAGTTTGAAGCAATGTTTATTTCGGCGGCTCATACGGAAGAGAACCTTGCGGAAGCACTTGACTGCATCAGAGAATATCTTAAAAAGTAAGAAAGAAAAGCCTGTATACAGTCTGTCTCAGACAGATTCTTTTGTATAAGGACGCATTTAAAGGGGCTGTCGGGAAATGATCTTTCTATACAATATATAAGTATAGATTTGCACAATTTATGCTATATATTGTGAAAAGCTGATATTTCCCGATAGCCCCTTGTTCTCTGTGCGTTTTTAAATCGCGCACAATCCGGGAGATGGAGGCAAGCTGTTCTTCGGTTAAGAAATATCGCAACTGATGAGTTATAGACAGGATAGAGGACGAAAAAAAGGACGGCGCATATATCATTCAGGGTGAATAGTTGCTGAATGGCTATAATTATTTAGAAAAATAACCAGATATTGCTTGACAACATATATTATATGGTATATAGTATTAAAAAATAAATAATATTATAGTAGAGAAAGGCATTAAGGTAAGGAAGCTATAATATAAAAAGCAGGAGGGATGACATGGTATTTAATACAGGCGCGGCTCTTCTTGATGCGATTGTTCTCGCGGTCGTATCCAAGGAAGAGGAAGGCACCTACGGATACCGCATTACACAGGATGTCAGGAAGGCTTTGGAGGTTTCGGAGTCTACATTATATCCAGTGCTTCGCAGACTTTTGAAAGATGAATGTCTGGAAGTATATGACATGGAGTTTGGCGGACGTAACAGGCGTTATTATAAAATTACGGAAAGAGGGATGGCTCAACTGCATTTGTATGAATCGGAGTGGAAGGAATATTCCGCGCGAATCAGCAGGATTTTTGACGGAGGTGATTTGAAATGAGCCGTAAGGAGTTTATGGATCAGCTTGCATATTTGCTCCAGGATATTTCAGAAGAGGAACGTCGGGATGCACTGAATTATTATGAGGGATATTTTGAGGAAGCAGGTGAAGATGCGGAAGAACAGGTGACTGCAAGACTTGGAAGTCCGCAGAAGGTGGCCGCTGAGATTAAAAATGATCTCTATGGCAGCGGGAAATATGAGGAAAATATAGCTTACACCGAGGAGGGCTGTGAAGATAAGCGCTTTCGGGAGGAAATAAAAAGTCCTCAGAGATATGACAGACGGGAAAAAAGATATTCTGAGTGGGGAAGAGGATTTCACAGTTGGTGGGACAGACAGAGCAATGTTATGAGAGTCGTATATCTGGGGATTTTTCTGGCAGTGTTTTTTTCTGTGGCTGACGGGCTTCTGAACGCAGTGCTTGGTCTGGCAGGCGGAATTTTTGGGTTGATCGGCGGATTGCTGGGAATGATTTTCGGATTGTTTGCAGGGGCTTTCGGCATTACGATAGCGGCTTATGCCGCTGGAGCAGGTATGATCGGCATGGGTATTGTGAAAATATTTACGTATCCGGCACTGGGGATGTTGTACTGTGGGATTGGCTGTTTTGGTATTGTGGCAGGGATTTTACTTAGTTTCTTCTGTGGATGGCTGTGCAGGAAAGTGATACCTGCGATCATTCATGGCATCAGGGCAGTTTTTAGAAAGATTTTCAGAGGAAGGAGGGGGGAAGCTTGAAGGCACATCATAAGGCAGCGCTGGCAGCAGCGGGCGTTTTTGGAGCAATCGGCATTGGGCTTTGTACTGCGGCTATGGTTATAGGCATCAGCAGCGGTGATCTGTATGCGGATATAAACCGTTTGAAAAACCGTGTGGAGGATGCGGGGGAAAATCTTCAGGAAAAAGAGGTTTCGCGGGGACAAAAGACGGAGAATGGCATGATGCAGAGCTTCCCGGACGTTTCTTCCTTAAAGATTGACTTGAATTATGCAGGCATGGAGATAGTGACAGGAACAGGCAGTGAGGTTCAGGTGACGATACCGGAGGAAGCGGACGGAAAGGTAAAATGCAGGCAAAAGGGAGAAACACTGGAGATTTCTGATAAACGGAAAGGACTTCTTTCACTTTTCTATTCGGATGAAAACAGTGCAGTGATCTATCTGGTGATACCAAAGAATATGAAATTTGAAAAGACGGAAATCGATGTAGGAACAGGTGAACTTACTATAGAGTCTCTGGATACCGAGGAACTGGTTATGGATTGTGGAGTCGGTGAGATTGATTTTGCGGGAAGCATTACTGGCAATGCGGATATTGACTGCGGTGTGGGTACCATCTGCATGAATCTTGCGCAGAGTGAAAAAGATTTTAACTATGAAATTGACTGCGGGGTCGGCAGTGCTTCTATAGGCGGTATGGATTTTCTGGATGGTATGGGAGCGGAGCGCAGTGTAGATAATAATGCCGATCAGATGATGACAGTAGATTGCGGAGTTGGCGATATTGAAATAAATTTTATAAAATAAACAAAATTATATGAAAATAAATGTTTAGCTTAAAAGGAGGATTATATATGGAACCAAGAAGAATTTATAAATCAAGATCAAACAGAGTATTATGCGGCGTCTGCGGAGGGATTGGAGAATATTTCAATATTGATCCGACACTGGTGCGCCTGCTGTGCGTGCTGTTGGGATGTACGAGTACAGGATTGATTATTTATATCATTGCTGCTATTATTATTCCAGATGAATATTAATAATGTTGACTGAATAAAACGGGAAAAAGGAGACCATACTCCAGAGGAGAAAGGGGTATGGTCTTTATGTCTAAGAAAAAAGAAGAGAAAATTGATCTGAACAATCTTACACCTGAAGAAGAACTGAAATACGAGATAGCTGAGGAGCTGGGGCTGCTTGACAAGGTTATGGAAAAGGGGTGGAGGGCGCTTACAGCTAAGGAAACAGGACGCATCGGCGGACTGATGACCAGAAGAAAGAGAGAGCTGAACCGAATGCAGTAGGCAGGTGTTTACAGCGGTCAGACAAAGGAGAAGTACCATGAAGTCAGTTACGGAGGATATCAGGAGCAGCAGTTTTAAGCCGGTGTACCTTTTTTATGGAGAGGAAGCCTACTTAAAGCAGCAGTATAAAAACAGATTAAGGGATGCGATTCTGCCTGAGGGTGACACAATAAATCTGAGCATTTATTCCGGCAAGGGGATTGATGTGAAGGAAGTGATTGCCCAGGCAGAAACCATGCCTTTTTTTGCCGAGCACCGTCTTTTGTTGATAGAAGAAAGCGGATTTTTTAAGAATGCTTCACCGCAGCTTGCAGAATATATTCCTTCTATACCGGAAGGGACTATCCTGTTATTTGTTGAGAATGAGGTAGATAAAAGGGGCAAGCTTTATAAAGCGGTAAAAGCAAAGGGCAGAGTGGTGGAATTTGGCGCTCAGGATGAGAAGACGCTGACCAAGTGGATTCTTGGGATTTTAAAGCAGGAGGATAAGCAGATTACCCGCTCGGCGATGGCACTATTTCTGGAGAGAACCGGAACCGGCATGGAGAGAATCCGTCAAGAGCTGGAGAAGCTTATCTGTTACTGCCTGGATAAGGATGCGATAGATGAGGATGATGTGAGAGTGGTCTGCAGCAGTCAGACGGAGAATAAAATTTTCGACATGATCAACGCGATGGCTGAAAAGAAGCAGAAACGGGCGATGGAATTGTATTATGATCTGCTGGCTTTGAAAGAGCCTCCTATGAGAATTTTATATTTGATTACCAGACAGTTTAATCTGCTGATGCAGGTCAAAGAGCTTCGTCAGGAGGGATACGACGGAAAAACGATAGGAGAGCGGCTGAAAATGGCAGGCTTTATCGTGCGTAATTGTATGCGGCAGGCAGAATATTTTACGCTGGAGCGGCTGAAGGATGCTGTTAATGATTGTGTGGAGATGGAAGAGGCCGTGAAAACAGGGCGCATGAATGATGTTATGAGTGTAGAGCTTTTGCTGGTAAAATATTCGGCATAAATCGGGGCAGGAGCGTAAACCTGCAGAACATGCAATTGACAGCTTCCGGAAACATGACAACCTACAGAACCTGCCGTGGGCAGCTTCCTTTCGGATGCTTGGCAACAAAAAACCCATCAGGCTGACGGAACCTGATGGGTCATATATCTCAAAATTGGTTTTGCTTATTTTAAGCTGTTAACAGCTTTTGCTAAACGAGAAACTTTTCTGGCAGCGTTATTTTTGTGATAAACGCCTTTTGTAGCAGCTTTGCTGATAGTAGCGGTAGCAGCGCCCAGCGCACTTACTGCAGCAGCTTTGTCGTTACTTGCAACGGCAGCTTCTACTTTCTTGATAGAAGTCTTCACAGCAGATCTGATAGATTTGTTGCGGTCAGCCTTTGTTCTGTTAACCAGAATTCTCTTTTTTGCAGACTTGATGTTAGCCAATCTGTACACCTCCAACTTTTTATACTTGTTTTAACCTCTATTTCTGTTTCATTAAAGCCGGACACGGACGTTCTAATGCAAACATACTCTAAACATACTCATATAGTCTAAACCAAAGATTCCCAAATGTCAATAGAAAAATGAATAAAGTGCACATATTTCTTCTGAAAGTGCAGAAAATATGGGAAAACAGAAGAAGGAGAATGGCTATGCTTGGGAAATTTAATATACGTACGGATCTGGCGCTGGAAGCGAGGGAAAGCTTTGAAGAAGATGATGTGAAGATACGTGGGGTACGGATTGATGAAGAGTATAATAAGGAGCTGGAGATTCATACCACCACAGTAGTCATTGAAACGGAAAATGGCGCGAAAACAATGGGGAAGCCGGTGGGAACTTACATTACAATGGAGGCGCCCAATATGTCAGTGCCTGATGAAGGATATCACAGAGAAATTTCAAAAGAGCTGGCGAAACATTTGAGAAAGCTTATGGGTCAAGGGGAGAAATCAGTTCTGATTGTGGGTTTGGGGAATCGTGAAGTGACACCGGACGCCCTCGGTCCCAATGTGGTCAACAATGTGCGTATTACCCGCCATGTGATACGGGAGTATGGGGCTGCATCCATGGGCGAGGAACAAATGAATTCCATCAGTGGTATCGTACCGGGCGTTATGGCGCAGACAGGGATGGAGACACTGGAAATCATACGCGGTGTTGTGGATGAGACTCATCCGGATGTTATTATTGCGATTGACGCGCTGGCTGCAAGGAGTACGAGGAGGCTGAATCGAACGATTCAGATAACAGATACAGGAATCAATCCGGGTTCCGGTGTGGGAAATCACAGAAATGGGCTGAATAAGCATGTGCTGGGAATCCCGGTCATTGCTATCGGGGTTCCGACGGTAGTGGATGCGGCGACGATTGTCAATGATACCATGGAAAATCTGGTCAGTGTTCTGGATGTGGAAAACCGTGTAGAAAAATATCAATTGATACGGGAGATGATTCCTTCGCATTTAAATACTATGTTTGTGACACCCAAGGATATTGATGAGACTGTGAAGAGGCTGAGCTATACGATTTCTGAGGGCTTGAATATCGCTCTGCAGCTTGCGTAAAGCGACTGCTGCCGCATGCTTCATAAAGTGACTGCTGCTGTATCCTGCATAATAAAATGGCCTCCCTCATATATTTCTATGAATGGGGTGAGGACATGAAGCGATTGGAAAAGTGGATACATGGAAGTGTTTGGGCGGCAATTTTCTGTCTCGGGCTTTATGTCCTTGTGAAGGGGCTGGCGGTTATGGGCGGGAATGGAAGGCTGGAGCAGACAGCCGCCCGAGCCTGCGTACCCGCCATTACATATACGGGAAAGCGGGAGGCGGAAAGCTGGTTTACGGTACTTGTAAAAGAGACGGTTCCACTTTTCGCATACTGGGAAAGCAGAGAGGCTTATTTGCCGGAAAATGAGACAAGTGAACTGCTTGTGCGTGAGGAAACAGAAACTTTAGAAAAAGAAACAGAGACTGCTCAAAGTGAGATGGAGGAACAAACCACAGAAAAAGAGCCGGAGAGTGAAAACGAGACAGAAAAGGAAACAGAAAAGAAAAAAAAGAAGAGTAAAAAAACGAAGGAGACGCGGCAGAAAGCGGAGGAAGTGGACATGGCTGCCCTGCAGGATTTTAATTACCTGATTGGAAATTATTATACAGTGGATGCTTCCACCACGGCGGATCCGGCTCAAATTAATGCAGATGCACTGCTGGCGCCGGATATGCGGATGCAGGGGGATGCGTCATCTCCGCAGATTCTGATTTACCACACACATTCGCAGGAGGCTTTTGCAGATTCGGCGCAGGGAGATGTGACAACGACGATTGTGGGGATAGGTAATTATCTGACAGAGCTTTTGACGAATGAATACGGCTACAATGTAATCCACAATACCAGTGTGTTTGACATGATTGACGGAGAATTGGACAGGAATACGGCATATAATCTTGCGGAGGCGGAAATAAGTCAAATTTTGGCGGAAAATCCGTCTATAGAAGTGGTCATTGATCTGCACAGAGACGGTCTGGAGGGCGAAAAGATGGTGACGGATATAAATGGAAAGCAGACGGCTAAAATTATGTTTTTCAACGGTTTAAGCCGCACAGCAAGAAACGGAGCGATCGATTATCTGCCGAATCCCTATATCTCAGAAAATCTGGCTTTTTCTTTTCAGCTTCAACTGAAGGCCGAGGAATATTACCCCGGTTTTATGAGAAATATTTATCTGCAGAGTCTCCGCTATAATCTGCATCTGAGGCCAAGGGCGCTGCTGATTGAAGCCGGCAGCCAGCTCAATACGGTGGAGGAGGAACGAAATGCCATGGAGCCTCTGGCAGATATTCTGGATATGGTGCTGAAAGGGCGGTGATATGCGCTGCCCTTCTTTTCGTCTGCCCCGTCCTGCGGCGATAAAAAGGATTGCCAGATAAAGCGGATATGTGCTAAAATGCCAGTTAGAGTACGCGGATTGCCTTAGAAAGGTGTTGGTAAATGGAGTTTTTGGTAATCCCATATAGGAGGAAGAACTGTGGCAGTTATAGATCAGAGTAAAATCAGAAACTTTTGTATTATTGCGCATATTGATCACGGAAAATCAACTCTGGCGGACCGTATCATTGAGATGACGGGCCTTTTGACCAGCAGAGAGATGCAGGCGCAGGTGCTTGATAATATGGAGCTTGAGCGGGAGCGCGGCATTACAATTAAAGCGCAGACAGTGCGTATCATATATAAAGCAAAAGATGGAGAAGAATATATTTTCAATTTGATAGATACTCCGGGGCACGTAGACTTTAACTATGAGGTTTCCAGAAGCCTTGCAGCCTGCGACGGAGCGGTGCTTGTGGTAGATGCTGCTCAGGGGATTGAGGCCCAGACGCTGGCAAATGTGTATCTGGCTCTGGATCATGATCTGGATGTACTGCCGGTTATCAATAAGATTGATCTGCCAAGTGCTGATCCGGAGCGTGTTATCAATGAGATTGAGGATGTGATCGGAATTGAGGCTCAGGACGCGCCTCAGATTTCCGCAAAGACAGGGCTGAATGTGGAGGAAGTGCTGGAACAGATTGTACAGAAAATTCCGGCGCCTTCAGGAGATCCGAAAGCGCCGCTTAAGGCACTTATTTTTGATTCCGTATATGATTCCTATAAAGGAGTTATCGTATTCTGCAGGATTAAGGAGGGCAGCGTAAAACGCGGCACACCTATCCGGATGATGGCTACAGGAGCAGAAGCGGAAGTCGTGGAGGTAGGGTATTTTGGCCCTGGTCAGTTTATTCCCTGCGATGAGCTGAGCGCCGGTATGGTAGGCTACATCACGGCCAGCCTGAAAAATGTAAAGGACACACGTGTGGGAGATACTATTACAAATGCGGCATATCCCTGTGCCGAGCCGCTGCCCGGATACAAAAAGGTCAATCCTATGGTTTACTGCGGGATGTATCCGGCTGACGGCGCGAAATATCCCGACTTGCGGGATGCACTGGAGAAGCTTCAGCTAAACGATGCCTCCTTACAGTTTGAACCGGAAACATCGATTGCACTGGGTTTTGGCTTCCGATGCGGCTTTCTTGGACTTCTTCATCTGGAAATCATTCAAGAACGTCTGGAGAGAGAGTATAATCTGGATTTGGTGACTACAGCTCCCGGAGTTGTCTACAAGGTGTACAAGACCAACGGCGAGGTCATAGAGCTGACGAACCCTGCGAATCTGCCGGACCCTGCGGAAATCGAGTATATGGAAGAGCCTATGGTGAGTGCAGAGATCATGGTAACTACCGAATATATCGGGTCTATCATGCAGCTCTGCGAGGAGCGAAGAGGCATTTACCTTGGCATGGAGTATATGGAGGAGACAAGAGCGCTTCTGAAATATGACCTGCCGCTGAACGAAATAATTTACGACTTTTTTGATGCGCTGAAATCACGTTCCAGAGGCTATGCTTCTTTTGATTATGAAATGAAAGGGTACAAGAGATCTGAGCTTGTAAAGCTGGATATTCTGGTGAATCGCGAAGAAGTGGATGCACTGTCTTTCATTGTATTTGCGGATTCTGCTTACGAACGCGGCAGGAAAATGTGCGAGAAACTGAAGGAGGAGATTCCGAGACAGCTTTTCGAGATCCCGATTCAGGCAGCCGTCGGAAGCAAAATCATTGCCAGAGAGACTGTAAAAGCACTGCGCAAGGATGTGCTTGCCAAGTGTTATGGCGGCGATATCAGCCGAAAGAGAAAGCTTCTGGAAAAACAGAAGGAAGGAAAGAAGCGTATGCGCCAGATCGGAAATGTAGAGATTCCGCAGAAAGCATTTATGAGCGTGCTGAAACTGGACGATAAATAATAGAAAACACGTTCTGTGAATTTTTACTGTCACAAATAAAAAACTGCGGACTGGTGACGAAGAAGCCGGGAGTGTCCAGCGGCAGATGGTATTGGGGAAAATGATATGATAAAAGAACTGGAACTATATGTGCATATTCCTTTTTGTGCCAGGAAATGTGCTTATTGTGATTTTCTGTCCTTTCCGGCAAAGAGAGAAGTGCAGGAAAAATATGTTGATTGTCTGATTGAGGAAATCAGGCAGTTTGAGTTTGGAAAGGATTACAGAGTCAGTACAGTGTTTTTTGGAGGGGGAACGCCCTCAATTCTGCCGGGAGAGGATATTGCGCGGATTTTATCTGCTCTGCGCAGGCAATTTCCTCGCTGGGGAGATACGACAGAAGGTTTCCCCGGGATGCAAAACCAGACAGGGACATGTCCTGAGATTACGATTGAGTGTAATCCCGGCACTCTGACAAAGGAAAAGCTTGCCTGCTACAAAAGGGCAGGCGTTAACCGCCTGAGCATCGGTTTGCAGTCCGCGCAGGACAGAGAGCTTGCAGCTCTTGGCCGGATACACAGCTATGAGAAGTTCACAGAGAGTTTTTTCCTTGCAAGAGAAGCGGGATTTTCCAATATTAATATTGATTTGATGTCGGCGCTGCCGGGACAGAACATGGAAAGCTGGAGAGACACCCTGCACCGTGTATGCAGACTTTCTCCGGAGCATATCTCAGCGTACAGTCTGATTATCGAGGAGGGGACGCCGTTTTTTGAAGCCTACGGTGAAGATGTGAGACGGCGGGATGCCGGTGAAATACCCCAAAGTCTTCCGTCAGAGGAGATGGAGCGGCAGATGTATGAGGAGACAAAGCAGATTCTTGCAGAAACCGGATATAAGCGCTATGAAATTTCCAATTATGCGAAGGAAGGATATGCCTGCAGACACAACATTGGCTACTGGAAGAGAGCGGACTACGTGGGCTTTGGTCTTGGCGCTTCCTCCCTGCAGAATCCGCTGCGCTATAAGAATACTTCTGTGCTGGAAGATTATCTGAAAGGAGACTTTTCAAAAAAGGAGCTGCTGGTGCTCACGAAAGACAATCAGATAGAAGAAACCATGTTTTTGGGACTTCGGATGACAGAAGGTGTGAGTTTACAGAAATTTGAAGAGAGATTTTCCTGTTCGGCCCGAATAGTCTACGGAAAGCAGATAAGGGAGCTGACCCAAAAGGGTCTTTTGGAAGAAAAGGGCGGCAGAGTCAGGCTGACAGAACGCGGTGTGGACCTGAGTAATACGGTGCTGGCTGAGTTTTTGCTGGAATGATGATTAATGAATATTTTGAGAACCGTTTTATAGAATGCTATAGTTTTCTTGACGTTGCCTTTAGTGTGGATGAACAGAATGCTATCTGGAGTACTTCTCTCGTAAATGAGAGCAATCCTTATTATGGGACGGATGGCGGGAAAAATACGGAGGATAAGATTTTTCTGCTTGCTGCTTCGGACGTTTATGGGACAGACAGTGCAAAAAACTATGGATTTGCAAAAGAACGTGATGTGAACGATGAGGCCAAAAGATGCAAATGCAGCGATTATGCCAAAGCTATGGGAACTGTTACTTCTACAACTAAAGATTATGCGGACAACTGCTGGTGGTGGCTGCGTACACCGGGAAGAGAAAAAAAGATGTCCATGGGTATTAGCGTTAATGGGTGGGTCAGTGAAGGCGGCAGTCTTGTGACCGAAAAAAATAATGGTATCCGTCCGGCCATTTACCTGGATCTGTCATGTTCTGACTTATATTACTATGCAGGAACTGTATGTTCGGATGGCATAGTGGATGAAGGGATCTTTAATGAGACGTTATATAAAGCTGGAATATTATTTGATATGGAAATACCATCCAGCAGGAATTGGAATGATGCCATTGCAAGAGAGCGTATATGCGCACGGATGTTGAATGCGTTGAAAAAGAATGGTATGGATACGGCAGCACAGGGGTGGAGAGATCTGCATGATATGGTTTCAAGTTTGGGTAATCCGGCTAACGGTATGGATTTTGTGTTGAGAGAACAGGATATGTACGAAGCTTTGATTTTTTCTGTTTTAGCGGAAGCTTCAACTTATACTTTGGTGAATAAAGCAGAAAAGGTTGAATCCAAAGTGGATGATATTGTCAGCTCATTTACACAGAATGAAGAGATGAAATATGTTTTAAAGTCACTGCCGAATATAAAATGGAGTGACCTTTCGCCGACGGCACAGGAAGAAGTGCTATCAGCGATTATGAAAAATTTTGAGAAAACGAAAAGTGGAAAAATCAGTAAAATTCTGGAAACAGCCGGGAAGATTCTGGATTTGGCAGGGTCAGTTAAGGAAGGGATCAAGTATGTCTGCGCATATGTATCTATGTACCATATGAGCGATGCCGTGAAACAAGTGATAAAGACATTATATGAACAGTGCCCGAGTACGAGAGCAAGCTTAAAATATGCTCTGAGAGAGTGTTATCAGGTTATTACGAGCAGTAACTCTGAGTTTTTGTTAACGATGACGAATGGGGCCCTGCGGGTAGTTGGAAATGAAATGCTGACACAATGTATGGCATTTTATTGGAAGGATGTAAAGACAGCAATGATTGCTATGAATCCAAATCTGAAAATTTTGATTGCAGCCTACACTTCTGCAACCTGTGTAACGAATGTGTTGTTTAACACAGATGCGACCGTGGAAGCGTATTTTAATATGGTTGCAATGGATGCGTTTCATGAGACTGCAAAAAAGGCGTATAACCTTTTGAAAAGTCAATATGAAAATGTCAGGACAGAAGATTCAGCAGAAATCTATTTAAGCGCAGCAGATGTAATGTACAGGTGCATGGATGCAGACTGTCGGCATGGACTTGCTTATGTATCAGCCCTGGATGATTCTTTTATAGGGAGGTTAGAATCTGTTTTTGGGAAAACTACGGTGCAGGAAAATAAAGAAGCTATAGAAGACATTCAGAAAAATTATAAAATGGAATACTATCAGATTCTTACAGCCTGGGTAAATTATCTGGAACAAGACGGATATTCCGAAGAATATAAAAAATATGAGCCTGTTTTTAAGAAACCCATAAATGAAATGACTGCTTCTTATCAAATTGAGTGTCCGGTTGATGTGTATATATATGACAATAATTCTGAATTAGCGGCTTCCGTTGTCCGCAATGTCCCCACAACCTATACGGACGATATAACCATTACGGTAGAAAATGATGTGAAAACTTTGTATTTCTATGGAGCAGTGGATTCCTACGATATTCGATACGTTGGAACGGATACGGGTACTATGGATGTTACGATAAAAAGATATGAAGCAGATATGTTTGTACGTGAAAATACTCCGAATACTTCTGATAAGTCGGATTCCTCTTTAACACTTTTGCCGGGCTTTTGGGATAACGGGTTATATAAAAATCCTTATGGACAGTCGCATCTGGTCCGGACAGTTAATTTTAATAAGCTGAAATTGGTAAAGGGCAAAGAATATCGTTCCGCCCATAAAGCTCTGATAACCATGCATACGAGCTTTTCCATGTATGAAGGTGAAGATGAAATTGAACCGGATTATGACAGCGGTATATGGGCTAATGCCTCGAAGAAACATAAAATATCGGTAAAACAGGGGATTTTAGTCCGAAACGAAATTCCGGCGGTTTCCGCAGATGCAGTTGAGGGTGAAAAGATAGAAATTTCCGCTTGTGTGCCGGAAGGGTATATTTTTGAAGGATGGGATCTCAGTGATCCTACCGCTTCGGCGGAAAATCCCGCGAAAAGTGCGACATATTTCTATGTGGGGAAAAAGGATTGTGTTGTTCGGCCAAAGCTGCGTAAAAAAATGCCTGTGGTCGGAACGGTAATAAAGGATAAAAAGAGTAATGGACAATATAAGGTACTGACATCTGAACCTCAAAAAGTTACGCTCCAATATCTAAAGCCAATGAATAAAAAGGTTAAATCTGTTAATATTGTAAATTCAATAAAGATAAATGGGATTTCCTGTAAAGTAACTTTGATTGCGCCAAATGCATTGAAGGGAAATAAGAAGGTAAAAAAAGTCACAATTGGAAAATATATAACGTCAATAGGGGACAAAGCTTTTTATAAATGTACTGCATTGACGAAAGTGACAATACCGATAAATATCGGGAAAATTGGCAGGCAGGTGTTCTACGGGTGCAAAAATCTGAAAAGTATTATAATTAAATCTAAAGTATTAAAGAAGATTGGAAATAAGGCTTTTAAAGGAATCAATAAAAAAGCAAAGATAAAAGTACCAAAGACGAAACTGAAAGCATATAAAAGGCTGCTGAAAGGAAAAGGGCAGGCAAAAAGTGTAAAAATATCAAAGTATTAAACAATCCATCAGGCAGCGGGACTGCTGAAAATCCATTTGCGAAATATCCAGTCCCGGCTGCCAGGCGCCGCTCTTATGTTCCTGCTGTGAAAGCCCTGGTTCTGCAGGAACTGTCTGCCGTTTACGTATTATCCGCCAGTGTCATCACCGCATAGTGATGTATCCGTCGATAGGTATCGTTGGTATAGTGCAGCTCGTCCACAGTTTCAAAGCCGTTATTTATAAGGTAGCTGTAGCAATCCAGATATTGCCCGCCAAAGCTTTGGGCCAGATGGGAATTGAATTCCCTGATTTTGTCGTCGGAAGCGCCTGTGCACTTGTCACCCACAGGGTTGACGGACATTATATAGAAAGAAGCCTTTGGATAATCGGCAAAAACCTTGGGGTAAAATTCCAGATAGCGGTCGATTTCTTCCAGATCATTAACACCCAGATTAAAAATCACTGTCGCATCCGGCTCGTCGGCAAGCGCAGATTCGAGCTGTTCCATACCGTCATTTACAAGCCAGTGATAACCTTCCCCGACTTTTCCTATAAAGGTGCAGGCGTCAGAAGTATTTTTTGCGTGTACGGCCTCTTCCATGCCCACAGTCCTGGAATCACCCACAAAAATAAAATGATGAGCAGGCTCGTCTGAATCGTCAGAGCCGAACATATCTGTTTCAGAGATAGCTGTTATGGTACCGTTCTCATCGGAATAAGATTTTTCTGTCTGAGTACTGCGTATGCGGGCTTCCATCGCGTCCGCCTGTTCGCCTGTGAGCCAGGTCATAAACACGGCAAGTGCAATCAGGAAAATAATAAGAAAGCAGAGAAGTACAACCAGAAGGTTGGTGCTTTTTCGTCTCATAGTCGCCTCCAAAATCTCACGTTCTAAAATCTTAAAGATAGTATACCGTATTTTAAGAAAAAGTCAAACAGATACGATACAGCTCACGGACTACTTTTATTCCTCTACACTCGTAATTACTCAGTCTGAATTGTTGCAGGAGGTTTATTGATTCTGCAGAAAGGGACGGAAC
>ERZ809224.900-NODE-900-length-24397-cov-11.227549_pt1 | contig 24397 bp, 14 predicted proteins | sample MGYA00520513_ERZ809224 | MGnify/ENA primary metagenome ERZ809224 (study PRJEB31576, sample SAMEA3212658) | Homo sapiens | biome: human-gut; feature: human gut; material: fecal | place: Sweden | collected 2012 ... | reverse complement strand
TTCAGAATGGTGTGTCGCAACTTCATTCTACCAGAGATCTGCAAACCATGTCTCTTTTTCTTTTTGCGAAACTTATTCTACCTAACCTATGGCATTACAAGGCCCGGCACATTTTCGTGCCGGGCCTTGTAATGCTGCCATGGGGCGTGCCGGACTGGACAGGGGCGGAGTTTTCGGTCAGGTAGAATAAATTTCGCAGAAATAAAAGAGGACATGGTTTGCTGTCTCCTTTCGAATGGTGTGTCGCGACTTCATTCTGCCTGAGATCTGCAAACCATATCTCTTTTTTCATATTTTTTATTTGCCAAAAATATTATACCTGACCGGTGTCAGCCTATAATGTCCATTTCAGAGCCTGATGCAACGGGGATCATTTGCCCATCTACGGTGAATGCCTTAGCGGTGAGCTCGCTGTGCCCGTCCCAATTGCTGATGGGTACATACTCTGTCATGTAAGTTCCGGGGCCAAGGGCAAGAGGCAGCTCGTTTATTGACAGCATACGCCCGTTCGTGTCGTAGAGCGACACAAACACACTGCCAGTGTAGCTCGAATAGAGCGAGCCGTTGATGATGTCAACCTTTATCCTGTCACCGTTCGTATCCGACTGATATAGAATGACGCTTATGGGCTTTTCGGCCACGGTCACTGTGACAGAGTCCGACACGCCGTCCACCTCGGCAGTGAGCACCGCCGTGCCCTCGGACAGGGCACAAATGTTTCCGCTGTCATCCACAATGGCTACGCTTCCCGAGCTTGAGCTCCACTTCACAGGATGCGTGGCATTCAATGGCGACACTGTAATGGAAACTGGCAGTTCTTCGCCGACGCATATGTTAAGGCTGTCAACGTCCAGGCTGATGCTCTCAGCGGGCGTGTAGACCTGAACCTCAACATTTGAGGAAACTCCGTTTGCACTTGTTGCTGTTATTTTTGTACTACCGGCAGATTTTGCAGTGACAGTGCCGCCGTCCGAGACTTCTGCAACGCTGGGATTGGAACTTGCCCATGTGAGCTCATAGTCCGTTGCCGTCACAGGTGATATCTCTGTGCCAATAGCCGCGCTCTCTCCAACGGCAAGCTCCGCAGGGGCTGTGAGAAGTATGCTGGAAACAGGGACTAATGGATTTGGAGATATCGCCTGACCGCCGGTTTCAAGGGATGCATTGCTCTTCAGACTGGAAAGGTTGAGCGGTTCGCCGTTTACGAGATTAACGTCTTCAAAATAAACGCTGGACATCTCTCCGTTTTCGCCGACCTCCGTTACCAGTACATCCATTGTGCCGTTATCATAAGGAATGATCTGCGCTCTGTACTCGCCCGAATAGAGTACAAAGCATTTTGTCTCATTGTTCTCGCACATTAGGTACAGCGTGCCGTACTCACAATCCATAATTGCCTGGTCCTCACTGGAAAGCGAGGCCACTTTAACGTTTGTATTTACATCATAGATGTCGATTCGCACCGGGCAGCTGCCAATAAGTATATCACGCATGGTGTCGCTGTCGCTGAGCTCGGCAGACAAGTACCTGGCAAGGCTTTTCTGCGCCTCTCCCACGTTGATGGATTTGGCATACAAGAGCAGCAACGCATAATTTGCCAGATCGCGTCTAAGCTGAGTACACTCGTTGTGCAAGTATTTGTCAGCGTCCGTTCTGCTCATATAATCTACCCAGCTCTTCAATATGGGATCGTCCATTATTAAGCCGGCGTAATTGGCCATGACTTCAGGAAGATTGTAATCGGATGGAGCATCTTTTTCTTCGTCATAGAGCAGATTATATATTTGAGGATACTTGTCATAGATGTAGTAATAGTAAACGAAGTACATTCCGGCGATATCGTCCTTGATTCCCTTCATCGCACTGTTATAAAAGTCAATGACCAAAGGGAAGAGGGCCGTGGTGTTGCCTACCACCATCGCAATCTGCATTACTCCTTTTATTTTATTCGTATAGGACAGCACCGATGTAATATCATCTATTACGTCGCTGCCGGCCCCCTCGTAGTACTCCGAAAACATATCCCAACCCAATTTCAGCCAGCCAGAGGCGCCATCTCCTGCGAAAGCTTTATACACCTTTTTGCCGGTCGACAAAGCGTCTCCTATCTCTGAGACTGCCTCTTTATAATCGTGATAGTTGTCATACGCCTCCAAACCGGACGTAGAATAATTTTGTATTGATGTATCTATATTTGCCTTCAAAATCGGTCTGGTATACTTGTATATGTCTCCGTCAATGCCGCTTGTGAGGTATGTAAGCGCTTCGTGTGCCAGTGGCATGGCTGCCGAGAAAAACAAATTGCTGTTCCCATTCCGCTCCTTTAAATAATCCTGTATCTGGTCGTTCCAGTCCATAATCATTTCGTAGGCGGCGCCACGGTCATCCAAACTGCCGTCCAGATTGTTGATATACGGCTGAAGATTTTCTAGGAAGATCAGATCTTCAACAACCTGCCTTACAGTCGTGCCGCCGTCGTTCAAAAGCCAGGTCGAGGCGTTCACGTCAGTTACAGGCAGATACGCCGGCTCATCCAGCATCGCAGCCGCCGCTGTTGGGGTCACGTTGCCGATGCCGGCCCTCTGCGCCCACTTGACTATCGCCGCGGCATATTCTTCGTCGCTGCCGTCCGGATAAGGCGGCTTGGACCTGTCTTCGTCTTTCCACCACAGGTGGCCCGTAATATCCCATTTCAACGTCACATCCGAGTCAAGGCTCGAAACTTGGAATTGCCAGGCTTTTTTGTCGATGAGGTTGTACTTCAAGCCGTAGAACGGGGTTCCGTCCTGCGCATAGACCGATCCCGCGTCGAAAATTATGAAGTAGAGGGTGCCCTCGTCAAGGTCGGCCTGGCCGAGGTCAAAGTAAACCTTGCTGCCTTCCACCCGTACCAGGTCGCTTTTGGTATTGAGAGTGAACACGGGGTCGACATGATAACCGTCTTTTATGCTGATGTAGGCGTCGGGCTCGCTCGCCGTGGGTTTCCTCACCGGCATGTTGAACTCACATTCAAAGACGTCGAATCTGTTCACGGTTTCCTTGTCCGGCGTTCGGCTGACAACGTAAAGCTCTGTCACGGCGGGGTCCGTGCCGTTCCCAAGTTTAAGAGTGTTTGTAAACTCATTGACACGCCAGGTGCGGAATTCTAAGTTGCCCATTTCAACTATCCAAATATGAAATCTGTCATTGACAATTACATCCCAATCGGATGCATTCTCAGGATAGTAAACGATTAGTTTATTTGCATTCCATCCTGTAATTGGGACATTGTTGCTTATATCTCCATCCGCATCTGCTAAATCATACACAAGTTCAGGCGCTTTGTCGCCGTGAAAGTATAATGTCGTTGTATCGCGATAGTCAACGCCTTCCCATGAGCTTCCAGACGCTATTGTCTTAACATTTTGGGGTATATCTATTCGCGCAAGGCTTACGCAGCCCCAAAAGATATGGGAATCAAGAGCCGATAATGAGTCTGGCAGCTTGACCGATAACAGATTTGAGCAGTTTGTAAAGTCAAAGTCATCGACGCCCTCAGGTATGGATAATGAAACAATGTTAATATTCCCGGCAAAAGCTTTACCAATCTGCGTGGTTCCTTCGAGAATACTATGATTTGACACAGACGGCGCAGACACTATGCGAAGGTTTCCACTCCCAAGGCGCTCATACAGGACGCTGCCGTCAACGACAAAAAACTTGGTGTTTGAATCGTCAACAACGATACTGGTGAGTTCTCTGTGCCCCAAAAAGGGGTTGTTTTCTGCCTGCACCAGCGACGCCGGAAGCTCAACCGAAGAGAACCTGACCATTTTCCCAAAATAATCTTCTGTATGGAGTTCATGTATGCTGGCGCTGATACTTGCAATTGAGGTTATTCCCTCCTCAATTATCAACTTGTCAACAGAAAAATATGGCTGTCCATCGGATATGTCTGAATATGGTATGCCGTCGATCGCTCCCGTACCGCTGATAGTAACCGTGCTCTTGGATGAGTCGTAATACCATCTTGCATTTGTGCCGATATTGCCGCTCCTGTCAGAATCTGCCGTCGCCCCCACGGTTAAAAGCGAGGACAACATCGCTGCAATCAAAATCATCGAGAGTATTCGTTTCTTCATTTCCTATCACTCACTCCTCTTCGTGATTAGCGTATTTGTCTGGAGGCGCTGGTTAACTGGCTGTTGAACAGTTGCAATAATCGTCTGGGGTTTGCGGCATATACGCAGGGCTTATTACTATAAACTGATAATTCTAATATACCACCGCGCCACTGGACATTAAAGGGAGAGCTGCCGTTTTGTGCTGCTTGCAGACGAAGAGAAAACGGTGTGGTCGACAGGACGGTCAAATATCGAACATGTGCCTTGGCTTCTAAAGCATGGCCGAGTGGATATTCAACACTGAAACAGCCCATAGAATTTCCAGACGGTGCGGATATGTCATTGGAAGGCGCAGGTGAGCCGGGCCGAGTTTTATGCTCCGTTTACCGCCTGCTCGGCGGGGCAGGAGGGGGCGCGGTTTTGGTTCAGGAAAAACACCCTGACCCGGGCGCTTTCCGCGAAAGCGGTGCCGGAGATAAAGCATATCTCGCCGGTGTTTGCCTCTTCAAGGCCGACGCAAATCATCCGCCCTGTCTCGTCGTATCCCGCCGCGACAACTGTGCCGGGCTCTCTGTTGGTCATGTCCACCCGGACGCCGTCGGCAATCACCACTGCGGTCTCGGCCCACAGGGCGGTGAAGGTCATGTCCACCTCCGGCATGGTTTCGGGCACTGCGCTGTCCCAACCGCAGAAGGTATATCCCTCGCGTTGAAGCTCCGGCGGAGTGACGGCGGAGCCGCACATCTGGGTGATGGAGACCGGCTCCTTACACGGACTCATAAAAGTCAGGGTAGCCCAACGTATGGCCTCGTTGGGCTGAACGAAGTATGTTGTGAGAATGTCATAAAGAGCCTCGTTGCGCTCTCCGCGCTCCTGCCAGGCCGGCAGAGGATAGAGGCCGAAATCCTTGTCGTGATAGGCGTGGTAATTGCTGCTGAGATTGAACTCCGCGAGCAGCGCCGTCAGATCCCGGGTGTATTCCGCCCCGCCCCTGGACTCCTCGCAGCATGGGGTCCTGAAACCCCATTCGGTAATCATGGGGACATTGTTATCCTCGCCAAATCGAAGATAGCGCTCCAGCATATAACGTAGATAGTCTTTGTCCATGCGCCAGACATTTTCGGCGTAGAGGCAGCTCACCCGCGGCACCTGAAGGCCGTTTCCGCCTTTGACCCATCCGCTGACCTTATAGGTGCAGCCTGGGTCCAGAAAAACCTGGTTCCAGGAATAAGCGTTGTCCCAGGAGCCGGACGCCCCGGAAATTTTCAGGGAGCCGCCGGCGCCGTCGAGGCCGACTTCATCGTCCCACTGCGCGTTGCCGCCGTATTGGAAATAGCTCCCGCCGAATTGCCCGAGACCGCCGGCAAAGTCGTGGGATTCAACCACGGTTTCGCCGCCATCCGCGTCAGTCCGAGTGATTTGCAGGTCATCAAGCCACACCGTCCCGCCGTTCAGGCCGGATGCCGACGCCTGAAGCTGCAGGAAATTGTAGTTATCTGTCAGTGTGATGCCGCCGATCTCGAAGTATGTCCACTCCCCGTTGGTTTGACCGCTTTTCTCCCCCTCGAACAGCGCCCGGGAGTTCCAGTCGGAGCACTGGTAATCCACCACCGTGCTTGAGGGATAGGACGTGTCCACATCCGTATACTGGGGCAGCCAGTCCGCTCCCTGGTGGGTAAAGAGGAAGGGCTCATAAAAGTGAAATTCATACACTGCGTTGTCGTCGTCAATGAGCACCTGCGTGTCCTCGAGAGACATGTGGTTCCAGTCGGTGGCCTGATAATCGTCCGCGTTGAACCAGGAGATGAGGCACTCGACAAAAATGATGTGGTTTTGGTCAACCGTGCGTATGCCGTCTGCGATACGCTGGGCCAAATCTCTCCACTGGTTTCTCGTGGCCTCCTTGTTTTCCAACTGAGGCACCACCGGCTCGTTGACCAGGTCAAAGCCAATTATTGTGGGCTCGTCAGCATATCGTTCCGCGATTGCGGTCCACAGGTCTATCAGGCGCTGCTGGAGCGACTGGTAGTTGGTGCCGCCCGATATGGGCTTGCCGTCGGAGCCGATGTCTATCCACAGCGGCTTTCCTCCCGATGTGTTGAAAGAGGTGGGGTTTTCCGTGTCCTCGTCCACCATCACGCTGCTGGATGCCTGATAGCCGCCCTGGGGATGCATCATCCTGAGTATGAGTCGGACGCCCGCCGCCTTGGCCCAGGCGATGTTTTTGTCCAGCCAGGCGAAGCCCTCCTCCTTGTAGACCCCGGGCGCGCTGTCGTCCTCAAACAGGCCGTAATTCATGTCGAAGCGGACGTGGTCCATGCCCATTGCGGCCAGCTCAAAGTAGCTCTCCGCGTCGTGGTCGTTGACCGCGCCCTCGTCAACGGACGAGGGATTGCCCCACTGGCAGTTGTCGAAAGAGATCCCCTTCAGCACCACGGGCTGGCCGCTGCCGTCCACGATTTGGCCCCCGGACACATGGTAAAAACCGTCCGCGGAACCCACCGCCGCGGCGCTCGGCGCCAGAGTTGTGAAGCACATGCAAATTATTAGAAACGTCGCGGTAATAACTCGGGGTTTCACGGGATTCTGCCTCCTGATCGTGAGCCGGCGGCCCTTTTTGACCATTATAACGCTGCCTATTTCAGGCAGCAACTGAAATTTGCGCGCCAGACGAATAAATATTCCGCATTCCCGGCCGCGGCGCTGAGAAAGCCCGGCGCTGTTGAGCGCCGGGCTTTGCGTGTTTATTCGGCTGTTTTGCCGGGCGTCGTTGGGCGCGCTCCCGGAATTACCGTTGGAAGCAGGCGGCTGAGGATATGGGCTTGAATGTCCCGGGCGTGAGCAGGAGTATCTTGCCCGCGTCCCAGGAGGCCTCGCAAGATATATCCACCTCAAACGTCTTAGCCCCTTCGGGCAGCTCTGCGGAGAGCATGACGGTGTGGACGCTGCGCCCGGAATCATAGAGGGCTGCCACAAGGTTCACGGTGCAGGCGGTGTTGCTGGTGACGGTAAATTTTACTTTGCTTCCAATAACTTGTACGTCGGAGATTTCCGCAGCCGATGCGCCGGAGAGCCTGCCTCCTGCAACGCTGATGTTGATGGGAGTGTAGTCCTCGGCCTCGAAGAAGTCGCCGGGAACGTAGGAGAGCGTTATTTCTCCGAAGGCGGGCACGGCCGCGTCGGTGTGCAGAGTTACCTTAAAGAGTTCGCCCTCGAGCGTGGTCGTGCTGTCGCTGTACCACGAAACTATGCCGGTCTCGGCGTTGTATGTCAGCTTATCGCTGCCGGGCAGGCCGCTGCCGGCGGCCACGCCCGTGACGGAATAGCCCTCGGGCGCATGTACGCCAAACCTGAACGCAGCCACGCCTGGGCATTGGGCGCCGCTCACGGTGAACGTCGCGTCGCCATTGGCGTCCACGACCGCGTCAGAGACGGTTATGTTGAACGTTTCCGCGTTGGACATGCGCCTGAGGCCGTTTGCGGCGGGCTCCGGGTCAAGAGAGCTGTTCAGCAGCTCCGCGAGGGCGCTAAGGTCCTTGACATTCAGTTCGCCGTCGAAGAACACGTCGGCAGACAGCCGCTGATTGTCGTCGAGGCTCTCCTGCTCGTTGAACCAGCGGGCGAAGTAGACTATGTCCTTCATGTTGACTTCGTTGTCGTAGTAGATGTCTCCGACGGCCCTGTCCAGCACAATCACGCTGCCGGCCTGCATGGAAAACCTGACTTCCTGCTGGTCGCTGTTGCAGATGTCCCCGGCGTCATAGACCAGAGATATCGGAACGGTGCCGGAGCCGCTGGTCTGCCATTCGATGGTGAAGGCCAGACCGTTTGAGCTGACGTCCTGCGCGCTGTACCAGGTCACATGGAATGTGTCTCCCGGTGAAAGGGTGTCGAGGTTTGAGGTGAGCGTGCCACCGGCCAGACATTCTCCGGCTGTTATTGATACCGGCGTCAAGAGCGAGGAATCGTAGCTCACTTCAACTGTAAAAGCCGCAATGCCGGGGTTTTTCACTATGTGCACGGCGGTTTCGACGGATGCGCCGGACTTGGCCCGGGAGTCCATTATCACAAAACCCGCGCTGCTCGCGGCCGCCACCCTGACCCGGCAGAGGTCGTAGAGCCCGTTTTCGGTCTCCACCCGTATTTCGGCAGAGCCCGGCGCGAGCTCCTTTATTGCCCCTGCGTTGTTGACGTACACCGTGTCGGGGTCGCTGCTGCTCCAGGTCAAGCGCGGCATGGTCGTGTTTGAGGGCTCTATTGCGGCGGTCAGCTGCAGCGATTCCCCGACCGCCATGCTCGCTTCCGTCTGGCTGAGCGTCACCGACTGCGGAACCACGGCCTTGCTCTTGACAGTGACCTGGCAGGTGGCGATTTGACCGGAGCTGCTTTTGACGGTGATGAAGGTGGTTCCCGCGGACTTTGCCGTAACAAGGCCGCTGGAGCTGACTGAAGCGATGCTTGTGCTGCCCGATGTCCATGTCAGCGTGTCGGTGGAGTCCTCAGGCACAAGCGTGGCTGTAAGCAGGTAGGATGTGCCGGCTTCGAGGGTGATCGCCGTGTCGCTGAGGGTGATTGAACTCGAGGGCGAGAGGACAGTCACCGTGCAGCTTCCGGATACGCCGCTGGCGGCCGTAGCCGTTATCGTGGTGGAGCCGACTGAGTGCCCCGTTACCACTCCGTCCGCAACCGTGGCAATGCTTTCGTCCCCACTTCTCCAGGTGAAGGACCGATCGTAGTCACTGGGAGTTACAGTCATCTGAATCGTCTTGCTGCTGCCTACATTCACGCTCGTGCTGGTCAACTGCACTTTGGTGACTGCTTTTCCAATTACTTCTATTGTACAGCTCTCGGATATGCCGGAAAGCGGGAGAGTTGCTGTTATTGTCACCGTGCCGGATTTGTTGCCCGTGACGACGCCCGTCTGACTCACAGACGCCACGGCGGGGTTGCTGCTGCTCCACACTATGCCCTGAGGGTCGTCGTCGTGCAAGGTGACAGGTATTGCCAAAGTGGTCCCGGCCCTCATCTCATATTGAGAGCCTGCAAGCACGCTGTCCCTGGGCTCATAAACATATACAATGCAGTTGGCGCGATGCCCGTCGGCGTCCCAGGCGGAGACCATTGTTGTGCCCACCCGCTTTGCCGTGACGCGGCCGTTTTCGCAGGAGGCTATCGTGGGGTCAAGAGAACCCCAGCGGACGGCTTCAAACTGGGAGTCAAGCTGAACTTCACCGCTGCCAACCTGGAGAAACAGCACCGACTCGCTCAGATAATAGCAGTTAAAACCCGTGGGCATGGGCAGGCCGCTGTTCCAATCCGGGTCAATGACCCAGTCCGTTCCCATGTTGAAGCTCGCAGGATATGTAGAGCTGTCCCGCAGCTGGGAGAGCGGGTATCCGGTGCCGGAAGGGGAATATAGACTAGCACGCAAATCCGAACAATAGAAGCGGTCAGAAATACCGATTTGGATTGCATATGGAGTTATTGAGAGCATGGCTCCCGTGCTGTTCCTTGCGTTCGATATGGAGATATATGAAGATGCGGATGTTTCATCGTAACCTCGTGAGATAAAGCCCATATTTGCACACAGTGAAACTTGGGGCTTCGATGAGGAAGAGTATGAATCACCATATATTCCCCCTGTAGACCGTTCGCTTTCAATGGTGCCGTAATTGGTGCATTTGATAATATTACAATTACTTGTTTCTCCGATTATGCCGCCAGCATAAAGATCAGAAGATATTGCGCCAGAATTATTGCAATTTGCTATTGCGCTACAGCTGCAACCAACCATGCCGCCGGAGCCATATCCACAAGATATATCGCCATAATTATTGCAGCCTGTTACCGTGTCGCAGCCGTAACCGACCATGCCGCCGGAATAAGAATACTCACGCATAGGTTCACTTGATACATCTCCATAATTATTGCAATTTGTTACTGCGCCGCACTCGTAACCGACCATGCCGCCGGAATAAGCACGGTAAGCATAGGCCTTGATTGTGCCGCTGTTGGTGCAATCTGATATTTCTGTTGCCCCGCGCCCAATTATCCCGCCTGAATAAGTGTAGTAATAACTTGTATACGTGCTTGAAACAGCGGTTATACTTCCGCTGTTATTGCAGCCTTTTACACTTGTGCGAGAACCAGAACCATACCCTATAATTCCGCCGGAATATACATAGTCCGCAGAATCGCCCGAACTTACGCTTCCGGAATTTTCACAGTTTGTGACAATCACCTCAGAATTTTTAACGTAGCCAATAATTCCTCCTGAGACCAGAGTTTCATAGCTATAGTAAGTTGTTGACGTTTGAATTACTCCGCTGTTGACGCAGCCATCAATTGCAAGGTCCTCATTCACCCTTCCGATGATGCCCCCGGTATCCCCGGCGCCATTAAGAACAACACTCGCCCCGTTGGAGCAGCGCGTTACCGTGCCCTCACAGACGCCGGTTATGCCGCCTGCGGCCATTCTCATGGGCGAGCCGCTGACGGTCACTGTCCCGGAGAGCACCTCGCAGTCCGTGACCACGCCGCCGACGCCCACCGTGCCGGCTACGCCGCCGGCAAACCTGCCGCCCGAAACGTAGACGTTGTCCAGCTTCAGGTTGCAGACCATGCCCTCAAGATAGCCGAAGAGGCCCGTGTACTTCAAATCCGGGCTGGTCACATTCATGTTGGATATCGTAAAGCCCTTGCCGTCAAGCGTGCCCGTAAAGGGCCCGTCCCACTCGTTGCCTATCGGCTCAAAATCGAGGCGGCTAAGGTTTATGTTCCCTCCAAGCTCATAGTGCGCGTCCAGGTCGTCGCCTATCGCCTGCAGCTCGGAGGCCGTGCTGATGACATAGGGCGACTCCTCCGTGCCGCTGCCCGTGAGGGCCGAGGCCCCGGAGTTGAGGAACAGGCAGGAGACCACAAGGCAGAGCAGGGCAGTGCCGGGCAGTAATTTGAGTAGTTTTTTCATTTATGCCGCCTCCTTGATCAGATTCTGCTCATTGGTCACGGCCGTGGAACCGGGGTCCAGGCTGCCGCTGTAATATATCTTGCTCTGCAGGTACACGCCGCCTTTTGAGCTGTTTTCAAGTATGAGGTCCCGGACGTTCACCTGCCCGCCGTCTATATATTGCCGCACCTTTCCGCCGAGCGTCAGCGTCTGCTGCGTGATTTGCCCTGTCGTGGCGAGGTCGCCGTTGAGCGTAAGGCTGCCTCCGCCCGTTATGGGCGAGCTGGAGAGGTAGAGGTCGCTTCCGACGGACATTGTCCCGTCCTGCGTCACGGCGGCGTTCTGGATCCTCGCCTGCCGGACTATGGTGAGGGAGCTGTTCCCGTCAAGGACAATGGAGCCGCCTCCGACGATCAGGTCCCCTGTTATTATGAGCTGCGCGTTTTCAAGGGTGAGGCCCTTCGAGGCGTTGAGCGAGCCGTCTATCCGCATGGAGCTGTTTTTCAGGTTCAGCGCGCCGTCCACCGTCTGGTCGCCGCTGAGCTCCGTATCGACTTCGACATTCATGCCGCCCTCGCCCACATGCACGGCGTTTCCCTTGACCGGCACACCGGTGTTCTTGTAGCTTATCGACGCGTACACGCTGCCGTCTATCTGGACGCCCATGCTGGAGGTGTTGCAGATTTCCAAATACGACGTTTTCACAGTGCCGTAGACGTACTGTTTGTGGCTGCCGTCCAGAATCAGCGTTGTGGCGTTGAGTCCCCCTGTCAGGTCGCCCTTTACTCTGAGCTCACCGTTGCAGGTGAAAGAGGTTGAGATCAGGTCTCCAAACACCGCCATGTAGGACGAGGTGTTTACAGTTCCCGCGCAGGTCGCCGTTCCGTCTATTGTCAGCGGGCTGTCGGTGGTCAGGTTCCCCTTCGTGCTGAGGCTGTTTGCAGAGATTTCAGCTCCGGTTATGGTGACGTCCCCGGGCGCGTTGAGGGCGCCTGTGATTTCAAGCGGCGCCCCGCTCAGGCCGCCGCCGGCCCTTACCGTGAGGTCGCCGTCTATCAGGGTCTCGGCGTTCAGGTGGTAGTCCAGGACAGAGAGGTTGCCGCGGAAGCTGTTCCCGTCCATGACGGCGTTGTCTCCGAGCTTTACGGCGTTCCCGGTGACTGCGCCGTCCGCTTTCTGCACCAGGCGCTCTTCCGCGGCTGCGCTGCCGACGATATCAACGCCCTTTGGGTTGTCAAACACCAGCGTGCCCGCCAACAGCTCCCCTGTCAGCTCCTGAGGCGCTTCGCCGCAGAGCGTGAGCTTGGACACGGCGGCGCTTCCGGAGACGGCCACGTCCCCGCTGCACTCCAGGGCGCAGGAGCCTCCTATGCTCTCACAATCTATGGAAACGTACCTCAGCACTTTGGTCCTGCTTCCGTCTGAGAAGCTGGGCGTGCCGCTCAGAGAGAGGTTCCCTTCCACTGTAACTAGGCCCAAATACACCGAACTGCCGCTGTCGAACAGGGAGCCGTATATCGTGTTGCCGGAAAAGACGCCGCTTTTCGCTGACAGGTCGCCGTTGTAGGTGCTGCTCGCAAGCCTGCCGCCGCTCAGCAGTATGTTTTTCCCGCCTGTTATCTTTGCCTCCGGCGCGTTGAGCGCCCCGCTGACCGTGACTTTCCCGGCTACGTCCAGCTCGCCGCAGAGGGCGTTCAAATTGCCGCAGGTGAGGTTTCCAGTCCCCAGGATGCTCTGCTTACCCTCTGAGGCCAGCGTGAGAGTTTCGGCGGACCCGCCGCTTGACGTCACGTCGCCGCTGACGACGAGGTCTCCGCCAGTAAAGGCCCCTCTAATGTTCAGGTTGTTGACTTCGAGGGGATCACCCGCCTCGGATGAGTATGTGCAGCCCGCTATATCGAGCGTCCCCGTGACCTTGAGCACGGCGTCGTTCAAGAGCTTTATGTTCAGCGTGCCTCCCGAACAGTAGAGCTCGTCCACGACCACCTGACCCGTTGTCGAAAGGATGCCTGCGCCCGGCGAGGCGCTCAGGTAGGCGATGCCGAGCGGGACGGAAGGCTCCCCGTAGATTCCGAGCTGGCCGTTTACCGTAAGCCCGCCGGCAAGCCGGCTGCTCAGCTCCGGTATGTGTATGATCTTTCCACCGCGGTTTATCGTGCCTACGTAACCCGTGCTCTCGTTGTATTCAATCATTATGACGTCGCCCGATTCTACGGTCACGCCGTCCAGAGGGGGCACGACGCAGGCAGCGATGAGCTCATCCACGCTGCATTTGTAGAGGGTGTCGTAGGCCTCCTTGGAGCCTTCCCAGAAGATCTTGCCCAGGGCGCTGTCAACTTGCCCGGAGGCCAGGCCGTATGCGATTTTTTCGCCATAGAGGCGCAGCTTCTGCAGCAGGAGCAGATCGTCGATGACTATCGCCGCGTTTTCGTCGCTGGGATCGGAACGGTAGATTGACAGATCTGCGTAATACAATTCGACGCAAAGGTCGGTGAGCTTTTCCCAATGCAGGAGCTCATACGTCTTTTTGCAGGTATCTTTCAGGCCCACAGCCTGGTCGGCGACCCAGCTCGTTATATCCGCCACGGCGAGCGCCTCTGAGATGGCCGCGCCAGCAAGGGAGGTGCTGCTGATGTGGAAGAGCTTCTTAAAAAGGCCCTTTGCGGAGCTTGCGACGGAGCTGCTTATGGTAGAGTTCTCACGCAGGTATCTAACGATTGAATCATAGCTGAACAGCCTCGTATCATACTCGTCGGAGAGCATGCCGGAAAAGTATTCGAGCGCCTTGCGCATATCCTCGTCTCCGGCGGCATTTGCCATCCTTGCGACTCCGCCGGAAAAGGTATCCTTCTGCCCCTGTATGCTGTTGATGTACAGATAGCTGTCCAAATAGGTTTCGGCAATTTTCAGAGTCTTACCGGCGCTGCTGAGTGCGTCGAGCACGTCGTTGTCCACAATATTTCCCGCGAGAAAATCATAATATGAATACCCCAGATATGAGCCTGACGGCGCTGCCATTGACATGGAATTTATTGCGGCGAGGGCTGCTGCAATGTCTGCCATAGCAGCGGCATCTTTGCTGCTGTCCGAGCTTTGCAGCTGGCCGAGTGAACTGAAGAAGGATGAACAGGCCTCAATATATGGCAATGCGTACTTGTCAATATACTCTGAATCAAACTGTGTAAGATCCGCTGCACCAACGATGGAAGCGGCCTCTGAACGTCCCAAGCTGACGAACTTGCGAAGATACGACAGTGTGTCTTTAATTTGACGTACGAGTATAAGAGTATCCTCGCTATCGCCAAGCATGGTCCCGTCTGAGGCTGTGTACTCTTCAGAAAAGATGGCCTTCAAGAGGCTTTCGTATCGTAGCTCGTCTGTGCTCGCGGTGAGATCGTCTATGGTGTCCTCCACCTCGTCCTTGCCGGTGAAAATGCCGGCAAGCCAGGACAAGAGGTTTCCGCCCTCATCCACAAGACCGTTGATGTATTCTTCCTTGCTGTAGTATTTTTCCATGATGTCCACCATGGATTTGTACACTGCCGCCAGGGTCTGGTTTTCGGCGTCTATGCCGCGATACGTGTCCAAGGCATCGTGCGCTAGGCTCTTCCGCCCTGTGTCCGCATATTGTATCGCCATGGGATTGTTGGCTCTGGAGTCCTCAACAAGCGTTTCGATTACCCAGTGCCTGTCGCCGTTGAGCATGGCTTCCAGCAGCTGCCGGTTCGGCGTGGGGTCAGCCTCGGCAGCATAGCCCTGTACGAGCAGCAGGCTGAGAATAATTATTGCAAGAAGTAGGGGTATTAATCGCAGTTTTCTCATGTGCATCATCCCTTATGGGTTTTTATTGGGCGATTTCGACGGCAGGCTACCGGCGCTGCGACTCGCTTATCTTCGCCGACGAGCACAGGGAGCGGGAGGCTGGAGGAGTCGAGCAGGAACCATGTGGCGGAGGGGCCGTGGAACAGGCGTTTATGATCGACTGGGGCGGCTGCTGAGCTGACTGAGAGTAGCTTTCCGCTGCCGTCACAGAACGCGCAGAAGAGCTGCGCCGCGCCGCTTTTGTAATAGTCCAGGTCCACGGTTAGCCCTACCCCGCCGGATACGGCGTTCCAGCCGCCGTCAGACGAGATGCCCTCCTCTTCCACCGCATAAGGGAGCGCCTCCGACGGGAGCATATGCTCCTGGTACAGCTGCATCATTTCCGGGAGCACCCTGCCGTCGGCGCGCAGGATATACTCCGAGCCTATATGGTTCCAGGTAGAGCTGCCTTCCGTGTAGTACGGCTGGAACATCTCGTAAGAGCTGTAATCATTGGTAAACCAACCCGGGTCATAGGCGCTGCATATATCCAGGACGTCACCGTAATAATCCGGCGCAGAGTCGTACTACGTCCTGAGACAGAAGGCCGTTAGCTATATCCTGGTGGCCGAGCCGCACGCGAGGCTCGAGGTATTCGGCCCCCATCTGTCTAGGCTGCGCGGTTATCTGTCCCGTCGCGTAGCTGACCAAATCGGCGCTGATTGTAATCTCTCCGGGCGTTGAACTGCTGGGAGAAACCTGAATGTTGGAGGTCAGCCTCATTTCAATCACCAGCTGACCCTCGCCACCCATAGGCACTTGTCGCGTAGTGCTTTAAAAGACCAGTTTATGTAACAGCCTTTCTCATAATACCTTACGGTAAATTATATAATACCATAATAAGGTGAATTGTTCTACACTTTTGTTGCTTATTTTACTGGCGTAAGCGTAGGTTTCGGCTACAAATAACTACTGCTTCGCAGGACTGCTTTCAAGAAAGGTTTTACTTGCCCAAGCATGGAAATTACTGTATAATAAAATACCAAAGACTAAAATTGGAACCGTATTGGGGAGGAAAGGAAGTATCGCGGTATGAAAGCGCTCAAAAAAGCCTTGGGTGCACTTGTGCTGGTTTTGGTTCTCACGTTTGCCGCCTCGGCAAAGGCGGCCGCTTTCTCTGAGGAGAATTTTGCCTCTCTGGAGTTTACAGACGCAAAAGGCTTCAGCACGCTAATCACGGACACAAGCGGCGGCCATTGGAGCCGCAGCGGCGCACTCGATCCGGCTGCGCTTGAGTTCAGCGGCTGCGTGGAAGACATTGCCTCCTATGAGCTGCTCTACTGCGGAGAAACCGTCATGTCCGTCACGCTGCATGACCTGCAGAGCCCGCCGCCGCAGGGGACGAGTTCCGCAGTCGGTGCCCTCAACGGTTATTACACGGCTGAGTTCAACATGGACTCTTCGCGCGAAGCTTTCATCACCGGCCTCACCAGCCGCAACCTCCTGCAGGTGCAGACAGAGCTGATCACCGCAAAGCTGGAATATCGCTACTTCAATATCACGAACATCGACTTTATAGACACGGAGAAGACCGGCAGCTCCGACTCCATGCTCTGCTGGGCGGCCTCCTGCGCGGATATCCTTCAATATACGGGCTGGGGCAGCGCAGCCGGTTTTTCGGACGCCGATGACATCTTTGAGGCATATATTAGGGCATTTGACGACGTCGGAGACAACGCTTACTATGGTTGGCAATGGTTTTTCAGCGGCTACAACGCGAAGCAGGAGGTAAGCGGCTGAGCACACATTGACGACGGCACTTATAGCACTTTTAAAGGCTGGCTGCCGGCCTATTCCCCGGAAAACGTTACAACCTTGTATGACGTCAAGCATGATTGGAGCCCGATAGACGACACATTTGCCAGCCTTAGAGAAGGCGGCGGCGTTAGTATTCTACTGGGTTGGTATGGTGATTATGGCAGGAACGGCGGACATGCCATTTCGCTCTGGGGCTATGTGCTGAACAACGCGGCAAGCGGAAAGGACAAATACGAGGCCCTAATCATCTCTGACTCCGATTCGGACATCTATTCCGCAGACAGGCGTGATGCGCCCAACAAATACCGTCTGCTTGAGATGGAGCCCTATTCCGGCAACAACATGGATAGCTTCAAGCTAGACTACAGCAACTATTCTTCCGGTGTACTTGAAAACTTTGTCATCCTGCATCCCTGCTCCGGCGGCATTCAGAAGGATAGCGGCACGAGAGACAAATTCAATAACTTTGACCTCGTAGTTGACACGGTGGATGTCGCGCTTATAGGTGCAAACGGGAAAGGCGGCTCCATAAAAGTTGCACCTGTAGGCGAGGACGTCTGGATCCAGCCGCTGATTTGGAACTGTTCTGGGCGTAATGCCGATAATATCGACTTTCAATACACTGTAATGGTAACCGACAGTAGCGGCACGAAGATGTATGAAGAGACTCGTTTGTTCTACGATATGACGATAATTGCAGGCAATGATTTTTACGCCGAGAAGGTAAACATTGGGAAATGTGAACCCGGACGCTACACGGTCACTGTCGCAGTTTACGCCGGAGAAGCCGAAGCATATATAAGTAACAACAGCGGCAGCGTGAGTTTCAGCGTTGCGCAAAAGCCCGAGGGCGCGGATGGCGTCAGCCTTGAAGCTGAAGTTAAAAACAGGACTCATGCTTTTCTCAGCATTACGGGTTTGGACAATATATTGGGCTTTACTCCAACGCGTTACGACGTGTATGAGGTATACGAGCAGACCTATGAGAGCGGCACCACCATTCAATTCTGCAATTTTATCGGCACTTACAACAGCCTGCCCGAAAGTGTAACGATGCCCTTAGAAAAGCCAACGGTTGCGCTCGCTGTGGTCGTTCAGCCGGCTGAAAGCGGAGTGCCCAGCCTTGCCCTTATAAGCGATCATATCAGCGTTGAAACCGCAGAATTGGGCGTCTTTGCCGTCAGCGGCTGGCAGCCCTACACTGGCCTGCAGAAAGACGAAAAGGCGCTTAAACTAGGCGAGGAATTTGCATTCACAGTGAATAATAACTCCGGGAAGACTCTAAATTATACCGCCAAAGTCGTCGCTGTGCGTCGTTATGACAGCTGGCAGGTGGATTTGTACTCCTCTGAGGAACTGGGCCTAGACGCTGGTGAGGTTGAGAACTTCTCCATAAGTTCCTGGACAGTTGGCGGCCTCTTTGGAGATTTTGATATCTACGCCGTCGCAGAAGGTAGTTGGGGAAAAGCCGAGTATCAACTTGGCTCGCTAAGCTTTGTTGCCGAAACCGAGTATATCAATCAGAGAGTGGAGTTTAGCGGCTTATCCGTCCGGTTCAGCTTTAATGCATCTATGCAGCTGGACTATTACATTTACCTGTCTGCAGAGTTCACTGAGGATAAAAACGCCACTTTAACGTATGAGGACTCGGTTTATGTGGATATGGCAACCGACCAGAGCAGCGGCCTGATGTCCTGCGTGAGCGGCCAGACGACCCCTCTGAAACCCGACAAGGTCTATTATTGGCGGCCGGTGCTTTCGACAAGGGAGTATGGTGAGGACGGTTCGTATAAGGACGTAGAGATATGTGGAGACTGGGTCGAATTTGCAACGCCGGGATTGGACGAGCTAACTCAACTCGCTCTCAATACGGCCGAAACAGTAGAGCTGGGCGAGAAGAATGAATATGCTTACTATGCTTTTACCGCGCCTGAGTCCGGTACATATACTCTGAACCTGTCAGCGGATTTCGGTGAAAACGCCGAATACATATCCTGGAGCCTGTATCGCTGGGATACAAATATTCATTTTTGGCTGAATGAATATTGCAACACCGATACTTATTCCATGGATATGAGCTTGGGACAGAATGAAAAGGCATATTTCGCAGTCAAATGTTACTCCGGCTGCAAAGTGAGCGTTAACCTCGTCCAGACAGGAGAGTACGTGGAAGACTTCAAAACCCTTTCACTGAGTAATGTCGCCGCTATTACGCCGTTTGAAATAACGGGCACAATAAGCATCGACGCTCCAAGCGGTTCGAGCTTCATCTTGTATATTTTAGACGAGGAAAGCGGGATATATAATCAGATTCAAAAGTTTACAAACTTTGCCGGCGGAACGGCAAGCGCAGAGTTCAGCATAAACGCAATTCCCGGAAAAACGTGTGTAATATCGCCGTGTTGGTCGCCTTTAGGCGATGACTACTTTACGATGCATACCGGTGATAAATTGACGGTGGAAGTCCCGCCCTATTTAGGAGCCCAGCTTGGTCTCGAGACAACAGCAGTTTTACGGATTGGCAAAGATGGGATATCTGGATATCAAGCCTTTACGGCGCCAAAGGCTGCAAATTACCTAGCCAAGGTAAGCGGCAAATCGGGCTGGACTTATTTGAGCTTAATGTACTTTACAAGTTCAGATGGAATGCCGGAATATGTTCCTATTCTTAACAGCGACCAAGTGCTAAGTGTCCATCTGAATGAGGGCGAGAGTGTTTATTTCAGGGCTTCCGGCGGTGAGGGCGACTGCGTCACGCTTGAAGTTTATGACAAAGGCGCATCGGTTAAAGAAACCACGCCGTATGACACAGAAACTGGGATTACATTGAGTTCATACTGGCCGGATGAGAGCGAAGAATATATACTGGGCGTGGAATACGGCGAGCCCGGAGGCAAGACGTATACAGAAGAGACCAGACTCACAGGCGGACAGGAAGTATATGTAATTCGCGTACATACGCGGCCTTCGAGCAGTTACAGCTGCAGGGCCTATGTCTAGGCCTTGGACGGTGAGAAGCGCTACTACAGCGTGAGCAGCAGCTTTAGTACGGGAAGCTGCTCGGCAACAAGTCTCAATTTGGGCAGCAATCAGTACAGCTGCACAGAGCTGTCGCTGTACGCGTTCAGCTCGGATGAACCGGCCTGGTACACATTTGACGTGGCACCCACCAGCGGGCACTACCGTATCTGGAACGAAGAAAGCGGCCGGTGGTCAGACAATATTGCCCAAAACCGAAAGACGCTGTATATGAAGAGCGGCGAAACCGAATATATCTGGGCTGACAGCGGAAGCGGAAGCATAAGCGTGAGCAAAGCTGCGGCTCAGACCACTTTCAGCATTACATCAGCTTCGGCGGTTACAAACGGTGCCTTCGAACAGGTAAAGGTGAGCGCGGCAATACCCTATGGCTCCGACTTCAGCCTGGGCGTCGCCTATGGCGCCGACGAGGATACGCTCAATTACCGCTGGCTGAAATATGAAAACTATCCGAGCGAGACGATCGAGGCTGATGTAGCGCTTCCCATGCAGCCCGGCGAAGAATATGTATACCGCGCCGTCCTGCTTGACAGGGCTAATGGGACTTACTACTACGGAGACTGGGGCAGCTTTACGGGGGCAGAAACCTGTTACAGCCCGGAGCTGACTCCCGGCGAGTTTGGGACGTCGGAAAACGGGAGCTTTACATTTACGGCGGCCGAGGCCGGGCTTTATACGCTCAGCGCCACAGGCGAGAAGGGCGAGCTCTGAGTTTGGAAAGTCGGCGACGAGCTCTGGCAGTCCTGCCCCTTTGACGAGGATAGGCGCGCCTTCTCCTTCACATTGGTGGAGGGCGAGAGCGTGTACATCTGGCAGGAGGGGCTGGAAAGCCTGATGCTCACCGAGGGCTATGCCTCGGCAGTTAGGAGCGGGGACGGCGTGACCGTCAGCTTCATGCCGGAGAAGACAGGAACATACATCGCGACCGCTTACGATGCAGATGGGCGCATGCTCGAAAGCAAGGTCTTCACCGTGGAGAGCCTGACTGGGGAGGAACAGACGATCGGTGGGAAGTTCACGGTTAGGGATGCTTCCATCGTGAGGGTGTTCAGCCTGGCAAATAACATGCCGCAACGCGCGGCTATAACAACGGCAATACCGAAAACCGCATAAACTGAGACGAAGGCCGCCATTGGTGGCCTTCGCCTTTTGTAAGAGCTCTAAAAGTTATGCCGGCGTCAATCCATACTCACGTACGTATGGCAAATGAACCGGCGATTTTTTAAATTGACATAGTCTATGGTCTGGAATTCTCAAGCAAGGAATCATACATAATAGACACTACCGCAAATAGATATTCTGCGATAATAGGTATACCAGAATCAAACCTGATTCTGATGCGCCCCGCCCTGCTTGCGGCCAGCGAAGAAGGAGAGCAAGGGAGAAGGTTAACAACCCATGAGTTAAACATCAACACCGCTTACTTCGAACTGCATTATGCCGACAGCGAGGCCCTGAGCACCTATACACCAGGCGTGAATAATAACATTGATCCAGCCATCGCCACGCACCACGAGATGGACTGACTCATATATTACGAACTGCTTGAGTACGTGCAAATGGCGCTTGACGCGACGCTGGAGCAAAATCTGCGCGAGGACGTCGGAACGCATAGGTTGGAAGATTAAGCGCTGCAATAGAACGAAAAAAGGTCGCCATCGGCGACCTTTTTTCCTGCTTATATTTTTGCGCGGATAATGGCAACATGCCCGCTCCTTTATCTCTTTTGGTATTGCCTCATCTGCCGGATAGAAAGAGTAACCGTCGATCTCGCTCGGAGTTATCCAGCGCAGGCCGTTGTGCTCGAGTAGTTGCGGCTCACCTTCGGCTGTGCGGGCGTTAATGAGCGTGATATGGACGGTGAGGTTGGGGTAGACGTGCGTGACTTCGGCGAACACATCCACGATGACGATGGTGATGACCAGTTCCTCGCGGCACTCGCGCGAAGGCTTGCTCCTTTGCCTCGCTCGGCTCGACCTTACCACCTATGAACTCCCACAGCACCCCTGCGCCTTGCGCTCCGGCCGCTGGAATGTCATGGGACTGCCACCATCCCGTATGAGCACCGCAAATCTGCACCTTGATTCGATAACCACAGGAATATTATACCATGCCTGACAACTTGGCGACACTATAAAAACAAAGAGAGCCGAAAACACGTCCATTTTGCTCGGCCTAACCAAGCGCTGAACACTAGCGGGAGGGTATGTGGAATTAATATGAATTGACGATTACACTATAACTTGATAAACTATAAATTGAATTTAATGCCAATTCAGGAATATATAAATAGGTTCAGAAGCAGGGGACAGAGATATGAACGTTACATTTTTGATTGGCAACGGGTTTGACCTCAATCTGGGCCTGGCTACGGCATATTCTGACTTTGTCAAATACTATAAAGGGACAGCGGCGGATACTGAAGTGCTGCGAAAATTCCGCAAGGACATAAACGAGAATGAAGCTCGCTGGTCGGCTGCCGAGATTGAGATGGGTCAGTATTCGGGGGCGTTTGAGAAAGGTCAGGGCGCGGCGTTTTCAGAGTGCCACACCGATTTTTGTAATCACCTTGCTGCCTATTTGAAACAGCAGCAAGACCGCATCGACTATGATTACGTTGACAAACATATTGAGCAAGCTTTTGCAAATATCAACACTCTTGCAAATCCTTTTCCTGAACGGGAGCGCAGTGTAATCGAGGGCATTTATTCCAGACATCAGTCAGGGAATACAACCGTTAATTTTATTAATTTCAACTATACAGACACTCTCGATAAGTGTATTGCACGAATTTAAAATAATCAGTCGGTGCTGGGCAACCACAGATTTAGCAACACAATATACAACCATAGAATAGGAGAAGTACAGCACGTACACGGTACTCTAGATTCTCAGATGGTGTTCGGTGTAAATGACGAGTCACAAATCGTAAAGCCTGACATATTCGAGTGCGATTATGGTGACATATACGAAGCTTCATTTATAAAGAAACAAGCTAACGAAAACTACAGAGAAAATACCGACAGCAAGGTTTACAATATTCTAAAAGGCAGTCAGCTGATTTATATTTATGGTATGTCAATTGGAGAAACTGATAGTCTCTGGTGGGAAAGGATATGTGAATGGCTAGCAGCCGATCCTTATCATCACTTGATCATGTATAAACATAGTCTGCCACACTTAGGATTGCTTGGTAAGGACTACTTAATCGGCGAAAGAAAAGCTCGCAATGAGATTATGGATTATTCTGCATATACAAAAGATCAATTAAAGAGCATAGGCCCAAGGATCCATGTCACTGGTGAAAACCTTTTTGGTGAACTCAACGTCGTGGCAGATAAAACAAAAAGCCCAGTAGAAATATTCTTGGACGCCGCTAATAAAGCCGCGTCGTCCTTGAATAATGGCGGCAAAGAGCTTCTCGAGGCCTATCAAACAGCCACGAAATAGATAAGTTGCCGTTACAAGCCGAAGGGACATCCACATGAACTTTATGCATGATTTGGCTGAAATATCAAGGAAAGAGCTCAACCAAGCCGGAATAGTGGTCCCAAGGAACTGGGATGACTATACCGTTTGCATGAAGTATCTGGATATTCACCATGGATTCTTTGACCCAAGTGTTTCTTATATGGTGGCATATTCAAAAGAGCTCAAGAAAAAGCTGCCAACTCTCACATCGAAAGAGCAAGACGCAATTAAAGATATTGAAGAGAGGCTAAAAACCCGAAAATCAATAGTTCCATACATGAGCAAGCAAATTCGAGCTATATCTGTGAGCAAGTCGGATTTTCTGTTAAAAAATTGGAATATATATCATCTACATCTGGAAAAAGATACTGATGGGCGCAGCAATGGTAATCTGCTGTTCTTTCAACCGCAAGGGCGCTTTGTTTACTTTATTGATGTGCGTCCACATCCCAAGGGAAGTGCATGGTTTGATCGAGAGCTATTTGATATCATATATGACAACTGGCCGTTCCTTCTGAATTATAGGCCTGACACGAAACCAACGGTTACTGTTCCTGACGAGAAGGTGCATGATGCGCTTAAAAAGATGGTTTTAGCATTGCCGTTTAAGGAAGGATGCATTTTCCCGACCAGCTTAGGTGTGGCATCATCCGGAGACAGCAGTGGGGCCGTGATGAAAGTAAATAGCGTTTTCAATAATTTGACTGCTAGTGAGTTAAAACTGAATGAGAAAGAGAATGAAATCCGGCGGAAAATTAGAAAGCTAAAACTGCGCGAACCAGATTTGTTAGAGTACCGTTTGCTACGAAAATAAGTGGCGAGGGCGTGAACCTTGACAAACAGGCTTTCAACGCCTCATGAAAAACCATCGCAGCACAAAAAGCGGCAGGCCAAAACCTGTCGCCGACCGAGGTATGGAACAGTGGGCATCAGTCTGGCGCCACCACAAAGTATCCCAGCTTTTGCAGTTCGTTCACCATACGGCTGGCCCGTTTGCGCTCACTTTGTTTTCTGCGGATCTCAAAACAGTCTTCGTTGTATGGAGAACCTGTCTTCAACATCGTGTAAATCAGCGCCAGCAGTTTGCGAGCCAAAGCAATCGTTGCACGTTTAGCGCCCTTCCGCTGTTTTATCCTCCAGTACCAACCGGAGAGGTACAAGCTTCGTTTTCCGGCACTCTCGTTGTTACCGGGACTCAAACCGGCCCAGGAGCATATAT
>ERZ809224.898-NODE-898-length-24430-cov-9.361108_pt1 | contig 24430 bp, 27 predicted proteins | sample MGYA00520513_ERZ809224 | MGnify/ENA primary metagenome ERZ809224 (study PRJEB31576, sample SAMEA3212658) | Homo sapiens | biome: human-gut; feature: human gut; material: fecal | place: Sweden | collected 2012 ... | reverse complement strand
AGAGAATCTGGAAATATTGTAGGATATATGGGTGACTGTATCAGCCTCTTCAATATTTAGAAAAGACCTATATGAGTTGAATAAATCCAATTTAATACCCGAAATATCAAATGACTTTATCTCAAATGAATCGGGTTGTCTGCTTACTAAGACAAGGGTTTCATCATCAATACTTGGCACATAACCATTTTCATCAAATAGTGCATATTCATCACGGCAAATAAACAGAAAAATAGGCAACCAAAAGTCTATGAATCCTTGCTTTAATTTCAATGGCTTCTTTTGAAGTCGTTCAACTAAAACATGTACGCCCATTCTTGTAGCTTTGGCATCATCTAAAAAATGAATACACTCATCCCATAAAGCATTAAAACTTTCGTCTACTGGTCTTGCCAATGCATACCCATTATGAATTCCTGTATTTTTCAGCAAGGATAGATATATCGTTTTTTCAGGAGGAAATTTTTCATTAGGAAACCCTAAATTAGGCTTGTTAAAGTTGGACACTAGTGCCTTAATCAAATTCCTACGTGCAGGTTGCATCGCCCCGGAGAGTTTGCCCTTATTGACCATTTCATTTCGGAAAACAGGTGTTGCCGGATAAGCCAAGTCACATATATCAGACAACCGCCTATTAAGTTGTTTATGGCTTTGAATATGAGCAATAGAACCGTTGCATAACCAAACGGTTTTATTGGTATCAAAAAGTCCTTCGAAAACAAGTTCGTTTAGTGTTTTTTTATAACGAACAAGCATTTTATCTATTTCCCGCTGTGCAACCTTATCACTTGGATATTGTCGTTTTACATATTGTATACGTTCCAACTCAATTAATGTATTCCGAATATCCTTGATATTCTCATACAGACAGTATAGAATTGGCTCGTTTGAATTTTGCGATTGTTGAAGCAGTTCTTGCTTTATATCTTTCTCTGAAAACACAAGATTAACAATGCCGTCAGCATCTTCTACAATCTCATTGTATGGCTTTTCCCCTATTTTAAACTGAAAAAAACGAGGACATCCTGTTCTATAGAAGTGTTCTTTTGCTTGTATATATGGGAAATCGAAATACTTGTTCAGATATGGCACTACGTCCGCAATATCGTCAATCTCTGCATCGGCAATAGCTTGGTCTATGTCTAAATCTGTTCCTCCAAGCAACTTATAGCGTCTGTCGTACTTTGTAAAGCTGATTATTTTGAACTGAGAAAGTTTGTCAATAACTTCTTCAGCATTATCAAAACCAAGACTAAGTTTTGAATAATCAACCAAAAAATCTCTGTCAATAGTCCCAGAATTAGGCGCAAAGATATTTAATAGTCCGATTGTCTTTATTAGTTTTGTACCTTCGCTTACATAGTCAACAAGTTCACTTTCAAGTCGCTCAATAGAATTGCGGATAGTTGCCCATTGGCCATAATCCTGATTATGCTTCGTTGTCAAGGTAGAATAGTAGTTGTACATCATATAATCGTACACACAACTTATATTATAGAAAGGATTAGCTTTAGTGTCAAAGTCTTCTAATCCTAAATAATCATTCGAATCTACAAATTGAAATAAGGAACGTTCATTTTGCCCGTATCTCTGCAATGCTGAGGTTAAAATGGAAGCTGATAAAATATCGAAAGGAAGAAGTTTCTCGGCTATTGACTTTTTGAAGTAGTCATTGAGTGGGAATGTCTTCGAATCTGCAATGCTGTCAAAAAGTTGATTGAAGGTCTTACCTTTTTTTATCTCTTGCTGTCTTGATGAAATTCGCTCAGCAGCTAACAACAATAACTGTTCAACAGGTTCATTAAAGGTGATTTCTTTTAATCGCCCTCTAATCTTATCCCATTCATTGCGTTGTGTTTTGGATAAACCTATAGCATAGTCGTTAAATCCTTGATGAAGTGTTGTGACAAAAAGTATATTTTTGGAATCATCGTTCGCGAACTCTGCTAGTTGCTGTATAAAATACAATTCCTTTTCAGGATTATTATTAGCAGCATATTCAAGAAATTTTCCAAACTCATCAATAGCTATAAGCCATCCTTTTCCTGATTTGCTAATTTCGGCGTAGTTTGCCTCTATTTTTTTGAGTATATCACGTGTATTGTAATCTTTGTTTTTTAGCCCAAATTCCGTAGCAAAGTAATTTAGCAGAGAAGTCGATTCTCCTATAATAGGTAAAAACTCAAAGCCCTTTACACCCTTAAAACTACCATTTAATGGACTGAAATATTCCTTTTCTCCATTCAGATGATGTTCCAATGCCAATAAGAAAGAAGATTTTCCAGTGCCATAAGAGCCTACAATATTAAAAGAATGTGTGCCTGTAGTATAGTTTTTGGCTATTTGTGTATAAACCTGCTTTGCATTAGGCGTAGAAATATATTCCAGATCTTTATTTAAATCTCGAACAATATTTATTGAAGGGGAATAGTAATATTTAATTTTCGGCATAATAATTATTAAGTACTTCCCATTTATTAATGGTAGATTTAAATTGTAGCACTTGAACTCCTGCATTGCTGGAAAAAACCACATTCTTATATCTTTCTGTGATTTTTTCTATTTTTGAATATAGCCCATCTTTGTTTAGTGCGAAAACAATTCCGGGAGAATTATCCCCAACCTCTAACTCTTTAAAGCCAATAGTTTCCATATCAGAATAATTGTCAAGTATGGAAAATAAAACAATTTCAGCAGGTAGATTCTGTTTGTCTTCATTTGAAATTCGGAATAAGTCAATGAGTCCCTTTTCTCCGTATTTCTCCACTCTCAACTTAGTCATAAGTTGCAGGTCATTGAATATACCTGAATAAATATCCTCTGGCTCAATTTTTTTTTCTGTATTATCTGCTTTTTGATACATTCGCTGTAATACCATAATATCTGTTGTAATAGTATTTACATTATAAGAATTATCTTCTTTAGCAAGAGATTCGATGTATTTATGAAGTTGTTCCAATGTAAACTCTATACGCCCTCTCCTGAAACCATTGAAAAACAAACTGTAGATTGAGGCATAGTTTTCTTTTACCAATAAATAGTGAAGCAACCAAATAGAACCAATATCTTCGAGATAAGTGTCTTTCCCTTCATCACCGAAGATGTAATGAGCCATTTCTGATAACTCCCATTTATCGTTACATAGTCCAAAGGCTTTCATCCAAAAGCCAATGGCCGATACCATATTTTTACCAACGCCCAATTCTACAACAGCATTTTCATCGCTGAATTTGCGACCAGCGACCAAAAAATCATAACCTTTTTTTAGCCAGAACTGCTTGCAGATGAACGTTTCATGTCCCGAGAATCTCATATTCTATTTATAGATAAATTCAACTCACAAAGGTAGTGTTTTTTAGGGAATAAGCTAATGCTTTTACTTCTTGGTCTATAAATCTTATTAGAAGTTATTGGTTTTTTTTTTGCAATATAACCGATCATAATTTTAGACTGTCTTAGATTAACTATATACTCCTCCATGTAACAATTTTTCTATTATCTTTGCAGTTGCAATCAAGGGGTGCTTTTGACAGGCTGAGATTACACCCTTACTACCTGATGCGGATAATGCCGCCGTAGGAATGATGAAAATCTACTCCTTTACCTCCTCTTGGTTGATTATTATATTGATCAACTTATGAATGAAATGACCAGATATCCGGCTGCCCTAACCATTGCGGGCTCCGACAGCGGGGGATGCGCCGGAATTCAGGCAGACCTCAAAGCTTTTTCTGCAATTGGCGTATTCGGAGCTTCCGTGATCACCGCCCTGACCGCGCAAAATACGCAGCAAGTCCGTGGCGTTGAGATTGTACCGGCAGCTTTCGTTAAGCAGCAACTGGAAACCGTATTGGATGACATTACTTTCGATGCAGTTAAAACAGGGATGCTTCCCACACCGGAAATTATAGAAACGGTAGCCGGGGTGATAGACCGTTATCAATTGAAAAAAGTAGTGATCGATCCGGTGATGGTGGCCACGACCGGCGCCAGACTGGCCTCCGCTAATACGGTCAGCTGTTTCAGGGAGTTTTTATATCGGCGGTTAACCGTCCTTACGCCCAATATCCCCGAAGCGGAAGCATTGTCGGGAATTTCCATCCATAACGAACAGGATATTCTTAAAGCCGGCGAAATACTTCTCAGCCAGGGATGCCGGTCCGTACTGGTCAAAGGCGGGCACCTGCCTTCCCATAACCGGGTTTCAGATATATTATTTACACAGGAAAGCAATCCTCTTTATTTTTCCTCCGAATTTGTACAAACCGGGAATTTACACGGCACCGGATGCTCCCTCGCTTCCGCTATTACCGCTTTCCTGGCTTTGGGCCATGCTTTGCCGGAAGCGGTCAGGTATGCTAAAGATTATATTACGCAAGCCATTACGACCGGTTCGACAGTTACGACCGGAAAAGGAAACGGTCCGGTAAACCATTTCTTTAATCCTGTGAAATTAACGGGAAAAAAGAAAACACCATCCTGAAATTATTTCCGCATATATACATCTTTTTATAAAATAGCATCTTATACAGCTAATGAATATAAAAATAAACGATAAACCATACGAGATCGGAGCGGGTTCCAACCTGACTACTTTAATGGAGTTACTGGGACAAAAACCACAGGGTATAGCCGTAGCCATCAATTATGAAGTAATTCCCAAAGATCAATGGGAAAAGACTGTATTAACCGAAAATATGGAACTGGTACTGATACAGGCGGTATCCGGAGGATAAGCAATGAAACTGATTGTGATTACCACGGAAAATATATTCGCCGGAGAAGCGGAGATCATCAACCGGCTTTTTGAAGAAGGACTGGAAGTGTTGCATCTGCGTAAACCCCGTGCTTCCGAAAACGAGATACAGGATCTTCTTATGAAGATCCGTAAAGATGACCATTCCCGGATTGTGATCCATGACTATTTTAATTTGTGCGGAACTTTTCATTTAAGAGGCGTACACCTTAACCGGCGTAATCCGCAGCCACCCGACTTACAAAATATCTCGGTAAGTGCCTCCTGTCATTCTTTAGAAGAAGTGCAGATGATGAAAGATAAGAATTATGTCTTTTTAAGTCCTGTTTTTGACAGCGTTTCCAAAACCGGATACAAACAGGCTTTTACACCGGAACAACTTCTTAAAGCAAAGAGTGACGGTATTATCAACCCAAAGGTGATGGCGCTTGGAGGCATAACTCCCGATAATATCCCACTTGCGGCTACTTATGGATTCGGTGGTGTGGTCGTATTAGGCTGGCTTTGGGAAAATTATCCTGATACCAAAAACGAAGCCGGATTACTAAAACGGTTTAACCAATTGAAAACTATTACCGGAACCTTATGAACGGATTATTATTTATTACCCACCGGACTGAAAGATACAGTTACCTGGAATCAGTGAAAATAGCGCTGGAAGGCGGTTGTCGTCAGATACAGCTTCGCATGAAAGATGCCGATCCCGCCGAAATCGGGAAAACCGGTACGGAAGCCAAAGCCTTATGTGAAAAATACGGCGCGCAATTATTTATCGACGATCATGTAGAGATTTGTAAAAAAATTCAAGCGACCGGAGTTCATCTCGGAAAAACGGACATGCCGCCTGAAGAAGCTCGTACTATATTAGGAAATGATTATATGATCGGAGGTACTGCCAATACTTTGGAGGATATTGAACATCTTGCCCGTGCGGGAGTAGATTACATCGGTCTCGGCCCTTTCCGTTTTACCAGTACAAAGAAGAATTTAAGTCCGATATTGGGAATAGAAGGATACCGGCAATTAATGGCAAAATGCCGGGAGCAGAATATCCATTTACCGGTATTGGCGATCGGAGGCATTACGGCGGAAGATATCCCGTCCCTGATGGAAACGGGAATATCCGGTATTGCTCTCTCCTCTTCTATTCTCAATACCATCGATCCGGTAAACGAAACCAGAAAAATTATAAATACCATCAACCAATATCAATTATGGAAAAATTAGTCATTGCCGGTAAAGAGTTCGGATCAAGGCTCTTCCTCGGAACCGGGAAGTTCAGTTCCAACGAGGTCATGAGTGATGCTATCTCCGCTTCCGAAACCCAAATGGTAACGGTCGCGATGAAAAGACTCGATCCGGAAAATAAAGAAGACGACATGCTTTTGCATATCAGGAAGCCCGGCATTCAATTATTGCCCAATACCTCCGGAGTACGGAATGCGAAAGAAGCTGTTTTTGCCGCCCGACTGGCCCGCGATGCCTTCGAGACCAACTGGTTAAAACTGGAAATACATCCTGATCCGAAATACCTGCTCCCGGATCCAATAGAAACTTTGAAAGCCACGGAGGAATTAGCCAAACTCGGATTTGTGGTATTACCATACATACAGGCCGATCCCGTACTATGTAAATTACTGGAATCAGCCGGCGCAGCGACAGTCATGCCTCTGGGAGCGCCCATCGGAACCAATAAAGGATTACGGACCCGCGATCTTTTAGAGATCATTATCGATCAAAGTAATATCCCCGTGGTGGTCGATGCGGGTATTGGAGCGCCGTCCCATGCCGCCGAAGCCATGGAAATGGGCGCCGATGCCGTACTTGTCAACACCGCCATTGCCATTGCCGGGAATCCGGTTGCTATGGCCAAAGCTTTCCAAATGGCCGTCGTTAGCGGCCGCATGGCTTTCGAAGCCCAATTGGCAGGTCAAAGCCATATGCCAGAAGCCAGTAGTCCACTCACCTCATTTTTAATGTAATTATTATGAAAATCAATCAGCGCATACAATATCCCTCTTCGGAGAAAATTTATAAACAAGGCAAGATCCATAACATTAAAGTGGGCATGCGTGCCGTTACTTTGGTAGATACCGTCCGAATTGAAGACGGGAAAAAAATAATTAAAAAAAATCCGCCCGTTACCCTTTACGATACCAGCGGTCCTTACTCGGATCCGCAAATTACTATTGATATTACCCAAGGTTTACCACGACTGAGGGAGAAATGGATTGAAGCAAGGAATAATACTGAAAAACTTACCGCTTTCTCATCCCGCTATTCGAATGAAAGGCTGGATGACAAGTCTCTCGACGAGATCCGCTTCCCTATTACGCATTTCCCCCGCAAAGCGAAGCCGGGAGAATCCATCACCCAGATGTATTATGCGCAACAAGGCATTATAACACCTGAAATGGAATATGTGGCTATCCGGGAAAATCTGCAAAATGAAGAATTGGGAATCGAATCCCATATCACACCTGAGTTCGTGAGAAGTGAGATAGCCGCCGGCAGGGCGATGATCCCGGCGAACATCAACCATCCGGAAGCTGAACCTATGATTATCGGGACCAGCTTTCTGGTCAAAATCAATACGAATATCGGAAATTCAGCCCTGTCGTCGGGAATTGACGAAGAAGTGGAAAAAGCGGTATGGAGTTGCAAATGGGGAGGCGATACGTTAATGGACCTTTCTACCGGGAACCATATCCACGAAACCCGCGAATGGATTATCCGCAATACGCCCGTTCCCGTAGGTACGGTTCCGTTATACCAAACATTGGAAAAAGTGAATGGTAACATCAGCGACCTGAGTTGGGAGATTTACCGGGATACCCTGATTGAGCAGTGTGAACAGGGAGTGGATTATTTTACGATTCATGCAGGATTACTACGGGCACATCTGCCATTGGTTAACGGCCGTCTTACCGGCATCGTTTCCCGGGGAGGGTCCATTATCGCTAATTGGATGACCACGCACGACCAGGAAAATCTTTTTTACACCCATTTCGAAGAGATCTGTGAGATACTGAGCCGTTATGATGTCGGGGTTTCCTTAGGCGACGGACTAAGGCCGGGTTCCATACACGATGCCAACGATGCGGCTCAGTTTGCGGAACTTTCCGTATTGGGCGAATTAACCGAAATTGCCTGGAAACATCATGTTCAGGTATTGATCGAAGGACCGGGCCACGTACCTATGCATAAAATAAAGCCCAATATGGAAGAACAGCTGAAACATTGTCACGGCGCTCCGTTTTATACTTTGGGACCCCTTACCATCGATATAGCGCCCGGATATGACCATATTACTTCCGCGATAGGCGCTGCTCAGATCGCCCGTTACGGAACGGCGATGATCTGTTACGTAACTCCTAAAGAACATCTCGGATTACCGGACAAAGAAGATGTGCGGGCCGGAGTTGTGGCCTACAAAATAGCGGCCCATGCCGCCGATCTGGCGAAAGAGCATCCCGGAGCGGATGTGAGAGACAACGCATTGAGTAAAGCCCGTTTTGATTTTAGATGGAAAGACCAGTTCAATCTTTCCCTTGATCCGGAAAAAGCCCTTGAATATTACAAAATAGGAAGACTTGACGACGAAAGTGATCATTGCACCATGTGCGGACCTCATTTCTGTGCGATGAAACTCACCAAAGAAATGCATCAGGAACAAGCCCGGAAACACGAATGTGTCAAAGAGGTTTAATCGCATCACCATCTTACCGGCTAATCCCGATTAAAAGTTTAATATAATGGAATTCAAAGAACTTATCGACCAATACCACTGGGAAGATATCCAAAACGGTATCTATGCTAAAACGGCCCAAGATGTGGAAAGAGCTTTAACCAAAGAAAGACCCGGCATCGATGATTTTATGGCATTGATCTCTCCGGCCGCGGAAGATTATCTCGAACCTATGGCGGCCCTGAGCAGGAAATATACCCAACAACGTTTCGGCAAAACCATACAGTTTTACATTCCGCTCTATCTCACCAATTCATGTATGAATCACTGCATTTATTGCGGATTTAACCATAATAACGACATTAAACGGATTATCCTCACGGACGAACAGATTATGCAGGAAGTGGAAGCGATTAAAAGAATCGGTGATTTTCAACATATTCTTCTGGTTACCGGCGAAAATCCGAGGGATGCAGGGATCGACTATATTGAAAATGCCATCAGGCTTGTGAAGCCCTATTTCGCGTCCATCTCCATTGAAGTGCAACCTCTACTGGAAGAAGAATACAAACGATTGACCGAAGCCGGTTTAAATGCCGTTTATTGTTACCAGGAAACTTATCACAAAGAGCGATACAAGATCTATCATCCGAAAGGCATGAAATCCAAATTCGACTGGCGGCTGGACGGGTTCGACCGGATGGGAAAAGCCGGCGTCCATAAAATGGGACTGGGTATCCTCATCGGACTTGAGGAGTGGCGTACGGATGCTACTTTTATGGCTCTCCATTTAAGATATCTTCAAAAAATGTACTGGAAGACCAAATATTCCATTTCTTTCCCAAGGATGAGGCCTTATGAAGGAGAAAGTTTTCATCCAAATGTAATCATGAACGACAAAGAACTGGCCCAGATTATCTTTGCCTATCGTATTTTCGAGCATGATATAGAAATCGCCTTATCTACAAGGGAAGATAATGCCTTCCGGAATAATATGACAACCTTGGGAATTACTTCCTTAAGCGCCGGTTCCAAAACCGATCCCGGCGGATATGCTGTCTACAAAAACGAACTCGAGCAGTTTGCCGTGAATGATGACCGGGATCCTGCGGATATACTGAAAGCGGTAAGGGGACAGGGTTATGAGGTGATCTGGAAAGACTGGGACTTAAGTTTACAATAAAAACGTGCTATTATGAAGAGGTATAACCGGAATATAATTATTGAAGGATTCGGTCCCGAAGGACAGGAAAAACTCAAAAAAGCGAAGGTACTTGTTATCGGTGCCGGCGGACTGGGTTCTCCCATATTATATTATCTGGCTGCCGCCGGTATCGGAACCCTCGGAATTCTCGATGACGATACCGTCGACATCACCAATCTTCAAAGACAGATTCTACACCGGACCGCCGATCTGGGAAAACTCAAAGTATTGTCCGCACAGGAAAAACTTCTCGCATTGAATCCGGAGACCCGCATCATAACTCATAGAGAAAGATTTTCGGCTGATAACGCGTCACACATCATCCATGATTATGCTTTCATCATGGATGCCACCGATAATTACGAAACCAAATTCCTGATCAATGATGTTTGTGTTCAGGAGAAAAAGCCCTATTCACACGGGGCGATTCTGGCTATTCAGGGTGAAGCCATGACTTATGTTCCGGGAAATGCATGTTACCGCTGTATTTTTGAAAATCCACCGGAAGAAGGCAGCGCTAAAACGGCTTCGGAAGCCGGTGCATTGGGGGCGATGGCCGGTATTATCGGAAGCATACAAGCTGCCGAGGCCATAAAATATTTTACCGGAATCGGAGAGTTACTGGTCAACAGAATATTGATTGTCGACGGAGTGAAAATGAAATTCAATACCCTAACTTTACATCAGCGAAAAAACTGCCTCTGCGGGTAAATCCTAATTAACTAAATGGAAGCTTTCGATAAAGATACTTTTACCCGGGCCGTTTATGAAATCGTGTGCATGATCCCAGCAGGAAGGGCTACCAGTTATGGCGCCATTGCCAGGGCTGCCAATTATCCAAACCGGTCCAGGATGGTAGGTAAGATCTTAAGCCAATGTCCGCAAGATGAAAACATACCCGCTCACCGGGTAGTGAACAGCAATGGTTTTCTCTCGGGACTGGATGCTTTCGGGAATTCCGGGGAGATGCGGCAACTACTGGAAGCGGAAGGAATTATCGTCTTACATAACAGGATAAAGAACTGGAAAGATATTTTCTGGGATCCCGTGCAGGAAATCAATCTATAGTCAAAACTGCATCACGGGATTATTTCAATGTCATTTTCCGTATCCTGAATGAAATAAATAGATTTATTCATTTTATCATTAATTATTTTAATTAATTTTTAATATATGAAATCAATGTTGAGAAGAAAAACAATAAAACAATATCCCTTATTTATTGTTTTTAATATGGTTAAAACAATATAATTCATTAAATTATTTAAATAAAAATATATTAATTATGAAAGCAAACAGTAATGAAATGAGAACTTCCGAGTTCCGGGAATTTTTTATTGACGAGATCAAGGATATTTATTGGGCAGAACAACATTTGGCCAAGGCATTACCTAAATTAAAAAAAGCCTCTACCAGTCAACAGCTGGCTGCCGCCTTTGATAAACACACCAAAGAAACGGAAGAGCAGATCAAGATCGTGGAAAAAGTTTTTCAACTTCTCGGTGAAAAACCGGAAGCCAAAAAATGTGAAGCTATGGATGGCATCCTGAAGGAAGCGGACAGCATTATCGATGATACGGAAAAGAATACATTTACCCGTGATGCCGCGTTGATATTGGCTGCCCAGAAAGCTGAGCATTACGAAATTGCCTCTTACGGCACCCTGGTCATTTTTGCCAAACATATGGGAGAAGATGAAATCGCCAAAAATTTAAAAACGATTCTTGACAACGAAAAAGAAACGGATGTGGCACTTACCAAAGTCGCGGAAAATTACATCAACGAACGTGCCGCGGCAGAATAACTATAATATGCTTTTGTTGTTGATCTATATAAGTACCAACTGGACAAAAATACGTGTCGCAATAAAAAATAATTTTTCGAAATTATAAAAATATATTCCTATTTATTAGCATAAGAGAGTGTCCTAAGACTCATAACTTTCCGGACATTCTCTTTTTTTATTTTAATTCAGGAATTAAATAAAAGAAATACTTATACCCAAATAACTTTTACCCTGTGATCAGGTCTAAGGGTTATAAATCCAAAACTAAAATTATGAGAAAAAGTATTATTATTTTATTCCTTATTTTTATTTCCATACCTGCATGGAGTCAGGATACCATACCGGACAGAAAGATTTACTACGAGTATTGCGAATTAGTCGGAAAGCCCAAAGCATTCAGCTCAAAAATCGCAGTTTCAGCGGATTTCGGCGACGAAAGAGGCTGGTTAAGTAATGCCAAAATGCGGGATGAAGCTACCGGGAAAATAAAATCCTTCAATTCCATGATAGACGCGCTTAATTTTATGAGCAGTTACGGATGGGAATTCGTACACGCCTACGTTACTCCACAGGTGAGTAGCGAAGGAGCTGTCGGAAACGAGACTCACTGGATACTGAAAAGGGAATTAGAAGAAACCGATATTCAACATTAGTTAACCGACCATAAGAATTAGTATCCCAGATTTTCACCTATCAGGATCACTTTTATTTTTCCTGCCGGACGGCAAAGCCGTATCACGGAAATATAGGAACAGATGGAATCAAGGGATTTACAATTTTCACAGGAACCACTTACCAGACAGGGTGTCGAAAGATCAGGAAAACGCTGGGCATTGGTCGGTGCGGCAATAGTACGGGCACGGACCACAGCATCTTCCACACTCCTGACAACCTTATTCATACCGGCTACCACCACCACATTTTTAGGACCGTAAATCATGGCCGCCACACGGTTTCCAATTCCGTCTACATTTACCAATACCCCGTTTTCACTGATGGCATTCGTACCGGTAATATAAGTATCCGCCAGCAATGATTGCCGCATGAGAGTCATTTTCTCGTCGGCACTTTCAGCCTCATCCCGGTTAATCACATGGTAATTTTCTTTTACGGCCTGAATAAGACCTATCTTCGCTGTGGTTGCCGAGCCTCCCCACGCAACCACATGATCCTGAGGGATTAAACTGATTGCCAAAGCCAAAGCTTCTTCACTGGTCGTGCAATAAAACGCCTCAAAATGCCTGCTTTTCAGTGCTTTTACCACTCTCGGCCCTAATTTTTCATTCCTGCTGATAATAGATTGTCTGCTCATAATTAAGTTTTAAAAATACTTCTTATTATCTTATTCCACAAAAATAGGTAAATACCCTTTACAAATGATTTTTTGTTTCTTTCCTCTAATTTAGCTTAGTATGCATAGCATAAAACTATTTTATTAAGATTTTGTTATAATAAAATTATTATTATTTTTTAAATTTTAAGGACTATGACATCTGAATATTTAGATAAAAACAAAATTCTGGAGGATGCGATCCGGGAATTAAAAAGGAATATGAACGGAAATAACTACGTAAGGATCTTTTTCAATACGGAAAAGATGGAAGTGGAAACAGATACATACGACAATAGTCCGTCTGATGTTATTGATACAACCGGATATGTGCTTTTAACGGAATTTCAGCAGGACCCTGTGAATTTGAATTGCATTTCGCTCGACTGGCTCGATACGGACAAAGGTAAAATATGGCTCCAGGCAAGAACCGATGAAATTATTTCCACATTAAAACAACTATAATTTAAACTTTAAAGATCATATAAATATGAAAAAGATATTATTAAACATTTGTGCATTATGCGCATTCTGTTTCATCATTAACACCGGTTTTGCACAAAAAAACCATAATGTGGTGGTTCTTGAAGGAAAAGGTATCGTAATTGACGGGGATACACTCTTATTACACCGGTCGACGGTAGAAGATGTGAGGAACGTTATGCTGAATAATGAAGATTACAGTATTTCCACTAACGAATATCTTGTTACGAGGACTTATGAAGAAACTGATCCGGCCACGGGACGGACATCGAGATTTGAAAGATATTCCAATACGATTAAATACCGCTCTTTTACTTTCAATTTCGACGAAAAGAATGAGCCCGTAGGTTTAACGCTGAAATCTATTCAATACGGAAATAAAATAATCGAATAAAAATTTTAAATATTTATGTTTTATAGAGAAAAAAAATTAAATTTGCGAATCATTTGATGGAATTCAAATTTATTTTTTGCATTTTTAACATAAATATTTTATCATGAAAAACCTGAAACCCTTTGTTCTCATTATTTTGATTTCATTCATGGCGGCCAGTTGCGGGATGCATATGGGATACGTGAATAATCACAACAACAACCTTACCAATGTAGAGTTAAATCGCAAAAATTTTGTTGTAGTGGAACATGTCACGGGACAAGCCACCGCAACTTATGTTTTCGGAATCGGAGGTATAGGTAAAAAAGACCTGGTTAACAAAGCTAAAACCGACATGATCAAAAATGCCAATTTAGTCGGTTCTTCCAGGGCTATTATCAACGTGACGGTTGAAGCCCACGACGTGATGGTACTTCCTTTTTACAGGAAAAGAACCATTACCGCAAGCGGACATATTGTCGAATTTACCGAATAATTAATCTGTAAATTCAAAAAATATAAACCGGTAGTAATTTAAAATGCTACCGGTTTTTTTATGGAATTGATAAGAAGATTCCAGAAATAATATATGATATGGACACCGAAAATAGGACAGTTAATGAAGCAGGATGATGGGATAAAGATCAGGAAAATGGGCTCATCGATTAATTTTTGAATACCAGATAAACGGCGGCTATCAGGAAGATAAAAGCCAACAGATGATTCCAGCGGAAAGTTTCATTTTTGAATAATAAAGTACTGAATACTACAAACACCACAAGGGTGATCACTTCCTGTATGATCTTCAGTTGCATCAGGGAGAAAGGACCTCCGTTATCTTTAAAACCGATCCTGTTCGCCGGAACCTGGAAACAATATTCAAAGAAGGCTATTCCCCAGCTGAAAGCGATCACTGCGATAAGCGGCAGGGAAGAGAACCATGAGAATTCTTTCAGCTTCAGGTGACCGTACCATGCAAATGTCATGAATATATTGGAACAGATCAACAATAAAATTGTATAGAGCCCTTTCATGGTGCAAAAATACGGTTTTCCGGTTAAATTCCGAAAAAAGGTTAAAATATGAGGTTAATGCATCTCTTTTTAGTAAACAGCGGAAAAAAGATTGCTAAATTTATCCTGATTTATTTTCCGTAACTTCATAAACAAACAGCCAAAAATAGATTACTCCACCGTACTTTCGGCAATAGCAAACCTACAACCATGACATTTATATATCAGTCCACACTTTTTTTGAATTATGTCAGGAATCACATCACTCGCATTATCTTCAATAAAGAGAGCAAAATATAATATCTTTGCATTTAAATGCTCTATCAAAATGATAAAAGACAACCATACTCTCAATGAATTCATGGCGGAAGGAATTAAAAGGTTGATCGGAAACGTGATGACCTTAACATTGACCAATCCGAAAATGACACTCTACTTACTCAGAATGCAAAAAATACTTTCCCGGGCGCGGGAAAAAAGAGAATATTATGAAAAAAAAGGTATTCATGTGCCGGTTTTCCTGATTTCCAGTATCACGGAGAACTGCAATCTGTTCTGCAATGGATGCTATGCCCGTTCAAACGGTATTTGCGGTTCCGGCGAATCGTCCGGACCAATGTTGTCCGTAACGGAATGGGAACGGATATTTGCCGAAGCGGTGGATATGGGGATAACTTTCAATATCCTGGCAGGCGGAGAACCTTTGATGAGGAAAGAGGTGATTGAATGCGCCGCTAAAGTGAGGGATATGATATTTCCGATATTTACTAACGGCACGCTTATCAATGAAGAATATATGAAGTTATTTGCCCAGAACCCCAACTTGATCCCCGTGATCAGTATGGAAGGCTTCGAACGGGAAACCGATCAGAGAAGAGGTGAAGGGATTTACTCCAAATTATTGGATACCATGCTTATATTTCATCAGAAAAAGCTCGTATACGGCGCTTCCGTAACGGTAACTTCCGACAATCTGAGGACAGTCACTTCCGATTCTTTCATCGATCTTTTAAGAAAATCAGGCTGCAAACTATTATTCTACATAGAATATGTCCCTGTTGAAAAAGGCAGTGATCATCTGGTTTTATCGGACCGGGACAAAAAATTACTGGAAAATATACTTAAGCACCACAAGGATCATTACAAAGACATTTTATTCCTCTCCTTTCCAGGTGATGAGCAGTATATGGGAGGCTGCCTGGCGGCAGGAAGAGGATTTTTCCATATTAATGCCAACGGCGATGCGGAAGCTTGTCCGTTTTCACCTTTCTCCGACAGGAACCTTGCAAAACACCGTTTCCAGGAAGTATTGCAATCCCCATTTTTTTCCAGACTTCGCGAAGCGGAACTAGTAGGCGGAGAACATCACGGAGGTTGTGTTCTTTTTGAAAAAGAAGAACAGGTCAAAAAGTTACTATCGTCTTAAACCCGGAACTTTTCAACATTTCGAATACAACGAAATCTTGAAAAAGACGATAACGTAAAATTCTTCTCTTTTCTATATTTTTGCCCTTGAAAACAGGTAAGTAAAACGATGGAATGTATTTTAAACTCTTTATCACTTTTCTAAAGATCGGGATCTTCACCATTGGCGGAGGATATGCGGTTATTCCGCTTATTGAACGGGAAATAATCCGGAACAAATGGATTACCAAAGAGGAATTCTATGACTTGTTCGCTATTACACAATCTCTGCCGGGCATATTTGCCGTTAATATCTCCGTATTCGTAGGATACAGGCTTAAGAAATTGAAAGGCAGTCTTGTATGCGCTCTGGGCACCATCCTGCCCGCCTTTGTCATTATCCTGATCGTGGCTACCTTTTTCACGCAAATCCGGGATAATTTGTGGGTGGAAAAAATATTCAAAGGATTGCGCCCGGCCGTGGTGGCCTTGATCGCGGTTCCCTGTATTTCTGCGGCTAAAGCGGCCCGTATCAATTATAAAACCGCCATCATACCGATTGCCGCGGCATTCCTGATATGGTATTGCCATGTGTCCCCGGCTATCGTCATCATAGCGGCAGGTGTGGGAGCATTACTTTATCAATCGGTAAAACAAAAAATAAAATAATGATATTTTTACAGTTATTCTGGGTATTTACAAAAATTGGAATTCTTGGATTCGGAGGTGGTTACGCCATGCTTTCACTCATACAGGAGGAAGTGGTAAACCATTACGGCTGGATGACTTTACAGGAGTTTACCGATCTGGTAGCGATCTCACAGGTCACGCCCGGCCCTATCGGCATTAACAGCGCCACTTACATCGGATATAACACCATCCTTTCGGCAGGATATTCCACAGGCATCGCTGTTCTGGGTGCTTCCATGGCCACTCTTGCCGTTTGCCTGCCTTCTTTCCTGCTCGTTATCCTTATTTCGTATTACTATAACCGGTTTATGAATAATAAATATGTAGCAGCCGTCTTTACCGGTTTACGTCCGGTTTCTGTAGGACTAATCGCAGCGGCAGCCCTGATGCTGATGACTCCGGAGAATTTTATCGATTATAAAAGTGTCCTGCTTTTTGCCGGGGTTTTCCTGTTGACATGGAAATTCAAATTCCATCCTATGCTCACGATCGGTCTTGCCGGGATAGCCGGTATACTGCTTTATTAAAAGGATATCATGTAACGGACAACGGATTATTTGCTATTTTTGCCTATAATTTATATTCAACCGATGAAACTGGAAACTGAAATCCGACGTTGTGCATGGAGTACCAGCGACCCTATTTACATCAGGTATCATGATGAAGAATGGGGAAAAGAAGTTACGGACGACCACAAAATGTTTGAGTTTATCGTACTGGAAAGCGCCCAGGCGGGACTAAGCTGGATTACCATACTTAAACGACGGGAAAATTACCGGAAGGCTTTCGCAGGATTTGATGCTGAAAAAGTGGCAAAATTTACTGAAAAAGAGGTGGAACTATTATTACAGGATGCGGGAATTATCCGCAATCGTAAAAAAATCGAAGCCACTATTTCTAATGCGGTCGCTTTTTTGGAGATCCAAAATGAGTTCGGCAGTTTTTGCAATTACCTTAAATCTTTTCTTCCTGACAGGAAACCTATAATTAACCATTGGGAAAAACCCGAAGAGATACCGGCTTCCACTCCCTTATCGGATACGATCAGTAAGGATATGAAAAAACGGGGATTCAAATTTTTCGGCACGACCATTTGCTACGCCCATTTACAGGCAGTGGGATATGTCAACGATCATTTGGCACATTGTGATTTCAGATAACTAGTGAAAACCAGGCTACTCTTAACTTTCTGTTTCCGTCAGGACTTCGAAGGTAATAGTTTTTGATAAAGTTCCGCTATCCCTGACCCGAATCTGAACGACAGATCCTTCGCTTACCCTCTCTTCGTTGAAAGAAATATCGATAGAGGCTTTCTCCGTAAGCAGATTGTTAAATCTGCCAACAGACAAAATATCCAGAGTACCTGTAAAAGTAATATCACTGAACGGCGAACCATCAATACTGCGCTCGTAATGGATGAGATTATTTTCTCCTTTTTCTTCATAACCGATATATACAAATAATTTCAAATCTGTATTTAGTGGAACCATTACTCTTTCATTATACTCCTGTCCGTCCTTATCCCTGAACCTGATATAAGGCTCGTCTTTTTCATTCCTGCAGGAAGAAAATATAAATAAAAAACTTACGAATAACAAAGGAAGAAAATATTTTTTCATAATATATTATATTTTTTTATTTTAACGTATAGAATAAATTTTTGTTTATATCTTTAATTTTGACAAAATTTGATGAGGTAAACGGTTTAATTTTATCATGTTGCTCATTCATCACCAAAACAAACCAAATAGCTCAAACTTTAATTATAGCACTGTGGATTAACCCGGTTAATAACTATTCTGTGATTCATGGAGTTATTTATTCTTAAATAAATCATAATTTCACAAACATTTAAGGAATAAATTTGTTTATTGTCTTATTATTCTTTACTTTAGATAAAAAATTATGTAGAGAACCATGTATATAAAAAAATAAGTATTAATAATAATATATTAATTATTTTATTATTTTTGCATCATTATTAATTTTAAAATTAAATTGTATGAAAAAAGTATTTTTAGCTTTAGCCTGCGCCGGTATTATTACGGCATCCTTAACATCTTGCCAGAAACAATGTGAATGCACTATTGCCACAGTAGGCAGTCCTACACCTGCCGTAATGGATGCGGGCAAGATGTCTAAAAAAGATTGTGAAAATACCAAAACCGTAGGCGGAATAACTGAAGGAACCGGTAGAACGATCACTTGCAGGCATAAATAGGCTTAATTTGTTCATAGAAAAAGGGTATTTCGGGATCGGAATACCCTTTTTTTATTCATAATTTAATATCACATATTATTTTATTATTTTTGCAGCATTAATTAACCCAAAATAATTTTACATATGAAAAAAGTATTATTAGCTTTAGTAGGCAGCGGTCTTATTATGATTTCTTTTACCTCATGTAAAAAAGAATGTGAATGCTCCGTAAAATTACCGTTCGAACCGGCCGCATTTAAACTTTCTGCCGGCGAATTATCAAAAAAAGATTGTGAGAATACCAAAGCGGTTGGCGGATATACTGAAGTAAGTGGAGTAACCATAACATGTACTTCTAAATAATACAAATATTCTCAATAAAAAAGCTACGCAAACCGTACTTTTGTTATATAGAATGCAGCGAAGAATCTAAATTATTTTGATAAAAGATCGATCCTTCGATTCATTTAGAATAATATCAATCATCTTGACTGTTCTTGAATTATCGAAGGAAAATGAAGGATGTGGCGATAACAAAAAATGTCGGATAAATCTATCCTATTCTTAAAATCATTCCTTATCCTATTTTTTTTAATTTTGTCCAAAAACAAATTATGAAAAAGAATTACCCTATTTTTATTCGCAATTTTAATATTTAGCATTCAACTTAGAGCCCAAAACGAGTTTCCGAACAAGAATCCCTATCCGTATAAGAGACAATTGGGGATGAATTTTAATATCAACGCCCGAAGTAAGATGGAAATAATCAGGAATGGCTATCGGATGGGCGGAAACGGCAATTCGGAATACCTTCCGGGACATGTTAGTTTAGGAGGAGAATTAGGCGCCTATTTATACCAGCGTATACATAAATGGCTCGGACTTTATATCGGCATCGAGTATAGTGATTCCACATATTGTTTTTCTTCAACAGGTGTATTTGAACATAAAGACAAAACATTTGATTATTATGAATTCGGAGCATATACTTTTCCCATACTATTAAATTATTCATATTTTTTCAAAAATAAACACGGACTAGATATTTCTTTGGGTGTAGCTTCTCTCCTACTGTTTGCGGCAGATGCAGGAAACGGATACACGTTCGGGGCGGGCGGAGAAGAATCGGATCCTACAAAAACCCATTTTAGGGTCCGGATTGATACGGAGACCCGATATAACGCAAGTCTTTTTTTCAAAATTGGCTATAAGCGACTGTTAAAGAACCAAAATACCTGGGGAATAAGCCTGATAGGAAGCTACTCCGCCGAACCTCATGCCGAAGGCAACTATGATGTTCGTATGGGTACACAGCTCATTGAAGAAGGCTGGACTAAATTATACAACTCCTACATAGGAATACAGCTATCTTACGGTTTTTCACTTATCAAATAATATCATCCTTATCTATTAATCCGGCACCGGGTCTTGAATATCTATATCCGAGACGGTCAGTGCCGTTTTTTCTTTTTTTACTATCTTTGCATTTCGTACCATGAGGAAACACGTGCAACATGATTCGTAAATGCCTTTATTTCCTGGTTTTTGTTCTGGCAGGCTTTTCGCTTATAGCCCAGGATACGATTAATCCCAACGGGTACACTATTTTTTATTATCCGAATGGTATGAAATCCAGCGAGGGTAATCTTGTGAACGGGCAACCCGACGGCTGGTGGAAATCGTATAATATGGAAGGCACAATGGTTTCGGAAGGCAACAGGAAAAATTTCCAGTTGGACAGTTTATGGGTTTTTTACAATGATAAAGGAGAAAAAACGCTCGAAATTCATTATACGGAAGGGAAAAAGAACGGTTTACGAATCCAGTATTACCCGGATGAATTTACCGTTGAAAACTGGAAAATGGATACGTTAAAAGGCGCCGTCATGACTTATTATACGGACAGCGCCATTAAAAAATATACCCCTTATGAGGAAGGCAAACCCCACGGACTGGAAAAAGAATTCAACAAAGACGGGGTTGTTACCGCTATCACCAATTTTTACCGTGGCGTTATGACCCGGCGTGAATTCATCAACCGTACGGATAATTTCGGATATAAACAGGGTAACTGGAAGTTTTTCTGGGATAACGGGAACCTGCAGATGGAAGGCACATACCAGAATGACAAAAAAAACGGTTTTTTCAAATATTACGACGAAGAAGGAAATTTCCTGAATGTGGAGAAATATGAGAATGATAAACTCATTGAAGACGCTCCGGAGATTAAAGTCCTCGATAAAAAAACAGCGTATCATTCCAACGGACAACCTTCGATAACCGCCACTTATTACAAAGGAGTTCCGGAAGGGATAAGACGGGAATTCGACAGTACCGGCAAGGTGGTCAAAGGATACATTTTCGAGAACGGAATCATGCGTTATGAAGGTGTAACCGACCTTAACGGGAAAAGAGAAGGCCCGTGGAAAGAGTATTACCCCACGGGTGAATTAAAAGCGGAAGGACGATACAGGAATTCACTCCCGGTAGGAGATTGGAAGTTCTATTTCACGGACAAATCGATTGAAATTATCGGCAGTTACAATAACAGAGGCCAGAAAATCGGAGAATGGCAATGGTTTTATCCGAACGGCAATCTCCTTATCGTGGAGAATTACGATAACGGAGAACTGGACGGGGAATATATAGAATATGACGAAGAGGGCAATATCCTTACCAAAGGACAATATGTCATAGGAGAAGAGGATGGCCCATGGACTTACCGGAATGGAGGTATGGTTGAAAAAGGAAGTTATTATGACGGTATGCGCCAGGGAACGTGGAAATTATGGTACGCCAACGGCAAGTTAGCCTCCGAAATAGAATTCGACCAGAATCTTCCCAACGGAAAATTCATTACCTATTGGGAAAACGGAAATACAAAAGAGACCGGAAAATATATTACGGGAGAAAAAACAGGACTATGGAACAAGTATGATGAAGAAGGCACACTGTTTTTAACCACACAATACCGGGAAGGACGGGAGATAAGATGGAATGCCTATAAAATTGATAACAGGCCGTAATCCATATAATTTAATTGAAAATGAAAACTTTGCGCAAATGAAGTGGAAATATTTAGTATTCATATTTTTCTTATCGATCTGTATGACATCCCGGAGTCAGAATTCCGCTCCTCCGGTCGACTCCTGTGCCCTTGGAGTTGACGTGGACAAATTCCAGAAAATATTGATCGCCGATATGGACGCGATGCTGGATTTATGGTATGTCAAGAGGGAAACGGCCAACAGTGAAAGTATACTTTCCTTACTGGAAGACGATACCGCCGCCCGGGAAATTGACGACGCGATCCTGTCCGAAAGATTGTATAAGATTCAAACGGTAATTCCGGTCGCCTATAATGAAAGAGTAAAAAGATGGATCGAACTATATGCGGAGAAAAGAAAAAAATCCTCGGCAGCGTTGTTAGGACTTGCCCAGTATTACTTCCCGTGGATGCAGGAAATTTTCGATAAACATAATGTTCCGGAAGAGCTCATCTATCTCACAATCATTGAATCCAGTTTAAATCCTACGGCTGTTTCCCGCGCAGGCGCCACAGGCATATGGCAGTTTATGTATTCAACCGGCAAAATGTACGGTCTTGAAGTCAATACTTTTATAGATGACCGCCGGGATCCTTATAAAGCGACGGAAGCGGCTGCCCAGCATCTAAAAGACCTTTATAATATCTTCCATGACTGGGGTTTGGCCATATCGGCTTACAATTGCGGTCCGGCCAATGTCCGGAAGGCTATTGCGAGAAGCGGCCAGTTGAATAAAAAACCTGATTTCTGGAGCATCTGTAAATATTTACCGAAAGAAACCCAAAACTATTTTCCGGCTTTTATCGGAGCTCTCTATCTTATGAAATACCATTCATTGCACGGAATCGAGCCTGCCAGCATAAGAATTCCGTCGGCAGTAGACACAATCATGGTTTCCAAAGAACTACATCTGGAACAACTCTCCCTAGCAATGAATATCGATCTTCAGGAAATCAAGACGCTCAATCCGCAATATAAAAGAGGGGTGATCCCTGCTTACGAAGAGCCATACCCGCTGCGACTCAAGGTTTCCGACCTTTTAAAATATATGGATATCGCGGATTCCGTACACGCTTTCCGTTACGATACTTTCTTCACTCCCGTGAAAGTTTACCAGAACATGTTCACAGGTAAAAACGATCCGTCTTTAAAAACCAAGAATATCTACCACTACGTAAAAAAGGGCGAGACTTTATCGAAAATAGCCAATACCTATGGTCTTTCGGTATATGAACTAAAAAAGATGAATAAACTGTCAGGTAACAGTATAAAAGTAAAACAACGACTTTTGGTCGGCTACCAGGCAGTGGAACAACCTACTGTGCCGCAGGCTGCACGAGACAAACCCACCGGTATGGCTTCAGCGAATACGCAAACGAACGGAACTGCCTCACAACCGGAATTTTATACGGTAAAAAAGGGAGACACTTTTTATGCCATCGCCAAAAAGCTGAATGTTAATGCCAAAACTTTGGCCGATTACAATAATATTAAAAACATAAATGTATTATCCGTCGGACAGAAACTAAAAATACCTAAATAATACCTTTGTATGCTCTTCAAGAACGTAATGGTCGGGGAAAGCCAAAAGAGACATCTGGTTTCAATGGTGAAAAACAACAGGATAAGCCATGCCCAGTTATTTCTCGGGCAACCGGGCAACCATACTTTTGCCCTGGCCATAGCTTATGCCCAATATATTAATTGTGAAAACCGCGGAGAGTGGGATTCCTGCGGCGTATGTCCCTCATGTGCCAAGTATGAGAAATTATCCCATCCCGACCTGCATCTTATCTTCCCGAACGCCACGAATAAGAGTGTAAAAAAAGAACCGGATTCGACACAGTTCGCACAACTTTTCCGTGATTACGTGGAACAACGCCATTACCATATCGATCTGGAAAGCTGGCTTATCGAATTGGGAGGTGAAAATAAACAGGCATCCATTAATATAAGGGATTGCGCCCATATTATCAATCAGAACAGTATCCGTTCGTATGAAGGAGGATATAAGATCTTCCTGCTCTGGATGGTGGAAAGACTTTACTACGCGGCAGCCCCAAAACTTTTAAAAACGCTGGAAGAACCCGAAAACAAAACACTTTTTATCCTGATGGCGGAAAGTGCCGATAATATCCTGCCCACCATACTTTCCAGAACTCAGCTTATCAAAATACCCCGTCTTGCCGAAGAGAAGATTGTGCAACAATTACAACAGGATTATGATACCACACCTGAAATAGCCTCAGATATAGCTGCCATCAGCGAAGGCAACTATATTAAAGCCATGGGTTCTTTCGAAGAACGGGGAGAGTTGAAATTAATGCTTCAGCGATTTGAATTGTTGTTCCGGAGCATCGTAAATTTATCGAAATCAAAAGACAATAGTCAGATCCAGTTCCTGGATGTACAATCTATGTTTGGGGAATTAATTTCCGAAGGCAGGGAAGCCCAAA
>ERZ809224.896-NODE-896-length-24518-cov-6.567347_pt1 | contig 24518 bp, 30 predicted proteins | sample MGYA00520513_ERZ809224 | MGnify/ENA primary metagenome ERZ809224 (study PRJEB31576, sample SAMEA3212658) | Homo sapiens | biome: human-gut; feature: human gut; material: fecal | place: Sweden | collected 2012 ... | reverse complement strand
GCAAAGGCGATGTCATTGCCATCATCGGACCTTCCGGCTGCGGTAAATCCACATTTTTACGTTCGTTAAATATGCTGGAAACGCCGACCGGCGGACACGTTTTATTCCACGGCACGGATTTGACCGATAAGTCGGTCAACATCAATCAGATCCGCGAAAAGATTGGTATGGTATTCCAGCACTTTAATCTGTTCCCGAACATGACCATCCGTGAAAATATCTGTCTTGCACCGGTCAAATTAAAGCTGATGACAAAGGAAGAAGCTTCTAAAAAAGCTGATGAACTCTTAGAGCGTGTCGGCTTAAAAGATAAAGCGGATACCTATCCTGCCATGCTTTCCGGCGGACAGAAACAGCGTGTTGCAATTGCCCGTGCGCTGGCAATGAATCCGGAAGTCATGCTGTTTGACGAACCGACTTCTGCGCTTGACCCGGAAATGGTCGGCGAAGTTTTAACAATTATCAAAGAACTTGCCCAGTCCGGCATGACAATGTTAATTGTTACGCATGAAATGGGATTTGCAAAGGAAGTTTCCAACCGCTGTATGTTCTTTTCTGACGGCAATATCACCGAAGAAAATGCACCAAAGGAATTTTTTGAAACCCCACAGAGTCCGAGATTGAAAGAATTTTTATCGAAAGTTTTATAAGATACTATTTCCTATAACGAAAAAACAGCCCTGCCGCTGCTGTGCAGTTTCGGTCAGGGCTGCTTTTGATTTTATTGCAGCTTTTCTTTTAAAGCAAGGATATTCTTTCTGATTTCTTCAATAACTCTTCTGAATTCCTCATCACTTTTTCCGGTAGGGTCGTCCAGTCCCCAGTTATCATCAAATGGTCTGCCAATAAACGGACAGCTTACATTACAGCCCATTGAAATGGCAGTATCCGGAGCCGGAATCTCATCAATCAGCTTACTATACTGTCCCTCCGCTTCCATGTCTATTCCATATAATTCTTTCATAATGCGGACCGCATCCTGATTAATCTGCGGCTTAGTTTCCGTTCCTGCTGAATAACTTTCAAATACATCAGCCGCCAGATGTCTTCCAAACGCTTCTGCAATCTAGCTTCTGCACGAATTATGAACACAAATAAATGCTGCTTTACGTTTTTTCATGATTTGAATTTTCCTCTCATTTTAAACACCCGTCAGCCAATCTTTTTCCCTAAATCTTCTAATTCTTCAATTGCCGCTGTATTTTTAGCCAGTTCATCTCTATCCGTAGCATAATATGATTTTTGAAACAGCATATCCCACGACAAATAACCTGCCATACATTCAAACTGTTTCCTGATTAACTCATACTGTATATTATCTACTGGTGAACCACCCGCTACAATAACACCTGCCTTTTTCCCTTTCAACTGCATTCCACGACAGTAGCATTTATCAATAACCTGTTTTAACTGTGCGGACATCCCCCACCAATATACTGGTGTTGCAAATAAAATCATATCTGCCGCAGCAATCTTATCTATTGTAGGATTTGTATCATCGTTATCTACACAGCCTTTATGACATTGACAGACACCACAGCCTTTACATGGACTGATATGCAATTTGTCTGGCTGAATCACTTCTATCGCATTTCTATCGGCAGCACCTTTCATAAATGCATTGATTGCTGTTAAAATATTGCCTTTTCTGGCACTTCCATTTATAATTACTATTTTCATTTACATTAATCCTCATTGTCAAATTAAAGGCTAAAATCAATATCCACAGTGCCATTAGCATATTTCATATAGTCAAACAGCTTCGGTGCCGCAAGAAGTTCCAGCGGGTCTCTTTCATGTTCATCGTCTTCAAATATTTCTGCCACTTCTTTAATTTCCGGGTTTGATAAAGAATTCACATATTCTTTTAATTCCAGTACAGTCATATTAAAAAGTTCTTCTTTACTTTTCATGCGTTCATTACTCCTTTTCTTTTTCAAATTTAATCGCCAAAGCCGTTGAAAATAACCTTGCCGGCATTCCACAGTTCAGCTGTTCTTTTTGCCGCCTCAAGTCTTCCGGCATCGTCTTTAAAGCCAAATGTTGCCGACTGGCAGCCGCAGTCCATGCACATGACATAATAACCGCTGTTTTCTTCTTCTAAAATAGAAGGTCCTAAACATCTCGGACAGTCTTCTAATTCAATCATTTCATAAATTTCCATGTTAATCTCCATTCCTCAGGCATTTCACTACCGTGATTTCAACGCTGTGGGAAAACACTTGCCGGATTTTCCCCACTTTCATGCGGTTCTATTATACATGAAATTTGTCTGTATGTGAACCTAAAAATCCGGAGCAGTTCAAACTTCCCCGGATATACTCCTGTAATAACCCAGACTGTATGGCAATCTGACCGATAATATCTTTGTCATAATAGCCTATGCCGAGTTTTTTAGCTGTTTCTTCACCGATAAAACGTCCACCGCTTCCAAACTCTCTGCTGATTGTAATAATTCTTTTTGCCATTGCTGCTTCCTCCTCAACTTAATTTTTCCACTCTATTCTTACTGATTTTCTTTAAAAATGCATATCCTGCTGCACTGGCAACAAGTTCTGTTATCGGAAATGCCCACCAAATCAGGGAAATACCTGCTGTTGTGTTTTTTACAAAAATTGAAAAAATTCCTGCTAGCGGTAATATAATGACAAGCTGTCTAAGCAGTGAAATCACAAGCGATTCCAGACCGCCGTCCAACGCCTGATAAATGCCCTGATAGGCGACATTGATTCCCGCAAAAATAAAACTGATTGAAATAATCCGCATTGCACTGATAAAATACGTTCTTGACTGTCCCGCATTAAACAGCGTGGCAAATGCGTCCGGAAAAATTTCTGTAATAAAAATCCCTAAAATCATCAGTGCTGTCGTGTATATCAGACCATATTTGATTCCGTCCCGGATTCGTTTTTTACTTCCCATTCCATATGCATACGCTATGATTGGCGTAATGGCATCTCTTAAACCAAATGCTAAAAACAATACAAACTGCTGGACTTTATAAAACAATCCGTATGCAGTCTGTGCAGAAGGACTGAACTTCAAAATCAGATTCATGACATACACCATGACAGACATCAGCGCCTGTGCAATGATTGCAGGCAGACCTATTGAATAGATTCCTGCAATCGTTCTGCCATCCGGTTTCATGAATTTTATTCCATGTTCAAATTCCCTATTTAATTTCATATGAAAAATAAATAACAACCCTGCTGATACAATCTGACCGATTACCGTAGCATACGCAGCGCCCTCTACGCCCATTTCAGGAACGGGTCCGATACCATAAATCATTACCGGGTCCAGAATAATATTGACCACAGCACCCACAACCTGTCCGATTGTGGAATAAAGGGAACGCCCTGTTGCCTGTAACAGCTTTTCAAATAATGAAAAGAAAATAATTCCAAAAGAAAGCACACCGCATATTCTTAAATAACTTGTTCCCATTGCAATCACTTCCGTGTCAACCGTCTGTGATGAAATGTATGCCTTCACTCCAAAAATGCCAAACAACAGACATACCGCACAAATTATCACACCTAAAAACAGACTGTTTCCGGCGACTTTCGCAGCTTTTTTGTTTTTTCCCTCTCCAAGAGTTCTTGCAAGAAGCGCATTCGTTCCCACACCGGTTCCGATTCCGACTGCCACCATAAGCATCTGTACCGGAAATACCAGTGTCAGCGCATTCAAAGCCGCTTCACTCCCCACTTTCATATTGCCGACAAAAGCACTGTCCACAATATTGTAGACTGCCTGCAGTGCCATGGATAAAATCATCGGTATTCCCATCTGCACCATAAGCTTATTTACCGCAATTTCTTTCATTTTGTTACTTTCTGCCATTTTAATCCTCCTTGTTTGCGAAGCAAATGCGACTGCTCTTTGCAGGAGCAGAGGATTTGTCCTCCTTGTTTGCGAAGCAAATGTCTGCTATGTATGCTATGCCCAATAGCTTGCATAGCATGCGCCCTTTGCAGGAGCAGCGGATTTGCCTCTTTGTTTTTTTGCACAAAAAAAGTGTGTAGTTACCGCATAAGCTGGACTTACGCTGATAAGCTACACACTTTTTAATGGCGTTATAGATTTAAAATAAAAAAACGAGCAGCAAAACTGGATTTACGCTCGTCTGCTACTCGTTCAAGGACTATTATATTTCTGATTTTTAAAAAAGTCAAACAAAAAAGTTTTTATAAAAGAGCTTATTTTTTGAAAAAATGAAAATCACAGCAGTCACCGCCGTAACCTAAGGTTTTTGTCCGCGTAAAACCTATTTTTTTCAAGCCGCCGTATGTCACATCATCGACATCACAGAACAGGCGGCACAGATTTTCACAGCCGTTTTCCACGCAGGCGGTGTGCCACAGGCATTTTTTAATCGTAACATCATAATAATCATTTCCATATGCCTGCGTACTTTCTTGCAAATCGGTTGTACGCATAATTTTAAGAAAGATATTGCTGTAAATGGCATAAAATCCCGGTACTAATTCCATTTTAGCCGTTGAAGCGTGTTTTTTTGCTGCTACTTTATCAAGCATATATTTTCTCATATACTTATATACATCTTCTTCTGAAAAGCCTTCCTCAGACAAACACTTATGCAACGCTATGCGTGGAAGTATCGTCTGGGCAAGGGTTTTCATCTGATTTTCGGATTTATTTTTTGTATTCTGAATCAATGTATCCAGCATTTTTTCCTGCCTGTCAGATACTGCACATCCCTTTTTATTTCCGAATTCTTCAATTAAAAATGCTTTTATCTGCTTTTGCTGTTTTATTTTCATCGTTATCACACCCCTCTTTTTGTAACTTCTAAAAAAATTCTGTACCATACCTGTATTGTATCATAAAAATAACGGCACGGTATATTCATTTTGAAAATATACCGTACCGCTATTTTACTCTATTCTACCGGACCGCTCCATGAAGAAAACTGTTTTGCATGGCTGTCTAAATCCGCCGTATTTACGGTTATCTTCCCGTCTGCAACCGTATATTGAATATTCATCGGATTACAACCGCCCACAGTGCCGCCTACACTGTCCATTTTAAATACATTTCCGCAGTTCTGACATACTAATTTGCCGCTTCTCTTCTTGAAATACGCTTTTGGAGAAGGATTGCAGGTCTGACAGGTGTTCAGTGATAATCGTGCTGAGCCGTCAGACGCATTTACGGCAATCATCTGTATATTGGTTCCGTTTGAATCATAATTTACATATAACGGATGTTCTGTCAGTGTACCGATATCTATTGCTAACTGTCCGTTTTCTACGGCAGGCGTTATGTATGACGCAGCTGCGGCGTTTTCTGTCGAAGCTGTACTTTGAGCCGCCGTATTTTTAGAACCTGCACTTTTATCTTCTGTACCCGGTGTAAATTCATGGGTGATTCCGTAAGTCTTTACTATCATTTTGTAATTACAGCCGTTAATAACATCTTCCGGCACATTTATCGTCCATTTTACCGGAATACCCGTATAAACGGTAATCTCAGGATACGTCCCGAAATCCAGATTGCTTTCCACATACTGAATGTTCCCCGACTGCGCAATCACAGCCGTATCCAATTCCTTTGCACCGTCAGATACCTGAGAAATCCTATCCAGCCTGATACCCGCCAGCCCCGCTCCCTGTGAAAGCATTGCAAGTCCGAGCACCACAACCAGTATCGCACCTGTCTGCATGACAAGCTTCGTGTATTTTTTCCCAAGCGCCGATACAAGGCTTCCAAGCCCCAGCATCAGCGAAACCGTGCCTAAGCTGAACATCAGCATTGCCAGTGCTCCCGATATGGGATTGCCCGAACCGAGTGCAATAATCTGCATGGACTGCATCGGGCCGCATGGCATGAGACCGTTTAACAGTCCGACAACAAACGGTCTTTTTTCCGTTCTTTTTTTCTGATTGATTTTTATGACGGACTTTCGCGGGAATCTGATTTGAAGCTTTCTCAATGCCGGAAAAATCCCCAGCATATTGATTCCCATTATCACCATAAATAATCCGGCTGTTATTTTTAATATGCCCTGTAGCAGCAGCGGCATTCCACTGCCCGAACCGCCTGTCAGAATCATTCCTGCTCCGCCAAGCACAAATCCGACTGCCGTATACGAAACTACCCGTCCCGCGTTGTACAGTACCGAAGGCATGATGACATTTATTCTGGATGAACTTGTATTCTCAGCGTTCCTCGAAGGAATACACTGTGAAAGATGAATCCCGCCGCACATCGCTATACAGTGAACGGATGTTAAAAGCCCTACAATAAAGAGCATGCCATAGCTCATTTGGGAATCGGCAAGCATTGACGGAACAAGTAAATTTAAATACCAAAATGCTGTAACAGATAATACAGTAAAATAATAACCGCCAGTGTTCCAATCCTTCTAACCCATTTTAAAGAATCTGCCTGCTTTTTATCGATAACTGTATAATCCAGCTTCTCAATAATCGCAGCAATACGGTTTAATGTCACTATTTCCGGATTAAATTCTATTTCAGCCTGTCCTTTGCTATAGGAAACCTGCACTTTAGAAATTCCTGCTGTATTCTTTAATTCCTGCTCTATTTTATTCTGACAGTTAATACAGGTCATGCCATCGATAATAAGAACTTTTCTTTCCATTCCCATGTTTCATTTTCCTTTAATATTACCGATTAAAATATACCCCTGCCGGGTATTAATATCGCAGTTAATTATATACACCTATGGGGTATTTGTCAACAAAATTTTAATTGCACGCTGTTTTGTCCTCTGTAAATACCGGTAAAAAATCAAAAACCGCCATAAGAAACAGACAGCTTAAGGTGACTATTTCTTTGGCGGTATTTTTTATAAATAAAGGATTACTCCCGTACCTTTAAAGCTTGATTTGTGCCATACGTTCAGCATGTGTCGATAGGGTAATTGAGATGCAATCTGCTCTACAGTAAAACCATTTATGTTTAGTTTTTCATCTATTGTAAGTTCCTTGGATAACAGTGCTCCCAGCAGACGGTGCAGTTCATACGTGTCATCATGTTTCGGCAGATTTTACATCTGGAAAATGGACAAAACCTCCAAATTTTCCGTATGCTTTGAGCTTTAATCGCATATCTAAGCGATTTTTCGTCCATAAATACATATATTTTTGATTTTATACTAGCGGTTCAATTCAATATAATCTATTGCCTGTTTCCACCCATGACCAGGCGCATCATCGCCCCAATACCTGCTGGTTATCTCATCCAATTCGTCTACACACTTTTGCAGCTTTTTTATATTGGCTTTGCGCTCCTCCCGCGTTATAGTTTTCAAGCTTTCATTCTTTACTTTATATGCCATGCTTTGTAAAAAATTAACAATATCAAAATATTCCTCTGAATCTTCAAATCTCGTGTCTCCGGGAAAGCAGTCAATTACCTTTTCAAAAGCTGTTTTCATATCTTCTGCCCCTGCCTGGCTTAATGTCTCAGCAATATAAGGTACAAATTGCACCATTTCGCACATTATAAACCACCAGCCTTCGTATCTCCAATTTCCAATCAGATTAACAAGAATATGTAAATGAAATAACTGTGGTGTAACCAGATTCTTTATATCCAATAGTGAACCTTTCTCCCATAAACAATCTGATTTCACTGCAAGAACACTCTCATCTATATCTTTAACATCACCATAGAACTCTTTTATCGTAATCATATAATTTTACCTTTCGTACAGAAATTTTAATAATTAACATTATATATGCCTAATCTATCTCCCTCTCAACAACCACCTCACAATAGACGGTTTTATTTCAAAGGTTTCACAAAGGTCTGCCAGTACATGCGGATAGCAGTTTGCCATGCCAATTCTTATTATCTTAACCAATTTATTATTTCTTTTTCAGACTGTTCAAACGCCGCCATACATTCCTTTTTGTGTTTCCCAAAGCTTTTATACATCATGCCGACAAGCGGAATCATGCGGTATAATCTCCGGTCACGCTTCGTCTGCACCTCCCGCAATCATCAATATTCTTGCATTTGTCTTTTTGATCTCTAAATGTGCTTTTTCTTCCGCCGCCTTATCCTGATAAGCTTCATAATACGCAAGCCACATGCCCATAACTTTGTGCGAAACGCTTTCTGTTTTGTAGTATTTTGAAGCCTTTCTTTTTGAAAAATCAGCTCTGACAAAAGAAATATCCACATTTTTCCACGTAACTACACTGTGTCCCGACATATGTTTTCTGTCCTTAGCCGCTCCCTCAAACGGCACATGCGTAGGCGAAACCATTACAACATTTTCAATATTTCCTACATACTGCGCCGTCAAAACTGCAAAAATACTGCCCATTGACTGGCCGTAAGTTGAAATGTGTGCAATATTTCTTTCTGACTTTAAATAATCAACCGCACACTCAAACATTTCCAGCGGACATCGGTCGGGCGTGTCCGGAAGCCCCTCTGCGCCAAACAATGATACGGCTAAGCCGGTGAATCCATAATCCGCAAACCGCTCTGCTATTTTAATCCCCGGAAGAAAGCTCTGCTCTCCGCCCATAATCACAATGACTGCTTTGCCGTTGGTCTGCTCCGGTTCTGCAAGATGTCCCACAAGACCATGTTCCTTCATATTAAAATTTATATGTTTTAATTTTACTGCTGTCTTCTTCATGCTTTCTTCCCCTTATCTCATATCATGCGTTGGCTGTCCTGCCCCTTTAAATGTCCTTTCCAATAATTTTTCCAGTCCCAACCTTGTGTCCGCCCTCCATAATCGAAAACGTTGCTCCGACACTGACCTCACTATAATGATACTCCTCAAATGTAAATTTTATAATCGCCGGAATCGGAACATCAAATCGGTCAGCCTGCAATTCAACAAATGTAATTCCCCAGTAATTTCCCGCGTTATCAAAAACAGCATCGGGTCGGTATCCCACTTGCGGCAGACTGCTTCGCTGTCCGGCATAAAAAAAGACTTCTGCTAATAAGTACATGGTGTGTTTCTCCGTTTACTTTTTCTGTTATATAAAATAAATAGTGTTTGTAAATTAAGTAATTATTCATTTACCTATTCTATATCTGAAATCGTGCCGATAAAAAAACTTTCCTTATACAATTTCCAATAATTCGCTTATGTCATCAATTACCCAATCTGCTCCCGCCTCTAACAAACTATTTTTGCCTGAAACCCCATAGGTTACTCCACATGTATACACACCTGCATTTTTGCCCATAAGTATATCAAATGGCATATCCCCAACGACTAAAGTGTCCTGTGCATTATATGACAACTCATTTAATGTCTTTTTTACCAGTTCTGCATTAGGCTTATGCAAAGTAGTATCTTCTGCTGCTAACAAATACGAAAAATATTTTGCAATGTTCATGCTTTCAAGAAAACCAAGTAATGAATCTCGTCCTCTTGAAGTAGCAATTGTGCAAACAATACCTTTTTCATTTAATCTGTTTAATGTTTCAATCATATTAGGAAATAATAACGGCGGGATTGTTTTCTTGGTTTCATCAAAAATTTCACGATATTTTTTCATACATAAATCAATCATATCATCTGACAATTCCGGACATAACTTCTGAAATCCTATTTTTGCTGACATACCAATTGTATCGGCACAAGCCTGTTCTTCTGCCACATCTAATCCCATCTGACGTAATGTTTCCTGTTTTGAAACTACAATCGTCTTTTTGGTATCCATTATCGTTCCATCAAAATCAAATATTATAAGTTTTATATTCATAATTTGTATACCTGTTTTCCCTCTAATCCCCTAGTTTTTTCACGACTTCCTCAAACTCATAAAACAAATCAATATACTTTTCAACAATTGTATTGCAGTGCTTTTTTACAATTTCACAATCATAATCATGCGCAAGTTCATTTCTCACTTTTAACATATCCATCCATGCATCATCTGAAATTAAATTTGCCTTAAAAGCTTCCCGCAGGACTTCCCTTGGCGAGCCTGCCACAAAACCTGTTATCGCGTAATACTGCACCAGTATATCTTTCATAACCTTCCATGACAAATCAAATGTTATACTAAATTTAGCACTTGTCCCACTTAATACAAAAGAATCTGATAAATCTCTTTCCCTTGCCTCCGACAACGCCTCCAGTGAATTACAAAAAGATTTAAAACGTCTGCTAAATTTTTCGTCCATATTGCTTAATATCCTCCAATAACAATTCATTCCTGCAAGTATCCATATTTAATAAATCCACGCTGTAAAGTGTCGGCAGTTCTTCTATTTTTTCAACAAGTTCGTCAAAACATTCCACTCCTGACACCGCTATATCAATATCACTGCGTTCTCTGGCTGTCCCCTTTGCCCTTGAACCATATAAAATCACTTCATCTGCCTGAAAATCCCTGCACAGCTTTGAAACCTCACATATCACTTCATCTGCTTTCATCAAAATCACCTGCCCGACATTCTTATATCCTAAAACATGTACTGTATCTTTAATATATATTATCAAAAAAAATCAATTCCGTATAGCAGAAATAATAACAAGCGGTCAGTCAAGTCAAGTGACAACGGTGAACTGACCGCTTGTTATTATTTACCATTATTTACATATTCCGCAGTTCCTCCCGGCTCCCTATCTCCAGTTTTTCAAAAATATGCTGCATATGTTTTTTGACTGTCGTTTCGGAAATGACCAGTTCTTCTGCAATTTCCTTATTAGAGCGCCCGGAACATGCCAGTCTTGCGACCTCTGCCTCCCTCTGGGTCAGTCCTTTGTTACGGAACGCATAATAAATCTGTTCTGCCGTTTTATCCCGCTTATCCGTATTTTGTCCGATACCGCTTTCATATCTACCGGCTGTCGATTCCTTTACCTCTATGGCACTTTCTTTTAAGACCTCCTTTTGTGCATATTCTTTTTGTATATTTTTCATATTCTTTTCTTGTAGGACACTGCCCTCTTGTTCACAATCCTCCCGTATACTTTCACTTTCCTCCGTCATATCTCCCGCCGGTTCATCTTCCTCCGCCGGCTTTTCGGGCTTTAAAAGGATATATAATATCAGGCTGTACAGCAGCGGACGGCAGTTCAGTGCAATATCCGCGAGCAGATTTTCATAGCCCTTCGGCTGGTTTAAGCGGGCAAATAAAAACAAAAACGTTGCAATATATCCCGCTGTAATAATATTTTTACAGACCATATCCCGCCACGAGCTGCGGCTTTCCGCGTTGAATACTGCCGGTACTGAAAACAGCAAACTGCCGGAAAACACTGCTGCCAGCGCTTTCCAGTCCAGCAGCAGTCCGATTTTAAATCCTGACAAATATGCCACCAGCAACACATACAGTATCACTGTTGTAAATTTCACAATGAATTTTTTCATACGAATCCTCATTTCGCAGGCATTTTTGCTACTTCTGTATGTATTCAATCTTTTTACGCTGTAATACTGCTGATACCGGCAGTAACAGCAGGCTGAATACCAATGCATACATCAATGGAAGAATTGCAACTGCAAAATTATTGCCAAAAACCTGCATATATTCCTGCGCACTGTACTGCACGGCATCCGGCATAACCTGTACAACAACCACAAATGAAAACAGACTGATAAATACACCTGCATAAATCAGCAGCTTTTGAACCAGCTTTACTGCTTCAATACTTTTATTCAGCTGTAATAATGTAACTTCCGAATTCTTTTGCATAGAGATTGCAAGCCCTTTGCCAAAATCTTTTGCAAATCCCGAAATGCATACAGCCGGAATTACAAGCAGTGCCAAAAAAATGAGTCCCGGCAGGTCTATAAAATATCCAATCATGCTAAAAGACCCCTGACTTAAAAATACCATACAAAAAATTGCTGCAACAACTGAAAGAACAGATACAACTGTAACCATAACTTTCTCCTTTCTGCCGCTTCCTGCGGCGGTTGATTTATTTTGTTTACACCTTTTATTTATCAAATCCGGCTGAAAATGAAAATACTACCATAGACGAATCCTGGTAGTATTTTTAGTAGTATCTTTATTTTTTGCCTATTTTAAGCCTTTTTTCATGCGTTCAATCTCCGCATCCAGTGAATCCTGTGTTGAATCTTCACCGGCTGCATCTTTCTTTTTCCCCTTGTGCTTTTCTTCCTTATACGCATCAGAAAATAATACCTTTGCAACAAATCCTGCTCCGCCAAAAATCAGCACGAGCATAATAACCCATTCATACATTGATATTGAAACCATGTAAATATTTGTATTTAAAATAATGGATGCTACAATCAAAATGACACTCAATGCCGTAAACAACTTCGATGCAAAAGAGGCTCCGCTTGCGAACATCCATATAATACCGATAATAAACGGAATCATAATCATCCCCGAATTCAGACGGACACCACCAAGCATAATTGTTCCGCCGTAACCGAACCAGCCGGACGATACAACCACTTTCTGGGATAAAATAAACAACCCCACAATCAACATAACAACTCCGGCTACAAACTGTTTTAATTCATTTTTTGCACTTTTCATACACTACCCCTTTTCTCCTTTGAAATTTTACTCCGTATCCTGTTCTTTTACTTTACCGGATTCTTTTTTCTATGGTAAACCATCAGCGTTACCCCAAGCGCCACGATAAAAACGGAAATAAACTGGGAGGTGGACAAAAATCCGACCGCCCCGCGGTAATCATTTCTTAAAAACTCAATCAGAAATCTTCCGATACCGTACAGCAGTAAATAAATACTGCCGATATCGCCTGTTATCAGCTTTTTCTGCTGATATAAAAAACGGTGTGCAATCCATATCAGGATTGCGGCAATCAAAAAATCCCCTGCTGCTGAAAGAAGCTGTGTCGGAATAAGCTTTATGCCTGACGGCGCCATGCTGTCTGCGGGAAATGTAATGCCCCATGCGGCGGTTGTTTCCCGTCCGTAACAGCAGCCTGCCAAAAAGCAGCCGATTCTGCCAAAACCCTGTGCAAGTGCCACTTCCGGCATGATTAAATCAAAATACTCCAAAAATACGAGTTTTTTTACTTTGCAGTAAATCCACGCCGCAAGCACCCCCGCAATAATGCCGCCGTAAACAACAAAGCCCTCAGACCCCAAAACCGCAAGCGGGTCTTTTAAGAAATCCTTAAAGCTTACAATCACATACAAAATCTTTGCGCCTAAGAAGCCGCCGATGATCGCAAGAATTGCGATATCAATCACGGATTCGTCTTTCAACTCCAGCTTTTTTGCCCGCTTACAGCCAAGCACCAGCGCCAGAAGAAATCCCAGTCCAATCATAAAGCCATATCCGCGTACATGAAAATTTCCGATTTGAAACAAGTCGATTTTCATTGATGTTTCCTCTCTTTCCGGCTAGTCCATTGCCAAATCCTGTCTTGCTTTTTTCATGCGTTCTTCAAACTGCACATAAAAATCGCGTCCGTCATACGGCAGTGCAAAGAAGCTTTTTAAAATATACATTGTTAAAATTCTGTTCTGCCCTTCATCCAGTCCCTGCTGTGCCGCCTGAATTTCCTTTAAAAAAGCATGCCATGTCACAAGAAATGCGTTATACGCTTCTAAATCCGGCGTATCCAGCCACTTTTTCACCTTGATTTTCGTGAGATTGTGCTTGTGGCACTCGTCCTTTTGCAGGATATACTGAAAATGTGTGTCGTCCTGCCAGTATCTTCCCAGCGGAAACAGCCGACAGATACCCGGTCTTGCACCGTGAATCCGGCAACGCTGCTGTTCATTTAAAAATGTACAGGTTTCGTTTTCCCCTGCCATTTTCAGATTCGGTAAAATCACGCCGTCTACGACATTTAATGCCAGATGTTTCTCCACCAGACTTTCAAACGGCATCTGAAGCTGTCTTGTCAGACGGCAGATATCATACGGGTCTAACACAATCGAATCTCCCATGCCGTGACAGCATACGGAATTGCAGCCCTGACACTGATTCGTATCTGCCTTTACCATATCATTTTCACTATATAACTTTCCATCGGAAATTTCTTCCAGACTGCAGTTTCTAATCATTCTATTTTAACCTATCCAAACAGATTCTTTCTCAAATCGCCGATCTTTGTATGATATGTGGAAATGCTTTCTGAATCCGGTATGTAATTGTTTGGACCTTTCTTAAATACTATTTTTAACAAAATCGGTGTGATAATCGTTGTAATAACAACCACGATAACAACCGGTCCCATAAAGGCACTGCCCATCATGCCGAGTGCCGCACCTTTGCTGGCTACAATTAAGGCGACCTCGCCTCGTGAAATCATGCCGACACCGATGCGCTTACACTGATACGGCTTGTATCCGCATATCTTTGCACCGAGTCCGCAGCCAATAACTTTGGTCAACACCGCTACAATAACTAATACAACGGTAAATGCAATAATCGTTCCTGTCATATTCGGCAGTTCTACCTTCAGTCCGATACTTGCAAAAAATACCGGTGAGAGCAGTAAAAATGAAAGGGTGTCAAAACGGGACTGGATAAATTCAGAACGCTCTGTATTGGAAATAATCAGACCTGCAATATATGCACCTGTAATATCCGCAACACCAAACCACGCTTCTGCCACGTAAGACATTAAAAGGCAGAATACAAAAGCTATGATGGCATGTCTGTGACGTCCACGGTCAGCGCTTTCAATCCATTTTTTATAAAACTTGTAAAATACAAAACCCACAACACCTGCAAATACAAAGAACAATACAACCTTTAACAGTACAACCGCTACATTCACCGATTCATCTGCAAGACTTGTAATAATTGTCAGAGCCACAATACCTAAAATATCATCAATAATGGCAGCCCCTAAAATCGCGTTGCCGGAATGAGTTTTTAATTTGCCCATTTCCTTTAAGGTTTCAACCGTAATGCTGACAGAAGTTGCCGTCAGTATAACGCCGATAAATGCATTCTGAAGCACAACGCTGCATGAGGCATCCGAATCAATAACACCCGGCTTGTTAAAGAAATATGCAACGGCAAATCCACCGATAATCGGCATGATAACGCCACAGAGTGCAATAACAAATGCAGCTTTTCCGCTCTTTTTCAGCTCTTTAATATCTGTTTCCAGTCCGGCGCAGAACATCAGTACGATAACGCCAAGCTCCGCTACATTACTTAAAAACTCCGTTTCCGTAAGCAGCCCCAGCATAGACGGTCCTAACAAAAGACCGGCAAGCAATGAGCCGACAACCTGCGGCATCTGTACACGCTTCGTCGCCAGCCCCAATACCTTTGTACAAAGCAGTATCACTGCCAAATCCAGTAAAAACTTGTAACTTTCCATCGTTACATCCTCCAAAAAATTTTCTTCCTATTATAAATGTATGTTAATAGCGATATAAACTTTATACTCCACTTACCGCCCAATGTCAACAAATTTCTCACAATGGCCGGTTTTGTGTATACACTTTTTTGAAGGCTGTCGGCAGTGCATATTCCTTTTCCAAAGCCTGCTCTGTTATCCACGTAAAATCCGAATCCGGGGCTGCTTTTCCACATTCGATAAGATAACTGTCCATATGCCACTCGATATGTGTGAAAATGTGGCACACCGGACTGCCTTTTTGTATCCGACAGTCCGTGATTCCACACTTTTCAAGCCACTTTTGAATTTGCGCTGTATCTGCTTTTCCCGAAAGATTCGGCAGTTCCCACATGCCACCAAGCAATCCGCTCCTGGCTCTTTTTTGCAGTGCCAGCCTGCCCGCATGTATCATTAAAAGCACGGTCTTTTCTTCGATTCTGCGCTGTGCTTTCTTTTTCTTTACGGGATACGCTGGCTGTGTGCCCGCTGCACAGGCACTGCATAAGCTTTGTAGCGGACATTCCGTGCATCGCGGTGTACCATTTGGCATGCAGACAACTGCGCCCAGTTCCATCAGGCTCTGGGTAAAGATACCGCACTTGTCCACAGGATAAATTTCCTGCAATGCCGCTGTGATTTCATTTTTAAATTTTGTATCGGAAATTTCTCTGGAATCTGCCGTCAGACGTGTCACCACGCGAAGCACGTTTCCGTCCACGGCAGCGTAAGGCTTATTCCATGCAATTGAAGCGACCGCTCCCGCCGTATACGCACCGATACCCGGCAGGGACAAAAGCTGTTCATATTCGTTTGGGAAAATGCCGTTATATTTTTCACAAATCTGCTGTGCAGCTTTCTGCATATTTCGCACCCTCGAATAATATCCAAGCCCCTCCCACATTTTTAAAAGCTCCTGCTCCGGTGCCGCGGCAAGTGCCGCCACATCCGGAAAACGCCGTAAAAAGCGCTCGTAATACGGAATCACCGTATCCACTCTTGTCTGCTGCAGCATAATTTCCGATACCCACACGCGGTAAGCATCGGTATTTTCACGCCACGGCAATACACGGGCATTTTTTTCATACCACGCAAGAAGCGGTTCTGTAATTTGTGACAGTTGTGTTAAATCAAGAGGCATAGTTACTGTCCTCCGTCCATTTTTTCGCGTACCTTCTGCGCCGAAGGAGTTGTTGCAAGCCCGCCTTCGCTCGTTTCCTTTAAACATGCCGGAAGCGCATTGCCGATACGGCGCATCGTATCAATGACTTCATCGGGTGCAATCGCACTGCAGATACCCGCCAGTGCCATCTGCGCACTGGTGACAGCATTGACCGCACCGGCTGAATTTCTTTTAATACACGGCACTTCTACCAGCCCGCAGACCGGGTCGCAGGTCAGCCCCAGCATATTTTTTAAGGCGAATGCCATGGCATTGACAATCTGTTCATCATCGCCGCCCTGCAAATAAGCAAGCCCTGCCGCCGCCATGGCGCTTGCCGAACCGATTTCTGCCTGACAGCCGCCGGACGCGCCCGCAATGCTTGCATTTTCCGCAATCACCGCGCCGATTCCCGCCGTCAGATACATCGCTTCCACCATTTTTTGTTCCTCTGCCCGGAAATATTCCTGATATGCCAGAAAAACTGCCGGAATCACGCCGCATGCACCGGCCGTCGGTGCAGCAACAATCCGCTTCATGCAGGCGTTGGACTCGCCCATTTTGACTGCCTTTTCCATGACAAGCCCAATGTATTCTCCCGCAATATTTTTTCCTGCCGCATTATAGCAATGCAGTTTTTCGCCGTCGCCGCCCGCCAGTCCACTTGCCGATTTTAAATCTTTATCATACGCGCTGTCTGCCTGCTTCATCGCTTCATACATCCGGTGCATCGTTTCAAAGGACTGCTCTTTTGTAACCTGCCGTTCTTCCATATCCGCCCGGCATACAACCTCCCACAAAGGTATCTGATATTCCTTTGCCAGATTTAATAAATCCTGAATTGAATGATAAATCATATACTCTCCATTCCGCATTGTTTTTTGTATACAGCTTTTATACAAGGCTCAAATACGTTACTTTTTTAATACCCGAAAGCTGTTCTAACCGCTGGACAATCTGCTCCGGCACTTCCTGGTCGCACTCCAGCACCATAACTGCATCGCCGCCGCGCGCCGAGCGGTACAGCTGCATGGTTGCGATATTAATGCGAGCTTTTGCAAGCATGGCAGTAACTTCCGTCACGTGTCCCGGCTGATCGAGGTTATGCACGACTAACGTCGGATATTCGCCTGTGAAATTGGTCTGTATTCCGTCAATCTGTGCGATGTTGATTCTGCCGCCGCCAATCGACTCTCCGATGACCTCTAACGTCCTTCCCGTTTCCCCGGTAAGATAAATCTGTGCGGAGTTCGGGTGGGCTTCCCGCAGCTGTGCCGTGCCGAAAGTAATTTCAATTCCTTTTTGCGCTGCAATTTTTAAGCTGTCGGGAATCCGTATATCGTCCGGTACCATGCCAAGAAGTCCTGCCACTAAGGCTTTCTGTGTTCCGTGTCCCTTTCCTGTTGCAAGAAATGAACCGTATAATAAAATCGCTGCTTTTTTCACCGGCTCTCCGAGCAATTTTCCCGAAATGTAGCCGATTCTTACCGCTCCCGCCGTGTGGGAGCTGGACGGTCCGACCATGACCGGCCCGATGATGTCAAAAATGTTCATAAGATACTCCGTTTTTTATTCCATTTTTTTCTCAATTGCCTCAATAACGGTCTTTAATGCTTTGATTCTCGCATATTTTTTGTCATTGGACTCTAAAATGTGCCACGGCGCATAGGCTGTATTGGTCTTTTGCAGCATTTCATTGACTGCTTCCTCATACAAATCCCATTTTTCACGGTTGCGCCAGTCCTCGTCTGTAATCTTCCAACGTTTTTCCGGTGTATTTTCACGTTCCTTAAAACGTGCAAGCTGTGTATCCTTATCAATCTGCACCCAGAATTTTACAATAACTGCATTCCAGTCTGCCAGCTCTTTTTCAAATTCATTAATTTCCACATAGGCTCTCTGCCAGTCATTTTCACTGCAAAAGCCCTCCAGCCGTTCAACCATGACACGACCGTACCACGTTCTGTCAAATATCGCAACATGTCCGGTTTTTGGCAGTCTGTTCCAAAAACGCCACAGATAATGTCTTGCCTTTTCATGCGGTTCTGGACTTGCAATCGGGTGTACTTCATACCCCCTTGGGTCTAACGCTTCGGTAATACGCTTGATATTTCCACCCTTTCCTGCGGCATCCCAGCCTTCATAGGCAATGATAACCGGTATTTTTTTACGGTATAATTCATTGTGCAGTTCGCGCAGACGCTTTTGATACTGATTTAACAAAGTATCATATTCTTCCTCTGTCAAAGTCTTATCCAACGCCACGTCTGCCAGCTTTTCAATCGGTTTTAACGGAAATGCATTCTGTAACAGCGGCACTGCCAGCGTACTGTTTTGAAGTGCCGTGTCAATGCCCTGCACCAGCGTTTCCAAAATCTGTAACTGCGCCCACTTTTTATCTTTGGCATCTACCAGATACCACGGTGCGCTCGACTGGTTCGTATCGCACAGATACTGCTCATAAACATCCATGCATTTATCATAATGCTTATTCTGCCATACATCATGTTCACTGACTCTCCAGCTCGTATTTTTGTCATCCGCCAGCTTATCCAGCCGCTTTTTCTGCTCCTTTTCATCAATCTGGAAGAAAAACTTCATCAGCAGATAACCGTTGTCTGTAAGCTGTCTTTCAAAACGTTTGATACTTTCTATTTTCTTTTTATACTCCTGCTCGGATAATTCCCCGCGCAGCTTTTCCCTTGTCACTTCGCTCATCCATCCGCTGTCCATAAAGACGAATTTGCCCGCTTCCGGTATCTTTACAAAATGACGGTATAAGAACGGCTTGCGTGCTTCTTCTTCTGTCGGCTCATCCATAACTGCCACTTTAAAAAAGCGCGGGTCGATATTTTTAATAATCTTTCCAAGCACACTACCCTTGCCTGCCGCACCCCAGCCTTCTAACAGCACCAGCACCGGCAGTTTCTTTTCCTTCATCAGAATCTGCTGCTGTTCTAAGCGCGCACGCGCCTTCTTTAAACGCTGTTCCATTTCCTCTTTTGACGGTTGTTCCAATCTGTTCCAGTCCTTTAACATAAAATACCCCCGTTTCCGCCGCTTTGCGGCTTATCCTTTTATTTTACTTTTCATTATACTGTATCCTGCGATTTTTTCAATGTCCGGCTTTACCTAAGATATCTTCTGACATTGTAACACAAATACTCCGGAACTAATATAGGTTATTTTCTCCCAATTTCAACTTTTATATTGCTACATCCGTGCCATTTTGATAGACTATAATTTATCTAAAATCCTATAAATGATGTGCCTGACCGAATGTGATTCGGGTCTGCCCGTCATTTTAACAACCACATTTTATTAGGAGGAATTATGAATTTCTTAGAAGAACGCATTACAAAAGACGGTATTGTAAAAGAAGGAAATGTCTTAAAAGTAGACAGCTTCTTAAATCATCAGATGGACATTCAGCTGTTTGATGAAATCGGTGAAGAATTTAAGCGCCGTTTTGCAAACGAACATATTAACAAGATTCTGACGATTGAAGCTTCCGGTATCGGTATTGCCTGCATGGTAGCGCGCCATTTTGATGTTCCGGTCGTTTTCGCAAAGAAGTCAAAAAGCATTAACATTGAAGGTGAAATGTACGTTGCGGAAGTGGAATCCTTCACCCACAAATGCAAGAATCAGGTGATTGTTTCCAAGAAATTTTTAAGCCCGGACGACCACGTACTGATTATTGATGATTTTCTTGCAAACGGCTGTGCGTTACAGGGGCTTATTTCTATCGTAAATGAAGCAGGCGCAACGGTCGAGGGTATCGGCATTGTCATTGAAAAAGGCTTCCAGTCCGGCGGACGCATTATCCGCAACCTCGGTTATCATCTGGAATCCCTTGCAATTGTAGACAGCATGGATGCCGCAACCGGTACAATTACTTTCCGCCAGGAATAAAACAGAAATAAAATACAAAACAACTTAATGTAAAAAGGCAGCGGCGGTAAAACGCACTGCCTGCAAATGGAGAATATCATGAACAAAAATACAACGACCTCAACGGAAAATCTGTATCATCTGAATGGTAAGATTTCCGTAAAACAAGCCATTCCTTTTGGCTTACAACACATACTGGCAATGTTTGTTGCCAATATCGCACCTATTTTTATCGTTGCCGCAGCCAGCGGGCTGTCCACAGCTGACAGCGCCTCTTTAATCCAGAGTGCCATGCTGATTGCCGGTATCGGTACTTTAATACAGCTTTTCCCGATTTTTAAAATCGGTTCGGGACTCCCGATTGTTATGGGTATCAGTTTTACGTTTGTATCCGTATTCTGCTACCTCGGACCAACCTACGGCTATAATGCAATTGTCGGCGCGGTATTGGTCGGCGGTATTATTGAGGGTATCTTAGGACTTCTTGCAAAATACTGGCTCCGCCTGATTACACCGATTGTTGCCGCAACCGTTGTAACCGCTATCGGATTTTCTTTATTATCCGTCGGTGCGGCTTCCTTTGGCGGCGGCAGCGGCAGTGAAACCTTCGGTTCTGCCACGAACTGGATTCTCGGTACATTTACACTGCTTTGCTGTATCCTTTTTAATATTTTTGCAAAATCATATTTCAAGCAGTTGTCCGTTTTATTCGGACTGATTATGGGCTATATTGCGGCTGTGATTCTGGGTGCGGTGGATTTTTCTTCTCTGGAAGGCACTTCTATCATTGCATTTCCACAGTTACTGCCGTTTAAACCGGAATTTAACATAAATGCTATTATTTCTGTTACTTTAATTTTCCTTGTATCAGCAACAGAAACGATTGGTGATACCTCCGCCCTTGCCGCCGCCGGTTTAAACCGCGAAGCGACTTTAAAGGAAACCTCCGGTTCTATTGCCTGTGACGGTTTTATCAGTGCATTGTCTTCTGTTTTTGGCTGTCTGCCGATTACGTCATTCAGCCAGAATGTCGGACTGGTTGCCATGACAAAGGTTGTCAACCGCTATGCGATTGGCGCCGGTGCCGTGATTATGATTTTAGCCGGAATTTTCCCGTTTTTCGGTTCACTGCTTGCGACACTGCCGGATGCGGTTCTTGGCGGCTGTACACTGATGATGTTTGGTAACATCGTTATCAGCGGACTTCAGATGATTGGAAAATGTGGTTTCTCCCAGAGAAATATCACCATTGCCGCACTTTCTTTAAGTATCGGCATCGGTTTTACACAGGTTCCTGAAATTTTTGATATTTTTCCACAGATTGTAACGACGGTCTTCGCCGAAAACTGCGTTGCTGTTGTTTTCCTCGTTGCCATTCTTTTAAATCTGTTTTTACCGAAAAACATGGAAGCCGCCCCTGCCGCTTCTGATGAATCTGCTGACGCGTAAGCAGACTGATGTACTTATTAAAATAAGCCGCAAAGCGCTTTATACCCACCCATAAAATCAGACATTCAGCCCTGAATCTGACGATTTATAGGCGGTATATACATACTTTGCGGCTTATTTTTGCTTTACCGATTTCATTATTCTTTCGATATTTTTCTGCTATATCCTGTTTTTTTGTGCCGTCCGGTATGCCACCGGCAGCTGCTGGCTCTGATGCTCTCCAATCATCTTTTCCATCCAGATCATGTCGTACCAACGGTTAAATTTATATCCGCACCGGTGAAATGTGCCGACTGTCTGAAATCCCAGATGTGCATGAAACTGCTCGCTGTTCTTATCCAAATATTCGTCTTCCGTCTGCGGATATCCGATACACGCATACAGGTTGGTGATTCCCATTTGCTTTAAACACTCTGTTAAAGCGGCGTATAGCTGTTTTCCCAGTCCACATTTCTTCGCGGCATGGTCTACATAAATAGACAATTCACACGCCCAGTCATATGCCGCACGCTCCTTAAATGGTCCTGCATAGGCATATCCGTATACCCTTCCCTCTTTTTCAATGACAAGATACGGATACTTCTGCATAGTCTTCCTCATGCGCTCTTTGAATTCTTCCTTGGACGGCACATCATATTCAAATGTAATCGCCGTATTTTCCACATAATACGCATAGATTTCAAGTATCCGCTGTGCATCCTCTATTTTTGCATCTCTTACTGTATATGCTGTCATGTTTATTTCTCCCTGTGTTGTGTTATTGCTGTTAAAAATTCCATGAGCTGTCACAACTCTGCTCTCACACGTTGTCACAAACTCACTCTTCTTTCTGTCACTGCTTCCGGGGCTCTCGCCCCGGATTTCTTACTCTATTCCTCCAACCATTTCATGGTCAGCTACAAATCGCACCATATGCTCATCTATCAGCCGTTTTTGCTGTTGATATGCGTACATCAGTGTTTTCTCGCAGATTCTGTTGATCATCCGTGGTATGCCTGCGGATACCTTGAAGATTTCATCTTCTGCTCCACTGGTGAACAGATCCTGTTTCACTCCTGCATACGCCATATGTGCCGCGATATATTTGCCAGTTTCTGCCCTGTCCAGGCGGTTCAACACGATATTCATATCGATTCTCTGTCGGATAGCTGCGTAGCTCTGCAGCCTTAGCTTCTGATCCCACAGCTCTGTCTGTCCTACCAGTATCAGACTCATGGGGCTGGCTGAATCAAACCTGTAATTCAAGAGGAAACGAAATTCTTCCAAAGTTTCCTTCCCCAGCAGATGGGCTTCATCCAGTACAAACACCACTTTCTTTTTCTGGACGGTCCTGACAGTTTCGATTTCCTTCTGCAGCTGCCTCTTTGAATCTCCCCGGTAGAACCTTGCCTCCAGTCCCATCTGGTCAAGAAGTCCTGCATACAGCCACCTCGGTGTCAGCTTCGAATCAGACAGATACAGCAGCATATATTTATCCTTTGGGAGTCTGCTTTCAAACATCCGGATAAGCGTTGATTTTCCACATCCCGGATCCTCAGTAACTACCGCAACTGCCTGTCTGCCACGTATGTCAGTCTCCCCAGGGCATCTTCTATCTGCCTCGAACTGTACAGCCTGTCTGCCGGAATATCTCTTGTAAACGGCGTATGCATCAGCTCAAAGAATTCCTCATACATGGCTGCCACCTGCCTTTCCATAATCACCAAAAGAAAGGGCATTTGCTATCAGCCTGTAATCCTCTTTGTATTTCTTTTCCAGAGCATCCAGAAATCTGGATGTTTCCGGTATCTTGTCCGTCATTCCAACCGGTACATCCACCGTTTTATCACAGAAAGCTCCGATACTTACCCGGTGTGCCATGATTGGTTTCATGTCCTGATACACAACCTTTATAGTCTCTGTATTCATGGGGTCATAGGCGATTTTCACCTCTGCATTGGCAAGGGCTGTACTGGCCTCATATTTGACATCTCCAAAGGAAAAACAGCCTGCATTATCCAGTTTTCTTGTCTCATGATGCAGAAATGCTTCGCTTACCACTGTGGCATCCAGAAAGATCAGCCCTCGGGTATCCCTGTTAAACTCCTGCATGGGAGAAATCCCTCCCGCCGGCACCTTTACCCCATGGGATTCATAATACTCACGAATCCCGTCATGAGCTTCCTTCTGGTAAAATTTTTCTATTTTCCCTTTGGACTGACAGGCTCTTGGTTTTGCATGAAGAACGCGGATTCCTAACCTTGCAAGGGCTGTGTGAAGCTGGTTTGTGGTGTACTGTGTCCCATTATCGAGATAGCAGGCATCACATTTTCCCTGTTTTAAGATTGCCTTATGAAAGGTATCCTCCACTATTTCTTGACGCTGGTTTTGGTTATATCTTTCAAAATCTTATTATTTTCTCCCAATTATAATAACATGATTACTTGCTCCTAAAACCGACTGTTCACGGCATACACTATAATGATAGTCGCACCAAGTTTTGAACTGATTTTCATCCCATTTGTCAACCTTTTGTGATAAAAGAGGAGCTAAACCATATTCAATGACACGCATCGGCTGTTCATTCACATGGGAAAATACCATAGTAATTCCTTTTGCCTGGCAGACTTTTGCAAGATTTTTCAGTGCATTCATGGCAGTGGTATCCAGAGCCGGAACGCTTCACATATGGATGACAAGACATTTGGTAAAGTCTTTTACAACGATATGTTCAATA
>ERZ809224.894-NODE-894-length-24586-cov-9.805552_pt1 | contig 24586 bp, 20 predicted proteins | sample MGYA00520513_ERZ809224 | MGnify/ENA primary metagenome ERZ809224 (study PRJEB31576, sample SAMEA3212658) | Homo sapiens | biome: human-gut; feature: human gut; material: fecal | place: Sweden | collected 2012 ... | reverse complement strand
GGGTGTTATCGGAATAAGGTTCTTGGTATAAGTTCTGGTTTTCGGTGTTGTATATGGGATTGTTATTCATGTCTTCGCTGTCTTTGTATAGAACTTTGGTGTAGGAGTTCTAAGTATTTAGTAATAAATTCTATGTAGTCGTCATCGTCATCGGTATTCCGGTTATAACGTTCGATCACTTTATTAAATTGCACCGGATCCACGATAGGCATATTGTGATCGGATTTAATCTGTGCTATATGGTCCACGATATGCATCCGCTTTTTTAGGAGTAGGCTGATCTGGTTATCGATATGTTCGATCATGTTTCGCTGCTTGAGAAGAAGCAGGTCGGTGGAATCGATACCATCCCTCACTTTCAGGTTTTGTAAAAGAGTGGTCAACTCTGACGGAGTGATTTGCTGACGCGCGTCGCTCAGGGCTATTTCAGGGCGATAATGGGTTTCGATCATAAGTCCGTTAAAACCGAAATCGAGTGCGATCTGTGATATCTGACCGAGATAATTTTTGTCTCCGGCAATATGGGAAACATCGCATATCAGGGGAATTTCGGGAAGCTGCACCTTCAATTCCACCGGCATTTCCCACAGAGGCGTATTTCTCAGGATATTTTCATTCTGTTCCGGAACACCCCGGTGAACAGCCATTATGTTTTCAACACCCGCTTTCCTGAATCTCTCGATGGACCCCCGCCATAGCTTAAGGTCCGGGATCATCGGGTTTTTAACCATCACGCTGAAACCTCGACCTTTAGAGTTTTCCGCGAGTTCTTCCACGATAAAAGGATTTACGGTTGTACGGGATCCGACCCAAACCGTTTTGATATCATATTGTTCACAATAATCGAGATGTTCGGGTTTGGCAACTTCGACACATACTTTAAAACCAAATTTTTTCTGGATTTCGGATAACCAGGGTAACGCTTCAATCCCGGCACCCGTAAATTCATTGGGATTACTTCTCGGTTTCCAAATGCCGGCACGGAAATAACTTAACCTATAATCGTTTTTATTCGATTGGTCATCAAGCTGAAGGGCAGTATTCCATAATTGTTCCTCATTTTCCGCGGCACATGGTCCGGCTATGAGAAGCATATCTTTCATGATCTGGTTAATTTAGTAATAAAGCTATTAAAAAACGTTAATCAGATCAAGATATTGTAAGAAAATAATAATATTGAAATTGTATGTTACAATTTAATAAAGAGTTATATCCGTGGAAAAAAGTGAAAGAATCGGGTCGTAAATTCTTAATTGAGAGATTTAATATAGCACCGCCTCCGGGTTACAGGTTCCCCGTCGTATTTTTTCCAGACTTTGGTCACGCTGTTATTTTCCAGTTCCTGATTGGTAATGGCATACTGGAATCCCTCTTTAAGGAAAGTTTCATGTAATTTAAAATGATACAGGCCATGAATACCCCGGTGAACCCATTCGGGCAAAACACCTGTGAGGTACATGTCTACCACATCGTTTTTCCGGATCGCCTTCATGATATGATACCAACCGGTAGGGAAAAGTTTTCCGTTTGCTTTCCGGAATGCTTTACTCAAAGAAGGCAGACAGAAGCTGAAACCTACAATGTGGTCATTTTCATCGACAAGTATGCATACCATATCTTTTCTGGCGAAAGTGAAATTGGTTTTGATCAGGTAATCAATTTCAGGTTCTGTGAGGGGTATAAAGTTATAGATATCCGTGAATGTCTGATTTAAAGCGTAAAAGAAATCCCTGGCATAAGTTTTCATTTCTTTTTTATTCCTGAATTCTTTTATCCTTATATTATATCTCTCCAGTAAATTTTTATTAAGGTTCTCGATTCGTGGCGGGATGGGTTTTACAGCGCCCCGGAATTGGAGGTAATCCACATCTTTGGTGAAACCCAGTCTTTCCACATATTGCGGGTAATAGGGATAGTTATAGTCGCATGAAATGCAAGGGGTGAAATCAAATCCGTCTACCAGCATACCCTGTTTTTCCATGTTTGAGAACCGGGAGGGACCTGCAATTTCTTCCAATTTTTCCTTTTTTCCCCATTCTTCCACAGTATTGAATAACGCTTCGGCTACGGCAAAATCATCGATCGTATCGAACCATCCGAACCTTATCCGTTTCTGGTTTTTCAATTCATTGTGCCGGTGATTAATGAGACCGGCTATTCTTCCCACAATTTCCCCGTTCCGGTAAGCCATCCACAAACGTAATGTGCAAAACGAGAGGGCCGGATGTCCGGTAATAATGGTATATTCGTCCGACTCCAACGGAGGTACGTAATAAGGTGAATTTTTATATAACTGACGTGGAAATTTGATAAAAGCCCGGATATCTTTCGGTTCCAGGACTTCTTTAATAACTAAATCGTTTTTTACCATATTAATTTACCGGTGCGTTAGGTTCTTTGGACATAGAGACATAAAATAATCTATCCAGTAACGAAGTGTTGAATTTTTTCAGGAAGGAAGTGGCTTTTCCTTCAAAGTCAAGCATCAGGTATTGTTTGTTCTTGATAAGTCCTTCCGCAATATATTTAGCCGCAACTTCCGAACTCATCATTCTCTTTTCGTTCCTCGGGCTTTCACCTTGCGGGGAACCGTTGGCCGTTAGCGCAGTATATCTAATATTGGAAGAGGTGAATCCCGGAATGGCGATCATAACATGTACATTATTTTTCATATTTTCGATACGGATGGTTTCCAGGAATCCGGTCATGGCAAATTTGGAAGCCGAATATCCCGTTCTTCCCGGCAGACCGTGGATGCCGGCTACAGAAGATACACCTACCAATGCTCCTTTGGTTTGGATCAGGTAGGGAAGGGCATATTTGGTGCAATTAACCGTGCCCCAAAAATTGACATTCATTAAACGGTGTAAAACATCAAGTTCTACCTCATTAAAATTGGCTCTCATGGAGATTCCGGCATTACAAATAAATATATCGATCCTTCCGAAAACGGAAATAGCCGTGTCAACTAATGATTTACATAGATTTTCCTGTGTTACGTCCATTACGCAATGAATAGCTTCGCCACCAAAAGATTTAATCTCATCCACAACCTCCAGTAATCTCTTTTCTGTTCTTGCTCCCAATACCACACTGGCACCACGCCGTGCGAATTCCAATGCCATTGATTTCCCTATTCCGGATGAAGCTCCGGTAATAACCACCACTTTATCGTGATAATAATTTTTTTTCATGCTTTCATCAGCATTAAATTAGGATTTACTATAACTAATTACAATCTATTCCTAATAAAATAATAAATTTCTTTTTTGTTAATTTTACAACAAAGAAATGGATGTTATGTTGAATCTTGCCGTTTAATTTTTTGTTTTGCGGATTAAGGGTTTGATTCTCAATTAATAGTGCAGGAGTAATTTTCTTCTTTTGGTGTGGGTCGGATAATCTTCATGGTAATAAAGATGAACAGGAGACTCAAGCACGAACCCAATATAAAACCGGCCAATATGTCGAACGGGTAATGAACGCCCAGGTATATCCGGCTGTATGAAAATAATAGAGGCCATAACATCATCAATATCAGGGGCCATTTCTTACGGGTACGAACAAAAAATCCAAAGAAATAGACCAGGATCACGGAATTGGCGGCATGACCGGAGGGGAAGCTAAAACGGCCGCCCCGGTAAAAATCCCCGTCAGGTTTGGTCACCAGGTGGATTTTTTCCGCTAACTCCACATCATGACTTGGGCGCAGACGTTTTATAGTTCTTTTCAGGAAATTGCAACTTTGGTCCGTGAAAAAAACCGTAAGGACCATGAATAAAAGAATGATGACGGATTTTTTTTTCCAACGTGCGATGATCAATCCGGTTACCAGTAAATATAAGGGAATCCAGAAAAAAGTATTGGTTATGATATAGAAAAAAGTATCGGCCCAATCGGCATGTAACCCGTTAAGGAACAGGAAAAATTCCAGATCAATATTTTTTATAAATTCCAGCATTATTCAAAATCAGGATAAAGTAAATATTGCTTCCTTGTAACCTTAAATTTATCCAGTCCGGATTGCCAGCTCTGGTAAATAGCCTCTTCCGGAACATTCCGGGTAATCTGCTCCCTTAAATTATGAGTCCCGGCGAGTTTGTCGAAGAAATCAGGACTGGTAAAGAAGGTTTCGTTTTTTGGGAAGTGAGTATAGGCGTTAATAAGATAGCTAAGAGAAACACGGTTGCTGCCGGAAAGATTTTTATTCGCTTCCTCCGTAAGATTATATCCCCTGCACTTCTTCCCTTTTTGCGGCGGATTTTCCGATATTCCTTTAATTGGAACAGGGGTGAAATAATAATCCCCGTCAGTCAAGGAAGGATGTCCGTATACCTGGAAAGGCAATGGAGTTCCTCTTCCAAGGCTTACAGCGGTCCCCTCGAAAAAACATAAAGAGGGATAAAGATAGATCGCCTCGTCGGTTTGCAGGTTAGGGGAAGGAGGGTAGGGAAGGGAATAACGGGAATTATGGGTATAATTTTCCATCGTCACAATATGAAGTTGGGCTTTCGCTTTATTGGACAGCCATCCCTCGCCGTTGATCATTCGGGCATACTCTCCGATCGTCATGCCGTGAACTACCGGTACAGGATGCATTCCTACAAAAGATTTATATTTCATATCCAATACGGGACCATCCACAAAATATCCATTGGGATTCGGACGGTCGAATACCATGATCTCCACATTGTTTTCAGCCCCGCTTTCCATAATGTAATGCAAAGTTGAAATGTAGGTATAAAAGCGACATCCCACGTCCTGGATATCGAAGATGAGAATATCGATACCCTTCATTTGTTCGGGAGTAGGTTTCTTATTATTACCATAAAGGGAAATGATAGGCAGACCGGTTTTGGTATCCGTGGAAGAAGAGATCAGTGCACCGGCTTCTGCTTCCCCGCGAAAACCATGCTCAGGGCAATATATCTTGACCACGTTAACTCCCAAGCTTATCAGGGTATCCACAAGATGGGTTTTCCCTATCCGGGAAGTTTGGTTGGCACAGATCCCGATTTTTTTATTGGTGAGGAGAGGAAGGTATTCGGAGAATCTTTCCGCACCCATCATAATTTTTTCATCTTCAGCGGAAGACAGTCCATTATTAACGGGTTTTATATCCTTATTCCCGCATGCTTTGCAAATCACACAGGAGAGGATCAGGAATAGGACAATAGCAGTCTTTCTCATAAAGATATTTATATTAAGAATACAAATTTACATCAATTTTTTAAATGTTTTTTAGTTTACCGGAAGGTAATGTTCACATCTTTTTCAGAATAACTTTTATCCCTTTTACCGTATTTTGAAGTCTTTTTTATAGGCTGCTTTTTATGTAAAAATGACAAAAAATATGGTCACAGAGGATAATATATTTAGCTCTTTTTGTCCTGATGAAGCGAATATTTGCATAAGTAAAACTTTCCAAATCTTCATTTTTTTAATTCAAGTATAAAATGTTATTTTAAATAAATTATATTTGTAAAAATTTTGGGTTTTATCAAATATTCTTTTTATCCCAATCAAAACTTTAAACAAGTCATGATAACTTTAAATATATACTGGCTATGCAAAACAAGCCTGGCTCTGCTTAGCATCCGCCATCGTGTGCCTGTGGCGGATGCGTTAAAAGATGGCTCCAGCAGTGAAATAAAACAATAGAGTTTTTATCCTGTCTCCTGATTTCTATTTTGCACCATTAAGGCATGTTCTTTAAATTGAAAACAGTATAAAAAGTTGCCATTAACCATACATTAAAAAATAGCGCGTGGTAACCGGCCAATCGAATAAGCATTTTGCTGAGAAGTGGAATGCGGATGATGTGAAGGTAAAAACCCCTCAAAAATTTTAAAAACTATATTTATGCAAAAAACAAATATAAAATTACTTACCGCCATAATGGCTGTAGCCTTAATAACCATTGCGGTCATTCTTCATGCCTGTAACAAAGAAGATGCTGTAAGCGCTTTCCAATATGGCGTTGAAAAAAGCCTCAAAAAAGAGAAGGAATTCTTCACCAAAAATTACGATGGAACCTGTGTACGGGTATCTGTTTCCCGGGATGCAAACGACAATGCCCAATTTACGATTGAAAATGTTGACCATGACCCTGAACAAACGATCGGCTCATGGTATCGGAAGAACTCGACTTAAAAACGTTCACGGAAGACGGGAAATATACGTTGGAAATTCCCAGCGATGGCGTTTACTGGTTAGTTCCTTTAGACGGCAACAAACCGGTAAAATTCGAACCGGTTAATGATGAAAAAGCCCGACCGGGTGATTCGGGAAGAGTCGATGTGATCTGCACATGCTGGGAATGGCTTTCCGAATGTGATAGTAAAAAATGCAAAGAAGAAATTAACCCAAAGGACGGCAAAAAAGAATGTCAACCCAAAGATTGTTGTAAAAATTGTAAGGCAAGTACCGGTGCAATTACAGGCTCCGTCGAAATGACATTTCTTGGAAGTACTTATCTGATTAAAAGTAATACCATAACAGTAAATGAAATCACGTATAAATAATAAAAAGGCATCCTTTATAGTAAGGAACCTCATGTTGCTTACTATTTTTTTTAGTATATATTCCTCTTTTGGACAAACTCCCAAACTAATACGCAAATTTGTAGAAAAACAGAGCAAAATAGAATCAGGATTTGTGAAGTTACAAGAAATTTACATATATGATGACGATCCGCCGGATATACATACTGAAGAGGCTTTTTTTATCTCAACCCCTAAAAATCTTGCTTATTTATCATATCAACAAACAGGTCCACTTTCTTCAAATCTTTATTGTAAATTAGCCCATACCCTTGCCGTGTTTTTTACAGATACAAAATATGATTATGCTAAATACCGATATGCGGATGACATTAGCGATGCAAAAGACAATACAGATTTTAGAAGCGCTTTTTCTTATCAGGCTCCCTACGGTTTTTCTTCAGAAATATTAAAAAATTGCGTATTTAAACGTATTCCTCCAAAAATTAACAAAAAAAATATCAGATATAAAATAACATATCCAAATGATGACATTGTATCGAATAGTTTTGGAGAATGGGAATTTGACAGGAAAACATTTCATTGGGTACAGGAAGAATATTCGGGAATTTACTTTAATCTGGAGACCTACTACAACAAAATAGATATTTTGGAGGACTATCTTTACGACTATATCCATCCGGATATTTTGGATACGATCAATTTCAAGTATGAAGAATTAAGAAAAGGATATGAGCTGCAATGTGCTGTTGTACACGCCAAAAAGGATTCTGTTTTTCGTGATTCCATTGCCGTTCTGATGGCTCAGAACGCAGGTGCATGGGTGCAAGAGGTTAATAAAGGGAAAGATACTGTTTTCTTCATGCCGGAATGGAAGTTCCTTTCCCTGTCGGGTGATACGATCTATTCCGACAGTATAAAGTCCCGTTTTTTATTTATTGATTTGTGGTATAGCAGTTGCCATCCTTGCAGACTGTCCATGCGTGAATTGGCTTCCATCGATACGGTTTATGATGAATCTTTACTCAAAATGGTCAGTATCAATGTCTTCGATAAAGATACCGCCAAAATGAGCCGGGTAGTTAAAAATCTTAATCTGAAAAGCGAAGTTGCCTGCGCCTTCGGCAGTGAGGAGATTTTTGAATTATCAAGAAAAATGGGTGAATCCCGTTCAGGCTATCCTCAATTATATCTCATAGATATGAAGACCAGGCAGGTGATCTGGTATTCATTCGGCTGGGGTGAAGGATTTACAAAAGTTATTGGAGAGATCATAGCAGGTAAAAAGAAGCGGTAATTCTTCCAAATAATTCGCTCCATGAGAAAAATAGAATATGTGAAAGGATAGACCGGAATTAAGGTATTTCTCAATTGGATACTGATAACCGTATATCAATAAAAAAGGGCTGCCGAAGCAACCCTTTTATCAAATATTATTTCTTAGATATCCCAGGTGTCCCCGCTGTTGAGCAGATCATCCACCGTATGTATCGGACAAGATTCCTTATGTGTAGCTATCTGGTCTTCTAACAACTGGTCGTAAGTGGCGGCGTCGGCCGACCGGATTACACCCAATGCTATGGGGTAATGGGGCGGTTTCATTTTGGCCAGCATCAGGTGAATGCCCGGATCTTTGCGGGTCATGTCGTGCACGAGTATATCCGCTTCGGTAATGCCGTTCTCCCCGATCGTAACTACTTCCAAACCATCCTGTCCCATGATAATCCCCTTGTTTTTCTCTTTTCCGAAGATCATCGGCTGACCCTGTCTCAGGATTAGCTGGCGGTCTTCCCTTTGATCTTTGTCGGTAATGTATTTGTGTGCTCCGTCGTTAAATATCACGCAATTTTGAAGCATTTCCACTACGGAAGTCCCGTCATGTTTGGCCGCTTCCAGTAATACTTCGCTGATAAATTTAGGATGGGTATCAATCACGCGTGCGAAAAAAGTACCCTGGGCTCCCAGTACCAACTCTCCTACGATGAACGGATGCTCGATAGTTCCCTGTGGAGAAGATTTAGTCACTTTGCCCATAGGCGAAGTCGGAGAATATTGGCCTTTGGTTAATCCGTAAATTTCATTATTGAATAACAAAATATTTACGTCCAGGTTCCGGCGGATAATGTGTATGAAATGATTTCCTCCTATAGCCAGGGAATCACCGTCCCCGGTAGCGATCCATACGCTGAGGTTCCGGTTGAAAAGTCTCACTCCGGTAGCAATAGCATTGGCTCTACCGTGGATACCGTGTATTCCGTATGTATTCAGATAATAAGGTAAACGTGAGGAGCAACCGATACCGGAAACCACACAGAATTTTTCTTTTTTATATCCGATTTGGGGAAATACATTTTCAATAGCAGACAGGATAGCATGGTCGCCGCAACCGGGGCACCATTTTACCATCTGGTCACTTGCAAAATCTTCTTTTGTCAGTTTTTCTGTTGTTTTTTCTATCATGGCCGCTTCTCCTTATAAATGTTTATTAATTTCCTGGGTTAATTCTTCAACTGTAAAAGGAAGTCCCTGAACTTTATTATATTGAAGGTATTCGAATTGAGGATATTTAGTACGTAAATAACCGGCGAACTGGCCGCTGTTAAGTTCACATACCAGAATCTTTTTATACCTGGAAAATATTTCCGCTGTATTGGAAGGAAGAGGCATGATATAGGAGAAATGGGCATGGCCGATTTTCTTACCTGTATTCCTTACTTCCCTGGCTGCTACACAAACCTGCCCTTTGGTACCGCCCCAGCTAACCACAAGAAGATCGCCTTCCTGTTCGCCGGCTACGGTTTGTAACGGTATTTTAGATGCCAGCCGTTGTATTTTCTCATTCCTGTAATACACCATTTTCTCATGGTTCAGCGGTTCCGTGGATACATTACCGAAAATATCTGTTTTTTCAAGGCCGCCGATCCGGTGCCTCAAACCTTCTGTTCCGGGAATGGCCCATTGTCTTGTCAATGTTTCGGGATCCCTGCGGTAGGGTTTGTAATCGGGATCATTAGCTTTGGCAACCGGAGGATTGATTTCCGGAAGATCCGCTACTTTAGGGATGCGGAAAAGCTCACTACCCTGTCCGATATAACCGTCGGTCAACAAAATACAGGGAGTCATACTTTCCATGGATAACTTAGCGGCATTATAGGCCTGGTAAAAACAATCGCCGGGAGAAGCTGCTGCGATAACGATACAAGGGGCTTCCCCGTTCCTTCCGTAAAGCGCGATATTGAGATCGGCCTGTTCCGATTTGGTGGGCAGACCGGTTGAAGGTCCACCTCTTTGTACGTCCACTACTACTAAAGGTAATTCGGTTATGACGGCTAATCCCAGCGCTTCGGCTTTCAGTGAAAGTCCGGGACCGGAAGTCGTCGTACACGCCATGGCGCCTGCGTAAGAAGCACCGATGGCCGAACAGATGCCCGCGATTTCGTCTTCCGCCTGGAATACCTTGGCTGAAAGAGATTTGTATCGGGCTAATTCGCATAATATTTCCGTTGCCGGAGTGATAGGATAAGAGCCTAAAAAAAGTTTATGGCCGGAACGTTCGGAGGCTGCCAGTAATCCCCAGGCAGTTGCGATGTTACCGGTAATATTCCTGTATTTTCCTTTTGGGAGTTCTACCGTCGCGATATGATAAGTGGTCTGGAAGATTTCCATGGTTTCGGCAAAATCATACCCTTTTTGCATGACCTGCTTATTGACCAGGGCCAGATCCATTTTCTTGGCGAATCGTTTGTCCAATAACTTAAAAGGAGTAGCCAAATCAAAGTTGAAAGCAAAATAGATCATTCCGAGACAGAACATATTCTTGGTTCTGGCTGCGCTTTTATTATCCATACCCAGTGCCGTGGCCGTTTCTTTGGCCATGGTAGTGATCGGCGGACTCACAACCCGGTAGGAACTCAAAGAACCGTCTTCCAGCGGATTAGTGGTACAACCTGCCTTTTTTAATGCAGGATCATCAAAAGCATCTCCGTCCACTAAAATAAGTCCTCCTTTTTTCACCCATTTAAGATTGGCCTGTAATGAAGCGGGATTCATGGCGATCAGTACGTCACAAAGGTCACCGATAGTACGGGTCTCTTTACCAATGTGAACCTGAAAACCGGATACTCCTGCGATAGTATTATGCGGAGCGCGGATTTCAGCCGGATAATCAGGAAATGTGGCAATATCATTTCCTGCCAGGGCCGCAGCATCGGAAAACAGTGTGCCCGAAAGTTGCATACCATCCCCTGAGTCTCCGGCAAATTTCACCACTACACTGTCTTTCTCTAAGATTTGTTTTTGTGTTGACATAATTTATTTAAAATAAAGTTTCAGAAAAGATCCAAAATTGAAAAAATAACATGGTAAATTTACACCATACATATCTATAAATTTATAATAAACAACACTTTAACGCTTACAGGTGAGCATTATTATGTTTGACAAAAGTATTAAAATATTATGTATGATAACCAGAAAAACAATTTTATTTGATAACCCCTAATTCTTTACCTACTTTGGTGAAAGCAGTGATGCAACGATCCAGGTGTTCCCGGTCATGGGCGGCCGAAATTTGTACCCTGATACGGGCCTGGTCTTTAGGAACTACCGGATAATAAAAACCGGTTACGTAAATACCTTCTTCCTGTAATTTGGCTGCCATAACCTGTGATAATTTGGCATCATAGAGCATAACCGCGCAAATAGCGGATTGTGTGGGTTTGATATCGAAACCGATCTGTTGCATTTTTTCAATGAAATATTCGGTATTGGCGTGTAATTTGTCCTGTAATTCATTCGTTTCAGACATTAATTCCACCATTTTTACTCCGGCTGCTGCTACCATGGGAGGAATGGAGTTGGAAAATAAATACGGGCGTGAACGTTGCCTTAAAAGGTCGATGATTTCTTTTTTACCGGTAGTGAATCCTCCGATGGCGCCACCGAATGCTTTGCCCAGTGTTCCGGTCAGGATTTCTACTTTTCCCCTTGCGTCAAATTGTTCCGTTACCCCTCTTCCCGTTTTACCTACAACACCGGCCGAATGAGATTCGTCCACCATAACCATGGCATCATATTTTTCCGCTAATTGCAAGATCTTATCCAACGGCGCCACATTTCCGTCCATAGAGAATACCCCGTCGGTTACGATCAGGCGGAAACGTTGAGCCTGGGCAGCCTGTAACTGTTTTTCCAGATCTGCCATATCGGCGTTGGCATAACGATAACGTACGGCTTTACATAAACGGACACCGTCAATGATAGAAGCGTGATTAAGAGAATCGGAAATAATGGCATCCTCTTCGGTTAATAAGGGTTCGAATACACCTCCGTTGGCATCGAAACACGCGGCATATAATATAGTATCTTCAGTACCGAAAAATTCGGCGATTTTTTGTTCCAGTTTTTTATGAAGATCGGAACATCCGCAAATGAACCTGACGGAAGCCATTCCATAACCATGGGTATCCATTGCTTTTTTTGCGGCTTCGATCAATTGGGGATTATTGGCTAATCCCAGATAATTGTTGGCGCAGAAATTCAGTACTTTCTTACCGTCCTGTAATGTGATCTCAGCACCTTGCGGAGATACTATTATTCTTTCATTTTTATATAATCCGGCATTTTCTATATCGGATAGTTCTTTTTTTAAATGGGATTGGAATTTTTGGTACATGATGTTACTATATTTGAATTGTTATATTATTGCTGATAAATATGATTTCCGCCGACTGTTGATCGTAAATAGATTGATCTGCCGGTCTTTTACCCGTCTATACTTTATTTATGGTTTTAGTTTCTTCACCAGTTCTTTGATCATATCTTCAGTCATGGAGGAAAGATCAAAAGCAGGATTCCATCCCCATTCTTCGCGTGCACAACTGTCGTCCATGGAATTGGGCCAGGAATCTGCAATTTGCTGACGGGTTTCGTCTATTTTATATTCCATGACAAATTCCGGATAATGTTTTTTGATCTCATGGTAAATCATATCGGGGTCGAAACTCATGGAAGCGATATTGAAGGAATTACGGTGGATCAGTTTATCAGGATCCGCCTCCATCAGGTCTACCACGGCATTCAAAGCGTCCGGCATATACATCATATCCAGGAATGTGCCGGGTTGTAACGGACATTGGAATTTTTCTCCTTTCACAGCCGCGTAATAGATTTCCACGGCATAATCCGTAGTACCGCCGCCGGGCAAAGTAACATTGGAAATGATCCCGGGATAACGTACCGACCGGGTATCCACTCCGAAACGTTTGAAATAATAATCGCTCAATAATTCGCCGGTTACTTTGGTTACCCCGTATATGGTCTTAGGACGTTGGATCGTATCCTGCGGCGTATGATCCCGCGGAGTTTCCGGTCCGAAAGCGCCGATAGAACTGGGAGTGAAAAGGGCTGTTTTATATTCCCGGGCTACCTCAAGGCAATTGAATAAGGCTCCGACTCCGATATCCCAGCCTGATTTGGGGTTTTCTTCCGCTTTTGCGGATAAAATGGCAGCCAGGTTGAAAATGGTATCAATCTCATATTTCTTAACCGCATCAGCGATTTCACGGGCATTGGTAGCATCGATTTTACAGGAAGGCCCTCCTTCGGATAAAGCCTCGTTCAAAGGGTAAATATAGTCGCTCGCGATAACGTTACCGGAACCATAGATATTACGGAGATGGGGAGTGAGTTCGGATCCGATTTGTCCGCTGGCCCCGATGATCAATATTTTTTTCATAACGGTTTATGATTGATGGTTACTATTTTACGAAGTGCAAAAATACAATAATTTGTGAGTTTCGGATTCATCAGCCCCTTTATTAAGCAATAACTTTTCTTTTCCGGTTTTTCCTACAGGGAAAAAGCTTATTTATAGTATTTTATTAAACATAATTTTCTCTTTATATCTTATTTTTTTTTCTTTTACTTTTGCCTGCAAAATTTGAAACAATGAAGGTCGGATTTTTTATTTTTATTTTGGTAATACTTGGATCAGGCTGTCGCCCTGTGCCGGTTCAACGTTTTCAGGGTATGGCGCTGGGGACTTTCTATTCGGTGATTTATATGGGTGAAGAAGACAGGTTGCTTCCCAGGGGCGTGGATTCGGTTTTAAACGACATTTCTTCTCAATTCTCTGTTTTTGATTCTTTATCCTTTATAAATGCCCTGAACCGTGGAGAAAAGATTGTGGTTACTCCGGATTTCGCCAGGGTTTTTCAGATATCGCAAGAAGTAAGTGAAATGACCGGAGGCGCTTTTGATATTACCATTGGTCCACTGGTAGAGTACTGGGGTTTCGGTCCGGGTCAAAAAGGAGATATCGATCCTGTGGTTATCGATAGTCTTAAAAATTTGGTAGGGTATAAAAAAGTGACAATGGAAAACCACAGGATTATCAGGGAAAACGACAATATATCCCTGAATGTTAACGCCGTTGCCAAAGGATTTGCCGTGGATAAGGTTTCTTCTTTCCTGGAACATCAGGGATATCACGATTTCGTTGTGGATATCGGAGGGGAGATTACGGCAAAAGGATCTAAAAACGGGCAACCCTGGAAAGTAGGTATCCAGGTACCTACAGAACATAAAAATGACCTGGCAGAAGCCAGTTATGTATTTGATTTAACAGGAAGATCGGTTGCTACCAGTGGAGACTACCGTAATTATATTGAGGAGGATGGCATCCGGTATACCCATATTATCGATCCGGTCACCGGTTATCCTGAACGCAGTACGTTATTAAGTGTTAGTGTTGTGGCTGATGACTGTATGACAGCCGATGCTCTGGCTACGGCATTAATGGTACTCGGCCTAGAAAAATCATTGGAATTTCTGGCCGAGCACACAGCATATGCTGCTTATTTCATATATGATGATCAGGGATACCGGACTTATAAAACCGCTAATTTTCCCTGATCAGTATTGGTCAGGAATTAATCCTGAAATTTACTTTCATTATCCGCCATCAGTTTATTTAATTGATTATATCTTATTATAACCAATGACTCAAGCGCTAAATAGATAAGCCAACAAATAGTTACGACAAGCATAACGTTGAAATGGCTGAGTTTGATGAAAAGCGGTCCTGTTGTGAAGAAAGTTCCCCAAATGAAAAGCAGTCCCAAAAGAGATACTAGGAAAAAGCCCCACCATAAACCCATATAAAAATCGTTGTTGTCTTTCTTATCATAAGATTCGGGAAGAATATTCCTGTCTTTTAACAGATATTCCGTATCATTCCAGAACTCACTGGTAAAAGAATATGGTTTGACAAGATTATAAACCGGTATTAACCACCCCAGGAACGCCCAGAACGGTGCGGTAGCTTTTTTTGCCCAACGTGCCGATTGCCTTACATTGTTGGCATTCTTATAGCTCCAGAAAGCAAACATAAATATTTTAACGACCATTAAGATGATAAATATCGTCAATATGATGTTGAAAGTCTTTCGGGATTGGAGCATTTCTTCTTCCAGGGTATTGTATTTTGATTCAATAGGAGAAAAAGAGGCTCTTCTAACCTGCACAATAGAATCATGCTGATCCCGGATTTCTATTTTTTCTTGCAGAAGAGCATTTACCCTTTCAATTTCACTTGTAAGCGCCTGCGCGTCTTTCCGGTTAGTCGGGACGGGTCTTGCCCTTAAGGTATCGACGCGGTATTGGTAATGGGCCACAGTTACCGAGTCAGCACGGGTAGGTTGTTCAGCAATTCGGAGATTCTCAAGGGATTTTTGATAAACCGGAACAGCTTCGACAAACTGCAAATTTACTTTGTCGAATTTCATCAAAAAGACCATCGAGATAATGAAGAATACGAGAATGAGGATATTAAATATGATCGATAATTTACCCCAAGACGCATTGTTTGTGATTTTTTTCATTGTAAAGCATTTATATATTACTAATTATTACAATATTAACCTGCGATAATACATATATCAGCATTATGCAAAAGTAAAAAAAATCTCTCAATAACTTTCACTATATGCTGATATTTGGCGAAAAAATTTATTTTTGCAATATGATGCCGCTGCAATATTCCCATATCAAACAACTTTTTAAGGCATCTTTAGGTCAATTATATGATGAAAGGGAAGTGATTGCTGTCATGCATATATATTTATCCGATAGATTAAATATAAATAAAACAGACTTTTATTCCCGTCCGGAAACCATACTTTCATCTTCTGATACCCGGATTTTAAAAGAGGATTTATCCAGAATGAAAAATGGTGAGCCCGTACAGTATATTTGCGGTAATACTACCTTTTACGGATTGCCGTTCCTGGTGAATCCCGGAGTATTGATACCAAGGCCGGAAACGGAAGAACTGGTTGATTTGATTATACGCGATAACCGATCCGGTCATGATTTACGTATTTTAGACATTGGAACGGGAAGCGGCGCGATAGCCGTTGCACTCGCTGTCCATTTGCCGGAAGCGGAAGTATACGCCCTGGATTTTTCGGAAGACGCGCTGGAAGTTGCACGGCATAATGCTAAAGAAAACAACGTTCCTGTCCGTTTCTGCCGTTTGGATATTTTGCAGGAATTGCCCTCATTTGATTCTCAGATTGAAGTGATCGTTAGTAATCCTCCTTATATTCCTTTTTCCCGGTATAAGCGGTTGCATCCCAATGTCAGAAAGTTTGAACCGGTTACGGCGCTGGCAGTTCCGGATCAGGATCCCCTGATTTTTTATCGCAGAATCGCCGATGCAGGAAAACGTTGTCTGGTGGATGACGGGCGTATTTACCTGGAAACCCATGAGGATTTTCAGGAAGAAATCGCCACGATGCTGGAAAATCGGGGATTCCGGGATATCCGTTTATTGCAGGACCTAAACGGCAAACCACGGATGATGGTTTGCCGGAAGTAATGATTATTTTTTAAGATTTTTTATCTGATTTCATTATAGGCTGGGAAATCCCTCCATGCGTATTTATGGGTAACCACACCTCTTTCGATGATAATGAGTCCCGGATTGGAACGTATGGCATCCCTCACCATAAAAGGTCCTTTTATCGGATCTATCGGATTATAATAAATAGGGAAATCCAGATGGTTCTGACCGGCAAAAATTTCAATTTCCTGTTGTGAAGAGTTTGTGATCCCGGCAAAGTGCCGGCCGTCTCTTTTAGCTCCTTCCATAATACTTTTCAGGTTAGCGCTCTGTAATCCCTTAAGGCTGGTGTCATCCAGATCCGGCATAAACAGCAAGTAGAGGATATTCCCGTTGTTTTCGTTAATGAGCTCGAAGGAGTGGTCGGCGCCGGTAGAATCGATCATATTAAATCCCGCGATTTCGGGCATTCTGGCCGGTACTAGAATACTGTCTCTCCGGTCAACATATTCGTACTGATCGTAAAAATTAGGCGTGGTATTGCTGATCTCCATCAATTCGTCCGTAGTCAGCGACATTAAAGAACCATCCTGCGGATTACGGTAAATAAATACCATCTCTTTTTCAGCCGGTTGTTCGATAAAAGCTTCTGCGACGTTATTCCCTTTTTTCCAGTCGCTGAAATCAATGATCGGAAGGTGGCGGTAACAATATAACTGCAATAAACCCACGGCCAAAGCTCCCACAGCGGCAAAAGACCATTGTCCAAGTTCGGTCAGGCGTATATCCGGAATAGATTTTCTTTTCACGAATATGATGACGGTGGGAATCATGATGAAAATATTTTTGATAAATGTCTGTAAATTTGACATCTCCACAGCTTTGCCGAAACATCCGCAATCTTTCACCACACCGAAGTTGTAACCGTAATTGGTTTCAAGGTGTTCCGCCAGGGCCAGCCAAAGGGTTAATATAAGGAAAAAAATCATGAATAAAAGGTATGCGAGGGAAGTTAATTTGACTTTTATCCGGAAAAGTAACATAAAGCCGAGCGTAAATTCCACGATATTCATGGCTACCGCACAAAACATGGAAATAGGTTGTAAAAAACCCATACCGAAAGATATGAAGTAATCTTCAAATTGGATAGCTGAAGCCACGGGATCAATGGCTTTTGTAAATCCTGAAAAAAGAAAAACGGCTGCAAGCAGGATCCTTAAGATCATTATCCAAACTGGTTCTTTCTGTCTCGTTTTCATATTATTAATTCTTAATTTTTATTATCTTTTTCGATTAATGGCCGGCTGATGTGGTATTCTAAATCTGTTCGTTTTCAACCACCAGCCTGATCAGCGCAAATATAGCATAATTTACAATATCGTAATAATTGGCGGCTAGTCCCTCCGATACGAGCGTTTCGCCGTGATGATCCTCAATTTGTTTGATACGCAGAAGTTTCATCAGGATAATATCCGTCAGGGAACTAATCCTCATTTTTCTCCACGCTTCTCCGTAATCGTGATTTTTATCGAGCATCAGGGATTTGGCCTCTGAAAGATGTTTTGTATATAATGAGATGGCTTCTTCGGCGGTTACGGAAGGGTCAACGGCGTCGTTGATGCCGATATCCAACTGGATCAGGGCCATAACGGAGTAGTTTACTATTCCGATGAATTCCGGAATGATCCCCTCATCCACTTTTGTTATTCCTGTTTCCTGTATATTCCGGATACGGTGAGCCTTGATAAAGATCTGGTCGGTAAGGGAAGAAGTTCTCAGTATTCTCCAGGCTGTACCGTAATCATGCGCTTTTTTGGAAAAGAGTTCGGTACACTGGGAAGCTACAATATCGAATTCGGCGGAAGTGTCCTTCATATTTTTATCGTTTGATTAGTTTTTTTACTACGGAGTTATGAGAGTTAAATACGATCCTTACGAAATATATTCCCGAAGAAAGATTGGCGATATTTACCGTCGTGGCCATATCATGAACGGCATTCGCCGATTGTATTACTTTCCCTGTCAAGTCGATAATATCAACACCTTGGATGAAATGGTCGGACTGCAGGTGGATAATTGAATTGGCAGGATTGGGAAATAACGTTACTTCCGGAACGGGATATTCCGATACTTTGTCAGGAAAATTGACCACTGTATCGGGTGAGATAAATTCACCTGTTGCGGGAAATAAGATATGATCGATCCATGCACAGTCTTCACCCCATGATGCGCTGAAATCTTTGCTGTATTCGAAAGTGAAAGTTCGGGTTCCGGCTTCAACGGGAAATATACTTTTGTCCCATGGTTCGTTCCCGGATAACTGCTCCTGCAAAATGCCGTCGATATAGAATATGAAAAAATCACATCCGTTTTCAGAGGAGACTTTCCTGTAATAAGATATGGAATCGTTTATTTTCACATCCATGGTAATTTTCAAAGTAGAGGAAGCATAATTGGATAGATTACGGGGAGAACGGGCGGAATAAGATCCGTCATAACTTTCGGCATCCGTGATGATCCAGGGTTTACTGGCGTCATTCACCCAGTCAAAAGAGTTAAAATCATTACCGGCAAAATTCTCCACCTCATTACCTACGTTTACATATATCGTATCCAATAATTCATAAGGATATTTTTTGATCCGGTAATAAAAAGGAATGATCGAATTTCTCGGTACCGACTCATCAATATGTACGGTAAAATGAGCTTCCTTAAGTTCGCCGATGCCAATATTGTGGATTAAGAACAGGTCGTTTTCCACTGTAGCTTTACTGTATCGGCTGATCAGGGCGGAATGTCCCCAGCCCGGATTCATATGTCCTTTATTGATATCGAAAACACTGATCACGATTGTTTCTCCCGGGTCAATGATTCCGTTGTTATTTCCGTCCGATTCTTTTACCGTATACCCCCTTCTTTCAAATTTGGGGGCCAGCAACGTGTAAGTAAATTTTCTGACATTGGATTCTGAATTATAATACACTTTTACCCAGAAATCGGCCCTCATACCGTCTTCAAACAGGGAATCCAGTTTCACTGAAAAAACGTTTTGTTCGATAATTTCCCCGTCTGCCGCTATATTCCCGACGAAAACAGAATCTGACAGGAAAGTTACCAATGGGGAAGAACCGGTTAATTTTATGCTGACATTATTTGCGGTTTCGATGCCCAGGTTGTGTAATTTCAGGTCCCATATTAATTCCGAACCCGCTTCAGGTGCAGTGCCGTTGCTGAAGGTGAAACCGGCCACACTGACATAAGGGCCTTCCGTAACGGTAACCTGTACCGTATGGAAAGCGGTAACATAATTTTGTGCAGATACGGCAACCTCATATTCTCCCGGCACGGTCAACGGGTCGAATTGAAGTGTAATATCTCCATTTCGGCCGGTAAAACCTGCGGCTATGACTGTTTCTTCAAAGGTTAGCGCCACGTAAGCATAAGGAACAGTTTGCACATCTAGTTCCGAAGAACCTACCGTAATGTCAGATGGAACGTCGATTTCCATCTCGGATGGAAAAGAGAGATAGGTCATCACCGACGGATCTCCAAGTAAATGGTATATTTCCCAGTAATAATCTTTAAGATTGGAGGTGGAAGATTCTACGGCAAGGTTTCCCGCTGTTATAATGGATCCGTTGGAAGTATACCATTCTTCGAACGGCTCTCCGTGCGTATGGAAAAGACGATCGTAAGCGCCTAAATTCTGTGCGTTATATTGGGGAGTAGTAGAAGTGATGGAATTGCGATTTCCGACAGTCCAGTAATAATCTTCATCCCAATAAGTCAGGTCGGAACCTCCTATATAGGCATAAGCGCCTTTCCGGGAAGCCCTGACTATGGCTTCGGCAAAGCATTCACTCTCGTCGAATGCCGCGGACTGGCAACAGTTGCCTACGAAAAGGCCGTAACGGTCATTGACCGGCATGTTGCCGATATGGGAAGTGGAAAATACCGGGTCAGTCCATCCGGAAGATTCGCAATGGGCCGTATAGTTGGCAAATCCCACCCCTTGTCCTATCCGGGAACGGATCGTAGCCGCCTGGGAACTCGAATTGTAAAGGTATTTATGAACGGTACTATAATGATTTCCGGTATTGATGTAATTATTGGCGAGATAATTAATCTGCCCGTTGGCATGGGTCCTCGACCAGTAAGGATCAGAGCCGGCCACTAGTACGGCATCTCCCAGATATGAATTATCCTCCAGAAGATATTGTTCATAACGGAGTGTCTTTTCGATCAATACCCGGAGCTGTTCCTGATTTTGGGCTGAAAACCTGCCGTAATAACAGTCAGGCAGGTCATCGTTGGCGGTCCATGTAAAATAATAAAGGTCCGTTACATGTCCTGACACCTGGAAAGAAGGAAGTTGTTCCACGTCACCCACTAACAAAACATAAGTAGGGGCGGGATTATCCATAGTCGCATTGTCGTAAAGCGACCGTATGTAACTTTGAATGGAAACATTGGTATTCCCAACCTGCGGATCATCCGTATAGGCAACATCCACGATAAATCCTTTTCTTTTTTTCCAGGCTATGAATTCATCCAGTTCACCCCTGAACATCCCGTTGGCTACAATAAGATAGCGGATAGCCCTGTCCGGTATCTGGTCCCTGTACTCCGGACGGGAATTGAGTATTTGTGGATGAGCTCCCGGAAAAGAAAGGCTACTATGTAAATTTTTCAACTCGTAAGTGGCCGGAAAATCCGCGTTTTCAAAAGTGATCTCCACCTCGAGATTCCGGAATATTTTTAATTGCCGGGTTACGGGATTGTATTGGACAGGAGACAGATACAGGGCTGCCAGGTTGAGATCCCGCATAATACCTCTTTTTTCTATATTTACAAGTGGCAGGGAATAAAAATCATTTGTCCGGTAAATCTCTTCCGAACGGATAAGATCAGGCCTGCTATCATCGGATTTTGAAACGGGCGGCTGTACCGGATAAAGATCGTACGTGATTCCTGATTCTTCAACAGTATACATATCGTATTCCGTATCAATAATTTTAATACTGACTTGATCGCATAAAGGTATTTCCAGTAGTTTAGCGAATACCGGTAATTCCGGTTGGCCTATTTCCGAGGAAGGTACAAAACCTTCCATTTCGATCTTGTTGTACACTCCTTCCGCTGTTTTGTGCTCCCGGATTTTAATATCCGGAGTAATCAAGGATATCCTGATCTTTCCCGGATCTTTTTGATCGATTGTATATTCCGGCTGCCCGTTCAGGACAATCCATGATCCCATGAAGCATAACAGGGTTAAAAACAGCTTTTTCATGATCAGAATATTTATGGGTTTATGAAAACCCGGTTAAATAAGAATTTGCAAATATAATGAAAATCGGATAAAATCATGAGTTTGTTTATGGGTTTCCGAAAGCTTCCCGAGCAACTTATTTCAACGTTTAATGATCTTATGGGTAGAGTTATATCCATTTTCCAGAAGGATATTCACGAAATAAATGCCCGGGGAAAGATGATCAATCCGGGCTATGGAATTATTTCCGGTATATACGACCTGGCCAGCCGGATTAAATAATTTTACCGATTCAATGGCATGGCTTGCCGAAATAGTCAGGAAAGAAGAGGCCGGATTGGGGTATACCATAATATATTCCGGTGAAACCGTATAATCATCCGTGTGGATATATTCCCCTGTAGTACCTAAAAGAAAAAGGGAAAGCGGGATGTTACCGTTGGTGCCGGGACCGTTATCACCGTTAAATACCGCTTCTTCCACTTCTATGGTTAATGTATGGTTTCCCGCATTTACTGGGCCGACATCTATGATCCTGTTGTCAATAACATCTCCCGGGCACCAGTTGCTGAAAGATTGCCACGAAGATGCCGGTCTCGGCGAAAGGCCGTAAATTTGGTTAGGCATGGTATTATATACCCTGAAAGGTTCGCAGGTAGCGCGACCGGGTTTGAAGTGCAGAAAAGGATCGCCGTCAAAACGTACATAATGTATTCTTCGGTTATATTCTTCCCCGTTGGTTTGTGCCCCATGACTGGAAACAATGAGATAAAATTTGGCATTGGTGAGATCTTCTCCCACCGAGAATTCTATATTTCTAATCGTAAGTCCCGGTACGTCTGTGGCGCCCGGCTGGTAATTATTGAAAGGAGCTTTCATTAATAAGGGAATCAGTACGTTATCATCCTGTAACGGGACAGGGTTATTTCCCGTTTCGAAAAAGACCGTACCGTAGAATACGTCATTACGGCCGCTGCATCCGGCTACTTGGCTATTGGCGCTGTATGGTACCCCGAAGATATTTAATTCCAGCCAGAAATCATATTCGGCATTAAGTCTCCGGTCCTTAAGAATCGAGATTAAATGGTTTACCTCAAAACGATAAGGTACGGTATCCGGATTCCTGTTTTTATTCATGAAAGGGGTGATGAACCTGCCCAGTTCCAATCTGACCGTTTGTCCGGGAATATATTCTTCCTGTCCTTTAGGTACCAAAGCCAGGTTTACATTCCCTATCCGGTCGTAATTATCACAAGCCGCTTTCAGCACTACGTTCATTATCAGATATTCCCCGATTTGATTCAGTTGTTCATTCCCCAGCTTTGTGGTTATAAGGCTTGTGCTTAATCTGGTAATATGATCCGGCACAGGTTCTATGACATCAGCCAGCGCTTCCAACGTATTATAGCCGTCGTAAAAAAGTACTTTATCAAAAACAGGAATGCGATGATGTTCCTGACCGAATGCTGCGGAAACGAAGATGAAAATCAGAAATATACCCAAGAATAATTTTCTTTTCATATCATTTTTTTATGTTTAACTAAAGATGGTAATGTATTTTGAATTATGGAATACTTGTTCTATGCTACAAAATTAAAATATTTTGTGGAATAAAATTACCTTAAAAATTAATGTATTAATATTTATTACAAATTTTCTACGGATATAAACGGATACGGATTGAAAACTTTTTCAGTGAAGGGATGTTCCTGTTTAATAAGTTTATGATTCATGAGATTTACGGATGAATATTACAATAAAGAAAAAATGATTCTTCGTGACCATTTGGCTATGGAGCGAACAAAGCTGGCGAATGAAAGAACTTTTTTTTCATATATCCGGACTTCCCTTTATCTGCTTTTGGGAGGAATTGCCCTGATAGAACTGGAAAGTTTCCGGCACCTGAGCTTTTTGGGTTATATTTCCCTTGCGGGAAGTGCGCTTTTGTTTTGCATTGGGGTTTACCGTTTTCTCGAGCTTAAATTCCATCTTAAAAAATTAACCCGCCGGGAAAAAGAAATTCCCGAAGGAAGTTCCGAAAGTAATACTCCAAAATAGCTTCTTTCAGATTTCTAAAACAAAAAAAGAGGTATTAAAAAATACCTCTTTTGCAATATATCATCTTTCAAAGATTATACTTCATATCCTTCTTTAGTGGTTTTAGCTCCGAAATATCCGGCACATGCGCACAACGCAGCTGCAATCAGTATGGCGAAGAATCCGATCAGCGCTCCGCGGCCTGCCGCATTGCTGGCTTTGTCTATTCCGACCAAAGCCTCTTGTTTGATCTGATCCCATTGCTGGCTGATCTCACCAACGGAATTGTTAAGGTTCTGTAATTGTTCTTTTCCCTGTTCGAACATATACATATATTGATCAACGGTTTCTTCCGCTTCGGCTCTTGACAGTTCCGTATTGTTGGCGATGGCTTTGGCGAAATCTTCCCGGTTAACGCTCTGGGAATAATTATCTATTCTTTTTTGTAAACGGTTTGTAAAGCCATTAATAATGCTTTCCGCGTTCATCGGATTGGCAGCCACTTTTTTTACAGTCCTGTCCAAATCCCTTCTAACGGCCCTGTACTGTCCTTCGAGGTATTCCGGCTGGAATTCTTTTACACCGCTTCTTCTGAGCGCCCGACGAACATCCTGCCGCATTTCCTGTTGATTGACACGGTCGTCGAAATCCAGGTTGCCGAAAAGATCTTCAGCCTGGTTACCAATTCCTGAATTTTCAATAAACGAACCAGCACCTGAAACTACATCGCCCGCCATGGAAGCCACGGAGCCTAACATATTTCCGGCTACTCTAACAGTACCTACGGCTAAAGAACCCACCAGGATAACAGTTACGATCAATGTGGTAGACCATACTAAGAAACCATGGATAATTCCGTCTGCACCAGCTAATTTACCGGCTACAAAACCACCGGCGGCGAAACTGATCAACAACGAAATAATAGTCATAATA
>ERZ809224.892-NODE-892-length-24602-cov-17.496598_pt1 | contig 24602 bp, 29 predicted proteins | sample MGYA00520513_ERZ809224 | MGnify/ENA primary metagenome ERZ809224 (study PRJEB31576, sample SAMEA3212658) | Homo sapiens | biome: human-gut; feature: human gut; material: fecal | place: Sweden | collected 2012 ... | reverse complement strand
GGAACGCATTTTTAATTGCAGATAAATATTTGTTTTGACCGCACCATGCACCAGCGCGACCTAAGACATCCGCCATTTTGTCCATAAATTTTTCCTCCCTTAAATATTTTTTTGACACTAATAGTATAATCTATTATGCAAATAAAAGTCAATGTTTTTTTAAATTAAAAGTACCATACTTTTAATTTAAAAAAACATAATCTTTAAAAAAACCGCATAAAATAAGGGTTTTTCAACGTTTTTGAAAACGGTTATTTTTTTAATTTTTTTGTAAAAAAAAGAAAACGCTATCATTTAGATGGCGTTTTTTTATGTTTTTTGGCTATTGAACCGTTACTGTTTGAAGTTCAAAATTGTTGTAATGATATCTCGTAAATGAATATTCAAAGATAATCCCACTACTTAAATATGCCGTTTGTTCAACTTCAATATATGGTTCATATTCCTTCAATCCCAAATTTTCTTGTTCTAACGGACTCGATAGATGAGCACGTATAGTTTTATGCGTACTTTGTATCTTTAATTTTAATTCTTTTTCAATATACTGGTATATCGAGCCTTTCAAATGCTCTAATTTTAAATTTGGAATAATAGAAATAGGCATGTATGTGATTTCTAAACAATACGGTTTATCATCAAATACTCTTTTTCTAATAATATGATAGACAAAGGATCCCTCTTCTATTTGTAATTTTTTAGATATATGCTCATCACTCGGTATAACCGAAAATTCAATAATTTCACTTTTTAATTCACCTTTGCCTTTTAATTTTCGTGTTAAACCCAATCCTGATTGTTTAAGTTGAGTTGCATCTTCTGAAGAAGCATCATAATCCTTTACAAAAGTTCCTGCCCCTCTTCTTCTTACAATCAATCCTTCTTTCACTAATATATCCAAGGCTTTTTTCATTGTTTCTTTATTACAATGATAAGCAACACATAATACATATTCATAAGGGAGTTTTTGTCCATATGTATATTTTTTATCAAAAATCTTACTTCTAATATCATCTGCGATATCAATATATTTAACCATAGACTATCCCTCCTACCATAACTAAAAATACCATACTTTTCATAAATTTGCACGGACTTTTTAACAAGAAGGTTATTTTTGTTTGACACTCCCCATGTCTAAAGACAGGGGATTCTTGCTACCTGCCAACATTGTTGGCTGACCAGTTCATTTCTGATAGGTCGCAGTGCAAGATAGGGGTATGCCATTACCCTTCCTAGAGCAGAACCTATAGTTCTCTAGGCAGTATATCTGTTACCAATATACTCAGTTGAGTTGCATATATTTATAGCTCCAAACAGATCCCTGTGTGTATGATATCCACATCTGCATATATAATTTCTATCATTTGCATGATGAACACTTCCACATATCGGACAGATCTGACTTGTATATGCTGGATCTACATATTCAACTTCTATGCCTGCAAGTTTTGCTTTGTATTCTATAAACTGTGCAAGTCTATAGAACGACCATGTATGCAGGCTATGATTGTTTTTTCGACTTGTTCTTGTCGTAGAACGTATGTTTTGAAGTCGTTCTAATTTGATTACGGATACGTCATGAGTTTTTGCTGTATTTACGATTTCACGTCTTAGCTTATGATCTATATCTTTCATGATACGTTGTTCTTTGTTGTTGATCTTAACAACTGCTTTTGGCTTCTTAGCTTTTTGAAATCTTTTTCGAAGATTATTGTAGTGTCTTCTTATATATTTGTTTTTTCTACCATTTCCATAAAACTTGACACTTCCATCTGGACAATAGCTTACCGCAGGACATTTGATTCCAAGATCAACGCCCATGACATTGTCATTTGAAGAAACAGCATCTTCTTTTGCATCATAGACAATCTGTGCTACTAGATCATGTCCTTTTACAACAATACGCATCGTTCCTAATTTACTGGATGAAAAAATTGATTTCTGTCTTTCTGATATTTTTGTTTTGACTGATATACGTTTTGACTTTCCATTGATGATTACTGGAAAGCCAATACTGTCATCATTGATTCTAAAATTTTGATTGTTGATATAACAGCACATTTTTTTCAAAACAGGAAGTCTTACTTTAGTATTTGAATTTCTTAAAGCCTTATTATATTTTCTTATGATGGATTTGGCATCTCGAATACATTGATTGCATCAAGAACAAGATGATTGACTGTAGAAATATACTCTGTCATCGTTACCTTGATTAATTCTATCTGATATTTATTTGGATAAAGCTTGACTGTTTCTGTTAATTGCATAGATATCACCTAAACGTTTTTTTGATCTTCAATATACTGCTTGATTACAGAAAGGGGTGCACCACCTACTGTAGATACAAAATAGCTATTAGTCCATAGCGTTGGGATCCTTGATTTCAACCAAGGAAATTCCTGTCTCAACACTCTAGAAGAATAGCCTTTGATTCTTTTAACTGCTTTGTGAATTCCATATTGTGGATCTACTTCCATAAGCAAATGTACATGATCGGGCATGATTTCCATTTCAATGATTTCGACATTCAATTGATCACAGGTTTCTTTAATCAACTCCTTTAAGCGATCATCCACACCGTCTACAAGAACGGGACGTCGATATTTTGGACAGAATACAACATGATATTTGCAGGAATAGGTCACATTATTATTCGATTTGCATTTCATGGATACATTATACTGCTTAAGGTTATCTAACGCTATACGTTATTGATAAAAACTTAAAAAGTTGCCTTATATCTCCACAGCTAAAGCTGGAAGCTTTACAGCAACATTTGGTAATTCACTAATCCTCTAACTTTTACAACGTCTTGATTTACTGTCTTGATTTACTGTCTTGGTTTTACGTTTACCTTTTGGACTTCGATTTGTAATGCAATCTCATCCACCATTTAGCCTCATATCAAGTTTCTGTTCGTACGCTCAAAAGAATCACTACACCACTTCCTCCATCCTTGCCATCACTGACGACTTGTAGTTCATTACACTTGCGGTAAATACCTGTGGTTGGTTTATCTCCAACTGAATTAGTGCCATGCCCGGCACACATTAAAAAAATCGCTTGATATTATCTATCAAACGATTCTTTCATTAATCTAATTGTATTTGTTTTACAATTTCATTATCAAATGTTTTAATTGTAAAACAGTCATTTTCATAAATACCATAACTGTTCGTACCTTCTTTAGGTAAAGAAATCGAAGACGGATTTAAAATATAAATACCGTTTTCTTTTTTAGCAAGTGGTTTATGAAAATGTCCATAAATCAAAACATCATTTTCATTTAATAAAGGAAGTTGATCTTCATTAAATAAATGTCCATGTGTCATAAAGAAATGATGTTGATCAACATCCATCAAAGCATAGTCACTACGCATAGGGAAATCTAAAACCATTTGATCAACTTCACTATCACAATTTCCTCTAACTGCAATAATATCCTTCTTTAAAGGATTTAATAAAGCAATAACCTTCTTACAATTATAATCCTTAGGTAAATCATTACGTGGTCCATGATATAAAATATCCCCTAAAATAATAAGTTTATCCGCTTTTTCTTCATGATATTTTTCAATAGCCTTATTTGCCCAATAATAAGAACCATGAAGATCTGATATAAACATTACTTTCATACAATTACGCTCTTCTAATTGTTTTGATCACAACTGGTGTTGTTGGACAATCTTGGAAGTTTGTAGGGACATTGGCAATTTGATCTACAATATCTAAACCTTCAGTAATTTTACCAAATGCAGCATATTCACCATCTAAATGTGGTGCTGGTTTATGCATAATAAAGAATTGTGAAGATGCTGAATCTTTGATCATTGTTCTAGCCATAGATAAAACACCTTCTGTATGTTTTAATTCATTGTTAACACCATTGCTTTTAAATTCACCTTTAATAGAATCACAATGTTTTTCTTTAAAATCTTTTGTATATCCCCCACCTTGAATCATAAATCCTGGGATAACTCTATGGAAAATTAATCCCGCAAAGAAATCTTCATCAATTAATTTTAAAAAGTTTTCTACTGTAATTGGTGCAACTTCAGGATAAAGTTCTCCTTTCATCACATCTCCATTTTCCATTTCAATTTCAATTAATACCTTTTCCATTCTCTAATTCTCCTTATCTACAACGTCTACATCAACAACCTTATTTTCAATAGATTGTTGTTTTTCTTTTTTCTTCTTCTTTAAAAGAAATCTTACTACAAAATAAACAAGTACAACTCCTGCCGCAATTCCAAATAACCAAACAATATTCTTTACTTGATCAAATTGATAAGCTGTCGCTACCACTAAACATAAGTTAATAATATTCATTGATCCTGCTAATTTATATTTTTGATTAACCATAAAATTCAAGGAAAGCGCAGATGAAGCAAATAACCCAACAATAAGCATAACTTCCATACTATGTACCTCCTTGTATCATTCTATCATAATAGAATCATTTTTGTTATATATTATTTAGTATGGGACACTTAGTCCAAAAGTATATTTTTATTTATTTCTTCATGTTATAATTTGGTGAACAACCAAAAAGACGGTAGGCGGTTATCCTTGGTCGCATTGATCGAAGGGCGTATTCTTCGTTTACATAGATATCCTTAGGGAAATATGAAAAACGGAGGTGATGGAAATGACAACTTATGAAGCTATCATGGTTATGTTAGGTACACTAACATTAATGATGTCGATAATAAGTATCGTTATTAAATTACTTCTATATATAATAGAAAATAATGCAAAAAAATAACTACCTCACAAAGTTTTGGCGAACATTGAGGTAGTTATTCTACACTAAAAAACCCAAGACGAACCGTTTATCGGTTGTTCTTTTTCATATTTATTATAATTAAATTTTATAAACAATTCAATAAAATCTTATCTATCTAATTTCATATACAATAAAGGATAAGGATTTCCTTCTTCATCTAATTCTGTTTTCTTGTATTTTTTAAATCCCACAGCTTCACCATTATCTACAACCATCAAATGTTCAACACTCTTTAATGCCATTGGAACATATTCTTTAATATGTTCAATTTCTTGTTCATTTAAAAATGTATGTGTGGCTTTTACAGAATCTTCCCAAACATTTACAAGTATATTTAATAGTTGATCATTTCTATCTTTTATCTCAATTATTTTCATTGATCATTTTCACCCTATTTTCTCTACCCATATTTATCATTGATTTCTTTCACTTTAACTATGATAATATAATTATATGAAATAGCCCTACCAAATAGGTAGGGTCATTTATTTTGTTAATATCTTTTTTATTTAGCAAATTGTTTAATTGCATTAGCAACAGCTGCTGTCACATCTTTATTGAAGATTTTTGGCATGATATTTTCTTCATTTAAATCTTCATCACTGATTGTATCTGCAATAGCTTTAGCCACAGCTACTTTCATTTCTGGTGTAATTGAAGGAACTCTTGCTTCTAATGCTCCTTTAAAAATACCAGGGAAAGCTAAAACATTATTAATTTGATTTGGATAATCAGAACGACCTGTTCCAACAACTCTTGCTCCTGCTGCTTTGGCTTTTTGATAAGTAATTTCTGGTTCAGGATTTGCCATTGCAAAGATAATTGGATCATTGTTCATTGAATGAACCATTTCATCAGTTACTAGATTTGGTTTAGAAACACCTACAAAAACATCTGCACCTTTTAATGCATCAGCTAATGTACCTTGCATATTATCAGGATTAGTAATATCACATAAAGCACGTTTATGAGGAATAAGTCCTTCTTGTCTATCTTTATATAAAATTCCAAATTCATCCACTGCAATAATTTTACCAACACCGGCTGTATGCATCATTTTAATAATAGCTGTTCCTGCAGCTCCTGGCCCATTTAAAACAACTGTAATATCTTTGATATCTTTTTTTGTCACTCTTAAAGCGTTATATAAGGCCGCTAAAACAACAACAGCTGTTCCATGTTGATCATCATGGAATACAGGAATATCTAACATTTGATCTAATCTTTCTTCGATTTCAAAACAATCTGGAGAAGCAATATCTTCTAAGTTGATTCCACCAAAACATGGTGCAATATTTTTAACTGTTTGAATCAATTCTTCTTTATCTTGTGTATCTAAACAAATAGGTACCGCATTGACATCTCCGAATTTTTTAAATAGAGCAGCTTTTCCTTCCATGACTGGAATCGAAGCTTTGGCTCCAATATTTCCAAGTCCTAAAACAGCTGTTCCATTTGAGACAACAGCAATTGTGTTTGATTTTGTTGTATAACGATAAACATCTTCTTCATTTTCAGCAATCTTACGACAAGGTTCAGCAACCCCTGGCGTATAAACAACAGACATATCATCCATTGTATTAATTTCACAATTTAATTCCGTATGTATTTTTCCTTGATGTTTTTCATGTAATTTCAAGGCTTCTTCATAATAATTCATTTTCATCACCCGCCACTATTATACCTATAAAATAACTCATTCGTCTAATCTTTTTTATCTAAAACATAACCATGATCCATTGGTCCTTGTCCTTGTCCTAAATCAAGCATTGCCGCAAGCGCTCCCGAAATATAATCTTTAGCTTTTTTAACAGCATTTTCCAAATTTTCACCTCGTGCTAAATAAGAAGCAATCGCACTTGATAAAGTACATCCCGTACCATGAGTATTATTGTTATTAATACGTTTTCCTTTAAACCATTGATAATTACCTTCTTTATAAAGTAAATCATTGGCATCATTGATTTGATGTCCGCCTTTAAGTAATACTGCACAATGATAATGATCTCCAATATATTTAGCTGCTGTTAACATTTCTTCTTCATTATTGATTTTTAATCCTGATAAAACTTCGGCTTCAGGAATATTTGGTGTTAAAACCGATGCGAGTGGGAAGAGATTTTCTTTTAATGTATCAATAGCTTCATCACTAATAAGTTTTGCCCCACTTGTAGCCACCATCACAGGATCAACAACGATATTACGTGCATGATATTGTTTTAACTTTCCACTAATAGATAAAATGACTTCTTTTTGAGAAACCATTCCAATTTTAACAGCCATTGGATAAATATCTGTAAACACACTATCCATTTGACTAGCCACAAAAGAAGCATCAACATCATAAATAGTATCTACTCCTGTAGTATTTTGAGCTGTTAGTGCTGCAATAACCGACATGGCATAAACACGATTAGCAAGCATTGTTTTTAAATCTGCCTGAATTCCTGCACCTCCACTACTATCACTACCTGCAATTGTAAGGCAAGTTGGCATTTTATTAGAGATAACTCTTTGAATTTTATCTTTTAATAGGCTACTTGCTTTTTGGATATCATTACTTCCAAAAATACTTGAAACGATAGCAACACCATCAATAGCAACCCCCATAAATTCTAAGATATTCACTTGATTAATACCACCAATAGCAACCACAGGAATATCAACTTTTTGACAAATTTCATTTAACGTTTCCATTGAAATATTTTGTGCATCATCTTTTGTTTGAGTTGCAAAAATAGCTCCGACACCTAAATAATCAGCCCCATTTTCTAAAGCTATTTTTGCTTCTTCATAATTATGTGCAGATACACCAATAATTTTATCTTCACCTAATATTTTTCTTGCTTCTTTTAAATTTAAATCATCTTGCCCAATATGGACCCCATCTGCATCAATTTCTTTACACAATTCAACATCATCATTAATAATCAAAGGAACATGATGTTTTTGACACACACTTTGAACATCCAATGCTTCTTGTTTAAATGCTTCATGTGTCATTTCTTTTTCTCTTAGTTGAATCATTGTTACACCACCAAGAATGGCTTCTTCAACTAATTCCGACATTTTTCTTCCTTTTAAATATTTTGAATCTGTTACTCCATATAATAATAAATCTTCTTTATTTAATTTCATCAAATTTCCTTCTTTCTTTACAATATTCTTTTTTTATTTCCCTGGAAATAAAAAGAGAGTCCTGTTGAACTCTGTTAACGTCTATATCTCCTACGTTGGCATTATCCAAATCAGGTTATGGGTCTAAGTCAATACTTACTCTCAGCAAAAAGCTCCCCGTTTCCTTTATTATAATTTTTTTAATAAAAATTGTCTATTTTTATTCATATTATTTATGCTTTTGTTCAAACTATAAAAGGAGGTGCTTTCATGAAATTATGTATTACAGCAGGTAACTATCACATTTTTAAATTAATGATTAAAAATCATAAAGATTCTCGCATTCAATTAAAAAACATTCATCCTTTAGATTTTGACCTTGTTTTTGATGTTTATACATCTTTAGATCAAAAAACAGTTATTTCTATACTTAGCCATGAATTACGTTATTCCCCTTTTATGTATTTATGCCCGGGTTTTAAAGTCATTCCTTTAAAAAAACGTCTTCCTCATGGTACAAAAGAATCAACTACTCCTTTAAATCTTTCTTTTAATTGAATAATTTATATTAAAAAACAGTTCGAGATAGCATCTATTTCAAACTGTTTATTTTTTAATTAATAATTTTTAAAACATCTTCTTCACTTGTTACATTAAGTTTTTTCTAGCGATGTATTTGTGTCAAACTTGTTTCATTTCTATGATTATTTTAGTTTTCCTCTTTTTTCTTTCAATGGACAAATAGTTCAAAATATTTTCCATTAAATTTATTTTTTATTGATCAACATATAGCAAAAAAGATGATGTTTTTACGCACCATCTTATTTTTTTTAATTTGAATCCATATTTTAACGGGTCTTCTGGATCTATCACAAGTTGATTAAAAGCTGTATAAATATACTATTTTTCCAATTTAATTTTTAATAAATCATCAATAACATTCTTTATATCTTCACTTATACAATATGCTCTTTTTTCCATGGATTGAGGACAATAAGTATCTTTATTAATACAAATATAAGTTGCATTTTTATTTTTTTCACCAAATCTAAAAAATGGATATTTAATAATACCTGGTGTATTTTGTCCTACACCTAATTCAAGATAAACAATTTTTAAATCTTGATGTCTTCTGATAAAATCTTGATATCTAAAATAAGCTTGATGCCATCCTTCATCTTCAACAAAAGTATCATCACATCTTAAATTCATTGTCATTGGTTTTCCACAATGAGGACAATAAGGAATTAAAGATGTAGGAATTTTCATATCCTTTTGTTGTTCAATCATCTTTTTAATAAGTTCTTCATTATCATATGTTTCTTGATGACAAGGAGATGAACATTGAAATAAGCCATAATCCCCTTGTGTATAAAATAATCTTTGTTTATCAAAATTTGCTTTTTGAAAACAATGATCCACATTAGTTGTTAAAACAAAATAATCTTTATCTTTAACAAGTTGAAAGAGTTTTTGATATAAATCTAAATGATCTACATAACGATTATAATAGATATGTCTTGACCACCAAGCCCAATATTCTTCTAAAGTATCGTAAGGATAAAAACCTCCTGAATACATATCATGAATTCCATATTTTTCTTCAAAATCACTAAAATACTTATTAAATCTTTCTCCTGCATATTCATATCCAGCAGCCGTAGAAAGTCCTGCACCTGCTCCAATAACAATAGCATCCGCTTCTTGTATTTTAGCGCAAATATCTTTCATAGATGTCTCGATCTTCGTCTTTGAAAACATTAAAAATCACCTTCTTTATACTTGTTTCATTTTTTAAATATTCTTTAACTGTTTTAATTGCAATCTTTGTTGCAAGTTCTTTAGGAAAGTGGAATTCACCAGTAGAAATACAACAAAAAGCAATACTTTCTAAATGATATGCATCTGCAAGTTCTAAACAACTACGGTAACATGATGCCAGTAATTCTTCATCTTTTTTAGCCACCGTTGAATAAATAATCGGACCTACTGTATGTAAGATATAACGACTTGGTAAATTATAAGCTTTAGTTATTTTAGCTTTTCCTGTAGCTTCTTGTTTTCCTTGTTTTTCCATTATTTGATAACAAGCATATCGAAGTTGCATTCCAGCATAGCTGTGGATACAATTATCAATACAACGATGATGAGGAATATAACATCCTGTCATTTGACTATTAGCAGCATTAACGATGGCATCACATTTTAAAGTTGTAATATCTCCTTGCCACAAATAAATACCTTCTTGGATAGGTTTTAAATCATTGACATCTACAATTCCTTTTTCTTCAATTGCTGTTTGTAAATAAGCATCTTGAATACGATAAAATTCACTTTTTATTTTTTTAGGTTCTCGAACATTCATCAAATCTCTCAATAAAAGTTTTTGTGAACTTTCATTTTGAGGAATTTCAATGTGACAATATTCTTCTCTTTCATCAAGTAATTCTTGAATCAAATATTTTCTTCTTTCTTCTTGGTTCATCTAAATTTCCCTTTCTATCGCACGAACAGGACATATTTCTAGACATCTTCCACAACTTAAACAATGTCTTTGATCAATTTTTACTTTTTGATCAACATGAACACATTTTTGTGGACAAACATCTAGACATTTCAAACACCTAATACATGTATCATTAATAAAATATCCTGTTTCTTTTTCAATACTTCCAATTGTAAATGTTTCTTTAATAATACTACTCGGAGCAGTAATATCAAAATATTCACCTGTTGCTTCATATAAACAAAAGACTTCTAATATATCTCTAGTATTTTCAGGATATATTTTTTGCATATACGTATTTTTTTGAAAGATTTCTTTTAAATACGTATGATGAATACATTTAACTTTTCCTTTTAAAGAAATTGCTCTTTTATCTTTTAAAGCAGTTAATGACATATAATTTTGTTGGATAAGTTGTTGATAAAAGGCTTTCCCTTTAGCCGTCAGAAAATATATACCTTTTTCATCATAAAGCATCATATCGATTGCTCTTGTTTGTGGATACCCTTGTTGATCTAATGTAGCAACAACTGTTGAATGAAATTCATCTACTAACATCTTTAAATAGTTCATCTCTTGCATACCTCTTTTCTTTTATTTATAATAGTATATATAATATACTAAGTATCTCTTAGATACTAAAGGAGACAAAAATGGAAAAACAACAATTACCTGCTTGCCCAGTTGAAACAACCTTAACACTTATTAGTGATAAATGGAAAGTCTTGATTTTAAGAGATCTTCTTCCTGGTACTAAACGTTTTGGTGAATTGAAGAAATCAATTGGTCACGTTAGCCAAAAGGTTTTAACAGCCCAACTTAGACAAATGGAACAAAGTGGTTTACTAACACGTACCGTTTATCCTGAAGTTCCTCCACGCGTTGAATATTCTTTAACGGAACTTGGTTATAGTTTAAAACCTATTTTAGATGCGATGTCTATTTGGGGAGAAAATTATAAAGAAAATTATTATCAAGATTAGGACTCGTTTTTAGAAACGAGTTTTTTTACGAAATTATTTGCTGGATATTTGATAATATTTTCAGGAGTATCAAATTGTTGAATTTGATAATTTGAAATACATTGTTGTGGACAATTCTTTTGACATAAGCCACATTGAATACATTGATTACTAATGATAAATCCTTTAGGTTTTATCTCTTTATTCATTGAAAAACTTTCTCTATAAATAGGTTCTTTGCCTAAATCAAAGAATTCTAGTTAACCTTCTTCAAGACAAAAGGCTTCTAAAATATAACGACTCTCATTTGGATAAACATCATTCATTGATGAATTATGTTTAAAAATACGATCTATCCAATATTTTTGATTTTCTAATCGTTTAACAAGTCCATTTAACCGAACCATTTGATACTCTTTATTCATTCCTGTAATTGCAACGTATGGTTGATTTTTTAATTGTTTATAAAAATCTTTTCCTCTTGCTGTACAAAAATATAATTTACTATCTTCAACCAACATCACATCTATAATTCTTACTTGTGGTTGATTATTTTCATCAACGGTTGCAAAAGCAACATCTTTGATTTCTCTTAAAATATTTAAACAAGTTGAAACATTCATTGTTGTGCCTCCTTTTTCGTTTTTCATTATAATTTTATTTCTAATAAAAAAAAGTACGCACAATATTGTGGTATAGTTACCTTTTAGTAACCAATAAAAAAAGCTACGATTTAAAATCGTAACTTTCTTGATTATTCCGTTTCAAATTGACTGTAATAAAGTTGATGATAATAACCATGTTTTTGAAGCAATTCTTCATGATTACCAATTTCTACAATATGTCCTTGATCCATAACGATGATTTGATTGGCATTTTTAATCGTTGATAAACGGTGAGCAACAATAAAGGTTGTTCTTCCTTTCATCATTTCATCAAAAGCTTTTTGAATTTGTAATTCTGTACGCGTATCGATTGAACTTGTTGCTTCATCTAAAATCAACATTGGTGGATGTGTTAACATAATACGTGCAATACACACAAGTTGCATTTGTCCTTGAGACATATTTCCACCATCTTCTTCAACCATTGTATCGTATCCTTGAGGAAGAGACATAATATATTTATGCACACGTGCTTTTTTAGCTGCTTCAATGATTTCTTCATCACTAACTTTTGTTTTTCCATAAGCAATATTTTCTTTAATAGTCCCTTTAAATAACCAACTATCTTGTAAAACCATACCGTACATTTTTCTTAAATCATCACGGTTCATATCTTCAATATTAACATCATCAATTGTAATTTTTCCACCTTGAGGATCATAGAAACGCATTAATAAGTTAATTAATGTTGTTTTTCCACAACCTGTTTTACCTACAATAGCTGTCATTGTTCCTGGTTTAGCTTCATAGTTAAAATCTTGAATTAATGGTTTACTTGGATCATAACTGAAATTTAAATGGTCAATGATAATATGTCCTTGTTTATTTTCAATGATTTTAGAGGTTGTTAATTCTTGGATTGTTTCTTCATCTAATAATGCAAAGACTCTTTGACTGGCAGCAATGGCTGTTTGCATTTCTGACATAACGGATGATATTTCGTTAAATGGTTTGGTATATTGGTTAGCATATGTTAAAAAGCTTGAAAGAATACCTACTGTAAATGAACCATTTAATACTTGAAATGCTCCAAAGATACCAACAGCAGCATAAACAATACTATTAACTAAACGTGTTGTGGGATTAATTAAAGCCCCATAAAATTGTGAAATAACCCCACTTTTATGCATACGTTCATTGATTTCATTAAACTTTTCTTCGTTTTGTTCTTGATAATCAAAAATATTAACAATTTTTTGATTACCTATCATTTCTTCACAATAACCATTCATTTCCCCTCTTAAAGCAAGTTGTTCTTGGAAATAAGAATGTGTTCTTTTAACAATCAAAGAAGCAACAAGTAAAGAAAGTGGTGTTAAAACAACCACAATTACAGCTACCGAAAAATGAATATAAGCCATAATCAAAATCGTTCCTACAATTGTTGCAATTCCTGTAAGCAAGGATGTAAAACTTTGTAATAAACCTTGTCCAATTAAATCAATATCATTGATCAATCTTCCTAAAATATCTCCATGACTTGTAGCATCAATATATTTTAAAGGAAGACCTTGAATTTGATCAAATACTCTATTTCTTAAATCATTCGTAATATTATAAGTAATTGTATTTGTAATTTGTCCCATGATCCATTGAATCAAAGAAATAATTAAAATAACAATTCCAATAAAAATAAGTTTGTTCAATAACGCTTGAAAATGAACTTGATTCTTTCCAACCAATAAATCTATTGCTTGACCTATTAAAACAGGTGTAAGTAAAGTAAAGACAACAGAGACAATTGATAAAAGTGTTAATAACATAATTAAAAAACGATAAGGTTTACAATATGTAAGCAATCTTTTAATTGTTTTTTTATCCATTGTAATCACCATCCTTACTATTTTGAGATTCATAAATTTCTTTATAAACCGTACAATTCTTTAATAATTCTTCATGACAATCAAAACCAACAAGTTCACCATGATATAAAACCATAATACGATCACATCTTTTTAAAGACGCTGTTCTTTGAGAAATAACAATTTTTGTCATTTCTTTTAATTCTTGTAATTGTTTTTGTAAAGCAGCATCTGTTGCATAGTCTAACGCACTTGAGCAATCATCTAAAACTAAAATATCCGCTTGTTTATAAAGCGCTCTAGCGATTGTTAAACGTTGTCTTTGTCCACCAGAGAAGTTTTTCCCACCTTGAACAACAGCACTTTCTATTCCTTGAGGAAGACAACTTACAAATTCTTTAGCTTGTGAAACTTCTAAAGCTTTATTCATTGTTTCTTCTTGATAAGGTTTTGACATACAAATATTTTCTTTAATTGTTCCTGAAATCAATGATGTATTTTGTAAAACATAACTGATATGTTGTCTTAATGTTTCTAGTTTATAATCTTGAATATTTTTACCAGCTATTTTAATTTGTCCACTTCTAACATCATAATTTCTTCCAATAAGGGATACTAGTGTTGATTTACCAGCACCCGTTCCTCCAATAATTCCTACTGTTTCACCTTTATTGATCGTAAATGATAAGTTGTGTAACACATCTTTTTGAAGATATCCAAAGTTGACATCTTTAAATTCAATCATCTTTTCATCAGGAATAAGGGTTGAATAACTTCCTTGATTTTCTACTTGTGGTGTTGTTTCAAGTACTTCAAAAACTCTTTGATAACTTGCTGTAGCTTTATTGTAGATTGATAAAACATTCGCAAAGACAATGAGTGCTTGTAAAATACTATTCATATAGTTAATTAAGGCAATAACTTCCCCTTGAGAAAGACTTCCTACATTGACTTGGAAACCACTAGCATAAATAATAATAATGATTGCAAAGTTTACAATTAAATAAGTAAAGGGATTTAATAAAGCTTGTATTTTACCTACTTTTACTTGTTCATCTTTTTGATTTTTTGTTTCTAAATTAAATCTTTTTACTTCATGATTTTGATTTGAAAAAGCACGAATAACACGTACACCTTTTAAGTTTTCTCTTGCTATTAAAGCAATTTTATCTAATAACTTTTGAATACAAGAGAAATAAGGCATTGAAATAATCGTAATTGATAACATCGATACCGCTAAAATAACAGCTCCTACAACAAAGATCATTGATAAAGAACCACTGATCATAAAAGCCATAAATAATGAACCAATCATTAAAAATGGAGCTCTTGACGTAAGACGAATCGTCATCGCTACAGCTAATTGAATTTGTACCACATCATTAATAAGCCTTGTAACTAATGATGGTGCTGTAAGGGCATCTAAATTGGCATCATCATATTTATTGATTTGATGATACATGTCTTTTCTAAGTTGTGTCCCCACACTTTGTGATGTAAGGGAAGCATACCATTGACAAACAAGTGCAAATAAATAACCAAAAACAGCTAAACCAATAAGGACGAGCCCACATTTTAAAATATAATTGGTATCTTTATAAGCAATTCCTTTATCAATGACAGAGGCCATAACAACGGGAACACATAATTCTAAAGCAGCTTCAAAGATTTTAAATAAAAAACCTAAAGTTGCTGAAAACTTAAACTCTTTTACATATTTTAATAGTTTCATATTCTTCACCTCTGCGTTATTATATGATAAGATTTATCTATATGTAAAATATATATATTATATATTAATTATATTTAATAAATATATCATTCCCATTTGAAGGAGTTTTATGATGGATATTAGACAAATGAAATATTTTAAAACTATTGTAGAAGAAGGAACGATTTCTAAAGCTGCTAAAAAGCTTCATATGGCTCAACCACCTTTATCAATGCAACTTAAACAATTAGAAGAAGAATTAAGTGTTATACTTTTAAAAAGAGGTAATAAACAAGTTGAATTAACAGAGGCTGGTAATCGTTTTTATAAAAGATGTTTACAAATCTTAGATTTAACTGAAATTACTAAAAATGAATTAAAACAGTCTTATCAAGATGTTTTAAGAATTGGTATTACTTCTTCTAATAGTGGTTTAATTCAACAAGAAAGTATTCAAGAATTTATTAAAAAAAATAAACATGTTCAATATGCTATCCATGAAGGGTCTACTTATGAAATTCTTGATTTATTATTATCACATAATATTGATTTAGGAATTGTTAGAACACCTTTTGATACTTCCCAAGTAAATACTTTTTATTTAGAAAAAGAACCGATGATTGCTATTGGAAAAAAAGAATATTTTATAAATACTAAAAGAAAAATAAAAGATTTTAAAGATACTCCTTTAATTATTCATCAAAGATATCTGCCTTTAATCAATGATTATTGTTTAAATAAACTAATTCAAATTCAATTAAAAGTAACTTGTGATGATAGTAGAACGTCTCTTATTTGGGCCAATAGTGGTATTGGAGTAGCAATTTGTCCAATGAGTAGTTTAGCTTTACCTTATGACCATTCTCTTGTTTATACGATTTTAGAAGATAAAAATTTATATACAGGAATCGCTTTTATTACTAGAAAAAACGAAGAAGTTTCAGCTTTATTAAATGAATTTATAGAACGTTTTAAATAGAGGAAAAACAAATGATACAATACTAAAAATACCAATTACCTATTAAATTATTAGATATTTATTTTGAAGATCATCATACAAAAACAGCTAAACATTATCATACTAGTATTGAAATTTTGATTCCCGTTTTAGGAAAACTAAAATTATTTATTACTGATAAAGAATTGATTATTCCTCAAGGAAGCTTATATATTATTAATAGTCAAGAAATTCATGGGATGCATCATACGGAAGATACTGATATCTATAAAGGATATGCACTTCAAATAAATTATGATTTTATTAAAAAATATTATCCAGCTATTGATAATTATCAATTTATTCAACCTAATCATAAAATCAAAGAAAAGATATTGTTAGACATTTTTAAAATTATTGCAGCTTATGATCATAGCAATCAATTTCAAAAAATAGAAATTGAAAGTTATATTTTACATCTTTTATATACGTTGCTTTCAAATACTTTAGATAAAAAAACAAATTTAAATTTACAAACTTTACATGATAAAAGAATTATAAAAATGACACAATATATTGACTTACATTATAACGAAGATCTTTCAATTGATAATATAGCGCAACACTTTAATATATCTACAGGATATTTATCACGTTATTTTAAAAGTCATTTAAACGTGACAGTTAAAGAATATCTTATTGCTGTTCGTTTAAAAAAGGCAAGACAGGATGTTTTATTTTCAAATTATACAATTTTAGAAATTGCTTATTTACATGGCTTTCCAAATTTAAAATCATTTATTAATGCTTTTAAAAAAGTTTATCATGATACACCAGCAAAATATCGTGAAAAAGTTAGAAAATGACATTAAAGAAGTACGTTTTTAACATTTATGTAAGCTCTTTTAACGGTAAAGTTTTACTTGTCAAAAAAAGGGAGGAAAAAAATGTTAAAAAGATATTTAGTTTATTTGTATGTGCGATGATGTGTCTCATATCAACAAATCTTGTTTTTGCTGATGGAACAGTTGATATTCATGGAACATACAATATTCACGTTGGTGGTTATGATTGGGGAAGTGCAACTGATAATAAAAAAGCAGAAAATAATCCATCACAAGCAATAAAAACTGGAGATACTGCTCATGGTGAAATTTATGCAATGATCATGATGTTTGCTGCAGCTAGATATGTTTTCTTTAAACAAAGAAAAGAAGCTTAATTTATAGACTCATTAAATTGCTTATGCAATTTAGTGAGTTTTTTTATTTTTTAAAAGAAAAAACGATTTTTGTTGTCTATATAAATAATGGGGGGGGAGAAACTATGGAAACAAAAATCAAACCTAAAAGAATTACCGATTTTAAAAATGACCTTGTCTTTAAATTCATGTTGAGTGATCTCAATGATTCTCACTGTTATTATTTACTTAAAACCATTATTGAAGGAATCACAGCTATTAAATGTCAGGAACTAGTTGTCTTAAACAGTGAGGTGGTTACCATGATGAAAGAAAAGATGGATCAGTTCAATGAAGATGAAGAACTTGTTTTAGCAGCGAGTAAAAGACAGCTTGTCAAAATACAACATCATCAAGAGAAAGTAAGAATACGACAAGAAGGTAAAGAAGAAGGCTTAAAAGAAGGAGAACTTCTTAAAGCTAAAGAAAAGACATTAAAATTATTTAATAAACTCTTTCCTGATGAAAATAATCAATTATTAGAAAACTTAACATTATTACAATACGATCAAATATTTGATGCCTTGTTAGAAAACAAAGATTTAAAAACGATTAAAAAAATCATTGGAAAATAATCCAATGATTTTTTAATGCTATTTATAAAGTGCATTATATATTTTTAATAGATGTTCATCTCTATTTTTAATAGCCTGATGATCTTTTCCATCATGATAATCATAGAATCCTTGTTGACTTTTAATTCCTAAATGCCCTTCTTCATAAAGTTTAGCAAGTTCACTTGGAACTTTTGTATCATTGCATAAATCTTTCATTAAATAATCACTTATATGATAAAACGTATCCAATCCCCCAAAATCAGCAACTTCTAATGGTCCTAAACAAGCATATCTAAAACCTAATCCATATTTCATGACCGCATCAATATCTTCTTTAGAAATAACTCCTTGTTCTACTAAATATAAAGCTTCTCTAAGTACTGCAAATTGAATTCTATTGGCTGCAAATCCTAAAACATCCTTTTGAACAATAACGGGTTTTTTACCAATATGAATACTTAATTCTTTGATTGCTTGTGCAACAGTATCTAAAGTTTTATCACCTTTAATAATTTCAATAAGTAAAATAAGATGAGAAGGATTAAACCAATGCATTCCAATAAATCTTTCAGGTTTATAAACAGCACTAGCAAGCGTATTAATTGAAATACCAGATGTATTGGTTGCTAGAATAGTGTCTTCTCTTACTAATCTTGAAATTTCTTGATAAAAACTTTGTTTGATTTCAACTTTTTCAATAATGCTTTCGACAACAAGATTACAATTTTTAAAACATTCTTTATCTGTTGTGTATTTAAGATGTTGATGAAGCAATTTTTCTTGTTCACTTGTTAATTCTTGATCTTGGATAAGAATTTGTGTATTTTCTTTAATTCTTTTTTTAGCATTTTCAATTGCTTCTGCTTTTAAATCATAAATAGTAACATCATAGTTATATTTAGCAAAGATTTGAGCCATTGAATAACCCATTGTCCCTGCTCCAGCAATCACAATTTTTTTAATTTCCATTAGTCGATCCTCATTTCTAATAAAGCACTTCCTAATGTTTTACCATGCATATCAATGGCAAGAGAACGCGTAACGCCTCCTCCTAAAGCATCTTCTAAAACAAAGTTTAAAGCACTGATTGAAGGAATTTCATATCTTGTAATTTTACCATGAACGATATCTTTAAAATATTCTTTTAACTTTTCTTCTGTTACTTTTTCTCTAATAATTTTGTAATCTTCATCTTTATAAGCAATAACTGAAATAACTGAAATATTTCCTTTATCACCTGTTCTAGAATGAGCAATTTCCTTTAATAACATATCTTATACCTCCAAATATCCAACAGTAATATGAAAATGATCACTAGGAATCAAAATAGATGCAATACTCACAATATCTTTAATTGTTTTGACTGCTCCTCCTCCACCAGAAGGACCATTTGTATATAAAGCTTCTACTTCATTACCTATAAGCTCAGCTTCTGCTTTTGTTTTCACTCTAGCAGCAACTCTTAATCTTACTTCATTTGGTGTATATTGTCCCATTTCATTTGAAATACTATCTTTATATAAAGAATTTACACCAATATAATCAAAACGGACTTCTTCAGCTTTTAAACCGATCATTTCAAAACGATGTTCAAGAATTTCTCTAGCTAATTTAGCCTTTGCAAGAGCATTACTTCCTCCATAACTGATTTGTCCTTCACTAATATAACAATCATGATATCCTACACTTGTTTTATAATATCCATTTGGCACTTTACCACTAGCATTTTCAATCTTTACTTCATTTTCTCCTATTTGTTTAACTGTAATTTTAGAAAAATCAGCAATAACATCTGGTGTAAAATAATTTTCAGGATCTTGAATTTCATAAAGAGATTGTTCCTTAACAGTTTCAGTTGTAACAATTCCTCCAGTATTTGAAAGTTTTGAAACAACACCATCTCCATTTTCATCTACTTCAATAATTGGAAAACCTAAATTCCATAATTCAGGAACATCTTTATATCCAGGATCAGCAAAGTAACCTCCTGTTACTTGCCCTGCACATTCTAATAAATGTCCTACCCAAGTTCCTTTCCCAAGTTTTTCATAATCATCCATTGACCAACCAAACTCATAAACAAGTGGTCCTAAACTTAAAGATGGATCAGCAACTCTTCCTGTAATCACAATATCTGCTCCATTTTTTAAAGCTTCCACAATGCCAACACATCCAATGTATCCATTAGCAGATAAGACATCTCCATTAATGGCAGATAAAGGTTTTTTCGTTTCAATTGTGACATATTCTTGGTAATCATCTAATCTTGATGAAATATCATCACCTTCCACATAAGCAATTTTTAAATTTGTTAGACCTTTACTTTGTGCCATTTCTTGACATTTTAATGCTGCATGATATGGATTAGCTGCTCCCATATTTGTAATTACTTTAACAGAATGTTTCTTTAAAGCATCTAAAATACGATCAAAACGATATTCAAATAAAGCATTATAACCTTTTTTTTGATCTTCCATTTTAGCCTTTTGTGCTAAAGAAATTGTTCTTTCAGCTAAACATTCAAAAATAATATAATCAAGATTTCCTCTTTCAATTAAGTCAATAGCAGGTTCAATGCGATCACCAGCATACCCTGCACCACTACCAATTCGTATTGTTTTCATTGTAATACCCCCCTGTACAAAAAGTGCTGATTATTCAGCACTTTCTCCTTGTTCTAATAATTGTTTATCGTAAGCTTTCATAAATGGTGCTGCAATAATGATATCTAAAACTAATAATCCAAACCAAACAAAGATGGCTTTAACATCCATTGATGCTAACCAAGCTTGAAGTGGTCCAGGAACTGTAAATGGTAAAGAAATATAGAATTTTCCTAAGAAACCACTACTCATAAGACCATATGCAATAGCTACGTTTAAGTTATTACAGATATAGAAAATAATTAAAGTAAATGGATTTAAAACTGTAGGTAATCCAAAGATAACAGGTTCATTAATATTGAAGGCTGTTGAAACAACGGCAATCTTTGCAATTGATTTTGATTGTGATGCTTTTGAAAATAATAATAAACAAAGAACAACCGCCATATAAGAAATATATCCACCATAAACAGTATTAAATGCTCCAGCAAAGATACATGGAAGTTCTTTACCTGCTGCATATGCTTCAGCATTTAAAGCAAGTGCTGCAGTTGTAACTGGTGTAACAACGACACCTAACATATTTCCACCATGAACTCCAAAGAACCAGAATGTTGTCATTAATAAGTTAATAATAATGATTGATGGTAATGATCCTGTTGCTGAAAGTAATGGTTGGAAAATTGCATAAATCAATCCTGAAAATCCAGTTCCAATAAGTGTGTGACATAATCCATCAATTCCCATGAAGAAAATAAGACTTACAACACCTGGAATTAATACATTAAATGGTGCTGCCACATTTGGTGGTACTGAATCTGGTAAACGAATCACTAAATTCTTTTTAATAAATAAATGATTGATTTCAATAACACCTATTGCAACTAAAATTGCTGTAAACATTCCACTTGCCCCTAAATTTGTTAGTGGAATCGCTGTGACTGAAGTTTCACCTACGGTATAAGCTGTAGGAATACCAGCAACACATAAATAAACTAATAATGTTGTAATTAAATTTGAAATTGTATCCATTTTATAATGTTTACATAAACGATAGGCAACTCCTAATACAACATAAATTGAAATGGCTCCAATTGTTAAGTTATAAGGAATTAATAATGTTGTGGCATGAGCTGATGCAAAATCACGCCATGCACATAAAAATGAAGTTAGTAAGTTTGTTGCTTTTACAGAAGCATCTACTGGTGGCATTGCTAGTAAAATAGCAAACCCGCCGATAATTGTAATTGGTACTAAAATAGTTAGTCCATCACGTATAGCAGCTAAATGTTTTTGTTGTGAAATTTTCATTGCCACAGGAACGACATATTTTTCTAAGGCTGCTTGAAACTTATTCATAAATCCTGAATTTTGTTTTTCCATAAATATCCTCCTCACTTGCTGTCATGTTTTATAACCGGTTTCATTTGACACATTTAGCATAGCATGTAATGAATGGTTATGCAATATTTATTTTATTTTTTTGAAATCTATTTCATTTTAAAAATACATGTGATATACTTTTTTTGCAAGGAGGTAACAAAATGGAAGTTGGATATCATAAATTAGACATTACCCCAACAGTACCTGTTCATATTGCTGGGTATAATAGAAAAGAATTATCTAAAGGCGTTTTAGATCCTATAGAAATTAATTCTTTAGTTATTAAAGAAAATAATAAAATAATTATTTTTTCTATTTTAGATTCAATTATTATTGAAAATAGTGTTATTTTACCTATAAAAGAGGCTATTTTTAAAGAATTTGGTATTCCTTATGAACAAATCATCATAGGTTGTATTCATACACATTCTGCACCAGCCTACTTTAAACCATTTTTTGAAAATGTTTATATCGATCCAAAATTACAAGAAAATCTTATTCAATCTTTTATAAAAAGTATTTCTACTGCAATTAATTCATTAGAAGAAGCTACTTTATCATTAAAAGCAACACAAATTGAAGGACTTTATGGTAATCGAAATACAAGAGATGGTATTGCTGATAAAAACATAAATATTATTACATTTATGAATAGTCATTCAAAAAAAGCTATTTGTTCATTCATTCAAATGTCTTGCCATCCTACAATTTTGAATGGTAGCAATTTTAAATTATCTGCAGATCTACTAGGTTGGATACGCCAAAAATATCAATTAAAAACACAAATTCCTTGTATGATCGTTAATGGCTATTGTGGAGATGTTTCGACACGTTTTTATCGAAAACTTAAAGGAGAAGAAGAATTGGAAAGAGTTTCTTCATCCATTGTTGAACAAATGAATGACTTAAATTTATTAGATGTAAAATTTAATGATTTAAAATGCACATCATTCAAAAAAGAATACACGTATAATGGTCAAACTGATTCTTTTGTTCAAAAAGAAATTCCTCATTTAAAAGAAACAATTAAAGATTCATCTGACGAAATGAAAATAGCTATTTCAAAACAACTTCTTCATAATTTAGAATTTAAAGCAAGTAAAGGAGAAATGGTTTTAAATTTATATAGTCATATTGTAAATCTTGGTAATGTTCTCTTTATTTCTCTCCCTGGTGATATTACTGCCGCTTTAGGTAAAAGAATTGTTGATCATTTTAATGATTATCATGTAATTATTCTTGGCTATTGTGAAAATTATTCTAATTATTTTGTTTGTAAAGAAGACTATGGTAAGTATTTTGAAACTTATATTTCTCGCCTGTCAAAAGGGAATGCTGATGACTTTATTCAACATGTTATTGATACAGCTGATGATTTATTAAAGTAAATTCTTTCGAATTTACTTTTTATCTTTTATAAAATATAATAAATATAAGAAATTGAGGTGGTTAGATGAACCCATTTGAAAAGATGGATTTAAAGAAAGATTCATTTACTAAAAAAGAGCTTATTCTTTATGATGTTTTAAAAGATAATTTACAAAATATCTTAAGTTTTTCAGCCAGTGATCTTTCTAAACAATATAATATTTCACAATCAACAATTACAAGATTTTGTCAAAAGATTGGTTATGATGGTTATAATGAATTTAAATTTGATGTTTTCCGTTCTGGTAAACAAGGAAATACTTCTAAAGATGATTTATCAACTTTAGATGCTTATATTAAATTGATTGAAATATTGAAATCATCTATTGATTATGAAAAATTAAATCAATTTGCAAATGATATTGTTAAAGCTAATTCTATTATTATTTTAGGAATGCATAAAAGTGCTTTACCTGCTAAATTGTTACAATTTAATTTATTTAAATATGGTAAAAAAGCAATCTTTTTGGATTATGGAGATATTGTAAATGATTTTCAACAATTAGTAAGTGAAGATGATATGGTTATTATTTATACTAATAGAGGAAATGTTTTAGGATCAATTAATTCAACTTTAAAAGATTTAGTTAAAAAAGTTTCTTTTAATTTATCAATCATTACAATGAATGATAAATTATCATTAAAAAAACATACTAAAAATTATATTTGGTTACCTTCAACCATTAATCAAGGGTTCCAAAATTATCTTGAAAATCAAGTTGTTTTCTTTATTTATACAGATATATTAACATCTGAAATTGCTAAATTAATGTAAAAGAAGCTATTGGACATTTTGTTCAATAGCTTTTTGTACAAAAAAAGAGGATATTTCTATCCTCTAGGTAATATTAGTTATTGATTAATTTATCTTCATCAGACCAAGAATATAATTTTCTGATTTC
>ERZ809224.891-NODE-891-length-24620-cov-24.784205_pt1 | contig 24620 bp, 15 predicted proteins | sample MGYA00520513_ERZ809224 | MGnify/ENA primary metagenome ERZ809224 (study PRJEB31576, sample SAMEA3212658) | Homo sapiens | biome: human-gut; feature: human gut; material: fecal | place: Sweden | collected 2012 ... | reverse complement strand
GACAGCAGCCGCCGCGCCGTCCCCCTGCCCGGGGACATGGCCGCGCTTCTGAACCGGCTGCCCCGGTCTGACAGCGCCCAGCGCTATTTTCTCACCGGGACGGACACGCCCATGGAGCCGAGGACGATGCAGTACCGCTACGGGGCGCTGCTGAAAGCGGCGGGCATCACCTACCGGAATTTCCACGCCCTGCGCCACACCTACGCCTCTCGCTGCATTGAGCGCGGAGTGGACGTAAAGAGCCTGAGTGAAATGCTGGGTCACGCAGACGTGGGCACCACATTGCAATTTTACGTACATTCCTCAATGGAACACAAGCTGCGGGTGATCCAGAACATTTGCTTTCTGGAATCGTCGCTGAAAGAAGATTTTTCGCCGTCACCGCCGCCGTCAGGCGGAACGGAAGCGGAACAGTTCCGGGCGCTTTTGTCGAAATTACCGCAAATGGGATAACTTTACGAAAGCGCGGCTTTTTGATGACAGCAGAATATGTGTGTCCGATGACGCCGCATGGCGATTGCCCGAGCCTTAAGTTCGGTCAGGTTTTCGCCCGGAAGGAAAGGGGTGCAATGCCCCACGCGGTCGGCACTGTAAGCGCAAGGATATGGTCGAGGCGGGAAACCGCTGGGGCGAAAGCCCGTCATTGCCGGAAGGTGAGAAGGCAGACCGTAAACGAGGGGTCTCCCCGGGGCGCGAGTCAGTAGAATTGTGCGGTCAGGACACGAAAGGCAGCGGGCGCTCTCTCCGTGGTGCTGAATTGGCAGGAGTGTGCGCCGACGACCCGTAAGCGGGATGTCGGCGTTTTCTTTTGCCGCCATGGAAGGAGTATGCCATAATGAGCAAGGTAGCAGGCGCACAGAAATTTGACGGCCGGAATTGGTTCGAGCAGCAGATCGCGAAGCGGACGCAGGCGGCGCTGGCGGCGCAGGACGCAGTTTTCGCGGAGCAGCACGCGGGGGACAGCCTCCCGGAGCTGGCCGCTTACGTCAGCCGGTGCGCTGCTCAGTGGAATCACGCCCCCGCCCCCTGCGAGATCGAGGGCGGCAGCTATATCGCCCGGCGGTTCGGCAGCTGGGAAGCGGCGCTGGCGGCGGCGGGGCTGAGTTCCGCCTATAAAATTCCCCGGAACAAGGAAAACCGCCGGTACCAGAAGGAGAAGCGGCGGCAGACCGCCCTCCATAAGGAGGAGCGGGACGCCAAGCGGGCGGCGAAGCGGGAGAAAGCGCGGGAGCATCAGCGCGCGGACGCCCTGCGGGCGGCGGCGAAGAGGCGCCCGGGCAAGAAAAAGACCCCGGCGCAGCGGAATTGCCCGGTTCCCATGGAACAGGGAAGCGCGTCGTAACCGTGCGGGCATCGGGGCGGAGAAGCGCCGCCCATCGACAAAACGTCGAAAACCCCGGCGCGGGGCATTTATACGGATGGTTTCCCGTCCTTCGGGGGTGGGTGGCTATACAAAAAATCTGACGGCGGGGCGAAAGCGCCGCGGCGGGAGAGAGGGTGATAACATGGCCGGAAGAACGGGAACTTTCGATCTCATGCGAGAGCTTTTCTACAACGAATGGTAGAAAACGGCAGCTTTCGGAACCGGGCGGCCGCCTGCGGGGCATTTGCCGCGGAGGGCGCGGAAGTCCGGGCTTGTTCACTTATCCACGAAACGGGACATTTGTCCGGCGGGGACCGCCCCGGCCGGGGAAGCGCCCCCACATTTTTGATTTTGGAGAATATTATGAAAAGACGGATATTTTCATTTTTACTGGCGGTGGTTATGGTGTTCAGCCTTGCCCCGTCAGTTTTTGCAGCAGAGGTCGGTCAGATTTTTACTGTAACTTTCGACAATAAGATTCCTTACGCCGGAGATACGATAACTGCAACAATTTATATGGTGCAAGCTCCAACGGACTACTATAAGGTTACCAGTTACATTGAATATAACAAGGATATTTTAACTTATGTAAGCCATACCTGTTCTTGGGAAGGTATGACCTGTGCTGTGACAGAAAAACGTTCAGGCGATTATAAATCGTCTGTTGATTTCAAGATTGATAGTAAAAAGGGAACCGAGACGGATATTCTTGATAAAATTCAAACACGTCAGACCGGTGCGATTGCAACAGTAACATTCAAGGTAAACGAGTCCTGCGAAGTAGGACAGGCAATTAATTACAAAATCAGAGGCTCGTTTTATAAAGTGAACGGAATGTCTGCTATCAATAACCAAAATGTAGAAGAGCAACTTGCCGTTACCGAACCGGGCGGCAGTGTCATCACCGTACCGAAGACTCCGACCGGCTACTCCGTCTCCATGGGCGCTGACCAGTCGGTCGCCGCTGGCGAAACCGTTTCCATTCCCGTAACCGTCGCTTCCTCCGAGAAGAGGATCACCGGTTTCAACGCCTACGACATGACCTTTACTTACGACCCGGCGGCGCTGACCCTGAATACTACCTCCAATGCAGAGGCAAATCTGACGGTGGAGGACAATAACGGCACCGTCCGCGTCCGCCGCTACGGCGAGATCGCGCCTCTGGGCGAAGCGCTGACGCTGGACTTCACCGCCAAAAAGGGTGCGACCAGCACCGTGACCCTGACGGGAGCCAAGTTCGATCTGGACGCCAACTCCATCAACTTCGACGCCCCGGCGGCCACGATTGCCGACGCCGACACCACCGTAACGGGACTGTGGAACGTGACGCTGCCGGATGGCTTCCGGAGCGCCGGCGGCGTGGACACCGTGGAAGATGGCGGGGACTTCACCTTCACCGCCCCGGACGCCCACTATGACTACGTCCTGGACGTCACCACCAACGGCAATACCGAGCGGGTGACCATGAAGGGCAACAACAGCTACACCATCGAGAACGTCACCGACAATGTGACGGTGACGGAGAAAAGCAGAACGGCCAAGACCTACACCCTGAAGTTTGTGGTGGATGACCGTTCCGCAGAGACGCTCGGTACGACCCCGCTGACGCTGGCCGATCTGGGCATCACCAGCGACACGGCCACGGTGCAGTATCCCAACAACTATGCATTTACCGTAAAGTTCCCCGGCACGGGTCGCTATTTTGGGGCGACAATCAGCCCCGACAAGAACAGGTTTGTGAAGCCTTTGGGCGACGTGAGCGAGAACGGCGACTGCACCTATACCCTAGACGGTTCCAAGCTGACCGGCGACGAAAATGGTGAGATTACCATCACTATCAACGTATATGCCTGGCAGAATAAGCTTACCATCGGCGTGGGCGGCAACGGCGCGGAGGATTTCGCCAAGGATAATGCGCTGACCTGCTACCCCACCGAGAACTACACCTTCACGGTGAACAAGAGCGAGTACTACGATTACACCGTCACGGCGACTTACTGGCAAAAGAAGCTCAGCGGCTACTGGGACACCGTTAGACTGACGGTCAGGGACAACGGGGATGGCACGTATACCATCGTCCGGATGCCCGAAATCATAGAGCGCTACGAGCTTGCCAATGTGGACGTGACCATCACCATCACCAAGACCGCCAAGGCCGTCGACCCCGACGCGGTTGCGGCATACGAGTATGTGCAGCTGGACGGCAAGACCGTCGTTCTGGTAACGGTGACCGGCAGGCCTGGCAGCGGAAAGGTCTTCACCTATGACGGCAATGCCATGTTCAAGGCCAACAACTACGGCTGGGACTTGTATTCCTGGCTGCTGATCCTGGACAAGGGCGAGGCACTGGATGTGGATGCCCTCAAGGCCGACGTCATTTCCAAGCTGGCGCTTGCCGACGGCACGGCCACGACCATCAACCAGGTCTACGACGTGAACAAATCCCGCCGGATGGACATCAACGACGCCCAGCTGGTCTATGACATCTACAACGGCACTTACTTTGATTTCACCAAGGTTTCCATGGAGAAATTCCTGCTCGCCGACGTGAACTGCGACAAGATGGTGAACTCCGCCGACGCCGTGGTCATCGTAGGCCAGTTCAGATGATCCCACTGACCGGACGCGCCCCCGCCGGGGCTTCGCACACTTCCGTGGGATAAGGAGAAAAGCATGAAAAAACGCATCATCCCCCTGATGACGGTTCTGTGCCTGCTGCTGTGCCTGCTGCCCTCCGCCGCCTTCGCGGCGGAGACCGGCGGCACCGTGGACACAAGCCGAAGCTACAATTTTGAACTGACCGCCGAACGGGGTCAGACGGAGGTCAAGGCCGCCCCCGGCGACATCATCACCGTGTCGCTGGTGCTGAGGCGCACCGACAGCGCCGAGACCGCCCCAATGTACGGTATGCAGACGGAGATCGAGTACGACGACACCTTCCTCCAGCTGGTGGAGAGCAGCGTCATGACCGCCTCCGGCATCCGCTGGAACGATCTCGGCCGCCGCACCGGCGGGCGGGCGTTCTACCTGAATTTCGTGTCCTTCAAGGGCGGCGAGAGCTGGGAGCCGGAGGTGCTGGTGGGCAGCTTCCAGATGAAGGTTCTCGGCACGTCGGGCGTTTCCCGCCTGACGCCGGTGAACACCATGGTTCCCACCCAGGACGGCATGGGACGCTACGCGGCGGAGGACAACGCCGTGACCGTCATCGTCTCCACGGAATGCACCGTCAGCTTTGAAAGCAACGGCGGCACCGACGTTCCCTCCCAGACCGTCCACTACGGCGACAAGGTGAAAAAGCCCGCCGACCCCACCCGGAAGGGCTACCATCTGGAGGGCTGGTACAGCAATCTGGATCGTACCGAGAAGTGGGATTTTGACACCGACGTGGTCAAGGGCAACCTGACCCTCTACGCCAACTGGGCAGAGGGCGCTGCCAGAGGCAGCGGCGTATGGTGGCTCATCGGCGGCGCGGTGCTGCTGGCGCTGCTGCTATTGCTGCTTCTGCTCCTGCTGGGCAAGAAGCGGGTCCACTTCGAGACCAACGGTGGCACGGCGCTGGAAGACGTGAGCGTCAGGCGGGGCGACGTGATCGGCGAGGTCATGACGCCCATGAAGCCCGGCGCGGTGTTCGGCGGCTGGTTTGCCGACAAGGCGCTCACCAAGCCATGGGACACCCAGCACGACGCGGTGCAAAGCAGCATGACGCTGTATGCCCGCTGGCTGTAAAAACGAGGTGATCGCAATGAAAAAACGCATTTTATCCATCCTGCTGGCAGTGGCGCTGCTATTGTCCGTGGGCGTCGTCCCGGCGCGGGCGGCGGATTCCTGCGTAAGCGTCAAGGCGGACGCCGCCACCACTGCCGAAGTGGTGGCCGGCGACCTGCTGGAAATTCCCCTGGGGGACATCTTCCGGGATTCGGACGGCCACTCGCTGACCTATACGCTGGTCAACGCCGCCCAGTTCGGCACCCAGACCAAGGTCGGCGGAAGCACGCTGTACGTGTCGGAAAAAGACCCCGGCACCTACGAGCCGAAGATCAAGGCCACCTGCTCGGGCGGCAAGTCCGTCACCGCGACCCTCACCGTCACGGTCAAGCCCGCCCCCCACGGCCTGGACGCCCAGTACAACTACGACGAGTCCCCCGCCAAGGAGGTCACGGTTTATGTGACCATCTCCAACGACGGCGTGCCCATCAGGGGTCGTGACGGCACAATTTTGTGCCATAAGGCCATTACCGTCCCGTACTTCGACCTGAGCCAGTACGGCCTTGACGAGTTCTACCGCTATCACACGGCAAACGGCGAGGGCAAGTACGTGGACAACAACATCGTGGAGCGGCCCACCGGCCTGCACCTGTACATCTATCTGCTGGAGCGCTACTTCATCGGGCTTCCCGAAAGCCAGTGCTGCAAGGGAAGATACGACCGCGGCGGTCTGGAGGGCTTCAGGCTGGACGACGATGTTTACTACATGGACGAAGACCCTGCCTACACGGCTTCGCTGGCCGCGCTGAAAATCACCGGCTCGCCCACCAGTCTCTACATGGCCAACTTCTGGGGGCATGACGAGAACCTGATGTACTACCGGAACCACTGCTATCCCTACATGAGTCCCGGCTGGGGTTCCACCTCGGACTACATTCTGCTGTCCGACGGGGATACCTGGGACGTGGCCATGTTCACCAACTGGAGCTTTTATTCCAGCGGCGGCGCGTTCACCTGCTTCGACAAGGACGCCTACACCGTCCGCCCCGGCACGGAGCTGACGGTAACGTCCAAGGCCTACGGCACCACCTTCAAGGACGGCGACTTCTACGATTTCGAGAATCTGGACGTGTACCTGTACAGCGACAGCTGGGAGCAGCTGGACATGCTCAAGGATGCCGGCAGCGGCAAGGCCACCTTCACGTTCACTGTGCCAAAGGACGAAGGCACCTACTACATTGTGGGCTTCGACCCCAACCGGAAGATCCCCACGGACGATTCCGGCGGAACGAACTACGCCAAGATCGCCCCGGCCACGGCCATCCTGACCGTATCCGGAACCGCGGAGCTGGAGCGCCCCTTCCAGACCGTTTCCGTTGACGGCAAAGCCCTGGACGGGAAGAACATCTCCTACGAGGGCATCGTCTCTCTGGGCAGTGAGGACAGCGAGGAATTCAGGAACGTCTACGAGGAAGTTCCCAAGTACCACGTGATCGTGCCGGAGGGAACGCAGACCGTGGACATCACCTACGGCAAGGACGTGGACATTTACCACGCGGACGCCACGGCCTACGGCTACGAGACCGATCTGGCGGCGGACGCCGTATCCTCGGCGACCATCCACTCCGTCACGCTGGAGAGCAGCTATAAGGCCAATGACGACGGCACCCAGACCGTCGCCACCCCCGTCGCCCGCTACGTCCGCAATGCGGACGGAACGGCCATGGCCGTCACCCTGGAATCCGGCAGCGGCAAGAATTTCAGACCCGTGGCGCTGTTTACGTTTGAGTACGCGAAAGCGGAGCCTGACCCGGAGCCGGAAGTGAAGTATGGAGATGTGAACGGGGATAGCACCATTGATGTCTCGGACGCCCTGCTGATCTGCCAGATCTATCTGGCCAATGTAACGCCGACGGATGCTCAGAAGGCAGCCGCAGACGTGAACGGCGACGGTACGGCAGATGTTTCGGATGCTCTGATGGTATGTCAGTACTATCTGGGGAACATCACCGGATTTCCGGCCGGAAAGTCCAAATGATTAAAGGAGGAAATGATTCAATATGAAAAAATTGATTTCTGTGCTGCTGGCATTGGCAATCGTGCTGAGTCTGGCACCCGCCGCCTTTGCCGACGATGTACCGACGATCACCATGAGCGCGGATAAAGAATCCGTAGCCCCCGGTGAGACCGTGACATTGACGCTGAGCCTGGATATGGATACCGTCGTTGACGGTGCGGGCTTTAAGATCGATTTCGATAAGGATGCATACGACTATGTGAAAAAGGTGCCGGACACCTTTGACGATACTACGAATGAAAACGTAGCAAATGAAAAAGGCTGGGTCAGATTTGTTTATCTGAACACAAAGCCGAGCAAGCCCACGACCTGGTCCGCGGGCGTCATTGACACGGTTACGTTCAAGGCAAAAGAGGGCGCGAGTTCCTCTACAGCCAAGTTTACGCTGACGGTTGAAAATCTGGAGAAATACAACGCGGAGGATCCGGCAAACAACATCAAAGTTGCCCACAACGTAGTGGGCAGCGAGCAGACTGTCCCGGTCGTAGCTCCGGTGGTCAAGGGCTACACCGTCTCCATGGGAGAGGACAAGCGGGCGGCCTTCGGCCAGACCGTGGAAATCCCCGTGACCATCGGCTACTCCGATGACAGTGTTACCGGCTATAACGCCTATGACATGTCCTTTAGCTATGATTCCAGCGCTCTGAAGCTGGACATGACGGAAACCAATGAAGAGGGCAACCGCGTGATTGTCAAAGACGGCTCGGTTCGCGTCGTCCGCTACGGCAATGAAGCGGCGCTGGGCGAAGCGCTGACCCTGAAGTTTGAGGTTCTGGCGGGTAAGGGTTCTTCCAATGTGACGGTTACAACCGCAAAGGTGGATACCAACGGCAACGCCATCGAGGCGGATGCTCCCGATGCCACGATCCTGCGGAGCACGGCGACCGTGACCATCAGCGGCTACACCGTTGACCTGCCGGACGACTTCACCCGCACCGACGCGGAGGGTTCAACCATCGAGGCCGGCAAGGATCTGACCTTCAAGCCCAAGGATCCCAACTATGACTACAACGTGACCGTTACCGTGGGCGGCGAGACAGTCACCCCCACCATTGGCGAGGACGGCACCTACACGGTTCCCGGCGTCAACGGCAACGTGACCGTCACCAGCACCAAGACGCCCAAGAGCTTCTCCGTTACTCTGGGCGACGACACCACCGGTGAAGCTACCGCTACTTACACCAAGGACTACATCTTCACGCTGACCCCCGCAAGCGGCTACAACTATAGTGTAACCGTGACCATCGGCGGCAAGACTTACACGAACTATACGTCTGTTGTGAATGACAACGGCACGACCACCTACACCATCCCCGGCGCGGACGTGACCGGCGACATCGTCATCAACAGCAACAAGGTTGCCAAGCCTGTGCAGACTTATAACGTCACCTTTACGGGCACCGGCGCGGGCGATGCCACTGGCGCATCCTCCGTCAAGGAGAACGCAACCTATACCTTCACCGTGACTGAGCAGGACGGCTTCGAGTACACCGTCACCGCGACCATGGGTGGCAACGCTGTCACCGTTACGGGTTCGAACGGCAGCTACTCCATCGCCAACGTGACCGGCGATCTGGCCATTACCGTTAACAAGAAGTCTACCTCGACCACTATGGATGTTGCCGTTTCCAAGTTTGTGGAAATGGACAACAAGACCGTATTCCTGGTGACCGTGACCGGCACCCCTGACGAGGGCAAGGCCTTTGCCTATGATGGGAACGTCATGTACAAGACCACCGCTTACGGCGAGAATGTGTACAGCTGGCTGGTGATCGTGGACGGTACCGATCTTACCGCGGCAGACGCCGAAGCCAAGATCACCCAGGCTGCGGCCACAGCCGAAGAGGTTGCCGCCGGCTATGATGTCAACGAGACGAACGTTGTGGACATCAACGACGCGCAACTGACCTACGATATCTACACCGGCAAGTACACCGACTTCGAGAAGGTCTCCGTGCGGAAGTTCCTGCGTGCGGATACGAACGCCGATAAGGTCGTCAATTCCGCGGACGCCGTTGTGGTCGTAGCAAATTCCAAGTAAATCCGGGCGAATCAGCTGCTTCCCCTCCCTAACGGGAGGGGAGGCAATTCGCCGTATTTTGGGGCTTTACCATTATCCCCCGCCGCGGGGGACAGTGGTAAGGATCCAAACTGTTTTTTGGGGGATATCCATATGAAAAAACGCAGCGGCCTGCTCAGCGCCGTGAGTATTCTGCTGGTCATTGCGCTGGTCGCAGGGATCGGCGGTTCTCTTATCGCCTCCGGGCGGACAAGGCCGGACAACCCAATAGATACCCAGCCGGAGCAGCTCCGGGTGGAATCTCTGCAAGGTTCCGGCAGTACCGGCGGGCAGAGTTCCGGGCGCGGGAATGCCCAGTCCGCGGAATCCACCGAGGGAACGGAGAATACAGACCCGACCCGGGAGCCGACGGAGCCTCCCACGGAACCGGAAAGGCAGGACCAGACGGAGCCTCCCACAGAACCGACCCGGGGCGAGGAGGATACGGACCCATCAGCACCTACGGATAAACCTGTGGAGAACCCTGACGACAATCAGGGCGGCGACAAGACAGACGACAACAAGGGCGGCTCGGAAGATTCCGACGACCATGGCGGCGGGACCGGCGGCGACGACGGGGACGACGGCGGTACAGGCGGCGATCACGGCAGCGGCGGCGAGGAAGACGATACGCCCCGTATTTACACGACCCTGAAGACCCAGCAGCTCACCAAATCAGAGCTTCCGGACGGAAAACTGGCTTTCATTGCCTACCCAATCGGCAAGGGCGATCTGCATATCCGTGTCCGTCTAAAAAACGAGACCAATTCCGGAAACGGGCTGCTGCTGACGTCTCAGAATAATAAGGACTACGAAGCACTGCTGGATTTCAATGCGGAAAATCTCTTTGTGCTGTCTTTGTACGACGGAGATACTTTCCTGAGTCTGGTTCAGTATCGGGTCGACTATCACGCGGATCTTGCCAACGATGACAATCCGGAGTCTGGCGACTATCCGCCTACCATTTTCACGAGCCTGGACGAGGACAGTCCGGATATAACCTCTCAGTCTTACCACCTGTGGGTAAATGCCAGTGTCAATGATAAGCTGGGAGGTGGGGTGATCTATTCCAATCAGATTCAGGTCACGCTGGACGGAAAAGTTGTTCAAAAGAGTTACGATGACAACCGGCCTACCTACGTGCTGCATTTCGATGCACCCCAGATTGGCGACGAAGAATCCCACATCGTCCGGGTGCTGGCCTGGGACGGAAACGGAAACTCCGCCATGAAGGTCTACACCGTCACCTACCACCAGATCAGCGAGGGCGACCCGGCAGGCTCGGTGAATGTGGTGCTGGACGCGACCACCATCGGTCTGGGTATTCTGGACACCGGGACGCTGGACATCGTAGAGGGCGAAACGGCGGCGTCCGTAGTGCTACGTTTCTTACAGGAGCGCGGCTACGAACCGGATTATCAGGGCAGCGCCACCATGAATTTCTACCTTCGCCGCATCAACCGGGGCGACATCGCCTACCGAGCCAACGTACCGGAGCATCTCTGGGAGCTGATCCTGCGGGACGGCATCACCACCAACGGCAACTATGACCGGGACAGCATCGGCGAGTTTGATTTCACCCAGGGTTCCGGCTGGATGTACTCCATCAACGGAACGTTGTATGAAGGAACCGGTATGAGCGGCTATAAGGTCCGCAACGGCATCACCATTTATTTGCGCTTCACCCTGTCCTACGGCAAGGACATCGGCGGCTACGATGCCACCGGAGGCGGCTATGGTGTACTGAGCAGCTATTGCGGCCTGTGGATCAACGGCGGCTATCAGGCGCTGGGTCACGACTTTGAGGAGATCGAACGCGTGGAACCCACCGAAACGGAGGATGGGTATGTCCTCTATTGCTGTACGAGGTGCCACGAGGAAGAAACGGATGTTCTTCCGGCTACCGGCGGCGAAACGGAACCGACGCAGCCCGATCCCACAGACCCTGATCCGACGGAGCCGACACCTACGGATCCTACTGAGCCAACGCCCACAGATCCCACCCAACCGGAGCCGACGGAACCGACGCCTACCGACCCCAGCGAACCGACGCCTACAGAGCCAAGCGAACCGGAACCAACCGACCCCGTTGACCCGGAGCCGGCAGAACAGGCATCCACACAGGCTATGGGGCGGCAGGTACGGCGGAGAATGCGGAGTACGCTTGCGGGGTACTGGACGGATAAGATCGTATACTGCCAAGGACTGATAAGAAGATTTTTGGAGGTAGCTGCATGAAAAATGGAACAAAATTGATAGCGGTGCTGCTTTGCATACTGCTTCTGCTCCCCACGATGGCTTTTGCGGAAACCCCGTCATCTTTGGATGCGGAGATCGCCCAGAGCGCGGAGGGAATGTCCGCCCTGAGTGGGAAGAAGGGGGAGCTTCTGAAGGATCAGGAGCAGTTCCCAGCTGGCACTTCCGTTTGTGACTGGCTTGCCATGGCCATGGCGCTGTCCGGCGCGGAGGAAAGCTATGCCGACTATTTGCAGGCGCTGAAAGCCTATGTCGAGAATGCCTACGCGAAAAATGGCTGTCTGGACAAGAACAAGGCCACGGAATACCACCGGATCGCCTTGACGGTGATGGCGCTGGGCGGCGACCCCACCGACTTTGGAACGAAGCCAGACGGCTCGGCCATTGACCTGATTGCGGAGGGAACCTACAACTATGCCCGTGATCCGGGCGCGCAGGGCTTGAACGGCTGGATCTGGGCGCTGATTGCCCTGGATGCGCAGGATACGGAGGTTCCGGCAGATGCCCAGTATTCCAGAGAGGATATGGTCAGCGCCATCGTGATCGCTCAGGAGCCGGACGGCGGCTTCGGTCTGATCCCCGGAAAATCGGATGTGGACATCACAGCCATGGCGGTACAGGCGCTGGCTCCCTACCGGGACCGGCTGGAGACCGAGATCGACGCGGCGCTGGAGTACCTTTCCGGTCAGCTGACGGATACCTGCGGGTACATCGCCTACGGGGATGAAAACGCGGAGAGTACGGCACAGGTCATTCTGGCTCTGTGCGCACTGGGCATTGATCCGGATACGGATACCCGCTTTGTGAAAGACGGGCATACCCTGCTGACCCAGCTCGCCAGATTCCGTCAGGCGGACGGCACCTACAGCCACACGCTGGAGGGGGCAGGTGACGGCATGGCAACGGAGCAATCCGTCCTTGCGCTGGTGGCCGTGCAGCGTGTCCGCGCGGGGCAGCCGTGGGTGCTGCATTTTGACGGCACGTATACAGCCCCGGATGTTCCGGCCAGCCCGGACACCCAGACGGCACAGGCACCGGTAGGTGCCGGCAGAACCATTCTCTGCGTCGGGATCGGCGCGGCAGTTGTGATTGTGGCCGGCGCGATATGCATCATCGTCAGAAAGAGGAGAAAGGCATGAACAAGCTGACAGAACAAATTCAGGCGGAAGTCAACAAAGTTGTTTTGGGCAAAGAGGACATCGTCCGCAAGGTGCTGCTGGCCATTCTGGCCCAGGGTCACGTGCTGCTGGAGGATGTGCCCGGTGTGGGCAAGACGACGCTGGCCAAGGCATTTTCCAAGACGCTGGGTCTGGATTCCAGACGTGTCCAGTTCACTTCCGATACGCTGCCCTCTGACATTATCGGCTTCTCCGTGTTTGACAAGGCGGACGGCAAGCTGAAATATCAGCCCGGCGCTATTATGACGAACCTGCTGCTGGCGGACGAGATCAACCGTACCTCCAGCAAGACCCAATCCGCCCTGCTGGAAGCCATGGAGGAATTGCAGGTCACGGTGGACGGCGTGACCCGGCCGCTGCCCAAGCCCTTCGTCGTTCTTGCAACGGAGAACCCGGTGGGGTCCGCGGGCACCCAGATGCTGCCCGCCTCTCAGCTGGATCGTTTCCTGATCCGACTGAGTATGGGCTATCCCAATCGGGCAAGCACGGCGGCGCTGCTGAAGGATCGCCATCATGTGGATCCCCTTTCCGCCTGCCAGACGGTGACGACGCCGGATGAGCTGGAAAAGCTCATTGCGGACGTTGCCGATATCCACGTGGCAGACCGAATCTATGACTATATCGCGGAACTGGTGGACGTGACCCGCTCCAATGCCTATGTTACCCTGGGCGTCAGTCCCCGCGGCGCTCTGGCTGTGACCCGTGCGGCCAAGGCCAACGCCTATCTGGAGGGGCGGAATTATGTGATTCCCGACGATGTGTGCGCCGTGTTCCCGGATGTGTGTGTCCATCGTCTGATCCTCAACGCCAAGGCACGTCTTCAGGAATACACTGCGGCGCAGATCCTTCAGAATATCCTTACCTCGGTTCAGAAGCCGGACATCCGGGAATTTTCCGACAAATGAAGAAAACGATTTTAAGCAGCGCCGTGTGTTACCTGCTTCTGCTGCTGGCTCTGGCGGCGCTGCTCATTACAAGCGGCTCCCTTTGGGTGCTTGCCGGACTCTGCCTGCTGCTCCTGCTGCCACTGGCTTCCTGGGGGGTCAACGCATATGTCCGCAGGCATTTACAGGCAGACATTCTGATACCGGCAACGGCTGCCAAACGCACCGCGGCCGGTTGCCGGGTGCGTGTCCGTAATTCGGCGCTGCTGCCCGTAATGCGTTATGGCTGCCGGGTCTCTATCCGCAATGATCTGACCGAGGAAGAGCAGACGATGACGTTGACCGGCGGCATCAGTGCCAGAGGCGAAAGCAGTCAGAATATCCTGCTGCAAAGCCGCTACTGCGGTCGGTTGCGTGTGCGGATCAGCAGATTTACCGTGCTGGACTATCTGGGGATGCTCCCCATGCAGGCACCGGTCAAAGCGGAGGCTCGACTGACCATTCTTCCGAACCTCTTTCCCATGGATGCGGACATGACCGCCAGACCGGCCTATGCGGACGACGGCGCTTCCGACCGCCGGGGAGAGGATCGCAGCGAGGTGTACCAGCTCCGGGAGTACCGCCCCGGGGACGACATCCGTCAGATCCATTGGAAACTGTCCTCCAAGCTGGATGAGTTGATCCTGAAGGAGGCCAGTCAGCCGGAAAGCCGCTCCCTTTTGGTGTTCTGGGACAAGCGTACCGGCACGCCGCAGCAGATGGATGCTCTGGCTGAGGTCGTTTCCTCCACGGGTGCGGCGCTGCTGCAAAGCGGTGTGCAGTACACCCTGTGTTGGACGGAGGGGGACGACCTGCAAGCCCAAGATATTCTGGACGAGAACCAGCTTTTGCAGGCAATCCCGGAATTGGTAAAGACCAGGGGCAGTGCGGATTGCCGCCTGCCGGAAATGACCGATTACAGCCGCATCCTATATTTCGGTGTGAAGCCGGAGGAGCGGATGCTGACGGACGAGCGGGTGCATTTCGTTCTCTGCACGGAGGAGCCGTTCCCCGATGCCACCACTTTTGCCCCCCAGAATTATTCGGAGACGATGCAGCGACTGGAGGTTTAGCCGATCATGCAAAAAAGTGAAAACGGACTCCAATGCATTGTCACCGGGGCGGCGCAAAGAAGAATGTATTTTCCCTGGGGTGCCGGAACGGTCTGCGCCGTACTGACGGTGGGCTTTTGCCTTCTGCTGGCGGAGGCGTTTCCTTCCGTATCTTACCCATGGTGGGGCATGGCGGCGGCTGCGCTTCTGGTGCAGGCGGTGCTGTTTGCCGCTTACCAGAGCGACATCGGAAACTGGGTCGTTCCTGTAGGGATCGGACTGCTGCTTTTGCTGAGTCTGATACTGAACAGATGGATACTGCCCGGTTTCGGCACTCTGGCAAATGATTTTCTGACCCTGCTGACGGAAAAGAACGGAAGAATATATCTGGATTTTGCGGCGGCGGATGCCCACTGTTTGCCCTTAGCGACAGCGGTCTCTCTGCTGCTGGTATCGCTGCTTTTCAGCCGCAGCGCATGGAGCGGACGTCTGGTACTGGCATTGCCGGTTTTGCTGCCCTGCTATGGGGCAATGCTGCTGGGTCTGGTTCCCATAGGCATCGGCTGCGGCCTGCTGATTGCAGGTGCCGTGCTGCTGATGGTGCAGCACACTGCGGCGGGGGAGACCCTGACAGGCGTTCCGACGCAGCTGATTTTGACGGTTCTGTGCGCGGCGCTGTGTCTGCTGGTTGGGCTGTCCTTCCGGAACAGTCTGGACACCGATCTGATGGAGACTATCCAGACACGGATACACCATCAGCGCTATGACAGCGATACCAATTCCATGCCGGAGGGAAATCTCAGAAACTTACCTGCCTGGAATAAAAGTGACGCGCCGGCGCTGGAAGTCACCATGGAGCAGCCGGAAAAGGTGTATCTGCGCGGGCAGGTCTATGACACCTATACCGGCACTGGCTGGAAAACGGCGGATACGAAGGATACCGCCCAGTATGAAGACCTTTTTTACTGGCTCCATGAGGCCAATTTTTATGGTCAGAGCCAGATCGGATTGGCAGAGAGCTATACGGATACGGCGGTTCCGCTGTCCATGACCGTTAAGAATCTCTCCGCCTGTTCCGCCCATGGCTATTATCCCTATGCCGTCTATGGCAGCGAAACGCTGGAAGCGGATCGCATCGGAGACACGGCACTTCCGCCGGCAGAGAGCCTGTCCTATCTGAAGGGCAGTGTGCCGGAGTGGTACCAGATCCAGCGGAACTTATCCACGGCGCAGGGACGGGAAAATATCAAGACCTATCTTTCCAAAGAGCAGGCGTATTCCGACTATCTGCAAACCGTTGATCTGCAAATGACCCAGGATAGCTGGTCGGTTCTCCAACGGCAGCTGAAGCTGGACAGTCAGGCTCGAACCATCGGCGACATCCGTACCATTATTTTTGATTACCTCCGGGAGAACATGACCTATGACGAGAGCGCCCGAACCATGAACGGCAGCGGAGATTTCCTGCAATATACGCTGGAGCGCAGCGGGCATGGCTACAGTGTCCATTACGCCACGGCGGCAGTGCTGATGCTTCGCTATATGGGCGTTCCGGCTCGCTATGTGGAGGGCTATTTCCTCTCGGCGGAGGATGCCGCACGCTACAAGTCCGGCGAGGCCATTACCCTGACAGAGAAAAACGCCCATGCCTGGGCGGAATACTATGTCAGCGGCGTCGGGTTTGTACCGTTTGAGGTAACTCCCGGCTACATTGACGACGAGGAACTGTCCCTTGGCGGCGATAGTCCGGACGAGAACACCTACCGGAACAACACGCGGCAATTTGTAGAGGTTGAAAAGCCGGAGGAGATCACCGAGCATAAACAGGATCGATTCACTTTCTCGCTGGATACCCACTATCTGCTGCTTCTCCCGTTGCTGCTGATACTGCTGCTGGCCGGATATATTCTCCATCGCCGCAGGGTATTCCGGAAAAAGCTGGCAGCCATAGACGCCGCAGACGACCGGGAGGCCATCGCCATGCGTTACGGCTACGCGGTCTGCCTGCTGCGCCACAGCACAGCCAAGCCTCCTGAGGGCGCTTCGGAGGCCGCGGAACTGAACCAAAAGGCGTTGTTCAGCACCCAGGAAATGACGCCGGAGCAGCGCGGGGATGTAGACGCCTATGCCGCGCGTGTGCTGGATGTCTGTAAGAGCAGCTGGACGATTTGGGAGAAAATACGGTATCGGCTGTGGAACTGCCTGTACTGAGAATAGGGAGGAGAAAAAATGCGCAAAAGAGTAATGGCGCTGCTGTTTGGCTTGGTACTTCTGGCCGCTGCCATCATTCCCGTCACGGCAATGGCCGCGGAGGGAGAGGGCGGCAGCTTCGTGTTCGCTGCAATGAACGCTAACAGCACCATTGTGGAACCGACCAGAATCCACTATACGGCCGGCCAGACCATTCAGGAAGCACTGGCTGATTCAGACGTTGAATTCGTCGGTTTGGAGCAGGGGTTCATCTATGAGGTCAACGGCGTTTCTGCCAACTATATGATCTACTATGACAAGGGCGGCTACAAGCTGGACGCCCCGGCTTCCTCCATCAAGGCCATCTGCATCCATGTGTCTTCGACGTATTCGGACGCGGCCATCCAGCTGATCCTCCAGATGGCAGATTACCTGGACATGACCAACCATGTGCAGAATTACCCTGCGGCAGCGAACGCCTATGCCGCGGCGCTGAAGGGGCTGCGGACGGCAAATGCCGACACGGCGGGGACGCTCTTGCAAAACCTGAAGGACGCCATTGCAGAATACGCGGCGCTCCTGGACGGAACCCAATATACCGTCTCCGCAGTGGCCACACAGAATGGAAGCGCCTTAGCTGAACCGGTCATTTCTTTGACGGATACCTATGGAAATGTCACCACCGGCACCGGCAGCGCCAAGGTCATTGCAGGCAGCTACAAATTCAGTATTTCCGACGGCGGTCATAACCGCACGGAGGGAACGCTGTCGGTTTCCGCCGATGCACAGGTCTCCGTAACCCTGCCCTACGGCGAGTGGTTCGGCAATATCCGGCTTCTGGATGCTGAAAAGGAGCCTTATCGTGCCGTACAGAACCGAGCAGATCACACGGCACAGTATTGGATTGAGGACGCCGCCAGCGCGTTGAGCAGTGTATACCTGAATGCGGAAATGGGTGATGTCCCGAACACCAAGACTACAAAACTTCGCGCCATCTATACCGGCACCAACGGCAAGGATATGTCCAGCATGCCCCGCAGTTGGAATAGTACGGCCACATCGCTTACGTATCTGCTTTCCTCCGGCATGGAGGAGCAAACCTTCGCACTGGAAGCTCAGTACGCCGGTGCGGACGGTTACACCCAAATTCAGTCCTATGACGTTACCGTGACCCGCGTACCCACGCTGAAAACACTGACCGTCACAGCGGAAGGGACGAAACTCCCATTGAGTTTTGAACCGACAGTGCGGGAGTACAGTCTGACGACCGTTTCCTCCACGCTAGATATTGCCGCTGTTCCCTTTGATGAGGGGTATACCGTTACCGGGACTGGGGCTGTGCAGTTAAGCGGAAATACTCTGAATCACACGATTCAGGTTACGGCTCCCAATGGGGAACAGAGTGCTTATACGCTCCACATCCGGAAGGTGGCTTCCGTGCCGGTAACGCTGGATGTTCCTTCCGGAACAGCGGTGCAAGTGTCTAACAGCGCAGGCTCCGAAATTGCACCGGTAGATGGCACCTATCATCTGATCCCTGGAGAGAGCTACGTCTGCATTGCTACGAAGAACACCTGGTATCATGCGCAGATTACTTTTACGGCATCCAACGGTCTGCGAGTGACCGTCCCGGAACCCATTACGGCAGACTGGCTGACCGATTTGGCATTCTATAACGGCACATATGCCTCCAGCCGGATTGCCTACGCTGCCGATAAGACGTTCTCGGCAGCAGAGCATACCTATAACTACACGGTGTCCGACTGCAACAGTTCCGTCGCCATGCAGGCCACGGCGGACGGAACCGTGACGGCCATGTATCAGATGCAGAGTACCGTACCGGAGACTCACGGCCTTGCACAGACGGTGACGGTTCCCAACCCGGTCAGCACGACAGGGCTTGCCCAGAATCTGACATACGCGGTGGCCAAGTCCGGTTACGGTCAGGCGGTGACGATCCGCATTTCCAAGGAAGAGGATGGTACATCTTATTATCAGGACTACACTGTCCGGCTGCTCCGGCAGCTGCACTTGTCCAGCCTTTCCGTGGCTACCAAGGAGGAGACACTGTCTTTTGTGACCACCAGCGGCGGGACGGCCCGCTTTGACCGGGATAAGACGGACTACTATGTGCGGGTGGACCGGGAGACCACCGCGCTCTATATCTCCGGAACCTATCCAAACAGCAGTGCAGATACCGCCTGCTGCGGCGGGTACTATGCCGAGGTCAACGGCGTGCGCTATGATACATTGGCAAATGCAGAAGCGGCGCTGAATGCGGAGCTTTATAACGAGGATATTCTGGTGCAGGTCTGCCATGCAGATACCGGCAGTATTGAACTGGCCTACACCATTCATGTCCAGAAGAGCGACCCCATCCAGCTGACGATCCAAACGACCCCTGCAGAGGCCACAGTATTCCTGACCAATGATCTGAACGGCAAGCGCATTGTGGAGAAGAACGGCACCTACAGCCTGACTCCCGGTGGCAGCTATTCCTACACCACAACCTGCGCCGGTTACATTGGTCAGAAGGTGGAGCATTACACCGCTCCCGACAAGGACGGAACGCTGACCATTACGCTGGAAAAGGCTCCGGCCAACAGTACGCTTATCAACTTTGACTCTGCCTGGCCGCATCTGCGTCAGAACAATGAGAACAACGGCGTAGTAGATTACAGAACGCCGGTCTACGCAGAGGATGCTGAGCTGTACTGGGCTACCTCCATTGGCTCCGGGTACGATGTCAACGCCTGCGGCTGTCCCATTCTGGTGGACGGTGCGATCTACACTTACTCCGGTTCCCGAATCTATAAGGTGGACGCCATATCCGGCGAAATCCTCATCGACAAGCCCATGGATCATAATTCCAGCTTCGCCATCAACCCGCCCACCTATGCCAACGGCATGATCTTCGTGGGCCTGTCCGACGGGACCATTCAGGCGTTTGATGCCAATACCTTGAACTCCCTGTGGATTTACCGGGATTCCATCGGCGGGCAGCCTAACAGCTCCATCGTTTACCACGACGGGTATATCTACACCGGCTTCTGGGTAGGGGAGATCAACGAGGCGCACTATGTATGCCTGAGTGCAACCGACGAAGATCCGACGCAGTCGATGGAAGAAAAGCTCCCCACCTGGTACTACACTAGCAAGGGCGGCTTCTACTGGGCAGGCGCTTATGTGTGCGACGACTTCCTGCTGATCGGCACGGACGACGGTGCCTCCGGCTATACCACCGGAAAGCCCAGCCTGCTTTCCTTTAACCCCAAGACCGGTGAACTGCTGTCCAGCTACAAGATGAATGTGACCGGCGACATCCGCAGCTCCATTACCCATTACAACGGCAAGTATTACTTTACGAGCAAAGGCGGATATTTCTTTGAGGCGTCTGTGGACGCAAAGGGCAATATCGAGGATGTCCGAACTCTGAAACTTTATAACTACGCAGACGATCCGGCCAATCCTGCCATGTCCACCTGCACGCCGACCATTTACAAAGGCCGAGCCTATATCGGGATCTCCGGAACGGCACAGTTTGGCGCGTACAGTGGCCATAATCTAACGGTCATTGACATTCCCAACTGGGAGATTGCCTATACAGTACGAACCCACGGCTATCCCCAGACCAGTGGTGTCCTGACCACGGCCTACGAGGAGGAAACTGGCTGCGTCTATGTGTACTTCTTCGATAACTTCACGCCCGGAAAGCTTCGAGTGCTGGAAGACCGACCCGGCCAGACCGAGGTATCTATGAAAACCATGGAAACCTACACGGCCAGCGGTAAATCGGAGACCTATACGACGCCTTACAACATTTTCACTCCCAGCGGCGCACAGGCACAGTATGCCATTTGCAGCCCCATCATGGACGAGTATGGAACGATCTACTTCAAGAATGACTCCGCCTATCTGATGGCAGTAGGCAGCACCATAGAGCGCATCGAGGTCACAAAGTTGCCGGATAAGACGACATACAATGTGAAGGATACCTTTGACCCCACCGGAATGCAGGTGACGGCCTACTATGCCAATGGCAAGACCAGAGATATAACAGCGTATGTGACCTGGTCGGAGACACCCCTGACGGCCAACGATACGGACTTCCAGATCACGTTCCCTTACGCCATGTATCAGAACCGGGAGAACAGCGACACATTGGAAATGGAGTATGGCGTTCATTGCGATAAGCCCATGACTACGCTGACTCTGACCATTGAGGATCCGACGGAGGTCAAATATGGCGATGTAAATGGGGACGGTATCATTGATATCTCCGATGCTATGCTGATTTGCCAGATTTATTTGGGGAACGTTGCCCCAACGGATACACAGAAAAAGGCTGCTGAGGTAAACGGTGATGGCATTATTGACATTTCCGATGCGATGATGGTCTGCCAGTATTACCTTGGCAACATAGCGAAATTCCCGGTGGAGAAAGAAAATCAATCAGCAATAACAACCGACTAAATGAGAAATGGCTTAGTCTACAGCATTGTGCGCAGCAACGTACATCCTCATCTGTAGGCCAACCAGGGGCAGGCGCTTTGCCTGCCCCGCTCAGAAAATAACCCAGTTAAAAACCGGATCATCCGACGCTGCTCAGACGCCCCCTTGCCTGAGATTGCCCGGCGAAGGATGACCGGTTTTTATAAAAAAAGAGAGGTGCAGGTATGAAAAAGAAGACAGCAAATCTGATTATGGTTCTCATCATTGCGGCGATTGTCGTTGCGGGTGTAACTGTGGCCTTTGCGTTGAGGACGGATACCGGCGACGGCCTGGGAAGCCAATACCGGATTCAGAAACTGAAGGACAATGCTGTCATCACCTCCGGTCAGGAAGATAATGTCTGCACCGTCACCATTGTGTGTAACACGATTCTGGACAATGTCGGCAAGCTGAATAAAGAAAAAGTTCCCTTTGTGCCAAAAGACGCAGTGATTCTGCCTCAAACCCGTGTTTCCTTCGCCGAGGGGGATACCGTCTTTGATGTGCTGAAAAAAGTCTGTACAGCGGCGGATATTCAGCTGGAATACAGTTGGACGCCTGCTTACGACAGCGGCTATATTGAGGGCATCAACCATCTGTACGAGTTTGACTGCGGCAAAGAATCCGGCTGGATGTACAAGGTAAACGACTGGTTCCCCAATTACGGCTGCTCGAGCTACAAGGTGGAAAACGGCGACAACATTGTCTGGTGCTATACCTGCAACGGCTATGGCGAGGATGTGGGAAGCACATGGGCAGCAACAGAAGGCAGCAGTGCGGAATGATGGAGGGCGAAAATGGGCTTTGAAAGCTGTCATCCGGCGGTGAATTTCATTTTCTTTGCCGCAGCGCTGTACGGGACGGTGCGCTTCAACCACCCGGTGTTTCTGGCAATCGCCTATGTCTGCGCCTTTGCCTACAGCGTCAAGCGCTGCGGAAAGCGGGCAGTGGCCTTCAATCTGTGCCTATTGCCGCTGATTCTGATATTCGCACTGTACTACAGCTCCTATCACCACTTCGGTGTCACAGTGCTGAGGCAGAATTTCATCGGCAACAACCTGACAGTGGAAAGCTTTGTCTACGGTCTGGTGATCGGCTTGCGATTTGCAGCATTGTGCATGTGGCTGGAGGCAATCTTCCGCATAGTGACTTCGGACAAAGTGGTATACCTCTTCGGCAGGATCAGCCCGCAGTTGTCGCTTTTCCTTACGATCCTGCTGCGGTTCATCCCCAGAGTTGGCCGGGAGGCGAGGAAAATCAACCTCGCTCAGAAAGGCATCGGCCGGGGCAGCAATCAGGGGAATGTTTTCCAGCGATTCATCAACTGCCTACGGATATTCTCCATGCTGATTACGTGGATGATTTCAGCGCTGGTGCAGGAATCCGATTCCATGCGTTCCCGGGGCAGTCTGCTCCGGGGAAGGACGGCCTTCTCCATTTATCGCTTCGACAACCGGGACAGGGCGTTTGTGATTGTTCTGTTCTGCTGCATCACCCTGACGGCTATGGGCGCGATTCTGGGAGCTAGCAAGATGTGGTACAACCCTAGAATCATCTGGCGGCCATTAAACAGGATTGGTGTAACAGCGGCCATCGGTTATCTAGCGCTCTGCCTGCTGCCCCTCGAGCTGGAGCTTTGGACAGAGTATCGGTTCTGCAGAGCCAGAGGAAAATAAAAGGACTCCCATTTCGGCAGGCGAACCAGCTGATGAAACGGGAGACTTTTATTTGCTTATATTTATGAGGAGAATGTGAAACACATTACTCTATATCTTCCCACGGCTCCAATTCCATTTCCTCCCAGGTAAGACCATATGGCGCGCCACCGGAGGTGTAACCCGCGATGAAGAAAAAGGTGTCGTCCTGCTCCATGGGCGGAAGCTTCGGCTCATTTTTGGCACGTTTCTTTCTGCGCTTGGTATGGGCTTTTCTTTCCGCTCGGATGCGCTGCAATTCCTTGATTTCTGCATGGGAACGGATATGCCCCGGCATTCCGAAAATGGTCAGACGCTCGATAATATGAGGGCGTTTCCTGAGATAGACGGCGTGGATTTCCTCGGTGGGGACACGCAAGCCAGAGAGATGATTAAATACCTTCTGGGCAACCGCTTTGCAGTCTTCATCCGTATCCGGCATCCTCCCATTCGTCTGGAAGAAATCCTGCGTTTCCAGATACATATAGTCAGAAATTTTTGTCTTCTGTTTCTGCTTCAGATCTTTATAGGAACGCGGCGGCTTTTTAGACTGCTCCATAGTTTAATCATCCCATAAATGTTTTTGCCAATAGGAATCCATGCAGAGGTTGTAGCGCTTGCGTACAGACGAAATATTTGTTCCTTCCACGATAGAAGAAAACGCCTGCTGATGAATTTCGGAGAATTCAGAATCATGGTGGAACAGGTTATTCATGACCATCATCGTAAACGCTGCGTCTGGGTACTTCTTTGCCAGCGTGTCATAGCTGTTTCCGTCTGCCTGTACCAACTGGGGGAACCCTGGAATTTGAAGCAGTACCGGGGCAGCCTGATTAAAATAGTCCTGTAGAGTATGGATTGAAGCTGTAACAGCCATATCGAATCTCCCTTTCCGCGCACATTGATGACCATTATACCATGCTATCGGGAGAAAACAAGACTTGATTTTTCGCCTCGAAACTGCTACATACGGTTCTTAATTGCCGCTCGCGGGCATCCCATACCCCAGAATGACGCTGCTTCCCAGAGAATACTGTTTCTGCCGACACATGTCTCTAGAATTACCCTCTACCGTATAGACTACGTCATTTTCTACCCGCTCCACAATCCCAACATGATCCGGCACACCGTCCTGAGTTGCCCAGTCGAAGAAAATGAGCATTCCCGGCACCGGTTCCGCAGAGCCGTCCAGCCAGAGGCCGCGCTGTTGGAACCACTGCATTCCAAAGACGCAGCCGGAGAATTTCGGATAGGCACCGCTGTCCAGATAGCCGCATTGGTCGGCACACCAGCTGACAAAGCAGGCACACCATTCCACACGACCGGTAAAGCCGTACCAGCTCCAATAGGGTTCGCCGCCCACATTCCCTACTTGGGTCAGTGCCACGTCCACGATGGCGTCCCCATCTTCCGGGGTATAGAACACCTTGCCGATTGGGTAGTACCGCAGCACATGAGGGACATACTGCTTGTCCCCATAACTGTTCCAGCCCATTTGTTCTGCCATTTTCATGGAAAACTCAACGGCATTGGCACGGGAGTATTCACCGTATTTCTGCAAGGCCCATGTGATGTAACCGCTGCCAAAGTTATAGCCTTGGAGCGCCAACTGAATATGTTCCAGGTCAATGG
>ERZ809224.879-NODE-879-length-24821-cov-13.139506_pt1 | contig 24821 bp, 27 predicted proteins | sample MGYA00520513_ERZ809224 | MGnify/ENA primary metagenome ERZ809224 (study PRJEB31576, sample SAMEA3212658) | Homo sapiens | biome: human-gut; feature: human gut; material: fecal | place: Sweden | collected 2012 ... | reverse complement strand
TCCTTTTTTATTGTTTCTGGAAAAATTTCCCTACCGAGTAAAATTTTACACTAAGTATCGCAATGTATTCTTCCGCTGCTGCTACGACCACTGACGACTACAGATTTGGCTTGTTTCGCTCATTGAGTATCATCTGCTTCCAGCGACCGCCAATAAAAGTGGCGCCCCATATTCCTACTGGGCGCCACTTTTATTGGCTATTTACAATTTACAATTTATAATTTTCAAAATGCCCTCTCTACCGCTCCTCGATCTTCGATCCCGACCTCGACCGCGATCCCGGCCCCGGTCGCGCCATCAGGCACGAGCCACCAGTGCCACTGCCAGAAGTCCTGCCAGTCCTATAGCCCCATTTCTCTCCCTTCTAAGTCTCTTCTGTTTTTTCCGCTCCTCTTCGGCGTATTCTTCGAAGGATTTCCTTACCGTCTCTAAGGCTTTCTTCCTCTCTTCCGATTGACTCTCGAAGGTCTTGAGCTGTTTCCTGAGCCTCTCTGACTGTTCTTTCTGTTTCCCCTTCTCGTCCAAGGCTCTGACCAAGTCCGATTCCAGCCTGGAAAGCTCTGTCTCCGTGATCCGGTACGTTTTCTCCGAGGAAAATGGTGAGGCCGCATCCACCGGCAAGGCCCAGAAGTAAAGCAAGGAAAAGAGACAGAAGATAAAGAACCATTTTTTCATCTTTCATCACCATAATCTTTCTCCAAAAGATAATTCCCGTCAAAGAGACGACCTGCAATTTCCAGATGGTCTGTAAACTGCCAGATAACCGCTTCCTTCACCATACATTCCTTCCACCACTGCGCCGCCCATATGGTGTGTTCCCTAAACTCCGCCACCCTGATGTGGCTTGTAAGCCACCCGGCGCTGGAGTAGATGCCTGCCCGGTAGCCTTTGGCGGCGGCGCCTTTACAGAATGCGTGGCACATCCGGTTAATCACCCCGGGCCTTGGAAACTCCCTGCTCCGGTAAGAATCCTCTTCCACATCCCAGAAGACCCCCATGGGAAGAAGGTCCGGCGTAAGGCCGCAGTCGTTCAGAATGGAGAGAAGGAAATCTCTTTCCACTTCCAGCTCTCCCCCATGACGGGCATAGCCGAAATGGTATACCCCCAGTTTCAGTCCCGTATCATGGGCTCCATTCACGTTCTCATAAAACCGGCTGTCAAGATATGCGCTTCCATAGCCCGCCCGAATGATGGCAAAGCCTATGCCCTCTTCTGCGATTCTCTTCCAGTCGATTTCTCCATTGTGCTCTGATACATCGATTCCGAGTTGAGTCATTTGTGCTCCTTTGCTTTTGATTCAATTATGGGGGATAAGGGTTCAGAGGGTTCAGAGGGTTCTGCCCGCTTCCAGCGGGCGGGTTCAAAGGGTTGTGGTATCGCCTTGCGGACGATGAGTATAAAGTCAGCGTTACGGGAATGCCTTCCCGCCCTCATCGGCATTTGGGATCGGCGGGGCTCTTCCCAGCCACTAGCCACCAGCCACTTTCTACCCTTACAGCCTCTTCTTTACCTGCTGGGCCAGCCGCTCCAGTCCCCCTGCCCCTGCTTCTGACAAATTTTCTACAATGGACAGTGTCTCTGTCACTACCAGGTAGCTCACGATGGCGCTGGTAAGAAAGGGAGTGGCTCCGGAGCTCTCTAGGAGAAAATCCGCCCCTGCTGCGGTCATGACGCTGACATTATAGAGGATCAGTTTCTCCATGCCCTGTTTCTTCATGACCTGGCTCCTGATAAGTCCCGCCCTTCTCGCCGCCGGAATAGCTCTGAAGGCCTCCCAGAGCCCAGGGGCCGTACATCCCTGACTCTTGAGCCAGGCGGCTCCTATAGCCATCCAGCGGGTGAAACAGTCCATGAATACCATAAAGACAAAAACCATGAACATGATCAGCTGTGTTTCAAAGGATAAAAGCGCCATTCCTATCGCCGCCAGCGGTGCTGACAAATCTTTATGCATCATCATTCACGCTCCTTGTAAAGATTTCTAAAAATCGTGCCATATAAGATAAGAAAATGGGCCCGGCAGGAAATCCCCGCCGGACCCGCCCCTTCAAAATTTCACAAGGCCGCTGCTCATTCGGTCATGTCATAGGTTTCCACCACACGGATACCGGCCAGAGGTTTGGTCTGCAGGTCGGCGATAGCCTTTCCCGCTGCCATGAGCTGATCATCCGTGGCATCCACACGGAGCTGAGAATAGCTCAGGTTCTTCACCGCCTTAGCGCCGGAAGTGGTGGTACCATTTTCCACACGGATTAACATTTTGCTGTCAGTCTTGCTCTTTGTTGCTGCCATGGTCATATTCTCCTTTATTGGAAATCCATCCAGGTATGTCTGGTAGTTTAAAAATGAAATCGTAGAGCAGGTACCGGGAAAACCTCATCCAGGCCCTTCGTCGTTAAAGCGCTTTACGCCAGCGCCTCTTCCGTAGTACTGATAATTACCGCCTTGGACAGCTTATCCGCTGTCAGGCCAGAGCGGTTCACCAGTACCGCCGCAATGGCTGGTGCCCTTTCCTGCACCTCTGCCAGTGTCAGATTTTCCTTGGGATCAGCGATGGTGATGCTGATGCTGCTCTTGGAAGATGTGGTGGTAAAAGTGAGTTCCAGTTTCTTCATAGTCGTGTCCTCCGTGAAGAAATAAAAGGGAAACAGTAGAAGATGCCATTAACCACCCCGTACGCTGATGGATTTTCTGGCCCTTCATACATTTATATTGCATAAGGCCCCTCTTTTTACAACCTGCACATATTTTTATTTTCCATTAATCGCAGCCGCCTACGGCGGCCCCCTTCCACCACTTCGTGGTTACTCTTCCCCATAGATGGGGCAGGCGGGTTTAGGGCTGTGAGCCCCGCCCCCTGACTCCCGATCTCGATCAAAGTCCTGATTCGATTTAGACCCCAGTTCCAGTCCCGATCACATCCTCAGAAGCTTCACCACTTCCGGATGGCTCTCCAGGAACTTCTTCAGATTCTTCTTATGTTTGGAAACTCCCTGCTGGCTGATGCCCATGACAGCACGCATTTCCTTAACCGTCAGTCCTTCTGCCAGAAGCAGTGCCACCTGTAAAAGGCGGGGCGGGCAGTCTGCATTCCGGAGAATCCTCTCCGTTTCCTCCATGGCCAGGGTTTCCGAGCAGCATTCATAGCCCTGCTCCTCCAGTCCATCCAGTGACTGCCCTTCCATCTTATGCTGTTTCCAGCAGCTGCGGAGAAGATAGTTCACATGCAGATGCAGCCGCTTACATACACACGCCGGGAAATGGTCCGCCTTCTTCGGATCATAGGTCATGGCACACTTCCAGAAATACTCCCACAGGTCCTGTTCCAGATCCTCGCGGTTGAACAAGATGCTCCTGCTCCTGGAAATCTTGTGCACCAGCGGAAGAAACCGTGTATACAGTTCCATCTTTGCCGCTTCATTTCCATGCTGTACTTCTACAATAATATCCTTCAAAGTTTTCATAATAATTACCCTCCATTCAGTAAACAGGTAAAAATAAGAAAAGATTGAAGAAAAGCTTTTCTTCTAAGGTGAAGCATTCACTTCACCAGGCCTGACTGTAGAATATCAGCATCCGTTCTCCTTGTAAAGAACGCACGTTCGTATATTTCCGAGCAAAACTATCCCATTTCAGACCACTTTTATATAAAAGTCTCCCTCTCCGGCATACTTTTATACAAAACTTTCCGCCATACAAGAAAGTTTTTAAAAAACCGGACTTTTTTAAAGACCTTGAAATGAGATAAAAGCACTGCGTCCATGATGCTGGATTGATGCAAAGCCTACAGTTGTAAAAGGCCATTAAAAAAAGACGCCTTCAAAATGAAAGCGTCACCTACGCGCCGCCAGACGGCGCCCCACCTTTGCACTTGTCAACAAAAATTGGACAGAGGAATCTCCCGACACTATGCTACTCACCGTAAGTGAAGCATATGCCACAAGCCCCACTGTCAGTCTGATCGTCTGAAGTCTGACCGTCTGACGTCTCCCACCGTATTGTCTCTACCTCCTCAAATCTCTTTCCTATACTCCCCCTCCTTCACATTGAGCAATCAGCTCACAAAGCCTGGCGCCGATTTCTTCCAGCTCCACCTTTTTCTTTGACTGCATAGTCTTATAAGCAAAAGATTCTCTGTCAATATCTTCTGTATGTTTCCACTGCTTAGTCCGGACTTCCTCGTTTGTTGGGAATGCATCAATTAAGTCCGTTTCCAAAGCACCCTCTTTAAGGGCCGCTCGTTTCTTCGTTTTCTTCTTTTTTACTACTCCCTTGAGCTGCGGCCTTTCGAAAGACACATCTCTGACCACCGAAGCTGCTATGACCGGATACACATCCTGCACCGGTGGTATCGCGCAGGACGCCTGCTTAGGACCGTCGACAAGGCCAATGTCTGCAGCAATCTTCCTGGCTTCTTTTATCCTTTCTTCATTGCCCATTAGGTTCTTGCAGCACTCCAGTTTCAGTCCGTTCTGCAGCTCCATATAGGTATGTCCGTCTTCCCTGCTGAATTTTCCCAGATACTTGAAATCCACATACATAACACCTTTGGGGCCACGAATCGGTACAAAGAGCCTTCCGTTTTGGAAATTCCTGCACGACTCCCAGCCTTCCCCTATAGCGATGACATCCCATAAGAGCCCGCAGACCATTGCATACTGCTTAAACGCTTCATATTTTTTCGCCATCAGTATGGCTTTTACCTGGATCTCATTATTCTCCTCATAGTAGAAATCCACCTGCGACTTTCCCGCTGTAACCATGGCGAAAACCTTTTTCCCTTTTAACTGCTGTACATAAGCATCGAGTTTCATTCGTCTCCTTTCTATGACCCCAATCCGGAGCCCATTTTCCGTTTGCCAGTGAAGATTTTTTATTTCTTCGCCTTATCTTTATTTATTATACTATAAAGGGAATAAGGACGTGCTGTATTCACATAATCATGTTGTCATATTTTTTCAAAAAATTTTATCCACAGGTTGTAAAAAAGGACCCCTTATGCAATATAAATGTATGGAGAGGCGAAAGAAACTTCCTTCGCGAACTGTGGAAATCGATTTCCTTTCAAAAGCCCAGTGATCATCCCTGCAGGATGGGCCAGAAAGGAATGAAATCAAGCAGATGATCATGGAAAAATCCTAAGCCCTCCCCGCAATCCCCCAGGCGCCTGGAAATTACGGAAGCAATACCAATGACGAAAACACGAATTTACATCCACATACAGCATGAGCCCGCATTCCCGGACGACAAGTTCAGGGTTGCTGCAGGGAGTCTCCTTCCTGCAGTCCAGCGTTGACGCCTGATTCTGAGAGGCCCGCAATACTGACTGACACGGATAACCATCCGTGTTTTTGTCGTGCATAAAACACCTCCTTCCTGATGTCTGGAGTCTGACGTCACCCTCCCGATTGTCTCCATATCCTTCAAATCTCAAACCTCTTCCCTCAAATCTCTCTTTCCGTATGTTAAAATAAAGGCAATAACAACATATGTTTCCGGAAGAAAAGAGGAGATTCTATGGACGAACCTGCACAGCCCGTTTTCGATGAGTACGGCTACCTCACGCCGCCCGGCCCCCACAAGGGCAGCCTATGCCATATCCGCCTGCATTTCGTAGAAGGCATGTTCCCATCAGAGTCACGCCCACAGCTTTTCAGGGTCATGCTCGGTATTATCAGGGAATTTATAAACCTCCTCCACACTGACTGCTTTCAGGTCTGGGTTGGCGGCGTCTTTATTTCCAATAAGCCGGAACCAGAATATACGGAAATCTGTTTTGTCATCGCCCCTGATGCCTTTAACAATGCCGATGAACATACCCGCGCAGCCCTCGCCAAATTCATGCATCCTGAAACCGACGTTACTCACATGGCAAAATGCATACGACAGAATATGGGATGCAGCATTCACCTTCTTTTAGAAGAGAACGACTCCAACTCTCCCTCCTATCTTATTAACCTGTGTTTCAAGAAGATGATGGAAAATCTTTTCCGTCTCGGCGGAGACCACCATCCCCGGGGCTACTTTATTTGCAACGCAGAAGGGACTATCGAAGATGATACAAGACAAACTGAAACAGCTCAGTGAAATGAAGCGTGAGCTTTCTATCGAAGAAAAAATGCTGAACTACTATACAAAGCATGCCCCCGAAGGAAAGGTTACCTTCACCATGCAGGTAGCTGATGAAATCAACCGGCAGACCTATGAGAAAAAGAAACAGCTCATTGCAGATCTTGAAAAAGAAATTATCAGGGAAGGAGAAATTATCAACCTCCATTTCACTATCCCCGATCTTCCTTCCGGCATGATGCCCCTGACCGCGTTCAACAACTTCACTCGCAATCTGGACGAGACCATTCGCCTGATTGGTGAAGACATCATCAGCAAGATGGAAAGCTGCACTAAAAAAGCCAGAAACCGGCATAGGAAATTTTATAACCCTAAAATCCAGCTCCTGTCCATGACCCCCGGATCCTTCAACGTCCAGCTGGGTGCCCTCAACGACCCAGACTCTCTCTTCTACGGAAGCGATGAAGAAAGAAAAGTGAATATCCTATATAAATCCGGTACCCGCCTTCTGGACATCATGTATACCCTGGGCCATCGGGATGACATGAACCGCCTGGCTGATGATACTGATGAAATTCTGGAATCAGTGCAGTCCCTCTACAGAGACATGGACAAAGACAACCTCTCCCTGGACATCACCTGGACTCGCCATCCCACTAGAAGCACCTTCACCATCCTCCACAAAGACACCGCCCCCATCGCTAACGCCCTCAAGGACTACGTAGAGCGGCGCCAACAGGCCAGCCAAATCCGGCACTTCACTGGCACTATCACCACCCTCAGCATGGAAAAATCCTTTTTCCGTATTAAGCAAAAAGACGGCACCATCAGCACCGTCAAATTCGATAAGGAGAAAATTCCCGACCTTATGGCCCATGAAGTCAATCCGCTTTATCAGAAAGAGTATGCCATCTACGTAACCTGTGAAAATAAGCCGAAGAAGAAATGTACCTACCGGCTGAAGCGGTTTGAAAATTAGAAGCACAAGAAAAAACTCCCCATAGCAAAGGGGAGTTTTTCTTGTGCCTTTGTAAACTATGCCTTTCACATCTTGCTCAGGTCTCTCATCTCTGTCATGCCGTAAGCTTTAAATGCTTCAATAAGTTATTTAATGTTCCAAAACGCATGAAAGCAAATCAAGTCAATTCAAGTAATTCATATTGACCATGGAGAGCCTCGCTGGTCAGTCCAAATACATCTGAAGCCTCCAGCTCCTGGGCCATGTAGGCCGAAACAATCCGGAATACCGTATTCCGTGACACCTTGAGATATGACGCAATACGCCGCTGGCTGTCGCCGTTCTGGAAACATAAGAGAATTTCTTTCTCGGTAGCCATGAGACCACATCCTTTCAATGAGACAAGTGATAAATACCTCACAAGTCCATTGTACAGGGACAATAGGGTGGCTCTCCAGTGCGTATTGCCCTAAAAAAAGAGTGGCTCCCGTCAGCGTATCGTGTGGCTCCCACGTGCGTATTGGGTGGCTCTAAAACGGCGTAACATTCAATTGGCTAAATTTTCCCGCCTCCTGTTGGTGATTTTAACCCGACGCCACTTGGCGAAATTTGCCCACTGCTAACAGTAGAAGAAATATCTTACTTGGTCTACAGGGATACAGAAGGAATGTAAATGAAAATCCCATCGGATATGGATAACATCTCATCTGTTGGGATTTTAACATGCATCAATTATTTACCGCTTACGATTTTAATACACCGCCACTGAGCAAATTTCACTTACTACTAACGCCTGAGGAGTAAAAAAGAACTACTACTCTTATCTATCAATGATACAAGTAGTAGCCTCACTCCATATAAAATGCTTTACAATCACTGCATACATAAGAATAAAAGTGAATCCTCCTTCTTAAGAAATACTTCATGCAGAGTTATCAGCCTTCCATGATATCAGAAATGGATATTATGGAAGGCCGTACAAGAAAAATTAATCATCTTTAATTTATTTCTTGCTATCATCTTTAGGAGTAAAATCCATAAATGGTAAATTATACTGTGGATATGCAGACTGACTTGTTAATGATGCAATAACTGGACGGATATAACTGTATAACACTGCCGGTGCATTAACAGAAAGAAATTGTTTTTTTTGTTCGTCGGATACCTCTTTATTGATATAAAATATTGCTGCCATACTTACCGATATAGAGAAAGGGTGCGCTGAATCTTCTTTTCCTACTTGCACATATAAAGAAACCGGATATTCATTTCCCATAGCTTCTCCAGCGTTTACTTCCGTGTGAATTGGCATAGAAATGCGTTTCGGATTTCCAGGTTCATCATTAGAAACACTAAAATCTGAATTAATCTTAAAATCGCATTGTTGTAGTACCGGTCTACCGAATTGGATGGGACTTAGACGAATATCCATACAAATCTCCTCCCTTAAGCCGCATAATGAAAGCCTTTCATGGTAAACGAATTATCATTATAGTCGTAGTTCGAACCAGTTAAAGCATTATTTTCATCAAAGCTTCCATTAAGATCATAACTTAGTAATTCTTTTGACATAACATTATCTACTTGAAACTTATAAACTGAATCCAACTTTAGTCTTGTCCCAGATTCTGCATATGATTCATAGCTGCCTTTTTCTGTGTCTTTTCCATCCTCATCCGTTTGACCTATTTTTAAATAATTCTCAAAATCACTAAACTCTCCATCTTCCGCGTCAAGTAATTCATCACCATCAGGCAGCATGGATAAATCAAAGTTGTTGACTTCGTGAGCAGTTTCTTTTTCTGATTTTGGCTCCCATTCAATCACAAACTTTTGAATGCCTTTGTTAAATAAATCTGCAATAGTACACTTGTTATGTATCAACTGAACTAAATGCTCAGAAGACGTGCGAGAAATCACCCAAACCAAAGCAGGGTACAACTCGCAACAAGAGCAAATATAGAGGTTTCTCTTAGAATCCTTACATACAAACAATATGGGGCGTTCCAACGAATAAAATGTATATAGATGATACAAATTACCTATATTGGGAACTTCCGAAAAATATGGGCTAGGTATTTTCATCATTTTTTACCTCTTTTTTATTCATAACTAGACTCGTGCAATCATAAAAATGATATGATACATCATGATCCCTATAAATCCACCAGTCTACATGACTATGATTTCTCTTACCTTTTTTTAATCCTTTCTTTTTACATTCTTGCAAAACAAGACCATCAGTTTTCCCAGTATTGCCGGCAGCCACAATGGCTTTCGGGTGATTTCGCTTTATAAACATCTTTAAGCTGTTACGTATATCTCTAGCCTTTTCATAACAACTGGTTGAATAAGTAGAAGGATCATCTAAATCAACTTCTTCTGGGCGTTTCAAATAATAATGGTCCTCATATGTGCTACGGAAAGACTCACTATCAATCTTCCCAGATAGGCAAACTCGATAAACCCTTAGATCTATTATCTCTGCCTCTTCAGGTAGAATTCTATCCGCAAAGTCATGTGGAAACAATGAGCAAAACTGCTTTCCCTTGGCCAATGGATTCATAGATATCCTCCTGATAAAAATCATAACTTTTATTTACATTATATCATTAAACAGTAAATTTAGTAATGTTCTGCGTGACTTCGGCCAGTGCCATGTGTCATTTCAGATCTTCTATCTAATCATCTACCCCGCCTAATTATATGACTATCTTCTCTCACATATCCGCTCCCGATTGCATAGCGCATGGCGCTCACGAACATACTGGATAAACTTAAAGCGTAAGAACCTGAAAATCCATCATTCGTTAAAGTACCTTTTACTAAGCATGTATCGGCATAACCATCCAGGGTTCTATAAGTCTATCACGAAATGCATTACAGAAGAAATATTCTTTTATCGTGAAGCTATTTGTCTTAATTTTCGGAATATAAAATCTCCTGATGTCGGGATTTACAAGTGACAGATGAACATATTGATTAAAATAGCCCGACAAGGCGGACTGAATGTTAAAAAGCAGGTAGGGGCCAAATCGTACCGCATATAAAATAATATTTGCAGCAATAACATTTAATGCTGTCTCCAGCGATGCATCCGCAAAGCCATCACCCCGATCATGTTTTACATGATTATATTTATCATACCATATAAGAGACTTGGTAGGCTGATTCTCATTCCAATCGTCAAAAGGTTTAAAAGGATGTAAGTCCGCATAGGGTTTAAATTTAACTTCATAGTCCGTAAGATGGGCTGGTTTATTCAATTTTATAAAGTCCTTTGATGTATAGTCTCTTCCCTGTGGATGTATTTGATTTGCCCTAAGTATATGCCTGCATTGATTTTCAAATTCCGTAGAGGCAAGAATGATCAGTTCCCTAAGCCGATGCCCATAGCAGGAAAGATTACACTCTACCGGTTCTATATACGAAAATATGTCAACAAGTTTTTGAAGAAGCAGAAATAATGCCTGACTTTCATCTTCTTTTTCCAAAGATGTGTATCGGAGTCCCTGCTGCAACTCATTATATTCGCTTATTCCCGGTCGCCAGATGGAAGGGTGAGAGACTCCAACCTCCTCATACATGGGTTGAATATTTTCTGCACCAAATCGATCAACCACCCATTGCTTCAAAGATAAGCCCGCTTTTTTCCCCTCAATGGCAGTAATACCAGGTGAAATAGTATACAAGCCCTCACCCATGCCATACATATGAACATAGAAATCACCGTCTTCATAAGCAAATCCCAACGGGCATTCTTCATTTAATCGGCTATTTGGAGCCCAATAGGGTAAAGTAATTTTCGTATTATGATAACAAATTGCCTTCACTACAACCGCCTCCATTAAACTATATTGACTATAATTCAATAATATATAGAAGATTAGGCTGATTGAGAACTTTATATCAAGGAATCACTTTTCTTCCAACTCTAATGGGCAGTTTAACTAAATACTCTAAACGAGGTTCTTCTGTAAAATCCCTATTCCAGTAATGATAAGCAACATCGAAGAGGCTGTCAATCTTTACACCATAAAAAAAAAGACCTTTGTCAATACCTGCTGCTATTCCTCCTCTTAACCAGCTTGAATCAAAGGCAGGAATGTTATCAGAAACTGAAATCTCATACACATCATAATCAATAAGCGAAAAAGTTTTTGCTTTCCCATCAAGCAGCTCCGGCCATCTATGGAATTCCTTTACACTATCAACCGCAAAAAGTGACTGAAAACGTGATGGATAGTGTGAGAAATATAATCGCCTAACCAACTCAAATATAAATTCAATCAACTTAATATCAACCTGACCTTTAATTTTGAATAAATTCCCAACATTTATAAATGGTGAATCACCACTCCTATCGAAAAACGTAGGAATAATAGAACATGTATTACATAATATATCAAGACCAAAGGATGAAAATCCATCTGTAAATAAACTGATAAAATGGGAATTTTCTACATTCGAAAGCGCTTGAGAACCATTCTTTAAGTTTATCTGCATCCCTTCTTTGAGGCTATGGCCACGATCCAAATGATAAAGCAGCATTGGTTTCCTCCTATAAAATGACACTAATATGATCAACCGATCGAATGAAATTCAATCTGCACTATTTTCCACATTATCAATAAGAAAAATTTTGATAGTACTCTCTTTAATCTGACTATCTGATTGTTTGGCGAAGCCACCGTCATTTCGAGCGCAGTCGAGAAATCCCACACCACCAAGCAGCCCGCCGTAAATGAGGGGGCATACGCCACAAGCCACACTGCCAGTCTGATTGTCTAATATCTAAAGTCTCAAATCTCAAACCTCAAATCTCAAACCTCAATTCTCTTTCCCCTCAATTCTCTAAAATATACTCCCTGAGGTCCTCATGCAGTATCTTCTTATAATCCTCCACGCCGGGCTGGTCGAAAGCGTTTACGTTGGCCAGGGCCCCCTCGTAGGCAATGGTGAGGAAGAAGAAGTACATGAGCGCCCCCACGTGGAAAGGAGTGAGCCGTTCCATGGTAATGTGGCAGCTCATGCGGCCTTCCGAGGCCAGGGCTTCCTCGTTCGCCCGGCGGGCGGCGTCCAGCATGCGGCTCATAGGCACGGGACCGGTGGCATCCTTTTCATTGCACTCCACTTCCACATCCCTTGTCGGTTCCTTCACCGAAATGAACTGGACCAGCTTATTCTTCTGTCCCTGCTGGTGTTCCTGGGTGAGGGAATGCATATCCGTAGTTCCTACGGCAGCTACTGGCGTCCTGCCGTTATAGACGATATTTCCCTGAAGGTCATATTTCTTGCCCAAAGATTCACCTAAAAGCTGGGCATACCACCAGCCGAAGGAACGAAGCTTATCGCCATAGGGCATGACCACCTCGGCAGTCATGCCGTATTCTTTCATGGCGATGAACTTCAAGGCCGCAAGCATGAGAGCCGGGCCGGATTTTCAGAAATATCTTCCGACCGGCAGGCTTCTTCCACCATCTGTGCCCCCTTCAGAAATTCCTCTATAGGAATGCCTGCCAGGCAGGAAAAGACAAGGCCCACCTGGGAAAATACGCTGAACCGGCCGCCGATGCCGTCAGGCACCGTAAAGCAGGGAAAGTGTTCTTTTTCTGCCAGAGGCCGGATTCGCCCCTTCTCCTTATCCGTAATGGCCATGAGATGGATATCACAGACTGGATCAAGCAGCTTCTGCAATCCCCGCACCGCCGTCACCGGCTCAATGGTGGTGCCTGACTTGGAAATCACAAGGAAAAGCACCTTCATACGGCGATTCGTAATTCGCCCGGCTTCCCTTTTGATACAGGAATCCAGATCCGTCAAACTTACCGGATCTACATTCTGGCCGGAAAAATAAATCTGGGGATATCCCTTTCGCTCTTCTTTAGTGAGCTGGTTCCAGTAGGGACCGCAGAAGAGATCAAAAAGCACCTGATTTCCCAGATAGGAACCGCCGATACCGATGGAAATGACTGCATCATAGCCTTTGGCTTCCTCCCGAAGTCGAAGGAGTGCCTCTCTTTCTTCCTTGGAAATCAGCACCTCTTCCTTGAGCAGATATGGCAAATGAGGAAAAAGGACCTGATTTCCATCCGGTCCCTTCCCACTCTGCCTCAGCTTTGATATGTCTCCTGCTGCCCTTCTGATCTGCCTGCTATAGGTGTCTAAGTCCTCACGCTTCACACTCCACTGGTTTCCCAAAAGATGCTTGATATCAATAAAAAGTTCATTTCCAATATTCATACTGCCACCATACTCAAACTGATTATATTCCCATTTCATACTGCTAATCTCGTATTTGAACTCTGCTGTTTTCAAAATTACAGAGGAAGCGATTTCAAATATTCCCGAAATCCTTCTCCCAGGTCTTCCCGCCGGAGAGCAAACTCCACCACCGCTTTCAGATACCCCAGCTTATTGCCTGTATCATATCGCTTGCCGGTAAAATTATAGGCATACACATTCCCGCATCGGGCCATGACACGGAGGGCATCGGTGAGCTGGATTTCTCCGCCCTTGCCGGGTTTCGTCTGCTCCAGGATATCAAATACTTCAGGAGTAATCACATACCTTCCCAAAGCGGCAAACCGGCTGGGTGCTTCCTTGATAGATGGTTTTTCTATCATATCTACTACCTTCAGCAGGTCTGGATTCTCCGTCTTTTCTCCCCGAATAATCCCATAAGAAGATACCTTGTCTTTAGGAACTTCCTGGCAGCCCACCACTGTACTTCCTGTTTCATAGTAGCGGTCCATGAGCTGCTTCAGCGCCGGTTCTCCATTTCCGGTGTATACGATATCGTCACCCAAAATAACACCAAAGGGCTCCCCATCTACAAACTCCCTGGCACAAAGGATAGCATCGCCCAGGCCGCGCATATAAGGCTGGCGTACATAATGCACCTTGATACTTGAAATCTTCCGGATTTCCTCAAGCTCTTTCAGCTTTCCAGATTCCACCAGGTGCTGTTCCAGCTCAGGTGAAGAATCGAAATGGTCCTCAATGGCCCGCTTGGCATGGCCGGAAATAATGAGGATTTCTCGAATGCCGCTGGCTAAGATTTCTTCCACAATATACTGGATAGCCGGTTTATCCACAATAGGCAGCATCTCCTTGGGCATGGCCTTCGTAGCCGGAAGAAAACGGGTACCGAAACCTGCGGCGGGGATCACTGCTTTACGAATTTTCTGCAATTTAAATTCTCCTCTCCCTTACTCAACACTATCTACCTGTATATAAGAGCTTGTTCCTATTACGGAATGTGAAAAATATAAGAACCCTGCAGTCTGCTGAATCGGAGGGTTCTTGTGATTGACCGACTTGTAAGCCTGAACCCCCGTAAAACTCTTCAAACTAAAATCGTCTATTGAGTTATTGCCTGGGTTAAGGCTAATCGTCCAACATCATACCATCCTTCTTAAAAGCATATCAGTTCATTTGGTTATATACGTCCAATATCTTTTCTCTCCATTTCTCCATAGAGAATTCTTTTGTCGTATAAGCTCGTGCTTTATCCAGATTTGCTTTTTTCTGTTCTTCCGATAACTGATACAAGGATAAAATCTTCTGCGAAATTTCTTCAGTGATATCTTGCGTATTTGGATTTCCTACCCAACAAAATCCCGGTACATCGTTTTCATCCTGACCAGGAATCTTCGATGCAATGACCTGACATCCACAATATGCTGCTTCATCAATGGTAAGTAAATATTATATTAAATGCTACATAAATATAAGAATTAATAGGCATTTTTATCCTATAAAACCTTGAAAGAATTTTGATCGATTCGGAGTGAGTCTCGCAGAGTATTTAAGAGAAGGATTCCGAGAAATCACATAAGTCAGATCTGTTTTTTTCAATTTGATTGTGGTTGAAATCTCTTGCAAAAGCTTTTTACCTTTCATTGTATGGACTAAAACTACAGACGTCCCCTGATTGAATATTCCGCAACAGGTGTACCGCCTATCCGAAAAAGCGGTACCGCCTTTCCGCGGAAAGTGTACCGCTTATCCGCCAAGGTGTACCGCTTATTCTTTAGGTTATGATGTTAAAATAATTTAGTCATTTTTCGCATCGGTGCTATTCAAATATTCTCTCATATTCATTGATCCGCAATTGATGTGGTAGGCATTGTGAATGATTCTGTCCATAATCGCATCGGCCAGAACCCCATCACCGAGGCGCGGATACCATTCTGAGCTTTTGTACTGGGAACAGAAAATAGTAGAATGGGCATCGTACCTGTTTTCCAAGATTTCAAGAAGATACTGCTGCTCCACTTCCGTCGGCATCTCGAGAAGCCATTCGTCGATGATGAGGAGATCGTAGCCGGAGAACTTCTTTACAATGCTGGCCACGCTCCGTCCGACTTCGGTTCCATAATTGAACTGTTCCATAAGCTCCGGCATGCGGAAATATTTGACCCTGTACAGATGGCGGCAAGCCTCTTTCCCCAAAGCACAGGCGAGGTGGGTCTTTCCTACTCCGGTAAATCCGTTGATGATCAGGTTCTTATGGCGCTCAATGTAACCGCAGCTGGCATAGCCAAGGATTTCTTCACGGCTGAATCCTCTTCCCTGCAGGATAAGGGTGTGAACATCGGCATCAGGATAGCGGAACTTAGCAATATGCGTAAGCCTCCGGATGCGATCATCCAATTTTACTGAATAGCATTCATCGATGGCCAGTGTCAGCCTCGAATCGAAGTCCAAAGGGGCATAAGATTCCAGATCACTCTGCTGGTTCTGCAGGGCTTCTACCAGAGGTTCCATTTTCATGTTGCGGAGTTTCCGCTGTGTTTCTTCATTGATCATTTTGTCTTTCCTCCATAATAGTCTGCGCCGCGGATGTAAGCGCCTTTTTCGGAAATACTGTGTTTTCCGGTATTTTCATAACGGGCGGAATGTACGCCGTCCAGGATTTTGTCTTGATTGTTCCCTAATACAGCTTTAAGATAGTTGTAGCGGGGCGATGTTGTGTGGGCTAAAGCATACTGGCAGGCATTCTCGAAGCGGTCCTTCGGATATTTCTGACTGAGATGCAGAACGGCCAATGCAGCATTATAGCCCTGCTCTTTTATGGTTACACTGTCAAAAATCCTCCTGATGACTTCCGACGTACAAGGTCCGATCTTCTCTGCCCAGGCACAGATGCGGCCCTTGTCCATTTCCGGCTGGTTGAATGCATCCGGCATATCTCCCGGGCGTGTGGAATAGTGGTTGGTCATGTAGTCAGGAAATCTGATATGGGAGGCAATACGCCGGTTTCCGCAGTAGATTTCCACAAGTTTGTCGGTGTAACGGATATCCACGGACTGCCCGCGGTATACGTAGGGAACGGAGTACCAGTTTTTCTTAAAGGAAACGTGGAAATTGGGATATACTTTCCTTCCCAGAATAACCGAGGCGATTTCATAAGGAGCTCGTGGAAGAGCCCGGAGATATTTCTTCTCGTCCAGCCATACTTCATAGCGGCTTCCCTGCCTTTTCTGGAAGGGCTGCCGGTTGTACTTATCTGTAGCAGTCACTACATCCTTCTGCAGCTCGCCAAGAGTAAAGTAAACCTTATTGCGAAGACGGGCGATGATAGCGGTGGCAATATTTCCAACCGTATTCTCCACGGATGCTTTCTGCTTGGGCTTCCGCACACCGGCAGGCATAATAGCAGTTGAATAATGAAGCCCAAGTGCCTCATAGGCATCGGTGAGAACCACTTCACCCTCTTTGGGATGCTTCACAACGCCGGTTTTGAGATTGTCACAGACTGTCCGCGCAGGAACGCCGCCAAATGCCTCGTACATGTGAACATGGCACCGGAGCCATGTATCCATCTTCATATCCAGCGTGGCCTCCACGTAGGCATACCTGCTGTATGTGAGGCAGGAAACAAAGAGATGCACGGAAATGGTCGCGCCGGTATCACGGTCGATGATCTGCATGGTCGGCCCGCTCCAATCGACCTCGCACTGGGCTCCGGGCTTATGCTCCAGATGATTGGTCAGGTCATGGGTTGTGCAGTACCGGCCGTAATCCTCACAGAACTTGGTATGCCCTACAGCAATGTTTCCATTCTGGTGACACCTGTCACGATACTCCGTCCAGAGCAATGAAAGAGTCACACCCGGCTTCTTGAGCTCTTTATGGATGGATTCGTAATCCGGCAGCTCGTACATGTCTGAACCTTCCGGTCGGTCAGGGAAGAAGAGCTTTTGTAGTGCTGCATCATCCAGCTTGCGGATGCCCGCATAAGTGATGCCCTTCTTCCGCGCTGTTCGCAGTACGGTAGTAATCGTACTCCTCGACATGTGACGGGAGCGGGAAATCTCATCTTGAGACATTCCGCGGTCATGGAGCTCCAGGATGAGCCGGATCCTGGCAAAATTGGCCATATTAAAAGGCCTCCTTTCATAGAACAAAGGGAAATACTACGTCCCTGTTTTCATTCTATGGCAGGAAGCCTAATATTAATATATTTATTAAAAGAATTTAGAAGTATTTTAGCTGGTATGTACACCGATGGTTCAAGATATTACCTAAAAATGGCAAACGGTACACCTTGGCGGACAGGCGGTACACCTACTGCGGAATACTCAGGCTCTCTAGCGCATACTACTTAAACGGATCAGATAACTCCAAGGAGCATATTAAATTACTCACTTGGCACATATTATTTAGTACTTATTATTCTATTGAATGATCCTTATGGATACTAATAAGAAACGGAGCAAGCATAAGATTATGCTTATTCCGTTTTATGCATTGAATTAATTTTCTACTTTCGAACCAAAATCCGATTTTTCCATAAAGTGCTTGCCATCATGATAGCGACAAAAGTCTCAGTACAAAGAACAGCCCATGATGTACCTTCAGCACCAGCCCAAGAAATTAACGGATAAATAATAATCAAGTTAAAAACAGATGCCACCATAAGGATTTTGCTATATATTTTCTCCATTCCCAAGGATAGCATAGTTTCACCGCCCATGACATTATTCATAGCCACAACAAGGGGTACAAATGACATTATTCGTAAAGGGCCAATAGAAGGAATATATTTAGGTCCTAACAACCACGGAACTCCCCAAGGGGAAAAAACATAAAGAAAAAATCCACCAATGATACCGCCAATAATATAAACAACCAACTGCTTACGTAAAAAGCAAATCCCTTGCTCCTTCGAATTTTTCATAGTTTTACTAATAAATGGATACACGGCATCATTCACCGCACCAATACCACGCTTGATACAATTAATCAGTTTATCAGCACCGCTATAATAGCCAACGATTGTATTATTGGTCAATAACCCAAGAATTACAATATCACTTGTAGTATACAAATTTACAGCTAAATTAGATAAGAATATTTGCCATCCTTCTTTATATGCTTTCTTCATATCATCCCACACCGGTTTCCGTAGGATACCAGGACTAATATCATGAATCACCTTCCAACAAAGTATACCAGCAAGCAATGGTGTACATGACAGTAGAAATGCAGCCATAATATAATCAGATGGACTCCTTACAAACACAAAAATGAGACCCATAGTAACAAATCGGCCCACCATATTTAAAATGGTTATATATCGCATCTCTTGAATTCCTTGAAAATACCAGATTGGAAATATAACAAGGCCAATAACCGATGTATATACCGCAAAGAAAAGTGGAAGGTCCAACCCCACCAGCCATACTGCCGACAAAGTAATATATCCGACAAAAAATAGCCCAGTTACTACAGCCCATAGCAGTACCATTGACCAGAAATATGTGGAGAAAAGTTTGGGGATATCCCGTTCTTTAGCTTGGGCAATATCACGGGGGGCAGTCATATTGAAACTATATGTAATGAAAAGATTGAAATAACCAATAATCCCTTGCATAAAAGCTATTGCTCCATATTGAGAAGGTCCCAAAACTCGCAAAAGATAAGGGATAAGTATGAAAGATAAAATATATTCCATGGCCCGTAGCGTAACCATAGAAAATATATTTTCCAATAGACGACTCTTTCTCACAAGTACCTCAGCGAAATAAAAATAACTGTGTTTGCTTAGTTCGTAATTTAATAGCACAATTGATAATTTGCCACATATATCCTGCTACTTTCTCAATAATTCAATCTTATGAATCACTTAAGATAAACAAGCTGCAGTAAGCAGAATTTATTAGTTTACTGTTCTAAATATCATCTCACAGTACTTTCTCTTTAAAGATTAATATGATAACAAGCGTAAGCGCTAATGGATAAGTCAAAAAGAATGAATTACTAAAAAGGCACGCAACTTGGCCTGCTAACATAACTAAAGCACAAATAAGTCCAAAGTCCCTAAGTAGCTTATTACGATATTTAAAAAACAAAACTCCAATTCCAAATAAAGGCAACAAGAATAATATAAGCCCTACCAAGCCATAACGTGCAAATACCGCGCCAAATTCATTCAATGGCGGAATACTACTTTTTAGCCACCCATCTTTACGAAGCATGGATAGCCACTGATTAATTTCTCGATCATCCTGGGCAAAAGCAGGAATATTATCCGCTATATATGGACTCTCCAATCCTGTCCCAACGCCGAAAATAGGATGCTCTATTCCTACATTAAACAAAGCTACAGTATCTCCCCATCTCGCCATGTTTGATCTCTTAGATACTGATCCAACAGATACTACATCTTTATCAACGTAGTCTGTAAATGCAGTATGTAAACTCTGGTGATTTGCAGAGCCGGATATCGAAGCTAAAACAATTGGAAGAGATAAATATAAAAGAAACGAAAGTATAGTTACTCCTAGTATACGAGTAGCAGTTTTCCTCCAATTAGGATATTTCCCTAAAAAAGTAAATAGCAAAAATAAGAGTATCTCACTTAGAAAAATAACCTGTGCCGTTCTTGCTTTAGTCATAAAGATCATATATGTAAAAAAAGTAAGTAAAAACAATGTCTTCTTCTCATTCGATTTATACCAAAGCATAGGTATAATAAATACAGAAATAATTCCAAAAAAAGATGGCTCTTGCGTAAAGCTTCTAAGCTGATTATTCCATAATAGTGGTGGCCACCAATCATGCGCAGTTTTTACATCGTATAAATGAACATTTATCATTTCCAAAATTTCAGCGCATGTTTGATTTCCCGTCAAAAGCCATGGTATTTCAACTAAAGAGTATGCTACCATAGCGAAAGCAGCTATGAAAGCAGCTTTGCCAAAAACATTTAATATATACTGCCATGATTTATCTTTAAAAGAAACATAAAATATAAATGGGATGCCTAAGAGTGGCATAAGAAAATTATGTATTGTAGCAATTAATAATGAGTTATTAAACTTTAAACGAAGTAAATTATTATCATAAAGTATATCCGGATAGAATACGGCTATTTTTTGAACCAATGTACTATTTCTTATAAACTCATTTGTATTTTCATCCCAATATGGAAAAATAAAAATACCATGAATTGTAGAAATAAATGGCCATATAACGCAAACAGCTAAGTAGATTTTTATCCATCGAGAATTAATATGGAAATCATTTCGATTAACAAGATAGTAAATAATAGTTACCAAGAGCAAAATCATTAGAAATGCATAAGGAACATTTTTTAGAAATGCTGGAATGGGGTAGTTGCTTGGTAATTCCCTAATTGGAATAGATAATACTAATAAGTAAAGTAACCAACGTATGCCTCGATCAAAATTGCCTATGAGTAATTTCAGCATATTTATCAAAAATCTCCTAATTATTATACATAAAGACTACAAAATATTATTTTTATATTTATTGACCTGATGGGTCAGACACAATATAAGAATCTATGAAATAAACATTTTAAGGCTTAATATCCTTGAGGATGATGCTCCTTACTACATGCTCAGTAACATGGTTATTAATAAAGTCTACACAGTTATTACGGATTTTTTGTCTTTTGTTTTCGTCATTATACAGCTCCACAACTGCATTAGCAAACTCTTCCGGTTCATTTGCAACCATAAAAGCACCTTCAACCCTACTCAGTCCTTCTCCACCAATATCAGTAGTTACAAGTGGAATTTGATTATATAGGGCTTCGACAACTTTACCCTTAACACCAGCCCCATACCGGAGAGGAGCAACATCAACGCAGCATGTTTTATACAGAGATTCCAACTTTTGATCTGATACAAAACCCAGCACATGGATATCACTGGAATTCAATGATTTCACCTTTTCTGTAGGGCGTGACCCAGCGATGTACCATTCTATATCAGGAATCTTTCTCTTTATTAAAGGCCATATTTCTCTATAGAACCACAGTACCCCATCCTCATTCGGTGGATGACCAAACCCACCTACAAATAAAATATTTTTATTTTCTGACAGATTGCGTTCTTTTAGTTGTTGATTGTCTGGGTAAATAAAAATTGGTGTCTCTCTAATAATTTTATGAGGTAAAAGATGTTTGAGATAATTCAGTTCATATGATCCAACGACATAACTAACATCAGCCTCATCGTATAATTTTAGTTCAATCTTACGGAACCGCCATGCTTCTCTATGTAGCTTATCATTATGCTCAATATCTGCTTGACGCCCTAGGCGAATAAAATGTGTGTCTTGCCCAAAATAAATAATTTTCGCCTTGGAATATTTTCGAATCACATTCATATACTTCCGCCCAATATCAGGACGATTCAAATAGGCATAATCCAAAAATTTTCCGTTTTGCTTAATCCACTGTTGCCAATGGGTGATATAGTAAGAGTTACATAGAACAGTAACTCCATCTTTTTCCAACAGAGTAGCATAAGGCTCTTCTCTTATAAAACTATCGCCAATAAAAATAACTCGAAGCCCCAATTTGACAAAATATTTCAGGTACATATATGTAAACTTACTACCCGCATCCTGATCAAATCGTGGAACCCCAGAATCTATAACTAGTATTGTTTTTTTACCATCTCTAAGCTCAGCTAAATTTCTTTCATCTTGTGACGGCAAATGGGTAGAGATGCTTTTAGCATTTCGCAGGTGATATTTTATTAATCTTGCATAATCTCTGCGCTTACTTGCGGGAGGGAAAATAATATCTTTCAATGATTTTGATCCAAGAATTTTATTTCCAAGGATGCGAAAAGGTGATGTAAGCTTCCAAGAGTACGAAGAAGTAAGTGCTCCTAATGACGTACGTGCTTCTGCTAATTCAATAGAGTACTTCTCATTTTCATATGTAAGTTGCTTTATCCTCTTTTTAGCATTCTCTATTTCGTCCTGTTCATATTTTCTATTATGAGTCACAGAGTCTGAGTAATTTTCCATCAAAAATATTCCTTTCAGCAAGTTTCTACAGGTAGTTCCCACATTTACTAGAAGTAGGCTAAATTTATCTCATTGTGACATAATTATACCAAATGAGTTTTTTGAACATATAAAAATAAGTAGATTTATCAGTTTAAAACATCCACATTTGATTCAAAATTTAAAAGTATCTTTCAGCCCCAACCATTTCTGATCTTTATCAGATAGATTCAGGGGCATCCCATCTTCCAATGTATACCCATCAGCCACCGGAGTGCCTTTGTATTCTCCCTTTACCTGGGGCCATACAATACCGATTTCCGGATCGTTCCAGGCCATGCCGCCTTCATCATTGGGATGCCAGAAGTCGTTGACCTTGTAGCAGAATTCAGCCACATCCGAAAGTACCAGGAATCCATGGGCAAAACCTTCGGGGATAAGGAACTGCTTCTTATTCTCCTCCGTCAGTTCCACGCCGTACCATTTGCCGTAGGTAGGAGAATCGGCCCGGAGGTCCACAGCCACATCGAACACGCTGCCCCGTACAGCCCGCACCAGCTTACACTGGGGATAGTGCTTCTGGAAATGGAGTCCCCGGAGCACGCCCTTAGTACTCATGCTCTGGTTGTCCTGGACAAAATTGATGTGGAATCCAGCTTCTTCCATGTCTTTCTGGTTATAAGTCTCCATAAAGTAGCCCCGAGCGTCTCCATGTACGGCCGGTTCAATAACACAGAGGCCCTGAATGCCTCCAACGTTCTTTGTGACTTTGATTTGACCCATGATTGTGTATCTCCTATTTAGTATGTAATAAATACTGTTTATATCGGTTTGTGAGGTTGAATACGTAGAACCAGTATAATGGCCATTTGCTCCGCCTAGCAATAGTGCTGAGGTTGGGGAGGTTGATTGGGATGGTCAAGTTTGAGGCCATCTGGTATGTTTGACTATTATGCCAAGGTTGATTGGGTTGGAGAGGTTGAGTACGCTGAATAAGCTTACTAACCACATCGCCTGTTCAACTGTAGAACTGGGGTTGAAGAGGTTGATTAATCTGGTTAAACTTTATCCCTTGTAAATTGATGGCTGCTTTGCCAGGGTTGTTTGGGTTTGAAAGGTTGATCAGGTTGATGATACATGGCAGCCATTCAAACTGATCAACTTCTGTGATGAGGTTAATTAAGTTGATCAGGTTAATAGCCACCTGACCTGTTTGGCTGTTACGACAAGGTTGAGGAGATTGATTAAGTGGGTCGGTCCATACAAACTGCTTAAGTTATAGTACCGTGGTTGATTCAACCTTTTTAACCTATCCAACCCTCTATGTCACTTTACCAGACATTTTCATCAAGCAAGTACTCTGCCCTCCTCAACCTTTTCAACCCTGCAAACAAGTTGTCCAAAGATTGGAAAAATAGTTAGGCCAAATAACTCAACCTTCCATTTCATATTCTCCGGCTAAACTGGCTAACACCCATTCTGCCCTATTCAACCTCTTCCAACCTACGCAAACAAGTCCGCAAAAGATTGGACAGGCAGTTACACCGGATAACTCAACCCACTCTCTCATCTCACCAGCCAATTATGTCCGACAAGCATTCTACCCTGGTCAACCCATCCAACCTCTCACCTCACATTTTCCACTTCAGGTGGCTGACAGCTATTCCACCTTAATCAACCTTTCCAACCTACCATCTCAGCTCATTCAGTCTCCATATTCATCTATATCTTCATCAACTTTAATCGATTTCTGCTTGGCTTTAGCTTTCAAGCTATCCATCAGGTTATGGAGCTGCCAGGTTACTTTCGATAGCTGGCCTAGAATCGGCCTGACTGTTGCTTCATCCATATACCCCATGTCTACAGTATACATGAGTTGCGTACCTAATTCATAGGCAGAGCCTCTGGCCATATACAGGAAATGGATATAATCTTTCAATGTGCCTCTTCCACGACCCTCAGCAATGTTGGAGCCAATGGAAACGGATGCTCTTCGCATCTGGCTGCTTAGCCCATACAACTCATAATCCGGAAGTTTTCTGGCAAGATCACTAACCTGCTTATTAAGGATTCGTGCTTCTTTCCAAACCTGAAGATCCGTATAGGAAGCCATAGGAAACCTCGCTTGTGAAGAATATAAAAGAGATATGTATGTAGAAAAATGAGGGTTATTGATAGGTTGTGGAGGTTGAATACAGTGGTTGAACTTTATAGCCACCTCGCCCATTGGACTGTAGTGCCAAGGTTGAGAGGGTTGGGGAGGTTGATTTCAGTGGTTAAACGTTTTAGCCACATTGCCTGTATAGCTGTATTGCCGGGGTTGAAGAGGTTGATTAGAATAGCTTACTTTTTGAAATCATCTAGCACGTTTAACAGTAGGAGGTCAGGTTGGATAGGTTGATTTAACTATTCCAACCCATGTAGTCAAGTCGTCGAAAGAATGGATAAATGTTAATCCAGGGGATGTCAAGAATTTTGTGTTTTTAGATTAACCAATCGTATTTAGCGATTAGT